>Ga0075428_100001100_pt1 | contig 28785 bp, 25 predicted proteins | sample RhiMetdeltSRZDD2_FD_75291 | JGI IMG/M metagenome (GOLD analysis project Ga0075428, IMG submission 75291) | Populus rhizosphere microbial communities from Tennessee, USA - Rhizosphere MetaG P. deltoides SRZDD2 | ecosystem: Host-associated > Plants > Roots > Rhizosphere > Soil | place: USA... | reverse complement strand
CGACGACGCTCTCCGGCGGCGAAGCGCAGCGCGTGAAGCTCGCGAAAGAGCTCGCGAAACGCGCGACCGGCAAAACGCTCTACATCCTCGACGAGCCGACGACAGGACTGCACTTCGACGACGTGGCCAAACTCCTCCACCTCATGCACGGCCTCGTCGATCGCGGCAACACCGTCGTCGTGATCGAGCACAACCTCGACGTCATCAAGACCGCGGATCACGTCATCGACCTCGGCCCCGAAGGCGGCGACGGCGGCGGCCGCATCATCGCCACCGGTACTCCGGAAGCCGTCGCTCGCGCCCAATCCCCCACCGCCGAATACCTCGCGAGAGCGCTCGGAGCGCAGGCTTCGAGCCTGCCGGTCCGCCGGCTTCCAGCCGGCGCGAAGCGTTAAGCGCGCCATCGGAACCTCCCGGTCGCAAGAAAGCGAGCTCTACGGCAGAATACCCGTATGGCGAATTTGAACATCCTCTGTTGCGACGGTGGCGGCATCCGCGGACTGATTCCGGCGATCCTGATCAACAACATCGCGAGCGCGGTTTCGAGCTTTCGCGACACTACGAGTCTCTTCGCGGGCACGTCGACCGGAGGCATCATCGCGATTGCGCTTGCCGCCGGCGTGGAAACGGACGACATCGTCGGAATCTACGCGAACAGTTGCTCGACGATCTTTTCGCAATCGATCGAGGACTCGCCCGCGTCGAGCATCACCGACATGGACGGCTACATCAAGAACTTCGTCCCGTCGAAGTATCAGGGTACGGTCGCCGACGTCGTCGTCGGCATCGTTGCGGCCGCGGATGCGGCCGGAACGCCCATCCCGAAAAATCTCTTCTCCGCGAAATACTCGAACGCGCCGCTGACCACCCTGCTCCAAAACCTGTTCAATACCACCACGGTCGGCGACTCGAACGTGAAGCCGATGTTCGTCACGACGTTTCAGCTCGACAACAGCAGCGCCCAGCAGTGGCTCCCGACCTCGATCGACAACCTGCAAGGCTCTGCGACGATCGGATGCTCGCTCGTGGAAGCAGCGCTGAGCACCGGCGCGGCTCCGACGTTCTTTCCGCCGTACAACAACAGCGCTCTCGGGTACTGCGTGGACGGCGGGACGTTCGCGAACAATCCGTCGATGTTCGTGCTGGCGAAAGCGCTTTCGCTCGGATACAGCCTCGCGGACATCCGCATGCTGTCGATCGGCACGGGCCAGAACCCGAACGCGGTGCCGTCGTCTTACCTCGACAATCCGGCGACCGGAGCGGACCTCTGGGGCACGTACCAGTACATGTTTCCGCTCGATCCCACCGCGACGATGCCGAATGAGCTGCTTCTCAATCTGCTGATGGACGGTTCGTCGATCGTCAACGATCAGCAGGCCGGCATCCTTCTCGGGTCGAGCCAATATCTACGGATCAACCCCGGCCTCGATGAGACGGTCGCGCTCGACGATTGCTCCGTAATCGAGTCGCTGACGACGACCACCAACAACTACTGGAGCAACGCGCAGGATCTCATCGTGAATTGGATCACCACCAATTGGGTATAAGTTGCGTCGCATGTCCGCGACGCTCTTCCTCCTCTCGCCCGCGAACCTGAATGGTCTGCGGGCGAAGCAGCTCGCGTCGCCGCGCGCGCAGTTCAACCTCGCGGTGCAATATCGATCCGCAGATGGCGTGCCGATCGCGGACGCCTTCGCGTTCATGAGCGCGCTCTACTTTCGAGGGAAAATCGCGTACGCGAGGAGATTCGCGGTGCCGTCGCCGATCGTGGGAGGGGACGGCATCTTCGTGATCACGCCGGGATTCGGACTCGTGCCGCCCGACTGGCGTCTGCATGACGAGCGAATGAAGCGGATGCGCAAGATCGACATCGATGTGGCGACGCGCAATTACGTGCGGCCGCTGCGCGAGCACGCACGACTTCTCGACCAGGCACTGAGCGAAGACGATCGCGTCGTGCTTCTCGGCAGCATCGCGACCGGAAAGTACGTCGACATCCTCTGGCCGATCCTCGGCAATCGCCTGCGCTTTCCCGTCGCTTTCGCGGGCCTTGGCGACATGGCCCGCGGAGGTCTCATGCTGCGCGCGGCACGCGCCGGAAAAGAGCTCGAGTACGTGACGCTCGACGCGAGTCGGAAACGCCCGCCGGGCGCCACGGGAAGGATGCCGGAGCTTTGATCACCATCCCGACCGACAAGAACGAGATCATTCTGAAATTCGGCGAGCGCGAAGTGCGCCTCACGAATCTCAGGAAGCTCTTCTGGAAAAAACTCTCCATCACCAAGCGCGATCTGCTGCAGTACTACACGGACGTTTCGCAATGGCTGCTGCCGCACATCGAAGATCGCGCGATGGTGATGAAGCGCTATCCGAACGGAGCGGAGGGCGATTTCTTCTACATGAAGCGCGCGCCCGAACCGCGGCCCGAGTGGATCGAGATCTGCGAGATCGATCACGGCAGCGCCGGCGTGATCAATTTTCCGATGGTGCAGGATCTGCCCACACTCCTCTGGCTCATCAACCTCGGCTGCATCGATCTCAATCAGTGGTACGCGCACTGCGACGATACCGATCGTCCCGATTACCTCCACTTCGATCTCGATCCCGGTCCCGGCGCGAACTTCGACAAGATCCGCACCGTCGCGCTGCACGTTCGCGACATCCTCGCGGCCCTGAAGATGCCGACCTATGCAAAAACGACGGGCTCGAAGGGGATGCACATCTACGTTCCGATCCAGCGCGGGCCGACGCAAAAAGACGTGTGGACCTTCACGAAGGCGATCGCGCTCGAGCTCGAGGCGCGTTATCCGCAGATCATCACCGCCGAATACAAGAAGGCGAAACGTCCGCACGGACGCGTGCTGGTCGACTACAACCAGAACGCCTGGGGCCGCACACTCGCGTCGATCTACTCCGTGCGCCCGACTGCGGTTGCGAGCGTGTCGATGCCGGTGACGTGGGAAGAGGTCGAGCGCGGCGTGAAGATCGAGGACTTCCGCATCGACAACGCAATCGCGCGACTGAAGAAGACCGGCGATCTGTGGAAGCCGCTGCTGGGCAAGAAACGTTTCGATCTATTGCGCGTATTCGAAGCAGCGAAGAAACGATGAAATTTTCCCTGGCAGCCACTCTCCTTCTCACGACGGCCCTCAGCGCGCAAACGGTGAAAATCACCGACAAACCCTCCGGTCTCGTCTCCGGCACGCTCTACGTTCCCGTCGTCGCGACGGACCCGGTGACACGACTCGAGCTGTCGATCAACGGCGTGAAGTACAGCGAAGCCCTCGGCCAGCAGATGACTGCGCAGGTGAACGTCGGCTACTACATCCGACGGCTGCGCATGCGCGCGATCGGCTACGACGCGCAGGGCAACATCGCGGGCGAAGACGAGATGGTGGTCAACGATCCGCGTCCGCCGTTTCGCGTGCGCATGCAGGCGCCCACGCGATGGCCGGAGAGCGGGACGGTCGAGCTGAGCGCGAATGTGTTGCGGCCCGCGGAGATCACGATCGCCGGTGTCGACTTTTACATCGGCGAGGAGAAGGTCGCGAGCGATGAAGCGGCGCCGTACACCGCGAGTGTCGACGCGACGCGATTCGCGAACGCGATCTACGCGCGTGTCGTGGCGCGCGCGAACGGCGAACAGGAAGCGAACGACGTCGTGTTCTTCGGCGACCGCGCGCATGCGGAGACCGATGTGACCGTGCAGCAGATTCCGGTCTCGGTCGCGGATGACAAAGGTCCGCTGCGCGCGCAGGACGTGATGCTTCTCGACAACGGAGCGCCGCGAACGATCGAAGGCCTGGTCGCGGCCAACGATCAGCCGCTGCACGTGATTCTGCTGATCGATTACTCGGAGAGCATGCTCAAGGAGCTGCCCGTCGTGAAGAACGCGGCGAAGCAGTTCGCGCGCGCGCTCCTTCGCCCGCAGGATCGCCTGGCGGTGGTCGGATTCAATCAACGCACGTTCTGGCTGACCGGATACACGAACGATTGGAATTCGGTCGCGCAGGCGGTCGATCGCGTGAAGCCGATCGGCGAGACGCATCTCTACGATTCCGTCGTGGAGATGCTGTACGAGATTCAGAAAACGCCGGGACGTCACGCGCTCGTCGTGCTCACCGACGGCGTCGATCAGGGAAGCCGCTTCAAGCTCGATCATCTCGTGCACTACGCGCGCTACGCGGGCGTGCCGGTGTATCCGGTCGTGAAGAATCAATCGCTGTCGCGATGGATGAAGCTCGGCGTCGGACGTCTGCAGGCGCGGCGCCTCGATCGGATCGCCGAGGATACGGGTGCGACGTACTTCATCATCCAGAGCGAGCGCGAGCTCGCGAACGTCTACGCGCGCATCGCGCGCGAGCTGCGGCAGCAGTACCAGATCGTCTTTTACTCGGAGAGCGGAGACTATTGGCGCCCCTTGAGGGTGGAATCTTCAAGGGAGTTGCGCATTCCTAGAGGGTATTTTCCATAGGACCTCTAGGACGGATAGGACCTCTAGGACGTCCTAGGAGTCCTATCTGTCCTCGCTGTCCTAAGAGTCCTAGGCACAAACCGTGAACTTTGTGCGCGGTGCGTGGAGCGCGCATCGCCACTCTTCCCCGAGACGCCGCGGCGGCACCGGATCTATCGCGGTCTTCTGACCCCGCGGCAGGAGCACATCTTCCGCTGGTACGCAGCGGTGTTTGTCCTGCTGTACATCACTGCGTGGGTCGCAGCGGTGCAGGAGGTCCGTCATGTGCGGACGACACCGGTCGCGATGGCCGGTGGTCACGACGAGCCTGCGCCTTCCCCGTCGACGCCGATGAGGGAAATCACGACGTCGCTCGCGCCGGCGATGCCGAGGGTGACCAATCTCAGCGACGCGATGCTCGGATTTCTGCATCCTCTGCGCGGTGAGAGTGGGGACCTTCGTTATGCGCCCGCGCTGCCTGGCTCGCATGTCGTGGAGTCGGCGCCGGGAGGTGCAAGCGCGATCATCGACGGGGAGCCGGCCGACTTCCGCGCGCCGATGGAGCCGGGCATCTACGACTTCTCCGTCCGGATCGACGATGCGCAGCGCGAGATCGAGCACATGAGCATCGTCACGCTCGTGCCGCGCTCGCAAAAGCTCAGTGGACGCATCGGCTCCTATCAACTCGGCACATGGCCGTTCGAGAGTGGCGGCCGTCCGCGTGCGCCGCGATACGCGCCGCCGCGGGGCTTCATCGAAGTGACGACGGAGAACCAGGACTTCAGCGTGTCGCAGCACTTCCAGTTGCGGCAGTTCCTGACCAAAGATCAGCTCAACGTCTGGCCGAAATATCTGCTTCTCGACCCGCTGCTCATCGACAAGCTCGAGCTGACGATCGAGGAGTTGGAGAAAGACGGGGTGCGCGTCGAGCACGTGCACGTCATGAGCGGCTTTCGCACGCCGCGCTACAACCGCGGCGGCGGCAACACGGCCGGCCGCGCGAACCTGAGCCGGCACATGTACGGCGACGCAGCGGATGTCTATGTCGACAACAATCGCGACGGACAACCCGACGACATCACCGGCGATCGCCGCGTGACGACGGCGGATGCAGAGAAGTTTGCCCGCGCCGCGGAGCGCGTCGAGAGCAAGTACCGGCATCTGGTCGGCGGCATCGGCGTGTACAGCGCGTGCTGCGGGCATGGACCTTTCACGCACGTCGACGTGCGAGGCACGCGTGCGCGATGGCGAGGGTCCGGCAGTGGCTAGAAGATTAGGAGGTACCTGTGACTGTGACGACTGAGTTCAATTGCCCCGAGTGTCATAGCCGCCGCGACGATCCCGCGGTGGTCTGCCCGGCCTGCGGAGCGCCGCCGGAAAGCGAGAAGCGCGGCGTGACGGAGGAAGTGCGCTCGCACGATCTCGAGCCGTACGTGACGCTCCGCTACATCGCGTATCTGTTCAAGATCCTCGCGGTGATCGTCGCCATTCTTCTCATCGCCGAATTGATCCTCGGCTTCAGCGAAGAAGAATCTTCGATCGCGACGCTGTTCGCCGAAGCGACGCAGTTGTTGATCTTCGCAGGCTTGTTGTGGGCGGGCGGCGACATCACCCTGCTGCTCATCGACGCCGGTCATGATCTCCGCGTCGCGCGCATCTTGTTAGGCCGCATCAACGCGGAGTTGCACCGGAAGGGAACGGAAGCTACTGGCTCGCGACAATCGACCGATTCAACGTCTCCCTCAGCTCCCTGAACACATTCTCCGGCGGAATCCCGAGCTCGCGGCAACTCGCGGCGCGCCGGAGGAGCGTCTCCGCGGTCTTCTCGTCGAACACGCGCGAGTCGACCGCGCGGTTGTTCAACTCGCAGAACGCGATCAGCGACGCGAGTGCGACGCGGCGATTGCCGCCGCGGAACGGGCGCGCCTGCAGAAGCGCGAACACGAACGCGGCGACTTTGTCGGGGAACGAGGGATATGCCTCGCGGCCGAGGGTCGTGACCTGCGGACGCTGCACCGCGCTGACGAGTGCGAACTGCGACTCGATGACGCCGGGATGCGCCTGCGTTCCGCCGAATTCGGCGGAGACCGCTTTGTGCAGCTCGACGACGTCCTGAACCGTCAGGTAGCGCACGCCACCGTCAGTCGGTGAGCTTGCGAAAGGCGTTGGGATACTTCTTGACAGCGCGCTTGAAGGCGGCGGCGACGATGGGGTTGCTGAAGCCTGGGACGGCGTCGGGGACGCGGCCTTTGGCTTTGTCGCCACCCGCGGCGGGGGCGCTTTTCGCTGGGGGGCTGCCGCTTTTTTGGGCGACGGCTTGGGCTTTGCCGGCTTTTTGATCGCCGGCTTTTTGATCGCCGGCTTTTTGGTCGCCAGCTTTTTGGTCGCCGCCTTTTTGGGCTTTTGCGCTGGTTTTGTCGCCTTTGCTGGCTTGGACGGCTTTTTGGTTGCCGTTTTTGCCGCTTTGGACGGTTTTGCTGCTGATTTTTTTTGCTGAGGCTTGGCTGCTTTTGCCTTTTTTGGCTTTTGCTTTGTCGCCATGCGTCATTTCGGTCCTCAGGACCGATATGCTAGCTCCGTTTAAGTCACTGAGTCAATGAGATTTATCGCTAGATCGGCGCTTGACCCACCAACCGCGGAAAACACTTGATCATGTTAAGTGACTGAAACGATGGGAGTTATGAGTCTCACAAGGTGCACCGAACCTTGTGCAATCAAGTCGCATCTGCTTCGGTGTTTTCCTCGGCCGAGCCTGCTCCTTCGAACTCCGGTTTCGCGTCGATGGCCAGGAAGTCCTTCGCTTTTTGCGTCAGGGCGAAGTTTTCCGGCGTTCCGTTGGTCTCGAGGAACCCTTTTTCGACCAGTCCCGCCGCGGAAGCCTCGCCGCCGCCCGCCGGATGCTTGATCGCCTTGATGGCATCAAGGGTCATCGATTCGAGATTCTGGCGGCGGTACTCCTGAAGCACGCGGATCTCCGGGGTCGTGAGGCCATGCGGAAGGATGATCGGCATGGCGCGAAAGTATAGCGTCTCACCGTTCCCCCTGGCATCGCGGACACCAGTACGTGCCCCGCACATCGGGACCTTGCTTCGCGTACGCGATCGGAGTTCCGCATTTGCGACATGGCTTGCCTCCGCGACCATACACGTACTGCGGACGCACGCTCGCGCGCATGAGCTTTCGCGCGTTGCGCAGAATCGTCGCGATCTCGTCGTCGCTCAAATCGCGCACGAGCGCGAATGGATTCACGCCGCTCGCGAACAACACTTCACTCTTGTATTCGTTGCCGATGCCGGCGACGACGCGTTGATTGAGCAGCGCGTTCGCGATCTCGCTGTCCTCGCGCTCGCGAATGCGGCGCATCGCTTCGTCCGCATCGAATGTTTCTCCGACAAGATCGGGACCGAGGATGCGATGCAGATCTTGCTTGCGAAACTCTGCGACCGGAACGTTGAATGCGACGGCAACCCACGCGTCGGTCTCGATCACGATGCGCATCGCGTCGCGCCGGCGTTGCCATCGCTCGCCGGGACGATAGATGTGCCATTCGCCGTGCATGCGCATGTGCGTGTGCAGATGGAGATCGCCGGAGAACTCGATGATCAGATGCTTTCCGACCGCGATCACGCGCTCGACGGTTCTGCCTTCCACAGAAACGCCCGCGAGCTGTGCAAGCGCAGTTTCGAAGCGCGTGACGCCGCGGCCGGCGAGCGCGATGTTGAGCGTGTTCGCCGCGCGATGGATGGTGTCGCCTTCAGGCACGGGTGCGCGCTCTCATCTGCAAGCCCATTCCCGTCGTGACGAACCCCTCTTCGACGAGAAACGATGCGAGCGGTGATCGCGTCGCGGGATCGTCGTTGATCTCCGCGATGAGCAACGCGCGGCGTGCGCCTTCGATCACTAGCGACGCCAGCGACTTCGCGATCTCTCGCGCGACCGTCGATCGCAACGGCTCGTCTTCGGGAAGAAAGACGTAGAGCTGTTTCTCGCCGCGCGAGACATAGCAGGCCATGAGTCCGTTCACGAGGATCACCTGCGCGCCGACGCTGCGCGACAAGGTCCATTGCGATTCCGGCCATTGCAGAATCGCGCCGTACGGATTCGCGGGATCCGTCGCGGCGAGCATCACCGTCTCCGGTTTCTCGGGCTCGTCGCGCAGCGAGCGAAGAAGATCGAGCGCGCCGCCGCTCGCGAACTGCGTCGCACCGAGTCCCGCGACGAAATATCCGCGGCGGATGCGTCCCGCGTCTTCCATCGCTTTGAGCACGGGATACACGCCGGAAAATCCGGGCGCCTCGCGCGTCACCAGTCCGTAGCGCGTAAGGAGCTGCTGCGCGAGCGCATTCGCGCGCTGCGTTTCATTTCCGCTCGCCGCGGGCACGAGGGACCAGCGCCCTTGCGTCGACGCCGGCGCCACGCGCCGCGAGCGGAACGCTGCCTTGGGTCGCGTGAACGCGCGCAGCGCGTGGAAGGTGTCGTTGGTGATCGCGCCTTGCCAGACGAGATCCCAGAGGGCGTCGACCAATTCGGCGGGAAAACCGCCTACTGCTGCCTGAATCTGCGTGAAAAATGAAGCGCCGTGCGCTCGCAAATACTCTCCTATAGGCCCCATAGGCCCTATAGGGCTCATAGGGCCTATGAGAGTTAAGTGATCCGTGAGGTAGAGCGCGATGCGCCCATCCTTTTCGCCTAACGGCTCGACGCCGACCCACACGATCTCGCCTGCGGCGCTGAGCGTGTCGAGATCCGAAGGCTTGTAGTCCTGGATGCGCGCGGCGAGAATTTCGCTTTCGAAGATCGATGCGGCCATCGGGAAGCCTTGCAGTTGCTCGATCGTCTCGAGCAGTGCATCCAGACCTCTTCGTTTGCGCGTGACGTTTTGCCAGTTGGTGAACAGGCGCGCGAGCACGGGTTGGCCGACCGGCTCGGCTTCTTTGCGTAACTTCGCCAGCGATCGGCGGCGGATCGTGCGCAGCACTTCGGACTCGCACCACTCGCGTTGCGTTCCGTTAGGCCGGAACTCTCCTTCGAGGATGCGGCCGCGCTCGACGAAGCGCTCCAGCGCGAGCGTGATGACGGCGATCCCGAGGCCGAGGCGGCGGGCGACGTCGTTAGGCGTGAAGGGGCCGTGCGTGCGCGCGTAGCGCAGGACGAGATCGCCGATCGGATCCGCGACCGGTTGCAGATAGCGCTCGGCGACGCCCCGCGGCATCGGTGTGCCGAGGGCGTCGCGGTAGCGAGCCGCGTCTTCGACGGCGATGAAGCGGTTCTCGCCTGTGATGGTGATCTCCAGAATGCGGCGCTGCTTGATCAGCTCTTCGAACGGAATCGTCGCCCGAGCGCGAATCTCCTCGGCGGTCAGATCGCCGAGGCGCAGGAGAAGATCATGAATCGCATCGAGGCTCTTCGCTTGGTGACGCTCGTCGAGGTACTGCAGCTCGATCTCCGTCTGCTCGAGCGATTGGGGATCGAGAAGCTCGCGCAGCTCGGGCTCGCCTAACAGCTCGCGAAGCTGCGATTGATCGATCGCCAGCGCCTGGGCACGCCGCTCGGCGAGCGGCGCATCGCCGTCGTAGAGAAAATTCGCGACGTAGCGGAATAGTACCGACGCGGCGAACGGCGATGGCTTCACGGTATCGGCCGTGTGCACGCGGATCGTGCGCTGGCGGATGCGGCGCGCGAGATCGACGAGCGCGGGCACGTCGAACACATCGCGCAGGACTTCGCGGTACGTCTCCAGGATGATCGGAAACGATCCGAAGCGCGACGCGACCTGCAGCAGATCGTATGCGCGCTTGCGTTGCTGCCACAGCGGCGTGCGTCCCTGGATGCGTGTGCGCGGGAGGAGCAGCGCGCGCGCCGCGGCCTCGCGGAATTTCGCGGCGAACATCGAGCTCGCGCCGAGTTGCCGCAAGAGCAGCGATTCGACTTCGTCGGGATCGGGAAGAACGAGCTCCGATGCGGGAGGACGATCCGTTTCGGGAAATCGAGCGATGAATCCGTCGTCGCTCCACATCGTCTCGATATCGATGGCCAGTTCATTGCGGACCTTCGCTGTCACCGCCATCGCCCATGGCGCGTGCACTTTGCCGCCGAAGGGAGAGAGCACGCACACGCGCCAGTCTCCGAGCTCGTCCATCACGCGCTCGATCACGATCGTGCGATCGTCGGGCACGGCGCCGGTCGCTTCCTCCTGATCGGCGAGGTACTGGAGAAGATTCTCCGCCGCAGTCGTGTCGAGATCGTGCCTGGCGACGAGACGCTGAATCGCGGCTTCGCGCTTCGACTCGCGCATGTCGCGCACGAGGCGGCCGATCGCTTCACCAAAGGGCACGGTGCGCTCCGCGGCGTCGGCCTTCCAGAACGGCATCTTGCCGGGCTGGCCGGGCGCGGGCGTGACGATCACCCGGTCGTGCGTGATCTCCTCGATGCGCCACGTCGACGCGCCTAACACGAACGTCTCGCCGACGGAGGTCTCGAAGACCATCTCCTCATCGAGCTCGCCGACGCGTGCGGACTGATTCTTCTCCGTGCCGGCGAGAAACACGCCGTACAGCCCGCGATCGGGAATCGTTCCGCCGCTCGTGATCGCCACGCGTTTCGCGCCCTGGCGTGCGGTGATCACGTTCGTCACGCGATCCCATGTCAGGCGCGGGCGCAGCTCCGCGAACTCGTCGGACGGATAGAGACCGGAGAGCATGTCCAGCACGCCGTCGAACGAGGTGCGCGTCAGCTCTGCGAATGGCGCTGCGCCGCGGACCGCGGTGAACAGCTCGTCGGCATGCCACGCGTCCATGGCGATCATCGCCACGATCTGTTGCGCGAGCACGTCGAGCGGATTGCGCGGGTAGCGTGTCGGCTCGATGGCGCCGTCGTGCATCGCCTCCGCGACCGCCGCACAGGCCACGAGATCGCCGCGGAATTTCGGGAAGATGATTCCGCTCGACGCCGCGCCGACTTGATGGCTCGCGCGTCCGATGCGCTGCATCCCTGACGCGATCGACGGCGGCGCCTCGATCTGGATCACGAGATCGATCGCGCCCATGTCGATCCCCAGCTCGAGCGACGACGTCGCCACGAGCGCGGGCAGCCGCCCCGACTTCAGCGCGTCCTCGATCTCCACGCGCTGCGCGCGCGCGATCGATCCGTGATGCGACTGCACGAGGGTCTCGCCCGCGAGCTCGTTCAGCGCCGCGGCCAGCCGCTCCGCGAGCCGCCGCGAGTTGACGAAGATCAGCGTCGACGTGTGCGCGCGAATGAGCTCGAGCAGGCGCGGATGAATGGCCGGCCAGATCGACGCCGCGCGCGGACCGGCGGCGGCAGGTCCGCTCCGGATCTCCATCTCCGCGAGCTTGGCCATGTCCTCGACCGGAACCTCGACGCGGAGGGTGAGCTGTTTCTTCTCCTGCGTGTCGATGATGGTGACGGGACGCGCGCCGCCTAAAAATCGCGCGACTTCTTCCAACGGCCGCTGCGTCGCCGAAAGGCCGATTCTCTGCGGCACCTTCTTGCACCACATCGCCAGGCGCTCGAGCGAGAGCGCGAGGTGCGCGCCGCGTTTGTTGGGAACGAGCGCATGGATCTCGTCGATGATGATCGTCTCGACGCCGCGCAACACTTCGCGCGCGTTGGACGTGAGCATCAGGTACAGCGATTCGGGAGTGGTGATGAGGATGTCGGCCGGCTCGCGTCCGAAGCGGGCGCGCTCGCGCTGCGGCGTGTCGCCGGTGCGGATCGCGATCTCGGGAATGGTGATCGCGTCGCCCCGCGCATGGGCGACGTTGGCGATGCCCGCGAGCGGTGCGCGAAGGTTCCGTTCGACGTCGACGGCGAGCGCTTTCAACGGCGAGACGTACACGACGCGGCACCGCTCTTCCTTCGGCGGCCGGGGCGAGAACATGAGCTGATTGAGCGCCCACAGAAACGCCGTCAGCGTCTTTCCGCTGCCGGTCGGCGCGAAGATCAGCGTCCAGTCGCCGCGCGCGATGGACGGCCATCCGAGCTGCTGCGCCTTGGTCGGCGCGGCAAACGACGATGTGAACCATTCGCCGACAGCGGGATGAAACAGATTCATAGTGAGCGTGGTCACTTCGCTGGACAAGCCCGATGACCACTGCAAGAATAGTAGCCAGTCCCCCAACGCACGAAAGCTGATTGTGAAGGACGGGAGATGCGGCTGAAGGTGCTCGGCGCCTATGGGGCGTCAGATGCAGAACACAATCTGACCGGGTACCTGATCGACGACTGGTTCGCGGTGGATGCGGGGACTCTCACCTCGAAGCTCTCGTTCGCCCAACAGGCGCGCGTGCAGGGCGTGTTCATCACCCATCCGCACGCCGATCACATTCGCGATCTTCCGCACCTGATCCACAATCGTTTCAGCCAGGCCGCCGGATCGCTCACGATCTTCGCCGCGAAGGATGTGCTGGAGCTTCTGCAGCGCGATGTGTTCAACGGCATCGTCTGGCCCGATTTCTCCGAGATCATCTCCCCGCTCACCAACAAGCCCGCGGTGCACTACAAGCCGCTGACGAACGGAAAGCGGATCGTGTTCAACGACATCGGTCTCACCGCCGTGCCGGTCGATCATCAGATCCCCGCGTCGGGCGTGATCCTCGAGATCGGCGCGCAGTCGATCGTCTTCACGGGCGACACCGGACCGACCCAGGAGATCTGGAAGCGGACGAACAAAATGCAGAACGTCGTCGCCGTCGTGACCGAGGCCTCGTTTCCCAACGACCAGCAATCGCTCGCCGACGAGACCGCGCATCTGTCGCCGAACACATTCGGCGAAGAGCTCAAGAAGATCACCGTCGATGCGCCGGTCTATGCGAGTCACCGCAAGATCCCGTACGAGCGCGACATCGAATCGCAGATCAGGAATCTGCGGGACCGAAGGGCGCGGGTGTTGCTGGAGAAGAACTACACGCTCTAGGACCTATAGGACTCATAGGACTCATAGGACCTATAGGTCCTACTTCACCCCTACTTCCGCATACAACTCCGCCGGCTCGAACACCAATCCATCCTTCACCACCTTCACCACCTTGCGAATGTCGCGGATGTTCTTCGTCGGATCGCCGTCGACGAGGATGAAGTCGGCGAGCTTGCCGGGCTCGATGGTGCCGAGGTCTTTGTCGCGTTTGAGAATCTGCGCGGGAGTGAGCGTGGCCATGCGCAACACCTCGACGGGAGGAATGCCCGCGTCGACGTAGAGCTCGAGCTCGCGATGCAGCGTGAATCCCGCGAGACCGTCGGTGCCCGCGACGATCGTCACTCCGGCTTTGTGGAGCGCGCCGATGAGATCGAGCATGCGTTGGAAGGAGTCGCGGTATTTCTGATCGTTCGCTTCGGTCAACGGCAGTCCTCCGGTGAGGAGGTACCGCCGCACCTGCGGCGGGAAACGATCCGCGATCATCGCGTAGCTCGGCGCGATCTTTCCCGCTCGCGCCGTGAACAGTCCCTCGAACACGGTCACCGTCGGATCGACCACGATCTTGCGATCGCGCAGTTTCGCGATGAATGCCCGCACCTCTTCCGATTGCAGATCGAGACTCGCGCCGCGCTCCCCGACCGCGGTGAAGCGCTGCGGCGTGCGCGTGTCCGTCACGTCCGGCATGAAGTTGAGGAAGAGCATGTTCGCGTGCTGGATCTCGTCGTATCCCGCGTCGACCGCCTCGGTCGCGCGCATGCCCGCGGGAATGTGTCCGCTCACGCGAAGGCCGCGCTCGTGCGCGTAGCGCGTCATCATCGGCACGAGCTCCGGCTTGATGGAGCTGTAGATCTTCAGACCCTCGTAGCCGCGCGAGGCGAAGAAGTCGATCGCCTTGCGCGCCTCTTCTTCGTTGTCCGCGAGGATGTTCGTCGGTCCCTTGAACGGACCCGGTCCGTCGACGAGGCCGGCCAGCACGATGCGCGGGCCGATCGCTTGTCCCGCGTCGATCTTCTGTTTGAAGCCGGTGATGAAGTCGGGATCATTGCCGAGGTCGCGCATCGAGGTGACGCCTGCGGCGATCTGTAAGAGACCGTCGACGGCTTCGCTGTGCGTGTGCATGTCCCACAAGCCGGGCAGTACGAGCTTGCCCGCGGCATCGATCACGGTTGCCGCGCTGCGCTCGCTCGGGACGCCGACGGATTCGATGCGGTTTCCTTCGACGACGAACGTCGTCGGCTCCGAGACCGTGCCGCTGCGCGGATCGAAGATGCGCGCGTTGGTGACGATGAGCCGCGCGGCGCTCGGATGATGCGTGTAGCGCTCGGCGAGCTTCGCCGTGCGCTCGCGCGAGCGCGCTTCCTGCGCGTCGATGAGCGCCTTGGCTTCCGACTCGAATCCTTCGCGGATCGTCGAGGACCACGCAGAGACGGAGCCGAAAAGATGCAGGTCGTCGTCGAGCCAGATCTCGAACGGCGTGAATCCGAGACCGCCAATCTCGTATGCGGTGACACGTTTGCCCTTCACCGCCATCTCGCCGGCTCTGCGGATCGTCGCCTCGCCGCCGGGCAGGACCGGCATGCGCCCGCCCGCTTTGAGCAGCGCACGCGCGAGGATCGCGCTCTCTTCGGGCGGTCCATACATGCTCGCGTAGAAGCCGCCTGCCTTTCCTTCGCTCGTCTCCGCGGTGTTGCTCCACTTCGCGACGCCGTTCTCGATCGTCAGTCGTTCTTCGATCTGTTGTTTGTAGTAATCGTTGCCCGTGGTGAGGGATGAGAACGGGACGCCTCGCTCGTCGAGACGCAGGACCGTGTGCGTCTTCGGTCCGCGTCCGCGGTCGTTGAACTCGAAGTCCACGGTCACTTCGTTGCCATTCGCGGTCACCACCTGCGAGCCTGCGGGGTTCGTGCTCATGAGCACGGTGTAGCGCTGCGGTTGTTGTTGCTGCTGTTGGTGCGCACAGGCGGCGAAGAGCAACGCGAGGACGAGGAACGGTTTGTGTGGCATGGCGCGTAATTCTAGAATGCGCGCCTGCCATGGCGCGTCCGCCCCTCACCGCGCTGATTCATACCCTCAACGAGATCGATAACATCGAGGACTGCCTTCGCTCCGTCGAGTGGGCGGACGAGATCTACGTCCTCGATTCGTTCTCGAGCGACGGAACCATCGAGCGCATTCGCGAGAAGTTTCCGCGCGCCCGCATCGAGCAGCGCGAATACCTCGGCGCGGCTTCACAGAAAAACTACGGCATCGATCTCGCGTCGAACGACTGGATCTTCGTCATCGATGCCGACGAGCGCGTCACGCCCGAGCTGCGCGACGAGATCGTGCGTACGATGGGAGGCCCGCTCGATCACTGGGCGTATTCGGTCGGCCGCCGCAATTTCATGCTCGGCAAGGAAGTGAAGTACAGCGGCCTGCAGCGCGATCGCGTGACGCGGCTCTTTCATCGCGGCCACGCGCGCTATCCAAACAAGCGCGTGCATGCGGATCTCGTCGTCGACGGGCCGGCGTTCGACCTTCGGCACAAGATGCTGCACTACTACATCCGCTCGTTCGATCACATGATCGCGAAGATGACGCGCTACGCGAACTGGTCCGCGGCGCAGATGTTCATCGACGGCAAGACCACCGGGCTCTGGGGCATCTTCAGCCACACCCTCGGCAAGTTCGTGCGCGACTATGTTTTCAATCTCGGGTTCCTCGACGGCGCGCGCGGGCTGATCTCCGTCGGCATGCACGTGTACTACACGTTCTGGAAGTACGCGAAGCTGTGGGAGCTCCGCCAGCTCGAGCGCCTCGGCAAGCCGGTGCCGCTGCCGAAGCTCGATGAGGGCGAAGGACGGTGGGAGCTGCCGTGGAAAAAAGGTACTGGGTGTTAGGTGCTGGGTGTTTGCGGTTCACCGGCACACCGCCCAGTACCCAGCACCTAACACCCCAGCACCGTCTCTAATCCACCGGCTCCACGACCACCTTCAACCCATCGACATCACGCACGCGCACGCGCGCTCCCTCCGCGACCGGCTTCGCCGAGGTCGCGTTCCACAGCTCGCCGTGCACGAACACCTTTCCTTCCGGACCTAACAGCGTCCGGGCGACGCCGATCTCGCCGATCATCCCTTCGCTTCCCGTGGCCACGCGCTGTTTGTGCGCGCGGATGGCGAGCGTCATCAGGAACACGGCGATCACGCCTAACGGCACGCTCACCACGATCGCGGTGAGGAGTCGCACGCGCATCTCGGGGATCGGTCCGTCGACGAGGAGCAGGGCGCCGAAGATCATGCAGATGATTCCACCTCCGCCTAACACACCGTACGACGTGAACTTCGCCTCCAGTGCGAACAGCACGAATGCCGCGATGATCAGCAGAAACGCCGCATAGCGCGTCGGCAGCAGATTGAATGCGGCGATGGCGAGCAGCAGCGCGATCAGGCCGACGACGCCGGGGAGGATCGCGCCCGGATGATTGAACTCGGCCCAGATCGCCATCGCGCCGAGGGCGAGAAGGATGAAGGCCACGTTCGGATCGAGGATCCAGGACAGAACGCGCTGCTTGATCGTCATCTCGTACTTCACGAGCGGCTTGTTCGCGAGATGCAGAACGTTGTGCGATCCATTGAATCGTTTGACCGTTCGACCATCGGCCCAGCGCAGGAGCGACGGGAGGTCGGCGGCGATGACGTCGATGAGCTTCTGCGCGAGGGCTTCGTCCTCGGTGAACGACTTCGCCTCGTTGACCGCGCTTTCCGCGGCTTTCACGTTGCGTCCGCGCCGCTGGGCGATCGTGCGCATGAACGCTGCGGCGTCGTTGCGCATCTTCGCCTTCAGGATCTCGTCCATCTTCTCGCCGGAGATCGTCACCGGATGCGACGCGCCGGTGTTCGTGCCGGGCGCCATCGCCGCGAGGTCGGCCGACTCGAGGATGAAAAATCCCGCCGACGCCGCGCGCGCGCCGCTCGGTCCCACCCAGATGATCACCGGCACCGGCGACTTGATGATCTTCTCGATGATCCCGCGCATCGACGTCTCCAGCCCGCCCGGCGTGCGCATCTCGATGAGCACCGCGTCCGCTTTCTGCGCCGCGGCGCGCTCGAGCGCGCGCCCGACGTACTCCTCGCTGATCGGATGGATCATGTCGTCGAGCACGACATGCAGCACGTACGCGTGCGCGAACGTCGGAAGAATGAAGAGAAGAAGCGCGATGGCGAGGCGTTTGGTCATCAGTGACTCCGCCTCTATTGTCGCGCGTTATTGCCCCGGCGGCAGATACTCCGGTTGCGGCTCGTAGTTGAAGAACTTCGTGATGTCGTTGCGGAACACGAGCTTGAAGTCGCCGATCGGGCCGTTGCGCTGCTTGGCGATGATGATCTCGGCGATGCCTTTCTCTTCGGTTTCCTTGTTGTAGATCTCGTCGCGGTAGATGAATGCGACGACGTCCGCATCCTGCTCGATCGATCCCGACTCGCGGAGGTCGGAGAGCTGCGGCCGATGATCGCCGGTGCGCTGTTCGGGGCGGCGCGAGAGCTGCGAGAGCGAAAGCAGGGGCACGTTGAGCTCCTTCGCGATCGCTTTCAGACCGCGCGAGATCTGCGAGATCTCCTGCTGCCGCGACTCGACTTTGCCTTTCACCGCCATGAGCTGGAGGTAATCGACCATGATCATGTCCAGTCCCGCCTCCATCTTCAGACGCCGCGCCTTCGCTCGCATCTCCAGCGGATCCATGCCCGGCGTGTCGTCGATGAAGATCTTCCCTTTCGCCAGCCGCGCCGACGCCTCCGCGAGCTCGCGCCAGTTCCGCTCCGAAAGCATCCCCGAGCGAATCAGATGATTCGACACGCCCGACTCGGAGGACAGGATGCGCAACCCGATCTGCTCCTTGCTCATCTCCAGCGAGAACACGCCGATCGAATACAACCGCTGCGCTCCCGCGCGCGGCGATCCATCCTTGCCCGGGAGGGCGATGGACTCCGCGATGTTCATCATGAGCGAGGTCTTGCCCATGCTCGGTCGCGCGGCCAGGATGATCAGATCCTGCGGCTGAAAACCCGACGTGAACTCGTTGAAGCGGTCGTAGCCGGTGGGGATGCCGGTGAGCAGCTTGCCCGCGCTGTGAATCTGCTCGATCGCGGTCATGTTCGTGCGCGTGATGCGATCGAGGCTGACGAAACCTTTGTCGACGGAGTTCTCGGCGATCTCGTAAAGGGATTTCTCGGCGAGGTTCAAGACCTCTGTAGCGTGATTCGCGTTGTCGGTCGCCGCGTTCATCACGCGGTTACTCATCAGGATCAGGCGACGCCGCATCGCCGTCTCCTTCACGAGCTCCGCGTACCATTCGACATTCGCGATGTCGGGGACGACATCCATGAGAGAGGAGAGATACGCCCCGCCGCCGACATCCTTCAGATGGTTCTGCCGGTCGAGATCGTTGCGAAGTGTGAGGATGTCGATGGGCTGACTCTGTTCCGCAAGCCGGCGCATCGCCGCGAAAATTTTTCGGTGGGAGTCCTTGAAAAATGACTCGGTGTCGATCGTTCCGATGATGCGATAGAAGGCGTGATTGTTGATGAGAATGGCGCCCAGGACAGCTCGTTCCGCTTCCACGTTGTGCGGCAGAGGTTCATCCAACGAGATGCTGACTGGCGCTAGGGACATCGGGACGGCGTGATCCTAAGATGCGAATTCAGGCCTCTTAAATACTCACAATTTTTAGACAGGTTTTCAACAAATTGGTAGTTGGAAAGTATTGGTAGATGCCGACTTGTTCGGTTTTGCGCACACTTCACGATCAGTAGAATCGCGCTTGACACGAAACTTTCCACAGGGAGTAGAGGCGCGCGATGGATGATTTCCGGCGGTTACTCTTGAATGAGTGGTTCGAGGCTCGCACCAAAACCGAAACGACGCTCTACCACTACACGACCGCTGCTGGATTGGTCGGAATCGTGAAGACGGGCATGTTGCGCGGAACGAGCGCCGCGCTTCTGAACGACACTTCAGAAATCGCGTATGGATTCAACCGTATACAGGCCGTTCTCGAAGAGCAGGTTAACGTGACCGATGGGGCGACTCGTGCCTTTGTCGATTACGTACGAAGATATTTCGCGGGCGACCAAAACCCGTACGAGGTTTACGTTACATCCTTCTCCGCACACCCTGATCTCCTCGGACAGTGGAGAGGCTATGGCTCCGCTGCCGGGCGATATTCAATTGGATTTTCGCTCTCGCGTTTCAGCGAGCGTGATCTTTTGCGTTTCCCGCTGATGGTTGAATACGATCTCGAGACACAGGCTCGCAGAGTGCGCCGTGCGCTCGAGCTCGCGTCTTTGCGCGTTCGTGACGTGGACGAGGACCGAGCTGATTTTTTTGATCGAGTCAGCAACCTGACGCTGTATCTCCGCCGGCTCGCGTGTTTGTTCAAGCATCCAGGGTTTGCGGGTGAACACGAGTGGCGCTCCGTCACGACGATCTCCGATGCCCACGAAATCGGCGCCGTTGAATTCGAAGTATCCGAAGGAACTCCTCGGCCATTCATTTCGATGCTGGCGGGTTCGAGAGAATCGGGCAGACTTCCAATCGTCGAGGTGCGGGTCGGAGCGAGCACTCGGCCGGCGCAGACCGCTTTCGCGACGAGACTTCTGTTACGGAGATTCGGCTACGACGATGTCCGTGTCACAGAAAGCAGCATTCCTCTCGCACCCTGATACATCGGAATGCCCTCCATCCCCCTCCTGTTGGTCACCGGCGTTCGCGCGCCACGGAACCTTCCTCGGCGGTGCGCGTCCAACACTCTGCGTCTCTGCAACCGGAGGATTCATGAAGAAAGCTTTCATCAGCATCGTTCTCGCGGCGGCGTCGCCGCTCGTCGCGCAGCAGGCGGCCGCACCGGCGGTGCAAGCGCCGGAGAAAGTGGTCGCGCGCGTGAACGGCGAGACGATCACGAAAGCGAAGCTCGATCAGCTTTGGAGCCGCATGGGCCAGCGCGCGCGGCAGCAGTACGAGAAGACCGGCGGCGGAAAAGCGGGCTTCCTCGACAACTACGTGCGCAAGCGTCTCCTGCTGCAGCAGGCGCTCAAGAGCGGCTTCGACAAGAAGGCGGATGTGCAGGCGGATCTCGACGCGGCGAAGGAGTCGGCGCTCTTCGATCTCTACGTGCGCGACGTCGTGGCCGCATCGGTCGTGTCCGAAGCGGACGTGAGGAAATTTTACGAAGACAACCAGAATCAGATGGTGCGCCCGGAGCAGGTCTACCTCCGCTTTCTGCTGATCGGGACCAGCAACCGTACGGACGCCGATGCCAGCGCGCTCGCGGCGCAAGTGATGAGCGAGCTGTTCACGCAGCAGCGATCGATTCTGTCGGGCGGCGGCAAAGCGGCGCAGTTCGGAGAAGTGTTCAGCGCCGCCGCGCGCAAATATTCGGATCACACGAGCGCGCAGACCGGCGGTCTGTTCGGATGGATGTCGCGCGATCAGCTCGACGCGCAGCTCGGCGAGAGCGCGTTCTCGATGAAGCCCGGCACGATGAGCGGCGTGATGAAGACGGACATCGGCTACGCGCTGCTCTACGTCGAAGACTACCGCGCGGCGCAGAAGGAATCGTTCGAGGACGTTCGCACCGCGCTGCGCGAGTTTCTTCTGAGCCAGAAGCAGGCCGAGATCGTTCAGAAGGTGAACGAAATGACGGCGGGGCTGCAGTCGACGGCGAAGGTCGAAGTGTTCCGCGAGAACGTCGAGTAGTCAGGGCTGCTCGCCGCCCTCGGGACCGTAGAAGAGCACCCACACCGCGAGGTCGTCGCTGAAGTCTTCGAAGCGGTGCACGACGCCGGCCGCGGCGAAGAGAAAATCGCCCGGCTGAAACGGATCGCGGCGGTCGCCGTGCACGAACGTGCCGCTCCCGCTGACGACGACGTACGCCTCGTCCCGCGTATGCGGCTGCTGCGGATCAGTTCCGCGCGGCGCGTACAGCTTGACCTGCAACGTTCCGTGCTCGAACGCGAGCACGGAACGTTTCCCATCGGGGGTGGGCAGCTTCCCCAGCCATTCGGCTGGGGTGAGGCGGTGGGATTTCACGGTTCGACGTCGATGTCGGGATCGTTTGTTTGTCCGTTCGCCGTGATCGAATACTTGTATCGCTGCTCGCTCGTGAAGTACCCGGTTTTCGCGCTATACGCGCAACCATTGCCGCCAGCACCGTAGTTCACGTCCGAATATCCATCAATGGAGATCGTGAACTGAAAATCAGCGCACCACTTGATCTTCTGATTGTTTTTTTTCACGGGGATTGGATCCTGGTTTGGGACGGGAAGACCACTTGAGTTGAGTGTGAGTGTGACCACCTTGTCAGGTTGATCGGCCATGGCTGAAGCTCCTCTCAGTTGTGTTTATTTCGGGGGCTGGGACCGGAACCCCTCGATGATGGCTTGCAGCCTACCGCTTTTTTTCAACTCTGCAAATTCTGGATCGCGAAGAATGTCGTTTGCGTTGTAGCCGCGGCGAAGTGCCTGTTCGAGCCACGCCGCGGTTTCGTCTTTGGAACCTGCAATGTTGGCGATGACCGCGGCCTCGTAAGCATTTGCTGAGTAGAGTGGCTCGAGCTCAAGCGCGCGAAGGATCGCGACTCGTGCTTCGCTTACTCGGCCCAGTTTCGCAAGAGCGCTGGCACGCGATAAGTGCGCTCTCGCTTCATTCGGATTGACGCGAATCGCGTCATCGCAGAGCTCGATAGCGCGTTCATACGCACGCTGTGCGTTCTCTTTTTGTCCGGGCGTCCAGCGATATGCGTCCCCAAGGTTGCGCCAATACAGGAAGTGGTGACCGCGAAGCTCGATCGCCTTTTGATAAGCGGCGACTGCTTCGTCGAAGCGGCCAAGAAAGTAGTAGCAAGTCCCGAGGTTAGAGTATGCCTGTCCGTTGGGGACGCGTTTGACGGACTGTTGAAAAACGCGCACCGCGTCGTCGTAGCGTCCGAGACGTTGATACATTGCGCCAAGGTTGTTGTATCCGCGCTCGTTGTCCGGCACGAGCTGAACGACCTTCTGGAACTGTGGAATTGCATCCTCGAATCGCGACTGACCGAAGTAGAACGCGCCGAGCTTGTTGTAGCCGCCCCAGAAATTTGGCCGCAACGCGATGGCGCGTTTGTATGTCGCCTCTGCGCTCTTGAGATCTCCCGATGCCTTATACGTCTCCGCAAGCCCGAGGACCGCGTCGGCGTTGTTTGGTTGCTGGGAAACGACGCGCAGAAACGCGGTCACCGATTCGGGATAGCGGCCGGTACGTCGATACAACTCACCGAGTGTCACGTTTACGTCGATACCTTGCGGATCACCCTTGAGGGCGCGCTCCGCGGCCGCACCGGCAGTAGCCGCGAGCTCTGGTTGTTTGGTCGTCTGAAACTTGTACAAATACGCCCTTGCCAGTGCCGCCTGTACGCTTGGCGAGTCGCCGAGCTCGCGGAGGATCGCGATCGCGCTGTCCAGCGACTGCTCGCTGTCGTACCTCTGCAAGTGGCCGAGGGCTTCGAGGTAGCGGCGTTGCGACACCGCGGGGTCGAGCGCGACGCGGACCGGGGTCGTTGCACCGAGCGACAGATTGCGCGCGACGCTCTCCGCGACGTCATCCTGCACCGCGAAGAGATCCGACACATTTCCTTCCACTACATCGCGTGATTCGGTACCGCTCGCGGGATCGAGCACGGCATACGTCACGCGGATGCGGTCGCCGGCGCGCATCATCGTACCGTTCAGCACGAGGTTCGCGCCGAGGTTGCGCGCGACCACGCGTGCATCCTCGCTCTCGGCCTCCGACGGCGGCGTGCGCATCACCTGCACCGTTTGATAATTCGCGAGCCGCGCGGTCAGCGTCTCGCCGAATCCGGCGACGACCAGGTTCCCGTTCGGATCGCCGGTCAGATCCTTGAGCCGCATCACCGCAAGATATTTTTTCGGCACCGGCTTCGGCGCGACGAGCGCGGGAGTCGTGGTGCGCTCGCGCGCGATGTACACCAGCGCCGCGAGAAACAGCGCCATCGCCGTCGCCATAAAGATCGCCATCCACGGCTTTCGCCGCTCGGACTCCGACGGCTTCGGGTGGAAGCCGCTCTCCTCCGCGACGACGCGATCGCGAATGAGGCGAAGCTCGCGCGCGAGATCGCGCGGCGATGTGTAGCGCTCGTCTGCCGACTTCGCGAGCAGGCGCTCGATCATGTCCGAGAACTGCACCGGCGTGCGCGGATTCGCGCGCGACACGGGCGCGGGCTCGTTGTGCAGAATCGCGGAGAGCGTATCGATCGCGTTCTCGCCATCGAACGCGGGCTTTCCGGTGATGAGCTCGAACAGAATCGCCCCGAGCGCGAACTGGTCGGAGCGGAAATCGAGCTTGCGTCCGGTCGCCTGTTCCGGCGACATGTATCCAACGGTTCCGAGAATCGTTCCCGGATTCGTCCCCGGCATGTCGAGCTGCAGCGTGTCCTCGCCGTCGGGCGAAGGGTTGATGACTTTCGCGAGACCGAAGTCGAGGATCTTCACGAAGCCATCGCGCGTCACCATGATGTTCTCGGGCTTGAGATCGCGATGGATGATGCCGCGCTCGTGCGCGGCCGCGAGGCCGTCCGCGATCTGCGCCGCGATGTCGACGACCTTGCGCACGGGCAGCGGACCATCGGCGAGCAGCGTGCGGAGATCCGTGCCCTCGATGTACTCCATGACGATGAACGGCACGCCTTCCGACGCGCCGACTTCATGGATCGTGACGATGTTCGGATGATTGAGCGCCGACGCGGATCGCGCCTCCTGCGTGAAGCGCGAAAGCGTGTCGCGCTCCGTGGTCAGCCGCAGGGGCAGCATCTTGATCGCGACCTTGCGTCCGAGCTTCGGATCGCGCGCGACGTAGACCTCGCCCATCCCGCCGGAGCCGATCGGACCGAGGATTTCGTAGTGGCCGAGGATGTCTCGAATGGCTCCCATGCAGGTGGACGACGAACGGGCGGATTCTACCGGTGGCCCGAAGACGTGCGAACGCTTTTTCTGCGAGGCGTATAATCCGCCGCGTTCCCCCCGCAAGGAGATTCGCTATTGATGCGCCACGCGGCGCGGTTTGTCGCAGCGATCGCCTTCGTTCTGGCCGGAGCGCACGCGCTCGCGGACGATGAACTTCACGTCTCGCTCGTTCCGTGGAAAGTGATCGAGCCCGGTGCCGCAACAGACACGCCGCTCACGCTCTTCTGGATTCCTGCGTCCGTCGATGAGCTTCGCCGCTCGGACCTGCTCACGTCCGAGGAGCTCACGCTGTTCTCCTCACGCTGCGTCGCGATGCGCGTCGTTCGCTTCGACGACCATGTTCGCCTCGCCACCCTCGGCATCGAGGCGATGCCCGCCGCGGTGTTGATCGATGACGAAGGTCGCGTCATCGGAAGAGCCGATGCTCGGAATGTGAGTGAAGTGATCGAGCTCGTGCGGGATGAGCTGGACGAACGGGAGAGCGTGGCGAACGCGCGGCTCGATGAAGCGCGTCACGCGCAGGATGTCGAGGAAGCGCTGGCGATCTATCGATCGGTGTGGGATCAGCGCTGCATCTGCCCGCGGCAGGGGAGAGATGCGCGGCGGGCGATGAAGAAGATCGCCCGCCGCTGAGAAGCTACGCAGCCTGTTGCAGCATGCGCACGGCACGCTTCCACTGCCGGCGCGAGCGGCGCACGTGGCGGTGGGACATCTTTTTCGTTTTTCTCCACGAGCTTCCCTGCGCACGCTCCTCGATGGCGCGGCGCCAGAGGCTGATCGCCTTCTCGAGATGCGCCGCGGCAACCTGCAGCCGGCGTCGCGCTTCTTCGGCGATCGTTCCCCTCGCATGCGTGATCTTGTTCTCGACCAGGCGCAGAGCCGCGCGCATGCGTGCCTGCTCGATCTGCGGCAGCGGCGTGGTCAGAAGGCCCTTCGCCAGTCCGAGGCCGCGCATTCCCGCGATGAACCATTTCGCCGGATCCCAGTGATACCAGCGGATGCCATTGCGGAAGTCGGCGGGGAAGCGGTGATGGAAGGAGTGATATCCCTCGCCGAGCGTGACCAGCGCGACGAGCCAGTTGTCGCGCGCCGAGGCTTCGGCGTTGAACTCCGGCTTGCCGAGCATGTGCGCAAGCGAGTTCACGAAAAACGTCGTGTGGTGAATGACCACGATGCGCGTGAAGCCGCCCCACAGCAGGCCGGCGATCGGATCGCCGAACGCGGCGCCGATCAGCGTGGGAATGCCGAAGCCGCCGAGGATGAGGATCGCTTTGTGCCAGCGGTGCTGCCACATCACGATCGGATTGGCGAGCAGGTCGGGAGCGTTCGAGAAATCCTTCTGTTCCCTCTTGTAGAAGATCCAGAGGATGTGCGCCCACCAGAAGCCGCGGTGGATGTTGTATGGATCCCAATCTTTGTCCGCGTATTTGTGGTGCACGCGGTGGTCCGCCGACCACTCCAGAATCGAGTTCTCGGCGGACATGGCGCCGAAGAAGGCGAAGAAGGCCTGAACCGGGCGCGACGCTTCATAACTCTTGTGCGAGAAGAAGCGGTGATAGCCGGCGCAGATCGACAAGCCGACCGCGACGTAGAGAGCGATGGTGAGAAGTGGCATCCACAGATGGAAGCCGGCGTACCAGGTGTACGCTGCGGTTCCGGCGACACCAATGACCGGCGTGAGAGTGAGGAAGAGAATGTTCACCCAGTCTTTTTTCAGGGTTGCTGCTGATTCGATGATGCCACCTCCAGAGATTTACTCGCGCGCGGGAGTATGCACTACCTTGAGAGTGGCGATGAAAACGTTTTCGGCACTGATCCTATTCGCGGTTGCGGCGACGGCCGCGCCCGCCGCCGGTTCCGAGCATCAGAAGGCGAAGCGATGGATGGAGGAAGTAAGTCATACGACGAATCCCGTCCGCCTCGTGTTTCTCGCGTTGAACATCAAAGAATCCCTCGATCAAGCGCTCGCACTCGAGCCGGAAAACGTCGACGTTCGCCTCGATCTCGTGCGCTTCTACACCGTGACGCCGCGCGTCCTTGGAGGAAGCATCGATGATGCCCGCGCGCAGGCCGCCGAGATCGCCCGCCGCGATCCGCCCCTCGGCCACTTCGCGCTCGGCTACATCGCCTATCGCGAAAAAGAGCTCGGAGACGCGCGGCGCGAGCTGCGCGAAGCGGTGAAGACGGCGCAGGCGGAGTCGACGCGCAGACTCGCGCTCCAGTGGCTCGGATGGCTCTCGCAGGAGTCCCAGCAGTACGACGAAGCATTCGCAGCCTTCGAAGAGCTACGCGCGAATTACGAGATCGGACGCACGGCGGTGTTCTGCTCTTGCCGCCTCGAGCGCGCGAAGACCGCGCTTGAGGAATTCGTGAAAACGAAGCCGCGCGATGCCGCGGGGCACTACCAGCTCGCGCTCGTGCACGAAAAGCTGGGAGAGCTCCCTGGCGCGCGACGCGAGATCGCGATCGCGTGGCGGCTCGATCGCACGCTCGCGGGTGTGAAGGAAGCGAAGCGGCGGTTGATTCGGTGATTGTTGTTAGTTGTTAGTTGTTCGTGGTTTTGCGGCTGACGAGACACCACAAACAACCAACAACAAACAACCAACAACTAGATCATCGGTAGATCCACGCCCCGCGTCCGCGCCACCTCGATCGCTTCTTCGTATCCCGCATCCGCGTGACGCATCACGCCCGTGCCCGGATCGGCCGTGAGCACGCGGCCGAGCCGCTCCGCTGCGGCCGGCGTGCCGTCGGCGACGATCACCATTCCCGCGTGCAGCGAGTAGCCGATGCCGACGCCGCCGCCGTGATGCACGGACACCCACGTCGCGCCCGCCGCAGTGTTGAGCAGCGCGTTGAGAATCGGCCAGTCCGCGATCGCGTCCGATCCGTCCTTCATGGCCTCGGTCTCGCGATTCGGCGACGCGACCGATCCCGCGTCGAGATGATCGCGTCCGATCACGATCGGTGCGGAGATTTTTTTCTCCGCGACGAGTCGATTGAACAGCAGTCCGGCCTTGTCGCGCTCGCCGTAGCCGAGCCAGCAGATGCGCGCCGGCAGTCCCTGGAACTCTACGCGCTTCTGGGCCATGCGAATCCAGCGATGCAGCGGTTTGTCGTGCGGGAACAGTTCGAGGATCGCTTCGTCGGTGATGAAGAGATCGTTCGGATCGCCGGAAAGCGCGGCCCAGCGGAACGGACCCTTGCCTTCGCAGAACAGCGGGCGGATGAACAGCGGCACGAAGCCGCCGACGTCGAACGCATTCGCGACGCCCGCCTTCTTCGCCTGACCACGAAGATTGTTGCCGTAGTCGAACGTGATCGCGCCGCGATTCTGCAGCTCGATCATCGCGCGCATGTGGCGCGCCATCGTTTCGTACGAGAGATCGATGTACATCTCCGGGCTGCTTTCGCGCATCGCCAGCGCGGCGTCGAACGACATGCCCGTGGGCACGTAGCCGTTCAGCTCATCGTGCGCCGAGGTTTGATCGGTGAGGAGATCGGGCACGATGCCGCGCGCGATGAGCGCTTCGAGCAGCTCGACCGCATTCGCAACGACGCCGATCGAGACCGCCTCGCCGTTGTCGCGCGCTTCGAGCGCGCGCTGGATCGCGGCGTCGAGCGACGGCGCTTCTTCATCGAGATAGCGTTTCTCGATGCGCCGTTGAATGCGCGTGCGATCGACCTCGGCGACGAGTGCCGTCGCTTCGTTCATCGTCGCCGCGAGCGGCTGCGCGCCGCCCATCCCGCCGAGGCCCGCGGTGACCACGAGCTTTCCGCGGAGCGTGTCGTTGAAGTGCTTCTTCGCCACCGCGGCGAAGCATTCGTACGTGCCCTGCAGAATGCCCTGCGTGCCGATGTAGATCCACGAGCCCGCAGTCATCTGCCCGTACATGATCAATCCCATCGCATCGAGACGGCGGAACTCGTCCCACGTGGCCCAGTGCGGCACGAGATTCGAGTTCGCGATGAGCACGCGCGGCGCATTCTCGTGCGTGCGGAACACGCCGACCGGCTTGCCCGACTGCACGAGCAGCGTCTCGTCGTTCTTCAGACGCTTGAGCGTCGCCACGATCGCGTCGTAGCACTCCCAGTTCCGCGCGGCCTTGCCGATCCCGCCATACACGATGAGCTGCTCCGGCCTCTCCGCAACCTCGGGGTCGAGATTGTTCATGAGCATGCGGAGGGCGGCCTCCTGCTGCCATCCCTGGCAGGAGATTTCGGTGCCGCGCGGCGCGCGAATGGTTCGTGGAGCGGTGAGTGTGGTCATGTGCGGGATTCTATAGGTCCTATAAGTCCTATGGGTCCTATAGGTCCTATACGTCCTATAAACTCCCGCGGTGCCCGACCTCAAAACCCGCGCCATCGAAGTCAACCACCGCCTCGCCAAAAAACACCCCGACGCG
>Ga0075428_100001097_pt1 | contig 28820 bp, 25 predicted proteins | sample RhiMetdeltSRZDD2_FD_75291 | JGI IMG/M metagenome (GOLD analysis project Ga0075428, IMG submission 75291) | Populus rhizosphere microbial communities from Tennessee, USA - Rhizosphere MetaG P. deltoides SRZDD2 | ecosystem: Host-associated > Plants > Roots > Rhizosphere > Soil | place: USA... | reverse complement strand
AGGGCATAGGGCAAAGGGCATAGGGCAAAGGGCAAAGGAAGGACACCCTTTGCCCTTTGCCCTTTGCTCTTTGCCCTTTGCCCTTTGCTCTTTGCCCTTTGCTCTTTGCTCTTTGCTCTTCGGTCAAATATGATTCTCAGTCCGGATAACATTCGTCGGAATAATCTTAGGTTAAAACTCAAGTCCTCGGAGTTCTTTTATGAAGAAGGAATACGTTAGCTATGGTCTTATCGGCATAATAGCCGGGTTGGTGCTCGGTTTTATCATAGGCAACTGGTCGAGTCCCACTGGCGGGGCGGCGCCGGCGGCCTCGGCCGGCTCCGAGTCCAAACCGGCTTCGGTCAACAGCAGCAACAGCGGGCAGTCGCTCCCGCCCGGGCATCCGCCGCTTGATTCCGGTCAGACCATTCCGGCGCCGCCGCTCCCGGAGGGGGCGTCGGCTGCGGCACCCTCCGCTGCTTCCGCTCAGGCGGGTGAGACAACCGAGCTGCCTTCTCTCGATCCCCTTCCGGCGAGCAGCAAAGAGGAACGAACCGAACAGAAGTACAAAAACATTCAACTCCTCAGAGGCATTCCGTCTGAACGATTGGAAAAGATAATGTTCTCCTTCAAAGCGTCGCTCGGCGTTGAGTGCACTTATTGCCACGTAAAAGATCATTTCGAGAAGGACGACAAGCCGGCAAAACAAGTGGCGCGAAAGATGATTCAACTTGTGCGTGATACCAACGCCAAGCTGGGAAGCATGACTCGGGTCACTTGCTTCACGTGCCATCGCGGCCAGACGCGGCCCGCGTCGTAAGGATCGTTAACCCGAGATCCAGACGGTGGAAACTAAGAACATAAAATCCGAACGCCGCTTCTCTCCGGAGAAGATGCAGAAGATTAACCTGTTCGAGACCACGCGGATGTTCTCGGATATCTATTGTCTGGAGCCCGGGCAGGAACAGAAGCGACACGCACACGCCGGATCGGACAAAATCTACTTCGTGATTGAAGGCATAGGGCGGTTTCAGATCGGCGATGACGACCGCGAGCTTGGGCCAGATCAGATCGTTCTCGCGCCGGCGAATCTTGAACACGGTCTCCGGAACGACTCGCAAGCTCGGCTGGTGGTCCTTGTTTTTATGGCGCCCAATCCAAAGCCGGCTGATTGATGTTGCCTTAACCGATCAACAGTGGAATCAAATCGGACTGGAAATCCCCGGGAGGAGTCATGGCATTCGCAAAGCTCGCCTCCGCAATAAGTCCCAGGCGCGTGACGGCATCAGTTGCGACGCTCGCCCTTATGTTTCTGACAACAGCTCAAACATTTTCGGACGGAAAGCGATGGGCCTCTGAGGTCACACCCGGGCGTTCAATCGTTCGCGCCGAACATGGCATGGTCGCTTCAAGCCAGCCGCTTGCGTCGCAGGTCGGACTCGAAGTGCTCAAACGAGGCGGTAACGCCGTCGATGCATCGATCGCAATGGCGGCGGTGTTGAATGTCACCGAGCCGATGATGACCGGAATCGGCGGGGATATGTTCGCGCTGATTTACTGGGCAAAAACCCGCGAGCTGAAGGGACTAAACGCAAGCGGGCGGGCGCCTCGCGCATTGAATCTTGATTACTTTGCGAAGAAGGGAATCAAGACGATGCCCGACAGCGGCATGGAGCCGATAACGGTTCCGGGCGCGTTCGATGGCTGGGTTACGATGATCGAGAAGTACGGCACTATGAAGCTCGCCGATCTCCTCGCTCCAGCGATCGAGTACGCCGATAACGGGTTCCCGGTGATGGAAAAAGCCGCTGCTGATTGGGCAGATGGGGTTGGAAAATTAAGGCGAACTCCAGCCTCGGCGTCGAACTATCTTGTGGACGGACGAGCCCCGCGTGCCGGCGAAATCTTTCGACAGAAGAATCTTGCGCGCACGTTTCGGGCGCTGGCGCGCGGCGGACGAGACGCCTTCTACAAAGGAGAGATAGCTCGGGCGATCGTTGACTACTGTGAGAAGAACGGCGGGTTTCTTTCAATGCGCGACTTCGCCGAGCACAAGTCCGATTGGGTCGAACCGATCTCGACCGATTATCGCGGCTACAAGGTTTATGAATGCCCGCCAAACGGGCAAGGGCTCACCGCATTGCTGACCTTGAATATTCTCGAAGGTTTCGACCTGGCGTCGATGAGCACGCGGCCCGATCTCTATTATCACACTCTCATCGAGGCGACGAAGCTTGCGTTCGCCGATCGCAACAAGTACATCGCCGATCCGGCGTTTGCGAAGGTTCCGGTTGCGGAGCTGCTCTCGAAGGAATACGCGGCAGGCCGCCGAGCGTTGATGCACCCGGATCGCGTAATCGAATCGCCCGAGCCCGGTGTGGTTGTGAATCATAGCGACACGGTCTATTTCACGGTTGTAGACAAGGATCGGAACGCGGTGTCGTTTATCAACAGCATCTACGAGAACTTTGGATCCGGGATAGTCGCCGGCGACACCGGGATAGTCTTGCACGATCGCGGCGCCGGGTTCTCGCTCGATCCCGCTCACGTAAACCGTCTCGAACCGGGCAAGCGCCCATTCCACACCATCATTCCGTCAATGGTCTTCAAGGATGGGAAGCTGTTTATGTCGTTCGGGGTGATGGGTGGAGCGATTCAGCCCCAGGGACATGTTCAGGTGCTGACTAATCTCATCGACATGGGAATGAGCCTCCAGCAAGCGATCGAAGCTCCCAGGTATCGTTACCTAAGCGGCAAACGCGTGCTCTTCGAAGACGCGATGACTCAGCCGATCATAACAGGGTTGCTCGCGAAGGGGCATCAACGCGCAACGCAGGCTGGAGCATCAATGGGCGGCGGGCAAGCTATTATGATCGACCCGGCGAGCGGGACGCTGATGGGAGCTTCGGACCAACGTAAAGACGGAATGGCGCTGGGGTATTGAGGTTAGCACCAGTCAATGAAAGAAGCCCGTAGCAAGATCGAATCCGAGCTGCGTGAAGCCAGCCAGCTTAAACAGGCGATCCTCGACGCTGCCAACTACACAATCATCTCAGTCTCGCCGGAAGGTGTGATCCGCACGCTCAACGCTGCTGCCGAGCGCTGGCTCGGTTACTCCGCAGAAGAAATCGTCGGCAAGACAACCCCGGTGATCTTCCACGACTTTGGAGAAGTAGAACGACGCGCGCGTGAACTCTCCGAGGAATTCGGAGTCAACATTGAACCGGGGTTCGAGGTGTTTGTGGCCAAGGCCCGGCTAGGCGTCCCGGATGAGAACGAATGGACTTATGTGCGCAAGGACGGCACCCGGTTTCCGGTGATGTTGTCGGTAACCGCGCTCCGGGATGCCGAGGGAGCGCTGACTGGCTTTCTTGGAATCGGAAGCGATATCACCGCGCGCAAGCAAGCGGAGCAGGCGCTGCGCGATAGCGAGAAACGCTACCGCGATCTTGTCGACAACTCTCTAGGCTTGATCGGCGCCCACGATATGGAAGGCCGATTTCTCATGGTCAACCCCACGACCGCCCGAGTGCTCGGGTACGAGCCATCCGAGCTGATCGGGAGAAACATGAGTGAGGTCATTGTTCCCTCGGTGCGGAAACTCTTCGCCGGATATTTGGAACGTATCCGTCACAACGGCACCGACAGCGGCGTGCTCAAGATGCTGACCAAAGGCGGAGAAGAACGAATTTGGGAATACCGGAACCTCCGCTACGATGAGCCAGGAAAGCGGTCCTACGTTCTGGGCCACGCGCACGACATAACCGATCGCAAGCGAGCCGAGCGCCGGTTGGCGGTTCAACACGCCGCAACCCGAATCCTCGCCGAGTCTTCCACCTTTCACGAGGCAGTGAATCAAATCCTCCAGGCTGTTTGCGAAGGCCTTGGATGGGAGACCGGAGCGCTGTGGAGAGTTGATGCTCAGGACAACGTTCTGCGCTACGTTGAAGGGTGGCAGGATCCGTCGACAGAAGTCGAAGAGTTCAAAGCAATCAGCCGGCAAACCGCCTTCTCGCCCGGGATCGGTCTTCCAGGCCGCGTGTGGTCTACCGCCGAGCCGCATTGGATCGCCGATGTCACCGACATCGCGGCCGACAACAACTTTCCTCGTGCCCCTGTGGCGGCGAAGGAAGGACTACACGCGGCGTTGGGTTTTCCGATTGTGCTCAGAGGCGAAGTTCTGGGGGTGATGGAATTCTTCAGCCGCTCGATCCATCAACCGGATCACGCTTTGCTCGAGATGATGGCCAACATCGGCAGCCAGGTCGGCCAGTTCGCCGAGCGCAGACAGGCCGAACGTCAGCTAAAGGAAAGCGAAGAGCGGTATCGCGACCTGTTTGAGAATGCCAACGACCTTATCCAAAGCGTAGCGCCAGACGGCTCACTGATCTACGTAAACCGGGCGTGGCTTGAAGCGCTCGGTTACAGCGAGGAAGAGGTATCGAGTCTCACGCTGTTTGACATCATTCATCCCGACAGCCTCGCTCATTGCACGACAACGTTCGATCGGGTGATGTCCGGCGAAAAACTCGATCACATCGAGGCGATGTTCCTAACCAAAGATGGCAAAACGATAACGGTTGAAGGGAGTGCGAGTTGCAGCTTGAAAGACGGGAAACCGGTGGCCACACGCAGCATTTTTCGTGACATCACCGAACGCAAGCGTTTCGAGTCCGAACTGGCTAAGGCCCGCGACGCGGCACTTGAGTCCGCCCGGCTGAAGGCTGAGTTCCTCGCGAACATGAGCCACGAGATCCGCACTCCGATGAACGCGATCATAGGAATGAGCGGGCTTCTGCTCGATACCGATTTGACCGATGAACAGCGTGATTTTGCCGAAACCGTCCGATCGAGCGCCGATGCGCTGCTTACACTTATGAACGACATCCTGGATTTCTCAAAGATCGAGGCGGGAAAGCTCACATTTGAGACGATGGATTTCGATCTCCGAAATGCGGTCGAGGGAGCCGTTGACCTTTTGGCCGAAGCTGCGCAGGGGAAAGGCATCGAGCTGTTCTCGATGATTTACAGCGACGTGCCCACTCGACTTCGAGGTGATCCGGGCCGGCTGCGGCAGGTGTTGGTCAATCTGCTGAGCAACGCTGTCAAGTTCACCGAACACGGCGAGGTCCTCGTGCGGGTCACCAGAGAGAGTGCCGACGGCGAAGCCTTGCTAAGGTTTTCAGTGACCGATAGCGGTATCGGTATTCCGGAAGAAGCGCAGCAGAGGATTTTCGAGGTGTTTTCGCAAGCTGACGGCTCGACCACCCGAAAGTATGGCGGGACCGGACTGGGGCTCGCAATCTCACGACAGCTCGTGGAATTGCTCGCGGGGCAAATAGGAGTCGAGAGCGCGCCGGGCAAAGGATCGACCTTCTGGTTCACCGCAAGGTTTGAGACACAACCGGAGGACGCTACGCAAAACGACGAACCCGGTCTGCAGTTGGAAGGTCTTCGAGTTCTCATCATCGACGACAACGCCACCAATCGAAAGCTGGTTCATCTTCAGATCACCTCGTGGGGGATGCGCAACGGCATGGCAGAGAACGGCGCGCAGGCGCTGGGAATTCTTCGCCGCGAAGCCGCCGCGGGTGATCCCTATCGGATAGCAATTCTGGATATGCAGATGCCCGAGATGGATGGGTTAACTCTAGCTCGAGCAATCAAGGCAGATCCGGCGATAGCCGGTACCCGGCTGTTGATGATGACGTCGCTCGGACGCCGGGATGAGTCGGCGATTCGAGAAGCCGGCGTTGAGCTCTGTCTTACAAAACCGGTAAAGCAGTCGCAGTTGTTTGATTGTCTCGCCACGCTGGCCGGCGAACACCTGATCAATGAACCGGCGCCGCAGCCCCGCGCGGCCCGGGTCTCTCCGGCTAAGGTCTCGCGGCCGTCAGCTGATCACATCCGAATCCTGATAGCCGAAGACAATATCGTCAATCAGCGAGTCGCGCTGCGGCAACTCGAGAAATTGGGTTATGCGGCGGACGCTGTGGCTAACGGAGTCGAGGTGCTTGATGCGCTCGAGCGGATTCAGTACGACGTTGTACTGATGGATTGCCAGATGCCTGAGATGGATGGCTACGAAGCTACAAGAGAAATACGCAAGCGCGAGGGGGATTCGAGGCACACCACAGTCATCGCCATGACCGCCAACGCGTTGGGTGGCGACCGAGAGCGATGCCTCGAAGCCGGGATGGATGATTACGTTAGCAAGCCGGTCAAACGAGAAACGCTCGCTGAAGCGATCGAACGTTGGACAGTACGAAGCCCTCGCCGCCAGCCCGCGGAGGTAATCGAGCCCGCGTCGGCGAACCCGGGCAACGTCATCGACTCGAGCGTGATCAGCGAGTTGCGTGGTCTTCAGTCCTCGGCAGACCCGGACTTTTTTAATCACCTGATCGATCTGTTTCTCGAGGAGACGCCGCACCGGCTCGCGGCAATAAAGGATGCGGTGGCCGGAGCGGACGCCAAAGCGCTGGCGCACGAGGCGCACGCACTCAAGGGAAGCAGCGCGCATCTGGGGGCCAGGAGGATAGCTGCGTTGTGCGAGATCCTGGAAGAGCAGGGTCGCGGCGGCTCGGTGCTCGGAGCTCAAGCGTTGTTGAATGTGTTGCTGGAGGAGTTCGATCGCGTCCACGAGGCTCTCGAAGGTGAGAAGCTTTAGCAGGTTTTACCCTCAACACAAATGCTCTTGAACCGAATGTCGTGCTTGACGTCCGTCACATGCTTGCTATCATTGTGCTAGCACATTTCCGTTTAAGGGAGAGTCGTCGTATGGCACAGGTTCTGGTGCGAGGTCTGGATGAATCGGTGGTTGAGAAATTGAAGGAGCGAGCCGCGCAAAATGGGCGTTCGCTTCAAGCGGAACTCAAGGCCATCCTCGAAGGGCATGCCCGACTTGTAAGTAAGGCGGAAGCCCGGCTGCTTGCCGGACGCATTCGTAGGAAGATTGGCGCTCGCCCACAAACTGATAGCGGGATCCTGCAGGCTGAGGATCGCATGCGATGAGTCGTCACGTCGTGGATGCCAGCGTGGTCATCAAGTGGTTCGTTGAGGAGATACACGCTGACCAGGCGCGAAAACTGCAAGATGATCAATATGAATTAGTAGCTCCGGACCTGCTCTGGCCGGAAAGCGGCAACATCCTGTCGAAGAAAGTGCACCGCGCAGAGCTGATGGCCGATGAAGCGCGTCTGATCTGCGCAGGACTCGATGAGCAGCCGATTCACATTTTCCCATCAAGTCTGGTGCTTGAGCCTGCGCTCGAAATCGCCCTCGAGACTGGCCGCACAGTTTATGACAGCTGCTATCTCGCTCTGGCGGTGCTAACCGAGTGCCAGCTCGTGACGGCTGATCAACGGCTGGTCAGCTCTTTACAAGGTAGCCGCTACGCGCGGTCTGTGCTCTGGGTCGGACACTTTTCATCGTCAGTTTGATCAACGACGGGAGCTCAAGTCATTGATCAATTTGTCATTTGAGTGATTGGGTTGATTTGGTCATTAATCCGGATGACACCTGCCTTGGAAGAACCGTCCTTGTTGATATGAGCAACCAGCCAACACGCCTGCCGGCGATTCTGGCGCACACCGACAACGACACGCCAGTTCCATCGTGGAAGCAAGTAACCCGCAGCGTTGATTCATTCAACCCCGAGATGATTTCACACGTGTCGCGCGTCGTAGCCGGCATTGATGACGAAGCGGAGGCGGTCAAGGTTTGGGACTCGTGGCCGGGCAATGTAAAGCGGTCTGTCGCGTTGCTGATTGACAAGATTTACCACGACGGTTGGCTTGACTCGGTAGGGCCGATAAAGGGCGGACCGTGGGACGGCGGGTTCTTTTTTTCGCCTGCAGGCAATGATTACGGCGAGCTGGCGAATGTACTTGACGGGAAATCCGGCAAGGATGGCGTATACACCCGATGTTGTTTACGAGCTGGTCTGCCGGCTTATCTGAGCGGGTGGAATCATCCGGGATGGCAGATTGGTTGGATCGAAAATGATACGCCGTTTGCGTCACTGCACGTCGGAGTCTTCAAAAACGGAACGGGGGAGGTTCATCTGGATCTGTTCAATCCGATTTATACCAACGGAGCGCCGGATAAGCAGGTAATCAAGCTCCGCGGGTTTGGTTCTTACAACCGCAAACTCTTCCGGCTGCACCGAAAATGGGAGGGATCGCGGTACGGCGCAATGACGCGAACATCGGCGAACTTTTATCATCTTATGCGAGGGCGCGTCCCGCTGTGTTTCTGAGGTTTAGCTATTACTAACACGGTTGCACAAAGTCGAGCCGTTTGTGCTAGCATGCCCCTACCTCGAAGTTGACTAAACGCCAGTGTTGACCTCGAAGAGCGCCCAGAGATATCAATGACGGTTGATGAGTTCCAGCACGCGTTTGAATCCGAAATCGGCGAACTCCTTGCGCGCATCCAGCGGCGTTACTCGGTCAGCGATGCGGAAGTAACCGCAGCAGTACATGCTTCGGCTAAGAAGTATCTTGCCGACACATTGGATCAGACGTCGGGTAATCCGGGCCCGACCGACGAATCGCGCAAAGCCGCGGGCGAGTTTTTCGCGTCGCTCAACGCTGATGATTTGTGTCTGGCTACCGCGTGCGCGAAGGGCGACGACGCAGCGTGGGAAGATTTCTTCCGCGACTATCGCAGCTACATGGTCAGCGTAGCGCGCACGATGACCCAGGATGCGGGCGCGGCGGAGCAGCTTGCGGATTCAACTTTTGCTGAGCTATACGGGTTGCGTGAATCCGGGGGCGCGAGGGTGAGCAAGTTTGCGTTTTACTCGGGTCGCGGTTCTTTGCGAGGCTGGCTTCGGGCGGTGGTATTTCAGTTATCGGCCGATCATCATCGTCAGTCGAGCCGGTTAGTTCAGACTGAAGAACCCGAGGATATGGATCGGCTTGCTCATGCGGCTGAGAAGCCTGAGCGCCGATCCACGACGGATCTGGATTATGTTCGCGATCGTTACCGAGATGGGGTGGTGGCCTCGCTTCGCAGCGCGATTGCAGACCTGGAATCCCGTGAGCGGCTGCTGCTGGCCTATTATTACTACGATGAGATGACCTTGCGTGAGATCGGCCAGTTATTCGATGTGCACGAGGCCACGATCAGCCGGTGGCTCACAAAGGTCCAAAAACGCATCCGAAAACTTGTCGAGAAGGGGTTGGCGCGCGACCATCGGTTTAATCGGCGTGAGGTTGCCGAGGCCATCGAACAGGCGTCAGAGCAATTGGATATTACGGTGGGTGACTACCTGTTGGAGTCGGTTCCGGGGGACCGAAAACGGGAGAAGCCGGCCCCGAGCCCAGGTGGCGCGGTGGCCCGCAGATAATCGAAGAAACAACGCAAGTGAATAGGCTGTTAACGTTCTAGTTTTGGAGATGAGGGTGAAGGGATGAAGTTTTCTAGGCAAACGAAGGATGGCGCAATCGACAACCTGCTACGAGCTTACGTCTCGCGGCCCAGCAATCCTAACCAGGTATGTCCCGATTTCGACGCCGATCGCGCCAATGCCTACATCGAAAGAGGCTTGACCGGCGCTGTCCGATTACAATACGAAGCGCATTTGTCCGAGTGCGCCGGTTGTCGAAAGAGCGTTGTCGCACTGTTACGAATGGCCGAGGCCGACTCATTGAGTACCGTAACTTTTGCGCGGCAAGAACCCAAAATCACGCGGCTCTCCAGGCTAAAAGAGATGTTCGGCGCATTGTCTCAGCCGCAGTGGGCGATGGCGGCGGCCGCAGTGATCGTCTTTGCAGTAAGCTTGCCGTTGTTCCTGTCTCGCAACCAGACTCAGGAAGCTCGCCAAGACGCCGCCGATCAATCTGTCAGCGAGAGGTCTGCCGTCACTCCCGCAGAGAGCAGCCCAAGCAGTACCGCCAAAGCGGCCGAAGCTACCGCGGCTCTCGTGTCGGCTTCAAAACAAAGAGAGAGCGGCGACGTCAAGATCGATGCTCTCGCGAAGAATTCTCCTGCGGCGATCCCCGCCCCGGAATCAGCGGCTGGATTTGCAGGCGTGGTTGAGCCCGCGAAGAAGGCCGAAACGAAGAGCGCGGTAGAGTCCGAAGAGGCCCAGCGCAAGTCGGAGAGCGTGACCGTAGCACAGGCTCCTGCGCAAACCGGAGCGGCGGCTGCCTCACAAGCCGGCAGAACCGATGCCGATCAGGCTCGCCAGCAGCAACAAACTGAGAAAGACGCAGCTCAACAAGTAGCCGAACCAAAGCTGGCTGCACGCTCTAATGAAGACCGTTCCAAAGAGAAGACCCAGAGAGCTGAAGAAATAGCTCCGCCTCCCGCCCCGCCGGCTGATGACGGGCGAGGGCGTTCGAGGATGGCGCGGCCGGGAGGTCACGCGCTACGCGACAGCGATTCCGCGGACGCTGTTCGACCGGAGGAACGTAAGTTTAACGGCAAGAGATTTTTGCTGCGAGACGGGGCGTGGACCGATAAGGATTTCGATCCAAACAAGGATCTGCCGGTCGTCATCATCATTCGCGATAGCAATGTGTACAAAGAGGTGCTCAACAAGCGGCCCGGCCTCAAACCCTTCTTGACCGGCTTTCAGCCGGGCGAGCGGGCGATCATTGTTTACAAAGGGACGGTTTATAGATTGATTCCGCAGTAATGAACATAGGACCCATAGAACCAATAGGACCTATATTCTTTTATCCCATCTTTGAGATGCGTTCCGGCTTGATCTTATAAAGCACTCTGACCTCGCCAGGTGACCTGCCCGGATACTTATCAACGCCCATGTACTTCTTTGCCATCTTGTCGATGTGCTCATCGGCGCCATCTTCGGTTATCTCTTCAACGTTACCTCGGACTTCCAAATATCGATAAGGGTTGTCCGGGTCCTGCATTGACAGCGCCACCGCGCGGTTCCGCTCCATGTTTTTGTCTTTTCGACGACCGCGCGCCGAATTGACCAGTATTTTCGTGCCATCATAGTCGACCCAAACAGGAGTCACCTGCGGAGTGCCGTCGGGGTTTATGGTCGCCAGGTGTGCGAATGCTTTCTTCTGAAACAGATCGAGGTATTTCTCTGGGATAACATCAGCCATGCAAAAGTCCTCCTTAACCGTTAAGCGCCGCCAGGCCACAGATAGCGGCAACCGATATCCTACCTTGGATTCTGACTTACTGATTCCGATTTGTGAAGGAAGAATGAGACGTGAAACGTGATGCATCACGCATCACGCATCACGTTTCACGCATCACGTTTCACTCATGATTTCCACCGGAAGCCCGTCTCCCCAACCATATTTCTCACGTGCGAGTCCCTGCACGGTTAGCCAGGTCGCCTCATCGTGTTCACGATTCAGGACTCGGGCCGTTGCGGCAAACTGACGAGACCCGAGACGAACCTGTACACTCGGATTGTCCTGGATGTTTTTCACCCACTGCGCGTCGTGAAAGTGTTCGGCCAGAATATAAAGGTTGCCCTGGTATTCGACGAACCAGATCTCGATCTCGCGTGGCTGACCGCTGATTCGCCCGATGGTGGTCAGGTACAGGTACTGGAGGTCGGCTGGCCAATCTCGTTCTTGCATCGCTTCTCTCAATTCACGGTCTGGTCAGTAGTCCGTGGTCCGTAGTCCGTGGTCCGTAGTCCGTGGTTCGTAGTCCGTCCGTAGGCATTGACTATGGTTATGACTACTGATTCGCTACGGACCACGGACTACGGACTCGGACCCAATTTCCTGACCAGATTATCAAAGCTCGTAGTTGACGACCAACCATTCGCGCCGTAACCTGACCACGGGAGGAAAAGTATGAGCGACGATGCGCGGCTGGATGCGATGGCTATAGGCGCGCACCCGGATGACGTCGAGTTGGCCTGCGGCGGCACGCTATTAAAGCTAGTCTCGCTTGGTTATCGCGTCGGGGTTTTGGATATGGCTCGCGGCGAAATGGGAACTCGTGGTTCCGGAGAGATACGCGCCCGCGAAGCCGAGGCCGCCTCGCGTGAGTTGAAACTCGTCGTGCGAGACAACCTGGAGCTTCCCGACGGGCACATCTGGTTGACCGAAGATTCTCGCGTCAGAATGGTGCGGAAGATTCGACTCTATCGGCCGCGAGTGATCTTCACGCACTATTGGGAGGACCCTCATCCGGATCACGTTCACACTTGTCAGATAGTCCGCGAAGCCACACACGTAGCCGGGCTGGCAAAGTATGACACCGAAGGGGGGCTGGAGAGGTTCCGACCGCAGACCGTGGCGCACTTTATGTTCCCGCGCACCGCGGCTCCAACCTTTTTGGTTGACATCAGCGAATTCGCAGCGCAAAAGCACAATGCGATTCTCTGTTACCGTTCGCAGCTTTATGATCCCAGCAGTAAAGAACTGGAGACCAATCTCAGCACCGAAGCGTTCCTGCGCAGAGTTGAAGCGCGACAGCGATTCTACGGATCGTTAATAGCGGTCGAGCAGGCTGAAGGTTTTATCGTGCGCGAAGCGCTTAACGTTCACGACCCTGTGGAATTGCTAACAAGAAAGATGAATATGTATTCATGAAAGTCCGTAGTCCGTAGTCCGTAGCAATGACCACTGACCATTAACTACGAACACGGACTACGGACTTCTGACTACGGACTCTCTTGAATGAGAATTGGAATAACTTGTTATCCATCATACGGCGGGAGCGGCGTGGTTGGGGCCGAATTGGGGTTGGAGCTCGCCAGGCGCGGCCATTCGATCCACTTCGTAAGCTACGCTCCGCCGATGCGGCTGGATGGCGGACAGGCTCGAGAGCGAATCCATTTTCATCCAGTCGATATGTTGAGCTACCCCCTGTTTGAGTACCCTCCGTACACCGACGCGCTCGCATCAAAGCTCTTCCAGGTCGCAGCGTCCGAGCAACTCGATCTGCTGCACGTACACTACGCCATTCCCCACGCGGTCAGCGCCTACCTCGCCCGCGAAATGCTCAAGCCGATTCGGCATCTGCCGGTGGTGACCACTCTTCACGGCACCGATATCACGCTTGTCGGACGTGACCCGTCCTTTCTCCCAATCACCCGGTTCGGAATCGAACGATCCGATGCCGTTACCGCAATTTCTCGCTATCTGCGCGAGGCCACGCATAAGGCTTTTTGTCCTGACTGCGAGATTGAGGTCATATACAACTTTATCGACGCCGACTACTATCGGCGCGATCCAAACGAAGACGTGCGCCGGAGCCTCGCGCCAAACGGCGAGCGGATCATTCTTCACGTCTCGACCTTCCGACCCGTCAAGAGAATCTCCGACTGTATTGAGATTGTCGCCAGAATCAAAAAGCTGGAAGCCGAAGCAGGAAGCCTGTCTGGAGTAAAGCTGGTGATGTGCGGAGACGGTCCGGAGAGGGCCGATGCCGAAGCGCTCGCCGTAAGATTGGGAGTTGCTGACTTGGTGAGGTTCGTCGGCAAGCAGCCTCAATCGCGAATACGCGACTATCTATCGGTTGCGGACTTGCTGTTGCTTCCCAGCCAGTCCGAATCGTTTGGTCTTACTGCTCTCGAAGCAATGGCTTGCGAGGTTCCGGTCATTGCGACGCGCGTGGGGGGGATCCCCGAACTCGTTGAGGATGAGGAATGCGGCTATCTGTTTGAAATCGGCGAAGTCGATTCAATGGCCGATGCATCGTTGCGGGTACTACGAGACGACGCGCTGCGGGAGCGGTTGGGCAGAAGAGGCCGCGAGATCGCTGTCTCGCGCTTCACCACCGAATTGATCATCCCGCAATACGAAGAACTCTACGATCGCGTCATTCGAGAAAGCGCTTCGCACAATGATAGCAATGCATAATCAGCGGTGATATCCGTCCGCGAAATCCAACTCAGGAGAGTTCCGTCAATGAGGCGAGCCACCATTAAATCGATTCTGATTGCCCTTCTTACGCTACAGATTGTCATCGGCGGAAGCGCCCAGACCCGGGTCGCTGGCGTTCGCGCGTATAGATCTGCGCACGAAACCGAAATCGTTGGTGAGCTTGTCGAGATTCTCTCGATCCCAAACGTCGCCTCGGATGCGGCGAATATCCGGCTCAACGCTACGAGGCTGATGGAGCTTATGAACCGGCGTGGCATTCAGACGCGACTTCTTGAGGGCAAGGGCTCGCCCGCGATCTTTGGTGAGCTCAAAACTCCAGGTGCGACTCGAACAATCGGCTTTTATGCACACTATGACGGGCAGCCCGTCGATCCGTCGAAGTGGGCTACCGATCCGTTCAAGCCGGCGCTGCGCGATAAGCCGATCGAAGCCGGCGGACGAGTGATACCGTTTCCAAAGGCCGGAGAGAAGTTTGATCCGGAGTCACGGCTCTATGCCCGATCCGCTTCCGACGACAAGTCTCCGATTATTGCGATGTTGGCGGCACTCGATGCCTTGAAAGCTTCCAGGATGAATCTCACCACGAATCTCAAGTTTCTCTTTGACGGGGAGGAGGAAGCGGGCTCGCCATATCTTGGCGATATCGTGACTCGGAATGCGGCGCTGATTGGGGCGGACGCGTGGATATGCGCCGACGGACCGGTGCATCAGTCGCGGCGCCAGCAGCTCTATTTTGGCGTACGCGGCATTGTGAAGGTTGATATAACCGTTTATGGCGCCAACCGCGCGTTGCACAGCGGGCACTACGGAAACTGGTCCCCGAATCCGGCCATGAGATTGGCGAAGTTGTTGGCTGGAATGAAGGACGACAACGGCCGTGTTTTGATCGAGGACTTTTACCAGGGAGCGCTGCCGTTGGGAGATGAGGAGAGGAAGGCGCTTAAGGAAATGCCGGATACGGACTCGGCGTTGATGCGCGAATACGGATTAGCTGCGACCGAGGGCACCGGACGGCCGCTTGCCGAGTTGATCAACGAGCCTTCGCTCAACATCGACGGCCTTCGCAGCGAAGACGTTGGCAGACAATCGCGAACGATCATTCCCGCTGAGGCAACGGCAACCGTCGATCTGCGACTGGTCAAGGGAATAGAACCGGGCAGGCAAGTCGAACGGCTGATAGCCCACATAAGAAAGCAAGGATATTCAGTAGTAACCGGCGAACCGACACCCGAACACCGGTTGAAGCATCCGCTCATCGCGCGCGTCGTCAGCGAAGAAGGATATCCGGCTGTACGAACGCCGATGAACCTTCCGATCGTGACCAAAATAATCGGCGCGGTCGAGCGAGCGATTGGTAAAAAGCCGATCATGCTCCCAACGATGGGCGGCAGCGGGCCTTTGTGGACGATCGATGTCGCGACGAAGGCTCCTCAAGTCGGAGTGCCGATTGTCAACCACGACAACAACCAACACAGCTCAAACGAGAACCTGCGAATTCAGAATCTGTGGGATGGGATTGAAATATTCGCTGCGCTGATGACGATGTAATGTTTCAGTGAAGCGAAGACACTAATTGCTCTTTGATCCTGCGGCCGCGGCTTTTGCTTCAGCGGCCTTTCGCCGATGCGAGTCAAACCACTCGAAGACATCCTTGAAAGTTGGCACGACAACGCTGCCGTGATCCCCGCCGGGGACTTCGATGTATTTGATCTCCACCCCGAGCTTCTTGCCGGCCGCAACCATAACTCGAGACCGGTCCACCGGAACCGTAGGATCAGTGTCGCCGTGGATGATTAGCTGCGGAACGTGCGCGATCTTTGACATGCCCGCTGGATTGTTAGATCCCCCCGCAACAGGAGCCAGCGCCGCAAAAACATCGGGATGGCTCATCGCAACTGACCAGGTGCCGTAACCGCCCATGGAATGCCCGGTCAAATAAATGCGATCGGGATCGACGTTGTAGTCGCGCCGCATCTCGGCGATCACATCCATCACGTCTTTCTCTGCATCGCCGATATACATCGAAGCCGGCTTGCGTCCCTTTGGGCAAGCGACTATGTAGCCGTGCTTCTCAGCTTCAGTTTTGAACGCGCCCTGTGCATATGCTTGAAAGTAGCTGTTCTCATCGCCACCCATACCGTGAAGCGCGATCACCAGCGGGAACATCTTTGATTTGTCATAGGCCGCGGGTACGAATACCTGGTAAGGCTGAAGAGTACTATCGACTTTGGATCGATATGCCTTCTTGAATTCTCCCCGCCGCGCTGCAAAGGGATCGTTGCCTCCGTCGAGCGCGTCGAGCATCGAGGTTGCTTCTTTTAGCGTGGCCCGAAAATCCAGCCTGTCGAAATTGATCTCGCCCGCGCGCGCAAGCTCGAATAGAGAAATGCGGTATTCCGCGGAGGCAACCGCGGCAACAAGGGTATCGCGATTCCTGGCCTTCAGCGCCTCGTGAATTTTCGCGGCGCGCGCCTTTGAGGCTGTAAACTCCGCGGCAAGCCCGCGTTCTATGTGCACGGTCGCATACTTTACGATCGGCTCGTCGCCGGCGATTTGAAAACGTACCGCGATACGGTAATTACCTGCCTCGACATCTGGGGCTATAACATCGCTGGAGAATGGGTTCGAGATGAAATCGGAGTCGAGGCCATCCAAGACCTTCAACTCCTTTACTGTTTCATCGCCTCTCAGCTTGAGAAGGGAGATGGAACCGTTAAGCTTAGCGTTTAGTTTCTGGTCCAGCCCATAAATCTGACCGATGCGAATTCCAACTTTAGCGCCGGGATCAAGCACGGCCTGGTCGAGTTTAACGGTTATCGCCGACCCCAGCGCGCGCGCTGGCGTCCATTCGGTGCCGCGCATCAACGCCATCGCGTGATACAGGTGCTTCAACGCGTCCCCGTACTTTCCTTCGCCGTTCGCTTTCCGCGCCATCTCGCCGAGACGATCGACCTCGGCCCTGGCCTCCGGCGCAAGCTTGGCCATAACCGCGGGCGTATTTCTAAGCGTTCCGTAGCCGACTGAAACGCGCAGCACCTGACCGGAATCCTGGGCCAGCGCAGCGCCACACAATGCCACTACGGCTGCGGCGCAAAGAACAAGACGCCGCGCGATTGTTGGAATTCTCATTGCGATACTCTCCTTCGCTAAATACCGTCAGACCTACAAGACGGTGTTTCATAGGCTGGTAAAGCGGAAAAGGATCTTACTATTTGGAGTGGTGGTCTTCAAGGAGTAGAGTAGCCACGTGAAGGAGTAGGGTCACCACGTAAAGGAGTTGCGTCCGACCACGTAGTAACAAATTCATTCGTTCACATTTTTGTTCGTTCACATTTCGAAGAAACGAATAAATTCGTTACTACGTGGTAACGCAGACGCTCCCCACTGATTAGTCTACTTCATCAGCTCGTCAGCCACTTCAGTGGCGCCGTAAAGCTTGCGTAGCGCTTCGATCATCGCGCGGGAGTCAACCGACACTGCCCGATTCTGAGTTTCGTCATAAACAAAGTCACCAACCAGAGATTGAATGTTGCCGTCAAATATCAATCCGACCAGTTCGGCGTTCTTGTTTATAACCGGCGAGCCTGAGTTTCCGCCGATGATGTCGTTTGTCGAAACGAAGTTGAATCGAGTGCGCATGTCCAACGCCGATTTCTTTTCGATCCAACGCGGCGGCAGTTCAAAGGGAAACTTATTTCCGTGCTCGGCCGACCTTTTGTAGAGACCTTCGAATGTCGTAAACGGCGGCACGGGCTTCCCGTTCTCCTGGTAGCCCTTCACCGCGCCGTACGAAAGACGAAGGGTGAACGTCGCATCAGGATAGAGCCTGGTTCCCTCGACATCGAATAACGCCCGCGAAACCTTGGCGTAGTTCGTCCGCTCGGTGGCTTGAACTTCGGTCTCGTAGCGCTTGCGCAATGCGCGCGCCACGTCGTCGATCGAACGCGCAAGCACGATCATCGGATCAGTCGATTCTTCGATCGCCTTGCTGCCCGCCGCGACAAGTTGTTTTCGATAGGCGACGTCCTTCAGCTTGGTTCCGTCAATCAGCTCGGCGGCTCGCGCTTCCGGCGTCTTTCCGCCTAATACCTTCTTGACGTTGGGGTCATCCGCGCCTAACTCATCGCGCATGAACGCGAGCGAGTCGGCGAGTTTTATCTTCTCGAGATCGTCAAAGATCGGAGCCGGCGAGTACAGACCCAACTCGAGCGAGGCTCGACGCGCGTCGGTGTACTCGGGCAGCCGTTCGGCGTTTGGTTTGGGACTTTCAGCGGCCATCCGCACGATCGTGCGGGCCTTGGCGAACAGGTCTGAATTAAACCCTGCTCCACTTCCGATTAATGAGTACTGCCGGTAGTAGCTCTTAAGACCGGCGCGGCCTTTTGCGATGTTATCCCAGGCGTCGCTGTACTCCTTTTGCTTCCTGGGGTCGGCGGCCACCGTTCGGCGCAAAGCGTCTTCGGCTTTTGCCTTCTTTGCTATCAGGGTCTTGTCACGGAGCCCCTCGAGTTCTCCGCTGAGCGCCTTGAGACTGTTCTCGATGCTGAAGAAGTCTTCTTGCGCACGTCGCGCCTGCTCCTCGCCCAGTGCTCTGTACCGCGCCAGGACCTCATGCTCGCGATTTAACATCTTCACTACAAATGGGAGACCGTTATCGCGAAGATACTCGAGATGTGCAACCGTATTCAGGCGCGCCGTCGAACCGGGATTGCCCGGGACGAAAACCAGATCGCCTTCCTTGGTGCCTTCCTTTGACCATTTGAAATAGTGCTCGACCTTGAGCGGCTTGTCGTTCTCATAGACACGGAACAGCGCCATATCCAAGTCGAAGCGCGGAAACATGAAGTTGTCCGGGTCCCCGCCGAAGAACGCGATCGCGAATTCCGGCGCAAATACAAGCCTGACGTCTGTGTACACCTTGTAGCGATAAAGATTGTATTGCCCGCCTTGATACAGCGTAACAACATCGCTTCGCAGGCCCGTCTTCTCTTTAGATTCCTTTTCAATGTTTGCGATCGCTGCGCGCCGTGCTGCGTTCGCATCAGTGGCCGAGGCGCCCGGCTTGACCGCGGAAGTTACTCGTTCGGTCACGTCTTCGATGCTGATGAGCTGGTTCAGCTCGAGATCAGGCGCCTTGACCTCCTGCTGGCGCGTTCGAGCATGAAACCCGTCCTTGTTGTAGTCATTTTCAGCAGTGCTGATCTTCTGCAGGACGTCGGACGCGATGTGATGATTTGTTAGCACCAGTCCGTCCGCCGATACAAACGCTCCCGACCCGCCGCTGTTGAAACGCACTGAAGCGAGTTGCACCTTTTTGAGCCAGGCATCGGTTACCTCGAAACCATACTTTTTCTTGATCTCTGCCCTGGGAACATTGTTGAAGGTCCACATGCCTTCGTCGGCACGGACGATTGTGAGGGCCGAGGTAGCGAAAATCGTGATGAAAAGGGAGCTAAAAACCCTGTTGAATCTCATAATCAAGCTTCCTTGAGGTATCTCCTATGGAGATTGACTTGGGCGTCCGACAATTGCAGACAAAAAAGGAGGGCGAGCCGTTGCACATCGTCTCGCCCTCTACCATTCCGCTCACTCTTTGGAGAAGAGATGGCAGTACTTGTGCTGCCAATTTAAGTTTACCCAAGACCGGTCAAGTATCGCAACTGGGAAAAGCGCGAATGGAGAAACCCGGATTACTTACAGCCAGGTGAGTGGTCAACACAATGGATAACCGAACCACGTAGTAATGAGTTTATTCGTTCCACCTTTTGCATTCGGAGATCTTGAGGAAACGAATAAATTCGTTACTACGTAGTCAGCCCCGAAGCGTCGCTACAAGAAGTATTGATACGGCGGCCGGGGTTATGCCTGGTATGCGAGCCGCTTGCCCAACAGTGCGCGGACGTATCTGGGTTAGTTTTTGCACAACCTCATTTGATAGGCCTGAGATTTTTGAAAATTCCATTTCGGCCGGTATTGGAAGTTCATCATAACGGCCACGCCTGCGCGCAAGGGTCTCTTGATCTTTCAGATACCCAGCATATCGCAGGTCGTTGATCGCAACCATGATCTGGGCTTCGTGAGCCTCGCTGCCGATTGATGTCTTGATGATCTCCAGCAGTTTCTGCGGGCTGCAATCCGGGCGTCTCGCGAGATAATCCAGGCGCTTGCCCCCGTAGGCATCCGCAGATCCTCCGAGTTGCAATTCGCCAAGCCGTTCTTCGCCCAGATCGGCCACCCTTGCGGTCTGTAAGTAGTCCTTCACCTGAGCGATGTCGCTCTGTCGTTTTAGAAATCTTTCCCAGGTGGGTTCGTCAATCGAGCCAATCTCGCGGGCCAGCGGGGTCAGCCTCTGGTCAGCGTTGTCATATCTTAGCGATAGACGCATCTCGGCTCGCGAAGTAAACATCCGGTAAGGCTCATCCGCGCCTTTGGTTACAAGATCGTCGATCATCACACCGATGTAACTCGCTGCTCGATCAAACTCTACGGTCGGTCGTCCAAGTGAAGTCAGCGCCGCGTTCATTCCAGCAACGATTCCCTGGCCGGCCGCTTCTTCGTAACCGGAGGTCCCGTTGATTTGACCGGCGTGAAACAAACCCCGAACCACCTTGGTTTCGAGCGATGCAAACAATTCACGCGGATCAACGAAGTCGTACTCAACGGCATATCCCGGGCGCAGCAGCTTCACATTTTCGAGCCCGGCAATCCGTCGAACGAATTCGTGCTGGACTTCTTCGGCCATGCTCGTCGAAATGCCGTTCGGATAAACTTCGTATGTGTCATAGCCCTCAGGTTCAAGAAAGATTTGATGCCTGGACTTCTCCGCAAACTTGACTACCTTGTCTTCGATTGACGGACAGTAGCGCGGACCTATGCCCTGAATGTCCCCACTGTACAGCGGCGACTTGTCGAGGTTGTTGCGAATTACATCATGGACCTGCTCGTTGGTGTACCCGATCGAGCATTCAATTTGGCGCCGATTTATCGACTCCGTCTTGAACGAGAATGGCACGGGCCGCTCATCACCTGGCTGACGGTCGAACTTCGAATAATCGATCGTCCGTCCATCCAACCGCGGCGGGGTCCCGGTCTTGAGGCGACCAGTCTTGAACCCGATCCCGCGAATACAGTCGGCGAGTTTGATCGAAGCGGGCTCGCCGCTTCGTCCCGCTTGAAAGGTCTTCTTGCCTACGTGAATCAAGCCGTTCAAGAAGGTTCCCGTCGTCAGCACAACCGCGCGGCCGCCGATCCTGGTTCCATCTGCCAGTTCGACGCCGGTGACTTGATTGCCTGTGAACTTGATCTCGGCTACTTCACCTTCAATGATCGACAGGTTCGAGGTGATCGAAAGCCGCCGGCGCATCTCGGTGCGGTACAGATTGCGATCAGCCTGGGCGCGCGGAGACTGAACTGCGGGTCCCCGGCTCCGATTGAGTAGGCGAAACTGAATTCCGGTCGCATCTATAACTTCACCCATGATGCCGCCAAGCGCGTCTACTTCACGGACGAGGTGCCCTTTCGCGATGCCGCCGATGGCCGGATTGCAGCTCATCTGACCGATCGAGTTCGCATCGAGCGTGACGAGCGCAGTATGTGCCCCGATCCGCGCCGCGATATAAGCGGCTTCGCACCCGGCGTGTCCTGCTCCGATTACTATGACGTCAAATTGTTTGTCTGAGCGCATCCAATTACTTCCCGATACAAAACGTTGCGAATATCTGCCCGAGTATGTCTTCGGTCAGAGTCTCACCGGTGATCTCTCCCAGAGCTACCAGAGCGCCTTGCAATCTCAGAAGAATGACTTCCTCAAGCTCGCCGCGAATAAGCCAATTGCGCGCGTCTGCGAGCTGCTCGATTGCTCGTTGAACCGCCGCGTGCTGCCGCGCATCGGTCAGCATTATATCATCGCGTTCTGCCGTTGCATCACCCGATAAGCGTTCGAATATCTTAGACGTTAATTGCTCGAACCCGCTTCCGGTCAGGGCGGAGATGCTCATCACGTTGTCATGTTGATGCGCAAAATTGGCGCCTGTCTGTTCGTACATTCCGTCATCGAGAACATTTTTCAAATCAATCTTGTTCAACGCGATGATGCGGCGCGCCTCCGGCACACTGTCGATTAGCTCGACGTCCTCTATTTGAAGCGTTGAAGATGCATCGAGCACCAGAAGTGAGATGTCCGCATCCGCAATTGCGCTTCGACTGCGTGTTATCCCGATGCTTTCGACAAGATCGGTAGTTTCGCGAATTCCCGCGGTATCGATAAGTCTTACCGGAACACCTGAGATCGATGTGCTTTCATAAAGCGCGTCTCGCGTGGTTCCCGGGAGCTCGGTGACAATAGCGCGGTCCGCGCCGATCAGCCTGTTGAACACCGACGACTTTCCGACGTTCGGCCGGCCGACGATCGCCAGATCGAACCCCTCCTTAACGAAGCGTCCGAATGCAAAGCTGTTAGCTATTGCAGTCAACGCATTGATGGCGTTAGTCAGCTTGCCGATAAGCGTCGATGCGACTTCTGGAGAGATGTCATCTTCGACGAACTCTACCGAAGACTCCAGGTGAACGATGACCTCTACGAGAGCGTTTTTGAGCGGGGTTATTCGCGAAGACAGCTCGCCCTCGAGTTGTTTGGTTGCGACTCGCGCCTGATATTGAGTCTGAGCGTTGATGACGTCGCGTACCGCCTGAGCCTGGGCGAGATCGACCCGTTTGTTGAAGAAAGCGCGGAAGGTGAATTCGCCAGGTTCGGCGACTCGAGCTCCTCTGTCGACTGACAGTTGCAACACGCGGGCAAGGATGATCGGACTGCCATGGCAACTGATCTCGACGACATCCTCGCCGCTATAAGAATGCGGCGCCTTAAAGTAAGTAAGGACTACTTCGTCTATCAGTTCATCGGTAACGGGGTCGATGAGCCTTCCAAACTGCGCGCGGTTTGGCACGCCCGGGCCGTTGGCGGATTGAGCGCGAAAGAACGACGCTGCGATTTTGATGGAGTCCGGTCCGCTTAGACGCACCACGCCGATGCCTCCGCGTCCCGCGGGCGTTGAAATTGCGGCTATTGTGTCGTCGGAATGCATGATTGTTTCTGGTTTCTGGTTTGTGGTTTCTAGTTGCTTTCCGCACTAGAAACTAGAAACCCGAAACAAGAAACTCATTTTGCGGGTCTAATCGTAACCTTGCGGTTCTCGCCGTTGCCCTGGCTTTCAGTGGTAACCGACGCATCGCCGGCCAGCGTCAGGTGTATTATGCGCCGCTCGTTGGGGGTCATCGGATCGAAGCTAAATGGTATTCGCGACGTCCGCACTTTCTCAGCCGCCTTCTCCGCCATCAATCGCAGTTCTTTTTCGCGTCGCGCGCGGTAGCCGGCTGAATCGAATACAACTCGCGCTTCATCACCGGTCGCACGAGCGAGGACTCGGTTGCCAAGATATTCCAGCGCGTCCAACAACTCGGCATTGTGACCGAGCAGTAATGCGACGTCTTCTCCGCGCACCTGAACCGTGTGACCGGCTTCGGTGTGATCCGCTCCGGCCTCAAGATCGAGCCCCGACGCATTCAGGATCTGATTCGTAAATTCAACAATTCGATTGGCATCTTCTTCTGACATCGGTCGACTCTCCACAAGTCGAGGCTACGCCACTTCTTCAGCCCCGCCTCCTCGTTCTTGTCTTCGCTTGCCGCCTTTGTCTTTTGGACGCTTTGGCGCCGATTTGTCCGCGGGGCGGGAACCGCTCTTGCTTCCACCCGATGCTGCTGTCGCTGCGGCTATTTCAGCCGTGAGGTCGGCAGTCATGCGATTGATCCATAATTGAATAAGAACGCCTACGATGTTACTGACCATCCAGTAGAGCACAAGCCCGCTGGGCGCAGAAAAGAAAAACAGCCACGTAAGCATGATCGGCATCAGCCAGGTCATCATTATCCGCTGCATCTTCATTGACGGGTCGGCAGACACAGGTTGAGGCGTGAGCTTAGTCGAAGCAATCATCGTCACGCACATCACGATCGGCAGGATCTTCAGCGGGTCTGGAGTTGACAGGTCCTTGATCCACAACATCCACGGCGCGTGCCGAACATCGAGCGAAGACCCGAGATACAAATACACCGCCCAGAAGATCGGCATCTGGAGCAGAAGCGGCATGCACCCGCCCAGGGGATTCGCCTCTTTCATCAGCGCGAGCTGTTCTTGTTGAAGCTCCTGTAATTCGCGCTCGTATTTTTTTGGATTCTCTTTGAGCTTCTTCATCCGGTCTTGAAGCTCTTTCATTCGCGGCTGGTGTTTCGCCGCCTTCTTCATTTTTTTCGAGCTGTAGAACCTGAGCGGAGATAACGCAAGGTTGATCAAAACCGTTACCGCGACGATCGCCCAACCGTAATTGCCGAAAAGATTACGGAAGAAGTTCAGCCCCGCCGCCAGCGCCGGTACCAGAGGTTTGACTGCAAACGAGAACAGCCCGTAGTCAATCAGCGCGGCGAGATTCGCGCCGAGCTCCTTCCCTACAGCCGCCAGCAGCTCACGGTCCTTGGGTCCGACAAAGATATGAAGTTTCGAAGCAGTCGAAACCGGTACGGCCGCTGACGGATAATCAAGAGTGGTCTCCCCCTCTTTCATCTGTATGTTGGTCAGCGTTATCTGGGGGACCGACTGATTCGGATCGGGCACCGCGAGCATCGCAAAGTAATGATCGGAGACTCCGGCCCATCCATAAAGATTTCTTAGAGTGTCGGCGCCCTGGGCCACGCCGTTGCCCGTCGAGGTGCCCTCCGGTAACGAGTCTAGGGTAATCCGCTGGCCGTTGGCCTCGCGAGCCACCACTCGCGCATAACCGACAAGCCTCGCGCCCTGGTCGGCCGTCAGCTTGACCTGGGCTACCCCGTCTGCGAGCGGCTTATCCAGCTCGATTTGATTCGAATCATGATTGACGACGGTTATCGTCGCGAACCCCGGCGTTATCGAAGCTCCCGGGATTTGTTGGCGCTTGCCGTCTCGCGTGAACCCGACGACTGAAGGCGGAGTGGTGTAGCTTCCGGTTTGTTTATCGCTCTGATCTCCGATTCGCGGCCCGAGTACTATTTCAACAGCTTGTTCACTTCCGCCCGAGGTCACCTCCGCGGCGACATCGAACACAAAGCTGCCGCCATGGAATGTAAATGCTTTCGTGGCAGTGACCGACGGCGAAGTGTACTTGAAACTGATTGTGCGCGAGTCAGCGGGGCCGAGGGTCACTTCGTTTTCGGCAGGACCCAGACCTTCGATCTGGAAGTTGACCTGATTCAGCTGTTGTGCGATCTCCGGCAACCAGGGAGTGCGCAGGCTCAAAGGTGGGCTTAACGGCTCGGGGATATGCTGGGGGATCAATTCGAGAGGCTTGCCATCAGCTCCGGTTATCGTCCTCTCTTCGCCGTTCTCACGATATCTGTATAAGATCCACGATGTCGCCACTACGCCACGATTAGATAGCGTTGCTCGCCAGTACTCCTTGTTTCCGTCTATGAAGGTTATCGTAACATCGCGCTGTCCGACTTGAGTTGTTTGGGGTTGTTGTTGCGGCGGAGCGGCGAGAGGCGCCGCGGGGGCAACTTTTTTGACCGCGGCAACGTGAGCCTCCTGCGGCTTCTCCGCGGGAGCTTGTTGCGCCGTGTCATCAAACTGAACCGGGTCGTCAATGGCTCGCGGTGCGAGGTAACGCATCACGAGGGGCCAGGACATCAGCACGACCAACGAAAGCGCCAATGCCATTATCAAACGAGTTCGATCCATCAAAAATCACTTCAGGCGGCTGTCCGCCCGTCCTTTGCTATCTCACTGGGTCATATCCGCCTGAATGAAACGGGTGGCAGCGAAGAAGTCGCCGAGCCGCGAGGTAAGCTCCGCGGAGAGCCCCATATTTCTCGATTGCCTGCATTGCGTATTCGGAACATGTGGGCGTGAATCTGCAGGACGGCGGGAGGAGCGGCGAGATAAACAGCCTATAACCGCGAATTAAAAAAATCAGAACGACCTTCACCGCTGCCCCGCCCTTTGTAGAAACGAAACGAATTCACCCTCAAAGTCGCGATAAGCGGCCTCAACAAGAGACCGCTTCGCGTTAATGACTATATCAACTCCTTGTGGGACTAGCCATTTGTTTCTTCTGAACGCTTCGCGCACCAAGCGCCGAGCGCGGTTGCGCTCGACGGAGTTTCCCATTTTTCGCGTTGTGGTGATGCCAATGCGGGTCCCGTCGGTCTGCTTCGAGAGTACAAACGCCGTGAAGTACCTGAATTGAGTCTTTCGGCCTTCCTCGTAAACGCGGCGGAAGACATCGCGTTTCAGGATCCTGTCAGTCTTGGGAAACTTCTGGGATACCTCAGTCATTGTCCGTAGTCCGTGATCAGTAGTCCGTAGTCAGGACGACGGCCTAAGGGGCCGCTCTATGACCACGGACTACAGACTACGGACTTCTAGTAGTGCGCAGGTGTCAACCGTTTGCGGCCCTTGGCGCGGCGCCGCTTGAGCACTAATTGCCCGCCCTTTGTACTCATTCGCACTCGAAAGCCATGCGTTTTAGCGCGACGACGGTTGTTGGGCTGAAAGGTCCTCTTCATGATTCTACGCTCCTCGAAAACGTCTCTACAGAAAAGAGTAAACCTATAGAAAGGGTTAGTAGTTGTCAAGGCGGCGAGAAAACCGAGGAGGTCATTGCTGATGAGGGTCTCGCGACTATTCGGTTCGATTACAATTACGCGCTCAGTTGAACGAGTCGCAGTCCCAGCACCACTACTCGGTGAAACCATAGCCGGAAACGATGGCAATCGGAAACGAGTGCTAAAGGGCCGTCCGGAGGCGGGACTAGCTTCTCTGAGGTGCGAGCACGGTTAAGGCCTTAATCCACTAAAGGCCGAAGCTTGCGCGGAGCTACCCTTGCGGGGCATTATTGTTGACAGGGTGCGGCGGCGATGTTAAGTTGGCGTCGAAATTCCATTCGAGCGTGCCCCCCTGTTAAGAACCTATGACCAAGAGAAGCGGTAACAGGTTTGACGACCGCAAGCGGGAGATATTCGCGACGATCGTAAAGGATCATATCGCCACGGGCCAGCCCGTCGGATCGTTTGCGCTTGCCAATAAGTCCCGCGAGAACTTGTCGTCGGCCACCATCCGCAATATCTGCGCCGAACTCGAAGACGAAGGCTATCTGACACATCCGCATACGTCGGCAGGGCGACTGCCCACGGATCGCGGCTACAGGTTTTATGTTGACAATTTCATAAGCTCGACCAAGCTATCGCGGTCCGAGGCAGCTCGCATTAATGAACGACTGTTGGACGAGGAGTCGCTGGCAAACCCGGATCTGCTGATGGAACGCACCAGCAGGCTTTTGTCGCAATTGTCGGATAATGTGGGCATCGTGGTGTCGCCTTCGAGCACCAGGGACATCCTGCAGCATATCGAGTTCGTTCGGCTCCCTGATGCGCGGATCCTGGTTATTACGGTTTCCAGGGCGGGCCGCGTTCAGAATCGCGTGATCCGGAGTGAAGGTGATTTTGCGCAGGACGAACTGAATGCGACGTCGCGCTATCTGATTGAGAATTTTCACGGCTGGACCCTCGCGGAAATTCGCGATGAGTTGCTCCGCCGGATGAGCGAAGAGAAGGCATTGTACGATCAGTTCCTTCGAAACGCGGTGCTGTTGTGCAGCCAGAGCCTGCAGGAGGGCGACCAGCCCGATGTGTTCATTGAAGGAGCGTCGAACATAATTGCCAAACCCGACTTTGCTGATACCGAACGCATGCGGGCATTGTTTAAGATGTTTGAACAAAAGAGCCGTATCGTGAAGATCTTGAATGAGTGCATCGAGAACGCGAGCCAGGCAGTCGCTGTACGCATAGGCAGTGAGAATCGATTTGCCGATTTGCGCGATTGTACTGTGATAGCTTCGACGTGCGTTTATCCGGGAGGCGCGACCGTCGGCAGTATTGGGGTAGTGGGACCGACGAGGCTCGAATACGAGCGGCTTATCGCTGTAGTGGACTATATTGCACGGTTGTTCGATCGCGCAGCTGGTGGAGCATCAGCCCGGACGCTGTGAGTGGATTTTCGTAATGATAGCTAAGACGCAGAAGGAAAATGAGAGATAAAAAGAACGAGCCCCGGGACATACCGATTACTTTTGATGGCGATGAGGCTGTCGCATCAAGCTCGGAAGCAGGAATGGATCTGTCAGACGAAACCGAGCTGTCGGCGGCTGCAAGCGAGGAATTGCCGAGCGCCGCTCAATTTGAAGAAGAAGATGCAGATGCCCCTGATCCGGCCGCGCCGGACCTGGTTACTCAGTTACAAACACAGGTCGACACGCTGACCGCGGAAAAGGCTTCGTTGTATGACAAGCTCCTCAGACAACAGGCTGAGTTTGAGAATTTTCGCAAGCGGGTAGAGCGCGAACGTGGGTCACTCTATCAACACGGACGTGACGACGTTCTGCTGCAGTTTCTCCCTGTGGTTGATAACTTCGAACGAGCGCTCACCAGCCTGGAGACAAGCGAAGGCGACGCGGAAGCGTTGCGCCACGGCGTCGAATTGATACACAAGCAGTTCAAAGACGCGCTGGCAAAGTTTGGTCTCGAGGCCGTGGACGCGGTGGGGCAGGCTTTCGATCCGCATGTTCACGAAGCCGTTACGACGGAAGCAACGAATAAACACAAAGAGAACACCGTTATCGAGGAGTTTGAGCGAGGATACAGAATCGGAGATAGATTGCTGCGTCCCGCTAAAGTGAAGGTCGCCTCCAGCCCTGAAAAGTAGTTGTTAACGTTTCGGTTCGGTTGCCGGATTAACATCTTGGAACCCGAACCCGGAGTTGATCCCGCCCCTATCAGTTAATCGGACCCCTTTTTACCTTCTCGTTCTTGAATAGGAGATAGGAGGCACGTCTCATGGGCAAAGTTATCGGAATCGATCTCGGAACAACGAACTCCTGCGTGGCGATATTGGAAGGCGGCGTCACCCAAATAGTTCCAAAC
>Ga0075428_100001093_pt1 | contig 28859 bp, 23 predicted proteins | sample RhiMetdeltSRZDD2_FD_75291 | JGI IMG/M metagenome (GOLD analysis project Ga0075428, IMG submission 75291) | Populus rhizosphere microbial communities from Tennessee, USA - Rhizosphere MetaG P. deltoides SRZDD2 | ecosystem: Host-associated > Plants > Roots > Rhizosphere > Soil | place: USA... | reverse complement strand
TCGATGCGCGTTGTCGTCGGCAAGAAAGACACACCGACGCCGATCTTCAACGACTCGATGACACACATCGTGTTCAGCCCCTACTGGAATGTGCCACCGACGATCGCAAAAGGCGAGACCTTGCCGTCGGCGCTGCGCGATCCGTCGTTCCTTAACCGTACCAATATGGAAGTGCTGGATGAAAAGGGGCAAGTCGTGGACGCGGACTCGATCGACCTCGAACGCGCGACCGACTACAGGTTCCGTCAGCGGCCAGGCAAGGGCAACGCGCTCGGCACCGTAAAGTTCATGTTCCCGAACGAATTCAACGTCTATCTCCACGACACTCCGGCTGCTTCACTGTTCGCGCGCGCCACCCGATCGTTCAGCCATGGGTGCGTGCGGGTAGAACAGCCGCAGGCGCTCGCGGAGCATCTCTTGAAGGATCACGCTGAGTGGACGCGTGAGGCGATCGCGGCGGCCATGCACGCGGCTAACGAACGGACGGTCAAGCTTCGGGAACCCGTGCCGGTGTACATCGGCTACTGGACGGCGGACGTCACGCCCGACAGCCAGGTCGCGTTCCTGCCGGACGTGTACGGACTCGACGCGCGCCAAACCGACGCGATGGACCAGCGCCTCGCGCGAGCAAGATTTCAATCACGCATCGCGTCGAACGAACGCTAGGCAGGCACCTACGAGTGCCGATGAACCTCCCATTCGAGGTAATTGCTCATCGCTTCTGCCAGAACCCCTGCGCAATGTGAGGCGTTCATTGCCGCGTGATGTTCGAAGCCGTTGCGGCAGACGAACCGCATCAGCTTCTGCAGCTCAGGCACGTGGACAACGGCCCGAGTGCCGAAGGTCTTCAGCGGGTCGTCAGTGAGCTCGCCCTCTCCGACGTAGGCGCGGATGCAACCCGCGCGATCATCGGTTGAGACGCGTCCGAAGGTGACAGGTCCCTGCCGCGTGCGGCCGGCAAGCGCGCCATACGTATTCTTCTCGCCCAACGTTGTGCCGAGGATCGGCGCCGTCGCGATCGTAATGTCAGGAAGAAACGCTTTCGCCCAGTTGCCGCAGTGGAAGAACACGCACTTGTCGGGGTCGTCACCATAGTTGTTGTTCCAGTCGACCAGCGCGCTGGGTCTGCCGGACGCGAGCTGTAACGCATACATGGCAACAGTGCCGGCGACATCCACCTCGCACGCGCTCGGCATCAGCTTCTCGCTCATCATGCTCATGATGGTGCAGCAGTTGACCCCGTAGTTCTTCTGGAGCGAGCTCCAGCACTGGATCGCCGTCGCATCGATGTCCAGCGCGGTCATCCACTCGGAGACGATGACGCCGAACTTGGCCATGAGGATCAGCGCTGCATCCGGAACGCCAGGCGCCGCTGCGTAGCCGGTAATGTCGGCGAGCTTCTGCTTCACTCGCGGGTCCCCGTCGTCGAGCCTGCGCGCACCGTCCAGCACTTCCGACAGATCGAGCGTGCTCACGCTGACACCGCTCGCCTCGAGCAACTTTTCGCTGTAGCGCGTCGTGTTGAAGGCGTTCGGCCTTGCGCCGATGGCGCCGACGCGTGCTCGCTTCATGCCGCGGACCACGCGGCACACGGCGGCGAAGTCGGTGAGCTCTCGCTTGAATTCGTCAGTCGTGAGGCCAATGGTGTGCCGTTCGGTGAGCGTGAACGGAATGCCGTACTGGCGCAGGTTGTTGCAGACGGAGATCTTGCCGCAGAACGCGTCGCGGCGGCGCTGCACGCTGAGCTGATTCAGATCGTCTGGACTCGCCTGGACGAGCACCGGTACGTTCAGCGCAGAGAGCCGCAGGACGTCGGCGACGCCTTTTTCGTCGCCGAAGTTTGGCAGGCAGACGAGCACGCCGTCGATGCGATCGCGATGCCTGCGAAACAGATCGGCGCAGGCCTGCGCATGCTGCCACGTTTCGACGGCGCCGAGCTTCGTCTCGTGCTCGGCGAGCATGACAGGTTCGATGCCAACCGACTGAAACAACGCGACGAGATCGCGACGAGCTTCCGCCACGAGCTGATCCGGGAAGAAGTCGCGATTGCCGATGATGACCGCGAGAGTCTGAGTCGCCATGATGGTCTACTTTCGGGCGAAGATGCCGTATTGATCCGCATTCGCGAGCGTCACGAGCTCGCAATCGATAGCTTGCTTTTCTGGCTGTCCCGTCGAACCCCTCGTAATCAGTTCATGTGCCTGGCCTACGGCCATGCGGGCGATTGCCACGGCGGGTTGGAGTACTGTCGCCCGCATCTCCTTGGCTTTGATGGACGCGATCGCATCCGGGCTGCCGTCGAACCCGATGACGATGACATCGCCCAGGCCTGCTGCCTTGAGCGCCGCCATCGCGCCGAGCGCCATCGTGTCGTTCCCGGCGATCACGCCCTTGATGTTGCGATTGCCCTGGATCATCGTCTCCATTTTCTGAAACGCTTCGCGCTGATCCCAGTTCGCGCTCTGCCTCGCCACCATTTTCAAGCCAGGATACTTGTCCAGCACGTCGTGATAGCCGCGGCTGCGGACCGCGGCATTCGTGTCCGATTCGCGTCCGACCAGCTCAATGTAGTTGCCCGCTTCGCTCATCAATCGCACGAACTCGTCGGCGCCCAGCATCGCGCCCTGGTAATTGTTCGAGACGATCTGGGCGGCGGCGGCGCCGGTGGCGTTGATCTCCCGATCGATCAGGATGCTCGGAATGCCTGCGACCTTGGCCTTCTTTACCGCCGCGATCGAGGCGTCAGCACCGGCATTGTCGAGGATGATCGCCGACACCTTTCGTGCGATCGCCACGTCATACAGCTGATCCTGCTTGTTCGCATCGTCATCATGAGAGTTGAGCAGCACCTCGTATCCGAGCTTGCGAGCCTGCTCCGCCGCCGCCTCCGCTTCAGCCTTGAAGAAGGGATTGTCGTGAGAGGGCGTGATGATGGCGATGCGTTTCGGTCCTGCCGGTGCATCGGTGGTCCCCGTCCCGGCCGAGCCGCATGCCGCAGAGAACAGAGCGGCGGCAACCAGTGACAGCCACACGGCCGAACGTGCAGCGCGAACGAGCGCAGCGAGTGAGCCACGCGAGCGGAGCGGGGATCCTGGGGTCCCCGCGAGCGAGTGTGCAGGGGGGGCCGGCGGGGCGAAGCCCCCCAGTAAAGTATGAGTCACGATGACCTCTTTTGAAATTGGTCGAGGATAACCGCAAGCACGATCACGAGCCCTTTGACGACCATCTGCCAGAACTCGGACACACCGAGCAGGACCAGCCCGTCCGCAAGGACGCCGATCACGAATGCGCCGATGAGTGTGCCGCCAATGGTGCCGCGCCCGCCCATCAACGACGTGCCGCCAAGAACGACTGCGGCGATGGCATTCAGCTCGAACGTCGTGCCGGTGGCGGGATGCGCCGCGCCGAGCTGCGCCGCGATAATCAATCCGACGAGCGCCGCGCAGAAACCAGACATGACATACACGCCGAGGCGCACGTGCTTGACCCTGACGCCGGACAGCCGGGCGGCACGCTCGTTCCCGCCAATCGCGTAGACATGCCGGCCGAATGGCGTGCGGGAGGCGAGGAATATCGCGACACCTGCAATGAGGGCCATCATCCAGACGGAAATGGGGAGCCCCGCGATGTTCGCCGTTCCAATCCAGGGGAATCCCGTGTTTGCAAGACTGGCGTCTCCCGCCAGATTCGGAAACGTTGCTCCGTCCGACATCAACAGCGCCGCACCCCGGGTCACGTACATGGAGCCCAACGTGGCAATGAATGGCGCGACACCCAGCCGCGAAACGGTCCAACCATTAATGGCGCCGATCGCCATTCCGGTGAGCAAGGCAAGAACGACAACGAACCACGCGTGCGGGTAGACGACGACGCCGAGCGACTCGAGAATGAGACCGCGGCTGAGAAGAAGACCTGCCACCATGCCCGAGAAGCCGACGATCGATCCGACAGAGAGGTCGATGCCGCCGCTCAGGATGACAAATGTCATACCAATCGCAAGGATGGCGTTGATCGCGACGTGCTTCACGAGAATCGAGAGATTGCCTGTGGTCAAGAACTCAGGCGACAGCAGCGAGAAGACCAGCGTTACCACCCCAAGGGCGATGAACGCGCGGAGTCGCAGCACACGGGCGAGCAGGGAAGACTCAGCCATCGATGCGATCGTTGCCGGTGGAAGAGGACGCTGCCGAGGCCAGCGCGCCGTCGGTCATCTCAGGGCCGACGAGTTCGGCGGCAATCCGGCCGCGCGCCATCACGAGTGCGCGATCTGCGGCGGCGTGGATTTCCGCCAGTTCGGAGGTGGCGAACACGACGGCCATCCCGTCGGCGGCTAAGCGTCGCATTGTGTCGACGATTTCGCGTTTCGCCCCCACATCGACGCCCCGAGTCGGTTCGTCCATGAGCAACACGCGCGGGCGAGTCATCACGCTGCGAGCGATGACGACTTTTTGCTGATTGCCGCCGCTGAGCGCGCCGATCGGCGCATCCAACGCGGGCGATTTGACGCGCAGACGAGTTCCCCATTCGTTTGCCGCGCTCGCCTCGCGTGCTTGTGAGACGTACCCAGCGGTTGAAAGCGCACTGAGGTGCGCGAGCGTCATGTTTTCTCGAACGTTCATGGTCGAGACCAGCCCCGACATCTGGCGATCTTCGGGAACCATCGCGATGCCTCGTGCGATCCGGTCTCGGACGTCCGTTCCAGCGAGTTCGGCCCCGTCGAGACGGACACTGCCGCTGGCGTCGGCGTGGACGCCGAGCACGCACTCCATCAGTTCGGTTCGACCAGCACCCATGAGCCCATAGAGGCCGAGGATTTCCCCTGGGCGAACGTCGAAGGTCACATCACGAAGACCAGTTCGGCCCGGTGCCGCAGGCACCTGCAGGTTTTTCACGGCAAGAATGAGTTGTCCCACTGGGACTTCGGAAGGCGCTTCGACTTGCGGAGTGTCTCGCCCGGTCATTCGCTGCACGATCCAAGGAACGGTGACGTCGCTGCGCGGCGCGTGTCCGACGACTGCGCCATCGCGCAATACGGTCACCGTGTCCGCCACCGTGAGCAACTCCTCGAGCCGATGCGAGATGTAGACCACGCCAACGCCGTGCGAAGTCAGATCGCGAATCAGGTTGAAGAGGATCGGGATCTCTGACGCGGTGAGCGCGGAGGTCGGCTCGTCCATCATCAGCACGCGCGTGTCGTGGACGACGGCGCGGGCGATCTCGACGATCTGCTGCTGCCCGAGCGGCAACGACCCGACGAGTCTCTCGATATTCAAGCGTTGACCCAGTCGCTCGAGAACCAGGCTGGCCGCCGCCCGTTGAGCTGCGCGATCGATCGTGCCCCATCGAGTTCGGCGCTCCCGGCCGACGAACAGGTTTTCCTCGATCGAGAGATCCGGAAACAGCTGCAGTTCCTGATGGATGATGTCAATGCCGAGCCGTGCGGCATCGCGAGGCGACGTGAATTGAACCGGTTCGCCGTGAAACAGAAGCTCGCCACTGGTTGGCTGCTCGACACCTGCCAGAATCTTGACGAGCGTCGATTTGCCCGCGCCGTTCTCGCCGATCAGGGCATGGACCCTTCCCGCTTCGACGGTGAAGTCAATGCCGGCAATCGCCGTCGTGCCCCCATAGCGCTTCGTGACGTCGCGGGCGGCGAGGACGGGAGAGGTGTCGGTCATTTGCTGGCCTCGGCCAGTTCCAACCGCAGCGGCACGATCTCGATCGCACTATCCTCGCGCGGAGCCGACTTCCCGATGGCGCCGGCGAATGCCACCGTCCGCCCCTGCAGAGTATCGAGCGCCAATGGTTCAATGACCGTGCGCAACGCCGCGTCGTTGAGGGCGTTTGCCGCTGCCGCGTAGTCCGATTGATTCGTGAAATCAGAGAAATGTATGAAGCCCGAGGCGTCGCGAAGAGCAGTGCCACGAATCACCGGGCCGATCTGAATGGCGACGATCGACTTCTTAGTGCCCGCGACGTGCACGAGCATCACACCCACGCGCGATCGCCGATCGATGGCCGATACGACGCCTGTCCCTTTGACGATGCGCGCGCTCGTCGGCGAGGTTCCGACCGTAGTCGCGATCTCTGAAACGTCAGTCGCCGTGTGTGCGGACTCGCGCACGAGCCGTGGCCACGCCGACGAAGCAAACGTGGACGCGTCGAAGACGGCCGGCTTGTTGTCTTCGATTGGCCGCACGGTCCAGGGACGCAGGATTGCAACCAGGACGATTGGCGCCACAATCAGCAGCAGAATCCTCACCACGGTCGCACGTCGGTCGAACGTCACTGTCGTGATTCCGGAAACGTCTCGCTGGCCATCACCGTCTCCCGGCCGAGACGCGCATCCGTCGAAGCACTCTTGACGAGACGCTCCGCAGTGGCTCTGTCTGTAATCAGCACATTGATGCGGCGTCCGCGCAATGCTCCGCGAATTGCAGCAAACTTCCGGCGTCCGCCTGCGATACCAACGACACGATCGACGCGTTTGAGCTCGGACAGCTCGATGGCGATGACGCGTTCGTTCAACGGCGTGATGACAGGCGCGCCGTTCGAATCGAAGAAGCGGAGGCAGATGTCGCCAACCGCGCCGCGATCGCTCAGGGATTTCAGTTCTTTCGAGGAGAAGACATTCCCGCTCGCGGCCAGCATCTTCGACGGCGCCACAGCGCCGATGCCGACCAGAGCAATGGTGATGGACTTGAACAGCGCGAGGGCTTCCTGGACGTAGCGGTCCTTTACCATGACACGGCGTGCGTCGGCCGATCCGACTGCGCCAGGTGCTGGCAGAAGCGTCGCGACGCCACCGAGGAGATTCGCCAACCGCCTGGTGAGCTGTGTCGCGTGCAGCTCGGCGCTCGGATTGCCGATGCCGCCAAGAATCTGGACGACGTGGGCGCCGCCAGCCCTGGGCCCAGGATGCATGGCTTCAACCATCGCCAGCAACGCCGCGCTCCATGACGAGATGCCGACAACGTCCCGCGCCTTGAGTGTGGTCTCGAGGTAGAAGGCCGCAGCCGCGCCGAGATCGCGGACCAGCAAATCCTCCTGATCACCCGCATCGACGACGATCGCTTCCCGCAATCCATAGGCCGATTGCAGGGCGTCCTCGAGCTCGGGGTGCAGCCCCGAAGGCATCGTTAGAGTCATGCGGACGATGCCCTCTTTCTCGGCGCGCTTGAGGAGTCTGGAAACAGTGGATTGGTGAATATTGAGCCGGTCCGTTATCTGGACCTGCGTCAGGCCGTCGCGATAGTACATGCGAGCGACCTTGGCCATCAGTCGCAGCTCGTCGAGGCGCGCCATTAGTCTCGTCCGGGGTGCGTCGCCCCCCGGAGCCCCCCTACTGTGCGTGTCCGGCTGACGGCGTCGAGCCAGCCGGCATACAGCCGTTCGCGCTGGTCGGCGGCCATCGCCGGCTCGAACCGTGAAATCGATCGCGGCAACTGCGAGAGCTCGTTCGTGTCACGCCACACACCGACCGCGAGCCCGGCCAGCCACGCCGCGCCAAGTGCTGAAACATCCGCGGAGCTCGAGCGAATGACTGGAACGCCCAGGATATCTGCCTGGAACTGCATGAGCGCGTCGTTCTGACTCGCTCCGCCATCCGCCAGCAGCGCCGACGGAGTGCCGGCGTCTTCGCACACTGCCTCGAAGACGTCTCGAATCTGGTAGGCAATCGATTCGACGCTGGCGCGGGCGAGGTGGGCAGGCGTAATGCCGCGGCTCAGCCCACAGATCAACCCTCGCGCCGCCGCATCCCAGTACGGCGCGCCGAGTCCCGCCAGCGCAGGTACGAAGTACACGCCGCCGGCATCTTCGACCGATCGAGCGAGGACTCCGGCCTCGCTGGACGAGTCGACGCCGAGGATTTGCCCCATCCACTCGACGGCGCTCCCCGTCACTGTGATGTTTCCTTCGAGTGCTTGCTGCACCGTATCGCCGATGCTCCACGCGATCGTGGTCGACACGCCGTGACGCGAGCGGACCGAAGCAGGCACGATCGTCATCAGCGATGAGCCCGTTCCGTAGGTCGCTTTCACCTGACCTGGTGAAAATGCGGCGTGCCCGAACAGAGCGGCATGAGAATCACCGATGGCGCTGGCGAGCGGAATGCCTTCGATCCCTGGAATCGCCGTGACATCGCCAAAGATGCCGCTCGACGGTCGAACCGTCGGCAGGATGCCGGCGGGAATAGAGAACAGCGAAAGCAGTTCGGGATCCCAGGAGCCAGACTCGAGATTCAGCAACTGTGTGCGAGAGGCGTTGGTGGCGTCGCACGCGTGAACGGTTCCTCGGGTCAGCTTCCAGATCAGCCAGCTGTCGATGGTTCCGGCGCAAAGCTCACCGCGCTCGGCGCGCGCCATTGCTCCAGGAAGAGTTGTCAACAGCCACCGTAATTTACTCGCCGAGAACAGCGGGTCGATCGTCAGTCCCGTGACGGTCTCCAGATGCCTCTGAAGGCCGCGCGAGCGCAGCGTCTCACAAAACTCCGTCGTCCTGCGGCATTGCCAGACGATGACCGGTCCAATCGGTTCGCCAGTCTCTCTGTCCCAGACGAGGACTGATTCGCGTTGATTGGTCACCGCGACCGCGCTCATCGCCAATCTCGATGATGACGCGAGGCATTCGGCGATGGCGTCTTCCACGCTGCGCCAGATCACCTTTGCGTCCTGTTCAACCCAGCCAGCCCGAGGGAATTGGATGGGTACAGGGCGACTCGCCCGAGCGACAACAGTGGCTCGCTCGTCAAACACCAGGACCTTGGTATTCGTGGTGCCTTGATCGATCGCAAGCACGTGCTGCATGACCTAATGCCGCACCAGCTCACGGGCAGCGGCACGAATGCCCTCCGGCGTGATGCCGAAGTGATCGAGCAGGAATTCCGGTGACCCGGTTGGTGCAAAGACTCCCGGGACGCCGATCAGTCGCATAGGCACTGGGCAGGTCGTCACAACGACCTCGGCGACCGCACTGCCGAGGCCGCCGTGCACCGTGTGCTCTTCGACCGTGACAATCGGGCCCCGGCTTGCCGCTTGAACGATCGCTTCGAGATCGATCGGCCGAATAGTCGACAGATTCATGACCGCAGCGTCGATGCCGTCCGAGGCGAGCAAGTCAGCGGCCGTCAACGCTCGGCCGACGGTTACACCGGCGGCAACAATCGTCACGTCGCGTCCGGCGCGAAGCATCACCGCGCGGCCGACTTCGAATGAGTGCGCCTCCGACGTTACGGCGGGCACCGGGGTGCGGCTCAAGCGCAAGAACACCGGGCCGTCCATCGCGGCGGCCGCACGCACCGCCTTGGCGGTCTCGGTCGGATCTGCAGGAACGATGACCGTGAGATTCGCGATCGCGCGCGTCCAGGCGAGATCCTCGATCGAATGATGTGTGGGCCCAAGCTCGCCGTACGCCATGCCGCTCGACATGCCGCACAGTTTGACGTTGTGCCGGCTGTAGGCGAGGTCTGCTTTCACCTGTTCGAGCGCGCGTCCGGTCAAAAAGCACGATGCGCCACACGTGAACGGGATCTTGCCGGCGCTCGCCAGGCCCGCGCTCACGCCGACCAGGTTCTGCTCGGCGATGCCGACGTTGATCAGCCGGTCAGGAAATCGGCGCTTGAACTCCTTGAGGTTCGAGGATCCGACGGAGTCGTTCACCACGGCAACAATCCGTCGATCGCTTTCCGCAAGCGCAATCAATGTTTCCGCAAACGCGACACGGCAATCGCCGCCCGTCATTCTTCTCCTTCCAGTTCCAGGAGCGCCGCCGCGAGCTCCTCGTCGGTCGGCACGCGATGATGCCACTCGACGCGATCTTCAATGAACGACACACCGCGCCCCTTGTTCGTTCGGGCAATGACGCACGTCGGCTGGCCAGGCGTGGCCGGCAACTCACCGAACACCTTCATCAGCGCGGCGACGTCATGCCCATCGACTTCGACCACACTCCAGCCAAACGCGCGCCACCGGTCGGCCAGCGGCTCCAGGGCCACGGTCTTCTCGGTGGCGTCGCCTTGTTGCAAGCGGTTGCGATCGACGATCACCGTGAGATTGTCGAGACCCCTGTGCGAGGCAGTCATGATCGCTTCCCAGTTGCTGCCTTCCTGGAGCTCACCGTCGCCGGTCAGGACGAACGTCCGCCAGGCGGCACCATCGAGCTTCGCGGCTATCGCCATCCCGACCGCGATGGGCAGGCCGTGGCCGAGCGGCCCGGTGTTGGCTTCGACACCTGGAACCTTGTTGCGATCGGGATGCCCGTTCAGCTGCGACAGCGGCCGCATGTACGTATCAAGGTCTTGCAGCGACAAGAACCCTCGCTCGGCCAGCGCGGCGTACAACGCGGCCGATGCATGCCCCTTGCTGAGGACAAAGCGGTCGCGGTTGGGATCGCGCGGCGACTCCGGCTGAACCTGCAGGACGTGGAAGTACAGGACGGCGAGGAGGTCGGCGCAGGAGAGGTCGCCCCCGGGGTGGCCCATGCGCGCTTGATGCACCATGCGCAGACTGGAGCGACGGATGCGCCGCGCCCGCTCGACCACGCTGAGGTCGGCCGGTTGTTGCATATTTATGCTCGCCTTGGTGTTCATGCGAGATGCGGGTAATCTACCGGCCGTTCCCGCCGATGTCAAACGCCGACGCGCGCGGGATCGACGCGTGCGTATGAAACACACACTGCCTGCGTGGGCACTGATCGTCCTGCTGCCGCTGGTGCTCGTGACCGAGACGACGGGACAGTCGTCGCGTCAACGAGCGACGTCCGGCAAACCGCGCGTCGTCATCACGCAGGATCCCGAGCTCGACGACGTGAACACGGTGATTCGAGCGCTGCTTTATAGCACCGATTTCACGATCGAGGGGCTCGTCTACTCGAGCGCCAGCATTCACTTCAAAGGCGATGGCAAGGGGACCACGCAGTACGTCGCCGGACGCGAGTACGCTCGCCTGGGCCGCGGGCCGGTGACGTCGTGGCGATGGCCGGATCAAGAGCGCTGGATTGACGAGATCGTCGACGCCTACGCAAAGGTGTACCCCAACCTCAAGGTCCACGACGCCGACTACCCGAGTCCGGCGGAGCTGAAGTCCCGCATCAAGTGGGGCAACGTCGAGTTCGACGGCGACTACTCGAAGGATTCCGATGGATCCAATCTGATCAAGTCGCTCCTGCTCGACAACCGGCCCGGCCCGCTGTTCGTCACCGCCGGTGGCGGGCAGAGCACGATCGCCCGCGCGCTCAAGTCCATCTACGACCAGTACGGCCGGACGCCAGAATGGAACGCGATTCGGGACAAGGTCTCGCGCAAGCTGGTCATCATTCCGTTCGGGGATCAAGACAACACCAACGCCCGCTACATCCAACCGAACTGGCCCAGCGTCGACACCTTGCAGCTCGCGATGATCAACTTTGGATATGGCGCGCGCGGTGCGCATACGCCGGAGAACCAGGTGTATCTCGGATCAAAGTGGACGATGGAGAACGTGTCGAGCCGAGGTCCGCTGGGCGCGCTGTACCGAGTGTGGGGCGACGGCAAGCGAATGTCCGCGGACGACCCCACGGACTATTTCGGTCTGAGCGGGTTGACCGCGGACGAGCTGCGAGCGAAGGGCTACTGGGTTTGGACCCAGCCCCAGGAAAAGGCATCGTTCATCAGCGAGGGTGACACGCCAACCTTCATGAACCTCCTGGACAACGGGCTTCGGGCCTACGAAGACGGACTCTGGGGCGGGTGGGGTGGTCGGCGACGCGCCGCTGGAGCGACCTTAGGTGGACGCGGCGGTCCGGTGACACCGGTTGGCCCGGATGACCCGGGCATCGCGCCGGGACTTGCTCCCGCCGGAAGCGCCGCGAACGCGCCTGCTCCACCTGCTGACAATCCCGCGACTGCAGGCCGCGGCGCTGCTCCAGGCGGCGGGCGTGGTGGACAGTCAATACCGCCCGCGACGGCGCTTGTGAACGCACGATTCTTCGCCGCCGCGCAGAACGATTTCGCCGCCAGACTGAAGTGGTCCGTCACGCCAAACTACCGCAGCGCGAACCACGAGCCGGTCGTAAAGATCAACGGATCGCTCGCCGTGAACGCTCGTGTTGGCGAGACCATCAGGCTCCGTGGAACGGCCAGCGATCCCGATCGCGACAATGTCACCGTCAAGTGGTGGCACTATCAGGACGCTGGCACGTATCCAGGAGAAATCGTCGTTCAGACCGCGACGTCACTCGACACGGCATTTCAAATTCCGAGCGACGCTCAGCCGGGACAGACCATTCACGTGATTCTGGAAGCGAGCGACAGCGGGACGCCATCATTGACGCGGTACCAGCGCGTGATCGTGACGGTGCGCTAACGGGACAACGCGGTTAACTTGGGAGTGCACGATGCTGTCGATGTCGAAACGGGCTGTTGTGAGGCTGATGCTGGGCCTGGCATTGATTGTGGTGCCGGCGGCTCGCGAACAGGGCACGCCGCTGCAAGGCGTCCCGCCGGTGGCTGACGCCGCGACGTTTGCACCCCTCGCGACCCGTATCGATCCCTACGTCGCCAAGCCGCGCGTCATCATCCTCACCGACATCGCCAACGAACCCGATGATCAGATGTCGTTCGTTCGTCTGCTCGTCTCGTCAAACCAGTTCGATATCGCAGCCCTCGTCGCGACGACGTCGCGCCACCTTCGCCAGAATCCTCGTCCTGATGTGATGCGTTCCGTCATCGACGCATACGGCAAGGTCCACGCGAACCTTGCCAAACACGAATCAGGATTCCCCACGGCCGATGCGCTGACGAAGCTTGTGGTGGTTGGACAGGACAGTTACGGCATGGCAGCGGTCGGTGAAGGACGCATGACGCCCGGCGCCGAAGCCATCATTCGTGCGGCGGATTCAACGGATCCTCGACCGCTGTGGGTGTCGATCTGGGGCGGCGCGAACACGCTTGCGCAGGCATTGTGGCACGTCCGGGCGACGCGTCCGGCGGATCTCCAGCGCATCGTCGAGAAGCTGCGCGTGTACACGATCTCAGATCAGGACGACGCCGGTCCGTGGCTCCGACGCGAGTTTCCGACACTGCATTACATCGCGACGCCAGGCGATACCAACGACTACCACGTGGCCACCTGGACCGGGATTGCCGGGGACGAGTTCTATCGCAACGGCGCGGGCGCTGACTTCACGACCGCATCGCAAGCGTGGGTGGACGAGCACATTCGCAAAAAAGGTCCGCTCGGAGAGTTCTATCCACAGCCGTGCTGCATCATCGAAGGCGACACGCCGTCGTTCCTCAGCTTGATGAACAACGGCCTCGTCTCCTACATGAATCCGACGTTTGGCGGCTGGGGAGGCCGCTACGTGTGGCGCCAGCCGTGGCTCGAGGCGCGGCCGTACTGGACGAACTCGCGGGCGTCGCGCGACACGGTCGTGGGCACGGATGGCAAGAGCTACACGTCCGATCAGGCGACCGTGTGGCGTTGGCGTGAAGCGTTTCAACACGACTTCGCGGCGCGCATGGACTGGACCATCAAGGATGTCGCGCAAGCCAATCACAACCCCAACGTCGTCGTGAACGGTGTCGACGGGAAAGCCCCCCTCATGTTGGATGCAGTCGTCGGCACCGCTGTCACTCTGGACGCGAGCAAGAGCAGCGACAAGGACAAGAACACACTGCACTACTCGTGGTTCTTCTATCCGGAAGCTGGAAGCGGCTTGCCGAACACGGGCGGAGGACGTGCCGGCGGCGGTCCTGGCGCGCGTGGGGGTGGCGGAGGACGCGGCGGCCCGACACCTCGCTTGACCGTAGCGAACGGTAATGCCGCCGTCGCGACGGTGACCCCCAATGCGCCGGGAGTCGCGCATGTAATCCTCGTGGTCACCGACAACGGCGTGCCAGCGTTGACCTCGTATCGTCGAGTCATTCTGACAATCAAGGCTGGTGCATGAACTAAGATCGACGGCATGCAGCGACACGGATATCTCTGCCCGCTGACGGTTGCCATCACCCTGATCGCCGCGCAGATCGCTCCAGGCCTGGGGGCGATGCAGACGTCAGTCGACCCCGAACGCATTCTCAGCGAACGTTTCCAGTTTTCCGCCGCAGACGTCGCGCAGGCGCGCGCCGGTCAGCCCGTGGCGAAGATGATCGCGGGCAGTACCCGGGACGAACTTGGCGTGGTGGGTGCGCTTCGACTCGACGGCGACAAGAAGCGACTCGTCGACTGGGTCCGAAAGATCGAACGCTTCCGCCATGACGCCGAACTCGGCCTGACGCGCGGGATCGAGTCACCTCCGGCGGCTCGCGCATTCGCCGAGCTGGTTCTCGATGCGAAAGACCTTGCGGCGCTGCAAGCCTGCCGTCCAGGCCGGTGCGATCTACGCATCCCCGACGAGCTGATAGCGAAGTTCCAGAGCGGCGTGGCCTGGGGAACGCCGGAGGCGGCGGCCCAGGCGAACGCCCTCGTCAGCGACATGCTGACGGATTATGCGGCGGCCTACCTGCAGGGCGGCGATGCGGCGGTGTTCAACGATTTCGGCACCCTGCTCCGCGGCGCCACGACGCTCTACCAGCTTGCGCCGGAGTTTGCCGACTACTTGGAGAAGTTTCCCGGCCGGAAGCTCGCAGGTGTCGACCAGCGTCTCTACTGGACGAACCTCAAGGACACATCGGGATCGGTCATCAGCCTCCATCACCTCGTCGTCTACCAGCGGCCGTCGGGTGACGTCATGATTGCCGACAAGACGTTTTACGCCAGCAGGTACTTCGACGTCGGGGCGCTGGTCCTGTCGATGCAGGACACGCCCGATGGCAAAGGCTATTACCTGATTGCTGGCAGCCGCGCGAAGTCGTCGAAGCTCACGGGCGCGGGCGCCCGCGTGCTGCGCGGGCAGATTGAGCGAACGGCCGCAGCCACGGTCCGGATGTATCTGGAGTGGCTGCGCGATAGTCTTGCCGCGCGCTAACTCTCAGGATGCTGGCGACGGCCCCGTGCGTATCGGCCGGATCTTCCACCGCATGTACGCGACGAACGTCGCCATGATCAGCAGCACCAAGGTGATGATCGACGAGCTGATCTCGCCGCGCCTCAGATGATGGATCGTGGCGGCGATCATGACGATCATCACGCCAGCCGCTGCCCACGCGACCAGCCAGGGCATGATTCGCGTCGCCCCGGGCAAGGTCAGCCCCACGGCGGCTGCTATCTCAGCCACGCCCAGGAATATCCAGAACGAGCGAGGATACGACTCGAGCATCAGCGCGCCTATCTCGGGTGGCGGCGCGAGGACCAGCCATCCGTGCGCCAAGAACGCGACGGCAAGCAACACCTGAACTACCCAGAGCAGGATGTTCAACGTTTCCTCCTGAACGTCTCCGGAGGCGACGGAGACACCGAGAATGCGTGAGCATGACACGTTCACCCTTCGAACGGTTCGCCGAGCAGAAGACCCAGGCGGCTGAGTCGGCAGCCGTGTATCCGCTGCAGACCGAACGCGAAGGCGTCACGGAATCCACGCTCGCGATCATCGGCAACGACTGGACCACGCACTACTACGACGGCGCCTTCCACCTCGTTGATCCGCCGCCGGCTCTGCCGAGCGTCACGCTGGTGTTCGTGCAATCGAACGACGGCAACACCGGCGCCGCGAATCCTGCAACGCTCGGCGGTGGTCCGACCGATCTCCATGTGATCTATGAAGGGCTCTCGCGCGTCGCCGCCGATGCGGTCCTTGCCGGCGCGGCGAGCGTGCGCGGCGCGGACGTGTTCTTCTCGGTGTGGCATCCGGCGCTGGTCGCGCTGCGGCGCGCGCTCGCGCTCCCGCGCCATCCAGCGCAGATCGTCGTATCGGCCAGCGGCCGTATCGACCTGGATCGTGGGTTGTTGTTCAACGTCCCCGAGGCGCGGGTATTCGTGCTCGCTGGCGCGCAATGCCGCGAGCGCTGCGCCGCCGGGTTCGCGTCTCGCCCGTGGATCACGCTGCTGCCGCTCGAACCCGAGGACCTCGTTTCTGCACTGGCGCGCTTGCGCACCGACCATGGCGTCCGCCGGATCTCGGCGATTGGCGGCCGCACGACCGCGTCGAGCTTGATCGACGCTGGCGTCGTCCAGGATCTGTGTTTGACGACGAGCGCGCGTGCGGGTGGGCAGCCGAACACGCCGCTTTATATCGGCCGGCGTCCACCGGCGCTCGACCTGATCGTGCGCAAGGTCGGCACCGATCCGGTATATCCGATCGTCTTCGAGCATCTGGCGTTTCGCTGAACGCTTAGACCCACGAGAGGGCCGCGGCCAGACGGCTGTCGATCAGGATAGGAGAGTCGCCGAATCGCAGCGAGACGGGAGCGCCTTCGGCGAGCAGGCGCTTCAGCTCGGTGATGATGACGCGGAGTCGATCGAAACGAGCGACGGTGAAGCCTTCGTGGCGCGCGTCTCGCCGACGGGCCCAGGCACGCGGTATGGGCGGTGTGCTCCCCGGCGAGACCCACCCGCGCGCGACGATCTCGCCCTGTTCGATGACGATCAGCCGCGCGCGATCTGCGCCGGGTTCCTGCCACACGATGGCGGCTTCGACGAGGCGCGTGACCCATTTCGCACGCCGCCGCGCCAGCCCTGCGCGGAGTGCCACGCGCTCGAGCTCGAACTGGATGTCCTCCGGCGTCACGTCGTCGCCAAGCCTGAACTCTTCGTCATCTTTTTCGCGATCGCGCCGCCCTTCACGCCACAACCGTGTGCCGAGGCGCAGCGCGCGCACGCGCGGGCTCAGGTCCTCGCGCGACAGTTCCGGATGCGCGGCGAGGAGCCGCGCATAACCTTCGGCGAAGAGGCGTGGGTCCGGCGCCTCTCGACCGAGCCCGAGCGCATGCGGCGAAGCATCCACGAGCGCGGCGAAGCGGTCGATCGTCATCGCCGAGGTGAACGGGCCGATCGGATGTGCTGATGACGATTGCCCGCTGCGCTCGCCGAGGTCGCGCGTCGTGAACCAGATGTGACGCGGCTCGTCGACCAGTGCGACGTTGTAAGGTGGGCAAAAGCGTTTGATCGCGTCCGCTTCGAGCACCGCCGCTTCGAGCGCGCTGGCCGTGACCTCGCAGCTGAGCGTGCGTGCCTGCGACAGCATCTCCAGCAGCCGATCGGGCACGCCCCGCTGCTTGCGAAAGTAGCTGTTCACGCGGCTGTGCAGCGACGAGGCCTTGCCGATGTAGAGAACGCTGCCATCGACACGCTGCATGCGATAGATCCCTGGCGCATCGGGTGCGGCCAATCGCTGTTCGCGGGGCATCGGCCAGACCCGCCGCCGCTGTCGACCGGGGCGTATGGCTGGCGCCGGCGTGGCAAGCCAATCGCGCAAGGCATCCCATGTCGTGACCCCCTGGGCATCGAGGAGCCGCACCAGCTCGCGCCAGACGAATGCCGTGGCCGCGACATGATCAGCGCTGCGACGCAGCGGGCCGAGATCGCGTCCGAAATAGCCGGTCAGCGCGCGCAGGCCGCGCCGCGGCAAATCGGGGAATAGACGTTGGGCGATTTCGTGCGTGCAGACGAGGTCGAGCGGTGGCGGCTGGTCGCCCGCCAGCGCGCGGAGAAACGGCCGCTCGAATCGCGCGAAATGCGCCACGGCCGGTGCCGGCTGTTGTGCAAGGCGCGACGCCTGCTCCACCAAGGCATGCCACGCCTCGGACGGCTCGACAGCCTCGCATTGCATCGAGTCCGAGATGCCTGTGAGACGCGTCACGGCCCACGGCACTCGCGCGCCCTCGGGCAGCTTGATGAATTGGGCGCGCTCGTCCGTCAGCGCCAGCCCGGCCGTCGCCCACCCGAGCTCCAGGAGATGACCGCGCGTGGCCGCCGCTGTCGCCTGACAGTCGACGATCAAGACCTCGAGTTCAGTCAGCGGGACCACCTGCCCACTATATGCTGGTCGGTCTACGATGCCCCTGACGACTGACCTTCAACGCATCCGCACGGCGCTCGACCGCGATCGCACATGGAGCGCGTACGCCATCGGCGATCTCGCCCCGGAACGCCTTCCGTACTGCTCGTGGTACGCGGCCGCTACACACCCGGACGCGCTGGTTCTTCTATATCGTGGATTCACGCCGCCGATCCTCTTCGCGACTGGAGATCCGGCAATCCTCTCGCAGCTGATGACCGAGCTAGACGCGTCCACAATTTCTCTGCACCTACTCCCCGAAGCGGTCGATGCCCTTGCGCCTGCATACACAGCGACGGACATCCAGCCGATGTGGCGCATGACGGTTAGCGCTGCGACCTTTCGTCCGGCTGACGCAGACGACGACGTCACGGCGCTGGATCCTTCGAATGCCGGAGCGATCGCGGCGTTGTTCGCAGACGCTCGCGAGAGCGGTGAAGAGCCGCCGTTCTACAGTCCGTCGATGCTCGCCGAAGGAGCGTTCCGCGGCATCTGGGAGGGCCCGGATCTCGTAGCTGTCGCGGGCACACATCTCTTCTCGTCTGTCCTCGGTGTGTGCACGATCGGCAACATCTACACACGCCGCGATCGGCGGCGCCGTGGCCTTGCCTCCCGCGCCACGAGCGCCGTCGTCCGGCACGCACTTGCCGCTTCGGTACCCACGATTGTGTTGAATGTCAGTCAGGCGAACGATGCCGCGAGGCGCGTCTACGAGCAGCTCGGGTTTCGTGTTCACTGCGCATTCGTCGAGGGTGAAGCTGCGGCAATCGAGTAACAGTCGCTATCAGTACGTCTTCGCGCCGTTGACCGGCAGCAGCACTCCGTAGAGCGACGTCGTCGCGCAGATGAACAAGTAGTTGCGCTTCGGACCTCCGAAACAGACGTTCGAGCAGATCTCGGGGATCAGGATCTTGCCGATCAACATCCCGTCCTGATCGAGGCAGTGCACGCCATCGTCGGCGGCCGCCCACAACCGGCCCGCCGCGTCGAAGCGCATGCCGTCGAATCGTCCCGCCGTGCAGTCGGCGAACTCGCGGCCGTTCGAGAGCGTTCCATCGTCACAACCGTCGAACACGCGGATGTGCTTTGGCAGACTTGGATCGCGGCCGCCGGCGGAGTCGACGACGAAGAGACGCTTCTCGTCGAGCGAGAAGGCGATGCCGTTCGGCCGGATGAAATCGTCCGCGACGATAGTGATCGCTCCGGTGGCGCCGTCGACGCGGAAGACGTTAAAGGTGTCTAGCTCGCTGTCGGCTTTGTGCCCCTCGTAGTCGGAGAGGATGCCGTACGGCGGATCGGTGAACCAGATCGAGCCGTCCGATCTGACGACGACGTCGTTCGGACTGTTCAAGCGCTTCCCGCGATAGTTGTCGGCGACGATCGTGATGCGCCCGTCGTGTTCGGTACGCACCACGCGCCGTCCGCCGTGCTCGCACGTGACGAGCCGTCCCTGACGATCGACGGTGTTGCCGTTGGCGTAGTCGGACGGCTGGCGGAAGACGCTGACCTCGCGGCTGCACTCGTCGAACCGCATCATGCGGTTGTTGGGAATGTCGGAGAAGATCAGGTACCGCCCACCGCCGAAGTAAGCGGGCCCCTCAGTCCAGCGTCCGCCAGTCCAGAGCCGCTCGACGTGCGCCGTGCGGTTGAAGCAGTCGCGGAAGCGCGAATCGACCACCTCGTAATCAGCCATGGACGGCTATGTTACAGCGCGATCCTGCACCGGCTTCGCAATCCTCCCGCCGATGGAAATTCTCGTTCGGTGTCCGTCCAATGTGCATGAACCATCGACGGGCGGGCCGCCTAGCCAGCGAGCTTCGCGTTAAGGCATACTTGCCGCGAATTCCCCGAAAAGACATCAAGTTGCGAGCCAGTTCTCTGTGCAGAAGGGCGACTTTGTGACTCCAATCTATCGCCAGGCGAGCCTGATACCTCTGTGTTTGGCATTGGCCACACCTGTGGCGTTTGCCCAGACTTTGCCTGCGAATACCGTCCGTCTGCAGGCAACGGGACAAACGATCGAAGCTTCAACCAGCTGGAATGAGAAGGAGTCGATTCGCCTCGAATTTCCCAGCGAGCTGCCCAAAGCACACTGCGAGCAGCTTCGGATCACGTATCTCTGGCACGACGACATCAAGGAGCCAGAGCCGCTCCTGATCGAAAAAGGCAAGGCGGGCACGCTGCAGTTCTGCGAGGAGGACGCGAACAGACCGACGTTTGTCATTGCGCGCGAGAACCCAAACCGCAAGATGTTGACCTATGTCGTGTGGGAGGTATTGTCAGCAGACTCTGGGATTCTGCCGTCAGGAAGTGCCGAGCGTCGCACGCGTGGTGACAAGATCCTCAAGGAGCGGGATCGTCTCGGGCTGCAAGGGGAGTTGGTTCCCGACCCCAATAATCCCGACCCCATTAAGGGGTTCATCACGAATATCGAGACAGCTTTCGGTACTTCCGAATCGGCAACAGCCGCCTTGACAGCGAAGATTGCGCTGGACGAGCGAACGCTCGCTGCCCATGAGGCGGATGCCAAGCTGTACGCCGGCATTTCAGATCCAGCGGGCCTTAAAGCGCTCGACGCAATCCTGACCAACATCCGTGCCGCGCGCGTCCAGCTGAACGCCGATCAGGACGCGCGAACAGCCGAAAGCCAGCGGCTCAAAGATCTGAAGCAATTGCTTGCCGACGTAAGGGCTTACCGGTTGGCGGTTGCCGACCAGCAGCATCTCTGCGAGAGGGCCAAGGTGTTGAAAATCGGAGGGCTCCTGCCATCGGAGCGATCGAAATCTGTCTACTACAACTTCACGACGTCGCCCGCGCCGCCAGACTTCACGCTGCTGCTGATGGCTGGATATCCACGGATCACGCAAGACGACCGTCTCTTTGCTATCGTCGCGAATCGTCAGCTGTCGGTGCATCCATATCCGTTCGCACTCTCGGTAACAAAGCAAGTATCGGCGCCTCCGCTGCTTGGTGCCGTGCGACCAACGTTCGACATCACCAAGGCGATCGCACCTGGGACAGAGAGAACGGGCCTTGTGCCTCTCGCCGAGACGAGAGAGCAGTGCGACGCGAAGTACGTGCCCGTCGAGGAGCAATCGCTTCGCACCGCCTACCGTGACTCCGTCCTGCCGTTTCAAGATCGCTTCGTCGGCAACGACATCCTGGGCGTTTCGATTGCCACCTATCTGCCATACACGACGTCAGATAAGGTCACGACGAAGACGGACGGCGGTAAGACGACAGTCACGAAGGAAAACGTCGAGGAGTCCAAAGTTGTCGACCTCTTGAAGGACGTGAAGTACCCACAAGTGCGTGCGCTCTATCGCTTCAACTTTGCGATGGGTGTCATCGTGAGCCGATTGAAGGAAAAGAGCTTCGTGCGGATGAAAACCGCCGCGAACGATCCGGACACGTCCTCGGTGGACGAGGCTCGATACATGCTGCAAGAGGCCGAGGGCACCGCGCGCGTGTTCCCGGCGTTTTTATTCTCCACCTATCTCAAGAGGGTCGATATTCAGGACCCTGTGTGGTCCCGTTGCAAGACGATCAGATGGTGCCCGGGCTGGCGAGCGCTGCCGGCGCCATCGATCGGCTTTGCCCTCACGAACCCCGCCGACAACGCGTTTGTTGGGATCACGAGTGAGGTTTTCGAGAACATTCACTTCTATCTTGGCGGGCACAACGGCAAGATCAGCGAACTGCTCACACCGCGTGACGACAACGGAGAGGAGATCACCGTACGCAATGCAGATCGCGATTCGGCCGATCCCAAGACGCAGCCGGCCCGTCGGTGGGGCTTCTCATACGGGGTGACCTTTAACATCAACATCGTCGGCAGCTGGTTCAAGTAGGTGGCGTCCGATGAGGGTGATAAAGCACAACGCGCGGTTCCGGCCGATCGGTTGCTGGTGTGTGGCGTGGCTCCTCTGCCTGCGGATCACCTCGATCGCCGCTCCTCAAGCGACGACCACGATAACGGGCACGGTTGTCGATGAGGCTGGCGCCGTTCTTCCAGGTGTCACCATCACGCTTTTCCACGAGAACGGCTCCCAGAGGAGCGCCGCGACGGATGCCGAAGGGCGCTTCACGTTTTCGAAAATCGAGCCCGGTCGCGTCAAGCTTCGAGCCTCGCTGGCAGGATTTCGCGAGGTCGAGCGGGACGTAAACGCTACCCTCGGCAGTGCTCAGAGCGTCCGTTTCGTGTTCAACGCCGGAACCCTCACGGAGACAGTTACCGTTGCGGCCACCGACAACAGGCCGCCCCCGCCCGTCGCCGACGAGCCGACGCTCCTGTGGAATGCTTGGATGGAGAGAGCGCCGGGGGAGCAGTTTCAGCCCGTCTCTCATCTCCGCCCCGGTGCGTCCTATTCGTTGACCGTCGATCTCGCGGGGATCGATTACTCACCATCGGGCGACGGCATCGCCGTCCGGCGCGTCAGCACGCAGGTCACCGAATCGCTCAAGGAATGGCTCAAGGCCCGTCCCAACGATGATCGCGCCCAACTGACGGTCCTGCTCGTGCCAGACGCGCGGGCGCTTCGTGCCAGCGCGGGATCGGAATCGAAGACACTGATCGTCTCGTTGAAGAAGCTCCGCGCCGGACTCCAGAACGACTTCGCGGGCGAATCCGATAATCCAATGCTCCGTCTGTCTACTGATCCTGATCCACCATTCCTCTACGGCCGCTTGCGATTCGATCTCGAAACCAACGCGACGTTCAAAGGTCGGGCCGCGATCGGGTTGTCGATCTGGGATGGGATGCGACCTGTCGACGAACTCGTCCTGTCGTTCTGTGTCGCGCCGGATCGCGACGCGCAGACGTGCCGGCGGACGAGTGCAATCGCCGAGAGCCTGAGGGGTGTCGACGCCGCAAGGCTCGGCACCGGCGATGCGCCGGCCTATCCGTCGATCGCGCTGCACTATATCGAGTTTCCCGGACAGCGGCTGGTTGGAGCGCTTCGGCAGGCCGCGTGGCCCGAATCAACCTTTGTGACATGGGAACTGCCAACTACTTCATCACAGTTTCGCGCGCGACTGGGGGTGTTCGCGAACGATCTTGGCACCGCCGACAACGAGGCTGGACATCGACGCACCGGCACGGCGCTGTACGATCTACTGTTTCCATTGCCGGCGGCACGCCAAGCGCGCGAGACGTTAGAGGCACTTCTCGAGCCCTTCACTGGGCAACCTCCATTCTCGAACACGTCACCCCCGTCGATCTTTATTCGGCACATAACTTCGGGCGTGCAGAATGGTCCGTTCATTCCCGCGCCGTTCATGTACATCAGCAAGCTGAAAGCCTTCCTTGGCTACTACATGTTGGCTGAGAGCCCGCTGCCCGTTCAGAGCTACGAGCCGTCCGAGACGTGCATCGGTCGTTGGGTGATGTTGGTGCCTGGTTCCAACGTGCGGGAAAGCAATCTCAGACGGGCGCGTACGGCATTGAGGAACCAACCGCAAGCATGGACGGACGCCGGAACGACGGTGTACGACACGCTCGACAACTTCTTCGACTGGATTAGCGCGGCCGAGAACGATGGAACGCCGACGGTCATGGGCATCCTCAGTCATCAGGAAGACGATCGGCTGAGATTCGATACCGGCCCGCCCATCTACGCCGAGAACATGCATCGCATGCTCCCGAACTCCGTGGCGATTCTCAGTGCGTGCGAAACCGCTCCACCAGGACCGGCCGCGATCGTCCGCAAGCTCAATGACAATGGCGTTGTCGCGGTGGTGGCGACGTCCAGCAAAGTGACGCCGGAGCTCGGGGCAGGCATACTCCGCGAGCTTGCAGACGTCCTCGTGACCAAGGACCGCTCGACACCGCAGTCGCTCGCGACGCTGTTTCGGCGAGCGCAGGCGAAACTCTGGGCAGGATCGGATCTCTCAATCCGATCAGAGGTCCTGAAGTACATCCTGCTTGGAAACGCCGGAATCAGCGTGTGTGCGCCACCGTCGCCTGCTCAGTGAGAAAGGAACTCCGTGATGACGCCTCTGATGCGCGGCCTCGCTGGTATAGCCGTGGCAAGCGTGACTTTGACGGTGATTGTTGGAAGCGCCACGCCGCAGCAGCCAACAACCGCAGAGATCAATAGAAAGACCTCAGGGTTGATTCGCGCCCTGGCACAGCCGGGCAGCTTGGGGCCAAACGATTTTCCCACCGCGCGCACCGATCGCGAACGTGAACTGAGCGACGTCGGTTCGACAACGCGGCGAGGCGCCAACTTACCGAAGCTCGAGTTGTTCGTCCAGTACGCGAGCAATTCCAGCAATCCAGGGGGACGGATCGTCCCCGCGACTCCAGACGTGGTTCCGGGCCTGGTCGCGAACGACGCTACCCAGGCCGTCGAGTTGCAGCGCCCTCCCGCTTTTGATCCTGAAGACGTACGGCCTTTCAACCGCGATGCCCGCCGGACGCATCACGTCGGAGAATTCAACGCAAGATACCCTGGTTTCGAAGGCGCTGGACGAGTGGCGGTCGTCATCGACGAAGGCGCCGTGCGCGCCACCCATCAGGAGTTCCGGGGAGCAGGGGCTGGTGCCAAGCCACGGGTTGTCGTACGAGGGCAGCCACAGCCTCCCCTGAGCCAACACTCGACGCACGTGGCCGGTACGTTGATCGCTGCTGGCGTTGACAGTCGCGCCAAAGGCATGGCGCCAGCGGCGGGCGTCATCAGCATGGACTTCGGATCTGATCTGCAGAAGTTCGCTGCGCTGACCGGTGTCGTGCACATCACGAACCATTCGTATGGTCCTGCGACGGGATGGCACTCCCACCCGCGGTACGGTTGGATGTGGTGGGGCGACCGCGCCCTGAGCGAAGACGAGGATGCGGGGTTTGGCCGCTATACTGCGCGCGCGAGTACGCTCGATGGCTTGCTCGTGGCGCCGGAGCGAGCGCAATGGCTCACGTTTGTTGCGGCTGGCAACAATCGCAACGACGAACCGCAGCGTCAGCCAGTCAGCCACTTCGCACTGGGTGTCGTGAACTCTCGACCTGAATGGCAAAAGTCCGAACGCATCCGCAATGCTGATGGCGCCGATTCCGGCGGCGTCGATACCGTGAGCGGGCTCTGCCTCGCCAAGAACGTCATTTGCATTGGCGCTATCCACGATGGCCAAACCGGAGTGCCATTCAGCACCACCGACTTCAGCGGCTGGGGTCCCGCTGACGACGGCAGAGTCAAGCCCGACCTGGCCGCGAACGGGGACAATCTGCTGTCGACGTCTGAAGCCAATGACGACGCGTACCTCGAATTGCCAGGAACGTCGATGGCGAGCCCGACGGCGGGCGGCATCGCGCTGATCGTGGGGGAGGCGTTCACGAAGTTTCGTGGGCGACACCCGCTTGGAACGGAGCTCAAAGCCGTCTTGATCCATTCTGCGGTCGATGCCGGACGACCCGGTCCCGACGTCGAGTTTGGTTGGGGCGTCATCGATGCGCTCGCCGCCGGCGACATTGTGGCCAGCCGCGATCGACACAGCATCGAGACGTTCGCTGTCAGCGCATCCCAACCGACGACGTCCAACTGGGAAAGCAATGGCTCGCCAATTCGAGTGACGATCGTTTGGCACGATCCACCTGGTATGGCGAACACCGGGCCGCTCGATGATTCAACACCCGCGCTCGAGAACGATCTCGACGTGGAGCTCGTGGATCCGAACGGCAATGTTCATCATCCGTACCGCCTGGACCTGACCGCACCGGTGGCCGACGCTCGCCGAGACGGGCCCAACCGCGTCGATAACGTCGAAGTGATCGATGCGCCGGCCATTTCGGGTCTGTGGCGGGTTCGGATTGCAGCTCACGCGTTGAGTGTTGGGTCACAGCAAGCCCTGACGCTCGTCACGTCCGGGCTCACGAGACGTCCGTAGCTGGACCGTCGAGCCGCGTGAGCGGCCGAGCCTGCTAGATCAGATTCTCCGGGATCAGGCGTTCGACGATGACGACGTCGAGCCACTTGCCGTCGAGACATCCGTGCTTTTCGTAGATGCCAACTTCGCGAAAGCCACACGATCGACAGAGCGCGCGGCTGGCCGCGTTCGACGGAAAGATGCGCGACACGAGCTTCCAGTAGCCATGCTCGCGCCCGGCATCGACGAGCGCCGACAGAAGCTGCCGGCCGAGGCCACGTCCCCGTGCGGTTCGCTCCAGATAGATCGAGAACTCGGCGATGCCTGCATAGCATGGACGAGAGCGATAGCTACTCAGGCCCGCCCAACCGAGGAGTTCGCTGCCGTTGGCGGCAACAATCATCGGAAATCGATCGATGTCCGCCAGCCTCGATTCGATAGCAGCGGCGGTGCGGAGCTCGGTCTCGAATGTTGCGCCGCGGTCCTCGATTCCCTGGTTGTAGATGACGGCGATCGCCTCAGCGTCGCTCACACGCGCGGTTCGAATTTCTGTTGTCATGTTGCACTGCGTGACGGCAGCGGCCATGGTTGTTAGTGACAGCTATACCGAGCACCCGCGTGACAGGTCAAGCGGGTTGTGAAGCTTGATATGCTGAAGGCCACGGCGCGATGGCTCAAACCGAGTGTGACGCGGTCATAGTAGGCGCCGGCCCGAACGGCTTGACCGCGGCCGCCGTCCTCGCCGCGGCTGGTCTCTCAGTCGTCGTCGTTGAACGAAACGCGACGATTGGCGGCGGATGCCGAACCGACTCTGACATCCGGCCCGGTTTTCTGCATGACTCCTGCGCCGCGGTTCATCCGATGGGCGTCGTGTCGCCAATCTTCCAGAAGCTGAGACTCGTCGAATGCGGCCTCGAATGGGTCTCGGCAGAACTGCCGCTGGCGCATCCATTCGACGACGGCCACGCAGCCGTGTTGTATCGGTCGCTTGACGAGACCCGAAAGGCACTTCGCTCGGATGGCGAAGTCTGGGCTCGTCTGATGCGCGCGTTTGTCGATCGGCGGAACGAATTCTTCAGCGAAGTCCTCCGGCCGGTGCGCATTCCACGCCATCCGCTCCTGATGATGCGTTTCGGCGCATACGGCCTGCAGTCCTGCGATCGTCTTCGTCGCCGTTTCGCCGGAGACACGGCGACGGCATTATTCGCCGGTTGTGCCGCACATTCGTTTCGTCCTCTCACCGAGCCGGGGACGGCCTCCTTCGGACTCGTCCTGGCGATTGCGGCGCACGCGATCGACTGGCCCGTCGCCGCAGGCGGATCGCAGCGCATTGTCGATGCGCTCGCACGCGCCGTTCAGGCAAACGGTGGCTCGCTACGCCTGGAGTGCGAAGTCCGGACGCTCTCGGACCTGCCGACATCGAGGGCGGTTGTGTTCGATCTGACAGCGCGACAGGTTGCGCAGATCGCTGGCGACGCGCTGACACCTCGGTACCGCGATCAACTCATGCGCTTCGCGTATGGTCCCGCTGCTTTCAAGATCGATTACGCATTGTCGGAGCGCATTCCCTGGCGCGCACCTGAATGTCGTCAAGCGGCTACGGTGCACGTTGGCGGGACGTACGACGAGATTGCCCGCTCGGAAGCTGATGCTGCAGCGGGCCGGATCAATGACCGTCCATTTGTCCTCGTGGCGCAGCAGAGCAACTTCGACCGCAGCCGTGCGCCCGGCGGCCAGCACACCGGCTGGGCGTATTGCCACGTGCCGCATGGTTCGACAGCCGACATGACCGATCGCATTGAACGACAGATCGAACGGTTCGCGCCTGGTTTTCGCGACACGATCCTGGCGCGTCGTGTTCGCCCTCCCGCGACGATCGAAGTGCACAATCCCAACATGATCGGCGGCGACATCTGCGGAGGTGCGAACACGCTGCGACAATCTCTGTTCCGGCCCGCGATGCGATGGAATCCCTACGCGACGTCACATCCGAAACTGTTCATTGGGTCAAGCTCGACGCCGCCAGGTGGCGGTGTTCATGGCATGTGCGGGTATTGGGCAGCCGAGACGGTGCTGGCTCGTGTGTTTCAGCAGCGCCTACCTGAGCGGCTCCGAATCGATTAACACCGTTTTGGCACGTGCGATGCTTCCTTCATCGCTGGGATTAGTGTTGTTACAGGAGGCGATGACGATGGCAGACGCCGCATCCACTCGAATTGATCCGCACACATTCATCAAGAGTGTTCACGGAATCCGGTACCAAGTGAGAGACGTTGCGCGCGCGGTGGCGTTTTACAGCCAGCAGCTCGGATTCGTCATAGAACATCAGCAGCTTCCAGCCTTCGCGAGTGTGTCTCTCGGTGACGTGCAGATTTTTCTCAGTGGACCGGGGGCTTCGGGGTCACGACCGATGCCAAACGGCCAGCATCAAGAGCCCGGCGGATGGAACCGAGTCGTGCTGAAAGTGGTTGATCTGCCCGGCTTCATTGCGGCGCTGAAGAGCGCCGGCGTCCGCTTTCGCAATGAGATGGAAACTGGTCCTGGCGGCCGTCAAATCCAGGTCGAGGATCCTGACGGCAATCCGATCGAGCTCTTCGAGCCGGCGCGATAACGCGGATTCAAGGCGGTTGCCCGAAGAATATCGACGACTCTGGACGCGGATCGCGCGGATACGACAGGGTAAACTGGACGCGGATCGCGGACAGCGGACCGCGACAAGCAACGATCGAAGGCCTGCCACACTCATATTCATACCTTCAGGTCAGCTCAGACCGGTTCGCGCAGTTGTACTCCAATCGTCCCGATACCCTCGATCGATCCGTCGAGGCGATCGCCTGGCTTCACCGCCCCGACACCCTCCGGCGTACCCATGTAAATGAGATCGCCCGGCTGCAAATGATAGAACTGCGACAGGTGCGCGATGACGCCAGGGACGCTGTGAATCATCTGCGATAAATCCGCCGACTGTTTGATCTGGCCGTTGACGCGCAGCTCGATGCGTCCGCGATCGGGATGCGTGACGTCCGCCGCTGGCGCGATCTCGCCCAGCACGGCGGATTGCTCGACATTCTTGGCGAGATCCCACGGCCGCT
>Ga0075428_100001090_pt1 | contig 28871 bp, 25 predicted proteins | sample RhiMetdeltSRZDD2_FD_75291 | JGI IMG/M metagenome (GOLD analysis project Ga0075428, IMG submission 75291) | Populus rhizosphere microbial communities from Tennessee, USA - Rhizosphere MetaG P. deltoides SRZDD2 | ecosystem: Host-associated > Plants > Roots > Rhizosphere > Soil | place: USA... | reverse complement strand
CGCCGCCGGTGCATCGCCCTCCCCATCGGCTCCCGAGCCGCCCGTACCGAGGGACAAGGGCGGCTCGGGTGCCCCCTGGTCGCCGGGTTCGTCCGCGCCCTCCCGCTACGGCGGCGAGTGGACGGAACGGATCCCGCGTGCGCTGGTGGGCGTCGCCGCTGCAACCCCGGCCGCTACCCCCGGCGAGGCCGCGTCGCTGCGGTCCACGGGGGCCGGAGCCTCGGCGAACGCTGGCTCCCGGCCCGGCTTCACCCCTGACTAGCTCGCCTCCGCAGGCGGCCAGCCGCTCCTGAGCCGAGGCGCGCATGTCGTGTCGGCCTGGCACCGGCCGAGCGCCGCCGTAGGACGGCCGGACGGCGCCGGTCCGATCCCCTGATCGTTCCGTGCGACGTCACAGGCGTTGCCTGGCGATCCCCTGGTCGTCGGGTATCGACAAGAAAACCCCAACAAGGAGATTCAATGAAGAAGACCCTGTGCAAGGCAGCCGGAGTCGGCCTGCTCGCCGGCCTCGGCGTCCTGGTCCTCGGCGCCAGCCCTGCCAGCGCCGACGACCCTTCCACTGGACCCCAGATGGCGGACTCGTCCGCCGAGGGCGACGGCGTCCTGACCGGCAACTCGATCGCAGCCGCGATCGCCGCGCCGATCGAGATCTGTGGTAACTCGGTGGGCCTCGGTGTCCTCGGTATCGGTGCCGCGCTCGGCGTCTGCGACGTCAGCGCGCCCAGCATGGGCCACCACCCGAGCCCGATGCCGGGCCTGATGGGCGGCCAGGTCGGCAACCTCCTGGGCAGCCCGACGGGTACCCCCATGCCGACCCCGACGCCGAGCAACGGCGGCACCACGACGGGCCCGCAGCACGTGATGTCGAGTGCCGAGGGTGACGGTGTCGCCGCCGGCAACTCGGTCGCCGTGCCCGTGGCCGTGCCCGTCGAGGTCTGCGGCAACGCCATCGGCGGCGGTGTCGCTGGTCTCGGTCTCGCCCAGGCCCTCTGCGGCTAGGTCCACTGGCTGATCGCCGGTGGAGGCGGGCTCACCAATCCCAGCGTGAGGAGAACTGCGTGAAGAACGGATACCTCTGCAAGGCGGCAGGAATGGGGCTGGCTACCGGCCTCGCCTGCCTGCTCCTCGGCGTGGCTCCTGCGGGGGCCTCCGGCCTCCAGACGGGGCCACAGGCGGCTGAGTCGGACGCCGAGGGCGACGGCGTCCTGACCGGCAACTCCGTTGCCATCCCCGTCGCCGTGCCGATCACGGTCTGCGGCAACGGCGTCGGCGTCGGCATCGCGGGCCTCGGCGTTGCGCTCGGGGCGTGCGACATCGGCGGCGGTTCCTCGGGACCGTCGACGGGGCCGCAGATCGCCCACTCCAGTGCTTCGGGTGACGGCGTTCTCGCCGGCAACTCGATAGCCGTCCCGATCGCCGTACCCATCGAGGTGTGCGGCAATGCCATCGGTGCTGGAGTGGCCGGCCTCGGCGCTGCGCTCGGGGCGTGCGACATCGGCGGTGGAACGCCGCCGACGACTGTGCCGCCGACGACGACGACCACGAAGCCGACGACGACGACGACCACCTACCCACCGACCACGTCCACGACGATGCCCTACCCATCCGCGCTCCCACCTCTGCCGTGCACGGAGTGGGCGCCCTGGTGCTAGGTCGTTCGGACGGCTGATTCAGCGGTATCCCCGTGGCTTCGGCCCGGGGATACCGCCCATCGGGACAGGCGGGTCGGCGGAGGCTGAGGGGCGTCGGTGATGGCCCGTCGTGGCTAAGGGGCGTCGGTGATGCTGGTGATGTCGGTCGACACGGCCGCCATGACCAGGCGGTCGACGGCGTCGGCGTCGTCGACCAGGTAGGCGTCCCAGAAGGCGATGGTGGTGTCCATCACGACGTCGTCGAAGGGGCTGGGGGCGTCCTCGTACGGCTCGGGGTGGACGCCGCCCTCCAAGGTGACGAGGAACTTGGGGCTCGCCGCTTCGGCATAGGTGGTGGTCGCGGCGTCGTAGGGCACCACGGGGTCCTCGGTGAGCTGCAACATCAGCAGCGGCGTCCCCGAGAAGTCGTAGGTCCCGCCGTCGAAGGGCAGCGGCAGGGTGCTCATCAGCGTGACGGCGTCGATGCGGTCGTCGCGGCAGCAGTCGTTGAAGGCGATCCCGTAGGCGGTGGCTCCGCCGAGTGAGTGCCCCGATACGCCGATCCGCTCGGGGTCGACCCGGCCGCCGAGCACCGGGTCGTCGCTCTGGGACAGGGCGAGAACCTGGTCGATGACGAAGCTGAGGTCGGCCGGCTGGTTCACGTAGTCCTGGAAGACGGCGCCGCCCGGGGTGGTGTCGTTGGTCAGGGGGAAGGCGGGCAGGGCGACGACGTAGCCGGCTTCGGCCCACGTCATCCCCAGTTCGGTGTACTTGCGGGGGTGCCCGTTGAAGCCGTGGGCCTGCACGACGAGCGGGAAGGGACCGTCGCCCTGCGGCACGTAGAGCCGGGTCTCGAGCGAGCGGGTCGGGAGGTCGGGCCGGTCGTCCGGGTAGTCGGTGGGGCGGCTGTCGTCGACGAAGGTCCGGGTGGTGGTCTGGACGGGGAACGGCCGACCGGCCATGAGGTCCGCAGCGTCCGTGGCTGGCGGAGCTGCGGCCCGGTCGGCGGCGGCCACGGGCTCGGGCGACCGGTCGGTCGCGCTGCAGGCTCCCGCCGTCATGATGAGCAGCAGCCCGGCCGCGAGCGCGGCAACCCTGTTGCGGTCCACCACGTCTCATTGTCCCCTAGTGGGGTGTCTTGCGACGCAACGCCCGCAACGTCGGTCATCGCCGGCCAGGTTCGCCGCCGGCGCCCGCTGCTGTCGGCCACGGTGTGGGGGCTGCTCGGCGTGGCGGCGGCGTGCGGGGGTGGCGGTGGTCCGGACGGCTACAGCGCCGAGCACCGGGCCGACTTCGTCGAGGACTGCACCACCAGCGTGGCGACCGCCGAGACCTGTGGCTGCTTCTACAGCCGGCTGGCGGCACAGGTGCCGTTCGACCGCTTCCGGGAGCTCGAGGAGGAGCTGACCGACCCCGCGGCGCCGATGCCCCCGGACCTCGCGGCCATGGCGGCCGGCTGCGCTGGCGCCGAGCAGCGGCGGACGGGCGATGGCGGCGATGGCGGTTAGCCGTCTCCGGCTGGCTCCGCCGAGCCTGCGTCAGCGGATGCGCCTCGCCCGGCTGGTGGTCATCGTCCTGGTCGTCGTGGTGCTGGTGATCCGGGTGGTCGGGTTGTTCGGCGAGGAGGACCCGCCGGTGGGCGTCGCGGGCGTGCCCAGCCGGGTCGAGCAGGGAGCGCCCGACGTGGACCGGTCGGTCGACGTCCACGCCGGCTACGGCGCCTGGGTGGACATGTACGACTACCTGCCGCCGGAAGGATCCGCAGCCGGAGAGGCGACCGTGACCCCGGACGAGGTGGACGACATGGCCCGCCAGGGTGTGCGCACGCTGTACCTGCAGGCGGCGCAGCTCGACGTCGACGTCACCGCGGCCGCGGACCGCGCCCAGCCGCTCACCGACCCCGATCTGATCGCCCAGTTCCTGGTGCGGGCCCACCTGGCCGGGATGCGGGTGGTCGGCTGGTACCTGCCCCGGTTCACCGACCTCGACCGCGACCTGGCCCACCTCGTGGCCATCTCCGACTTCGAGGTGCTCGGCCACCGGTTCGACGGCGTGGCGGTGGACATCGAGTGGACGGCCGGGATCAGCGACCCGGCCGAGCGGTCCGACGCAGCGGTCGAGCTGTCCGACCGCCTGCGCGACGCCGTCGGCGACGACGACGTGCTGGCCGCCATCGTCCTGCCACCGGTGCAGCTCGAAGTGGTCAATCCCCAGAAGTGGCCGAACTTCCCCTGGCGGGAGCTGGACGACGTCTACGACGTCTGGCTGCCGATGAGCTACTGGACCGAGCGGACGCCCGAGTCCGGCTATCAGGACGGTTGGACCTACACGACGGAGAGCGTTCGCCGCCTCCGGGCCGACCTGCAGGACCCGGACGCCGTGGTCCACCCCATCGGCGGGATCGGCGATCGGGTCACGCCAGCCCAGGCGGACCGCTTCGTCCAGGCTGTGAGCGAGACCGACGCCATCGGGGGCTCCATCTACGACTGGGCCACGCTGGATCCGGTGCTCAGCGGCGACATCGCCGCGCGCATCGATCCGGCCGAGGGCTGAGCGCCCGCGCTGCGCCCGGCCGCCGCTCAGCGAACGCTGTAGGTGGTCACATCCGCGCGATCGGTGACGCTAGGGTTTCGGGTCTGCCGGAGCTCGAGGTGGACGGCTCGGCCGAACAGGAGGAGTGCGTGGACAAGAGACAGCTACGGAGATCCGTCGCGATCGGCTTGATGGCCGCCTCGGGTCTGTTGGCCCTCGGGGGCATCCCGGCACGAGCGGACACGCCCTCCACAGGGTCCCAGGCGGCGACCTCGGACGCCGCGGGCGATGGGCTGCTGAGCGGCAACTCGGTCGCCGTCCCCGTGGCCGCTCCCATCGGGGTCTGCGGCAATGGCGCCGGAGTGGGTGTCCTCGGCCTCGGGGTCGCGTTGGGTGCCTGCGACGTGGGGGGTAGCGACAGTGGCGCTCCCGCCTCGACGACCGGGCCTCAGCTCGCCGCGTCGAGCGCGTCCGGCGACGGGGTGCTGAGCGGCAACTCGGTCGCGGCGCCGGTGGCCGTTCCCGTCGACGTGTGCGGCAACGCCGCCGGTGTCGGGGTCCTCGGAGCTGGCGCAGGTATGGGCGTCGGCGATTGCGGGCCCACCGCCGCCGACGCCTCGGCGACGCCGAGCCCCTTCGGGGCGTCGGCCTTCAGCTCCCGATCGACCAGGCTGCTCGGGTCCCCGTCGACCAGGTCGGTGCCGTTCTCGGCGCAGTCGGCCGCCGCACCGCTCCCTGCCCCCACGGGAACGGACCGGGCTCTCTCGGCTACGGCCGTGGACGCCCCCCACACGGGATCGATCCGCGAGTACTACACGCAGCGGGACGGCCCTTGGGTGGATTGGGGCCTGGCTGACACGGGCTCGTCGACCGGCGTCGAGGTCCTCCTGGCGGTGGCCCTCCTCGCCGTCGGAGTGGCGCTCGTGCTCGGCTCCCGGCACCGACTGAACCGCCTCCGCTGATCCGCCCTCGCGCTGGCCGCGGCCGCGGCCGGCCGCCTGCCCTAGCGGTGGGGCTGGCGCAGCCGTGGTGGCTGCGCCAGCCGGACCGCGAGCATCGTCGCCGTCGCGATGCCCACCAGTGCGACGGCGGCGCTCAACAGCTGCAGTCCCCCCACGGCCGCCAGGGGAGAGGCGCCGAGCAGGGCGGCGGTCCCGGCCGCCAATCCCATCAGGAGCTCGCCTCGCCCCTCGGCGACCGGTCGCTGCGCTGGGGGCACGGCCTCGGTGAGGAGGACCGTCCCCGCGACGACCTGGAGGTTCCAGCTGACGCCGAGCAACAGCAGCAGGCCACTGGTCGCTGCCATGCCGCTCGGCTCCTGCACCGCACCCGTCACGCCGACCACGACGAGCAGAGCCGCTCCAGCCAGGGCGACCGGCATCGCTCCCAACCGGTCGCACAGCTGCCCGGCGAGTGGTGACGGCAGGAACATGCCGCCGACGTGGAGGCTGACGGCCAGGCCGATGGCCGCGAGGTCGTGCCCATGGGTGTGGAGGTGAACGGTGGCGACGGTCATCATCGACACCATCGCCGCGTTGGCCGTGGTCAGGACGACCACCGCCAGCCGGGTCCGGCCCGCCGCGGCCGGGGTGGGGGAGAGCCCGTTGGGGGCCTCGGGTACCGCCTCTGACACCGGCGCCGTGGAGACCGCCGGCTCCGCCGGGAAGGTGGGCCGGAGGACGACGGCGGCGATCGCGAAGACGACCATGGCGACCAGGTAGAGGCCGCTCTCCTCCGGAAGCCCGAGCGGTGCCGCCAGCTCGGCCGTGGGCTGGAGGAGGTTCGGTGCGACCAAGGCGCCGATCACGGTGACCAGCAGCGATCGGCTGACCGCCCGGCCCCGCACGCCCGGCGGGACGGCGTCGGCCAGCACGTAGCGGGTCAGCATCACGGCGCTGTTGCCGGCCCCCAGGAGCGCGCTCGCCGCCAGGATCAACCAGAGGGAACGGACGGCGACACCCAGCAGGACCCCGGTGGCACCGGCCGCAGCGGCCAGGTAGCCGACGACCAGGCCGACCCGTCGGCCGGCACGGTGCATGATCCCGGTGAGCACCGGGGCCGAGAGGGCCGCGCCGAGAGCGAGCACGCCGACCGGCCAGGCTGCTGCCGCCGGTCGACCGGTGAGATCGGCCACCAGCAGTCCGCCTGACGTCCCTCCTGCGGCCAGACCGAAGGCGCCCACACCCTGGGCCACCAGATAGCGCGCGGCAGGCCGCGCCGCGGGCGCCGGCGGTGCTGCCGGGCGTGTCGTCGGAGGCGGGACGAGAGACGAGGCGGTCGCCATGGCCCGCAGGATCAGGCCCCGACCCGCCCCGGGTCCAACACCTGTTCGGGTCCGATTGACGCCAGTCGGTTGTTAATCTCCGGCGCATCGACCTACGCCGGCTGCGCTACTTCATCGCCGTAGCCGAGGAGCTGCACTTCGGACGGGCTGCCGCCCGCCTGTTCCTCGCCCAGCAGGCCCTCAGCCGGGAGATCGCCCGGCTCGAGCGCGATCTCGGCGTCCGCCTCCTCGACCGCTCGACCCGCCGCGTCGCGCTCACCCCCGAGGGCGAACGCCTCCTACCCCGGGCGCGCGAGCTGCTCGCCCTCGCGGACCGTACGGTCGAGGAGGTGCGCGGCATCGACCGCCCGCTGGTGGTGGACGTGGTGCGCGGTGAGTCGACGGCGGCCCGGGTCCTCACCCGTGCCCGCACACTGGTCGACGAGCGCCAGCTGGAAGGCCGGTTCCACGGCGGGTTCGCTGCCGCCCTCGCGGCGTTGCTGGCCCACCGGGTCGACGTCGCCTTCGGCCGGACCGCCGAGCGCCGCCGGCCGCTGCCCGATCAGCTGGCCCGCCGGCTCATCCGCTGGGAGCCGCTCGGGCTCCTGGTGACCGAGGACCACGAGTTCGCTCGAGAGCGGGCCCTCCCGGTGTCGATGATCAAGGGTCTGACCGTCGACACCAGCGCCGGCAACGTCGCCGCACCCGAGTGGGTCGAGCTGGCCACCGAGCTGGTCGAGCACTTCGGCGGCACGCCGTCCCCCGAGCACCACCCCGGGATGGACGCGGTCGCCGCCGCCGGTGCCGACGAGACCGCGCACCACCTGCGCAGCACGGGCTGGCCGATCGTCAGCATGCTGGACGTCCCCCCGGTGCCGGGCGCCCGGCTGGTGCCGTTCACCGATCCCGTGCCGCTGTACCCGTGGACGATGGTGCACCGCAGCGAGCTCCAGCACCCCGGGCTGGCCGCCCTCGTGGAGGCGGCCGACGCGGTGGCCGAGACCGAGCGCTGGCTGGAGGTGCCGGCCGACGCCTGGGTCGCGGACGACGATCGGGGGCTGATCGACGGCAACGGCCACCCGGGCACTTCCTGACGGACAGAACCGAGCGTCTCACGGTGTGCAGCTAGCTGCGCTTCGCGGCGAGAAATGCACTATCACTTAGGCCTGTATGGCGGATGGGACCTTGGATACCACCCGTATGAGCTGGGTCAGTCACGCTGAGGGGCTGGAGAGTCACCCTGCGGAGGCACCCGGTGCTGGTGAACGCCGTCCTGGCGTCATCCGTCGGGTGATCGCCGCGGTGCGTGGTTACCTGCCCAACGGGGATCTCCTGGACGACGCCACCTTCCACCGGCGTCATCTCCTGCTCTGCTGGATCCTGGGGCTGCACATCCCCGCGCTCTTCGCATTCGGCATCTGGCAGGGGGTCGGCGTCCTGCACGCCGCGGCCGACGTCGTCGCGCCCACCATCCTGCTGATCTGCGCGTGGTTCGCCAGGAGCCGGCGCGTCGGCGCGTTCTTCCTCACCTTCGGCCTGGTGTTCTGCTCGTACATCCTGGTCCACCTGTCCGAGGGCTCGATCGAGGCGCACTTCCACTTCTTCGTCCTGATCGGCCTCATCGCCCTCTATCAGGACTGGGTGCCGTTCATCTGGAACGCGATCTTCACCGTGGTCTCCCACGGCGTCGGCGGCACGGTGTCCCCGGACACCATGTACAACCACTACGCCGCCCAGAACCGCCCCTGGCTGTGGGCGGGGATCCACGGCGCAGCGGTGCTGGCGGCGTGCGCCGGCGTGGTGGTGTTCTGGAAGAACACCGAGATCGAGCAGCGGCGGAGCAGCGCCCTGTCGGCCGAGCTCGCGACGGCCGAGCTCGCGGCGGCGCAGGCCGAGACCGCCCGGCGCCAGGCGATGTCGCAGCTGCTGGTCAACCTGGCCCGACGCAACCAGTCGCTCCTGGACCGCCAGCTGCGGCTGATCGCCGACCTCGAGCAGCGGGAGGTCGAGCCGGACGCCCTGGCCAACCTGTTCCAGCTGGATCACGTCGCCACGCGCATCCGGCGCAACGCGGAGTCCCTGCTGGTGCTGTCCGGCGACGAGCCGCCCCGCCGTTGGGGCCAGCCGGTTCCCCTGGCGGAGGTCGTGCGGGCCGGGGCGGCCGAGGTCGAGGACTACCAGCGGGTCGAGGTGCTGGTCCACGACCACCTCGAGGTCACCGGCCGCGCTGTGGCCGACCTGGCCCACCTGCTGGCCGAGCTGATCGAGAACGCCACCATGTTCTCGCCGCCGTCGTCCGAGGTCCGGGTGCGCAGCTACCTCGCGTCGGCCGAGCCGCCGACCTACGCCCTGAGCGTCGAGGACACCGGCATCGGGATGACCGAGGTCGACCGGCAGGCCGCCAACCGGATCCTGGCGGCCGGCGACGACACCGGCCTGCTCGGCTCGCGGCTCGGGCTGCACGTGGTCAACCGCCTCGCCCGGCGCTACGGGCTGCAGGTCCAGCTGGCCGAGACGCCGGGCGGGGGAGTGACCGCGCTGGTGATGCTGCCCGGGAACCTGCTGTTCGTGAGCAACGCGTATGCGGGGTACTCGGAGCCGGTCCCGGCGGGCGCAGCCCAGTCGGGCGCCTTCCCCTCGCCACCGCCGCCGGCGGGGTTGCCCCCGGCGGGGTTGCCCCCGGCCTCGGTGGCCATGGCCAGCACCGCCACCGACCCACGCTTCTGGACCGTCGCGGGGGCCGAGGTGCTGACCGGTTCGTCGGGGGTCGGCGGGTGGCCGATGGACGCCCAGACCGAGGCGGCGCTGCGGGTGACCGGTCGGTCCATCGCGCCCCCGGCTCCGCCGCACCTGCCCCCGGTGCGTCCGGCCGATCCACAGGCGCTACCCCCGCCCGGGCCGGTCCCGCCGCCTACCCCGGCGGCGCCCGCGGCCCGGACCGGCCCGACGACGGCTCCGCCGGCGCCGTCCGTGGTCCCCGCGGACCGAACGACTGGTGGGACTCCCGTGGTGCCGGCTCATCGGACCACCCGTGAGACTCCCGCTGTGCCGGCCGACCGGACGACTGGTGGGACTCCCGTCTTGCCCGCCGATCGGACGACTGGTGGGACTCCCGTCGTGCCGGCTCATCGGACCACGGGTGAGACCCCCGTGGTGCCCGCGGATCGGACGACTGGTGGGACTCCCGTGGTGCCGGCTCATCGGACCACGGGTGAGACACCCGTGGTGCCGGCTCATCGGACCACCGGTGAGACCCCCGTGGTGCCCGCGGATCGGACGACTGGTGAGACCCCCGTGGTGCCCGCGGATCGGACGACTGGTGAGACCCCCGCTGTGCCCGAGGGCACCGCGCCGCCGGCCGCGCCCGGGGCAAGGACCACCGGCCCGACGCCGGCCGTACCGGCCGAGCTGCTGGGCCTACGGGAACCGGCTCGGCCCGCCGAGTCCCCGGAACGGGTGGAGCCCTCCCCGGCACATCTCGCGGCGTCAGGCGCGCCCCCGGTCGAGCAGGACGAGTCCGCGGCCGACCCCACCGCTTCGGGCCTGGCCCGCCGGGTACCCGGCGAGGCGCTGGCCGCGGTGCGGGACCAGAGCCTCCCGTCCGCCACGGACGCCCCGGGCGCCAACGGTCCCGAGCCCAACGGGGCCGACGCGGTCACCAGCGACACGACCGGCTCGCACCGGCGCCTCGAGATCGACGAGGACGAGACCCGGGCCCGAGCCCGGGTGAGCGCGATGCTCTCCCGGTTCCAGGCCAGCCAACGGGCCGGCCGAGCGAAGTCCGAGGCGCAGGCCGCTGCGGACGAAGCCCAGGCCGCCGCCGAGGCCGCTGCCGACGAGGATCAGCCGTGAGCACGGAGAGCCGAGACGACCGGGACCTCGACTGGCTGCTCAACAGCTTCGTCGAGCACATCGCCGGGGTATCCAGCGCCATCGTGGTGACCACCGATGGCCTGGTGCTGGCGCTCTCGGACCGCATCGCCCGGGACAGCGCCGACCAGCTCGCCGCGGTCACATCCGGGCTGGCCAGCCTGACCGCGGGGGCGGCCCGGTGCTTCGACGCCGGCGCCGTCAACCAGGTCATCATCGAGATGGACCGCGGCTACCTCTTCGTGTCGTCCATCAGCGACAGCTCCGCCCTGGCGGTCATGTGCGACCAGGACTGCGACATCGGTCAGATCGGCTACGAGATGAGCCTGCTGGTAGCTCGGATCGGGCAGGTGCTCACACCGACCTTGCTCGCCGAGCTGCAGGGGCCGCCGCTGGTATGAGCCCGAACGACGACGTCCCGCGGGTGGTGCCGGTCTACGCCATCACGCGGGGTCGGACACGTTCTCGGGGCAACGATCTCCCGTGGGAGTCGATGGTGACCGCGACCGACGGTGGTCTGGCGGCGGTCCCGCGGCTGCAGTTCGAGCAGGCTCGGATCATCCGCCTCTGCCAGCGGCCGGTGTCGGTGGCCGAGGTCGCCTCCGAGCTGGGTGTACCGCTAGGGGTCGCGCGGGTCCTGGTGTCGGACCTCAACCACGACGGGCTCCTCACGCTGCACGTCCCGGAGACCCGGGTCAACGGGTACCCCCGGATCGAGATCCTCGAACGCCTGGTCGCCGGCCTCAAGGCGATGGACTGACGCCGTAGCGTCAGTCCCCAGGTATGGACTGACGCCGTAGCGTCAGCCCCCGAGTATGGACTGACGCCGTAGCGTCAGTCTCCAGGTTTCGACTGACCCCGTAGCGTCAGCCCGAGCATCGACGGAGGAATGCTGTCGATCCGGGCGGAGCTCGTTCGTCGTAGGGGCGAGCCACAGAGGCTCGGACCCGACAAGGAGGAGCCATGCGCTACCTGTTGATGATCTGCACCGAGGAGCAGGCGATGTTCGCCGCCACTCCGGAGGAAGCCGAAGCGAGCAACAAGGCGTACTTCGCCTTCGGTGAGGAGATGGCCGCACGCGGCGTCCTGCAGGGCGGCGAGCGGCTGCGACCGACGACCGATGCCACGACGGTCCGGGTACGGGACGACGAGGTGCTGACGTCCGACGGGCCCTTCGCCGAGACCAAGGAGCAGATCGGCGGCTACTACATGGTCGACTGCAAGGATCTCGACGAGGCCATCGAGGTGGCGGCCAAGATCCCCGGCGCGCGCATGGGTGCCATCGAGGTGCGGCCGATCTGGGAGATGTAGCGACGGCGCCACCGGACCGCTCCGAGGTCGAGGCCTCGGTCGCCGCGGCGTTCCGGGAGGAGTGGGGGCGGGTCGTCGCCACCCTCATCCGGATGACCGGCGACTGGGACCTCGCCGAGGAGTGCGCGCAGGATGCCTTCGCCCTGGCGCTGGAGCGCTGGCCCCGCGATGGCGTCCCCCACCGGCCCGGCGCCTGGCTGACCACGGCCGGTCGGAACCGTGCCCTGGACCGCCTTCGCCGGGCCACCACCGGAGCAGCCAAGCTCCAGGAGGTCGCGGTGCTCTCACCTCCGAACCGACCGGCGGACCAGCCGGGGCCCAACGGTGACGACGGGGACGACAGCGGCGTGGGTGACGATCGGCTCCGGCTGATCTTCACCTGCTGCCACCCCGCTCTGACCGTCGAGGCGCAGGTGGCGCTGACCTTGCGGACCTTGGCCGGCTTGACGACCTCGGAGATCGCCCGGGCCTTCCTGGTCCCCGAGCCGACCATGGCCCAGCGTCTCGTGCGGGCCAAGCGCAAGATCCGCCACGCGGGGATCCCGTACCGGGTTCCGCCCGCCCACCTGCTGCCCGAGCGCACCGGCGCGGTGCTGGCCGTCCTGTACCTGCTGTTCAACGAGGGCTACAGCGCGAGCGCGGGAGCGGATCTGGTCCGGCAGGGGCTGTGCGCCGAGGCCATCCGGCTGGCCCGGACGCTGGCCGAGCTGATGCCGGACGAGCCCGAGGCCGTGGGCCTGCTCGCCCTGCTCCTGCTGCACGACGCCCGGCGAGCCGGGCGGGTCGATACGGCCGGCGATCTGGTGCCGCTGGAGGAGCAGGACCGGACCCGCTGGGACCGGGGCACCATCGCCGAGGCCGTCGCCCTGCTCGACGGCGCGCTACGTCGGGGCCGAGCGGGGCAGTACCAGGTCCAGGCGGCCATCGCGGCGTGCCACGCGACCGCACCCGATCCCGCCGCGACGGACTGGCTCGAGATCGCGGCGCTCTACGGCCAGCTGGCGGAGCTGGTGCCGTCGGCGGTGGTCGAGCTGAACCGGGCGGTCGCCGTGGCGATGGCCGACGGCCCCGAGGCGGGCCTCCGGCTGGTCGACGCCCTGGACGAGTCGGGCGCCCTCAGCAGCTACCACCTGCTGCCGGCGACCCGGGCCGATCTGCTGCGCCGCCTCGGTCGGCGCAGCGAGGCCGCCGCGGCGTACCGCGACGCCCTGGCGCTGGCCCTGACCGACGCCGAGCGCCGCTACCTCCAGCGCCGCCTCGCCGAGCTCGCCGTGCCTCCGGCCCCCGAGCGCCCCTGACCCCCCGCCGACCGGCCGACGAAATTTCGGCAGCAAGCGCCGGAAAGCGGCCTCTTCTGCCGAAATTTTGGAGGCGGGCCGCCGTGTCGCGGGGCGATCCACGCCCGGCAGAATGCCGGCCGTGGATCGGATCGTGGTCATCACCGGGGCCAACCGGGGGATCGGCCTGGAGCTGGCCCGCCAGTTGGCGGCGGCGGGCGACACCGTCGTGCTCGGGTCCCGCGACCCGGCCAAGGGAGCGGCCGCGGCGGCCGGACTGAAGCACCAGGGCCTCGACGTCGACCCCCGTCCCCTCGACGTCACCGACCCTGCCGGCCTCGCCGACCTCGCGGCCGGCGTGGAGCGGGACCACGGCCGGGTCGACGTGCTGGTCAACAACGCCGCCATCCACTACGACACCTGGCAGCGGGCCAGCACCGCCGACCTCGCAGTCGTCGGCGAGGCGCTCGACACCAACCTCCTCGGCGCCTGGCGGACGACGCTGGCCCTGCTCCCGCTGTTGCGGGCCAGCTCCCACGGCCGGATCGTCAACGTGTCGAGCGGTGCGGGCCAGCTGACCGGCATGACCGGCGGGATCCCCGCCTACAAGGTCTCCAAAGCGGGCTTGAGCGCCCTGACCCTGATGCTCGCCGACGAGCTCCGCCGGGACCGGATCCTGGTCAACGCAGTCTGCCCCGGCTGGGTGGCCACCGACATGGGCGGTCCCGGCGGTCGACCGGTGGCCGAGGGGGCGGCGAGCGTCCGGTGGGCGGTCGACCTGCCCGACGACGGGCCGACCGGCGGCTTCTTCCGGGACGGCGAACGCATTCCGTGGTGAGCAGCGTGCAGAGGGGCGGGGCGGCGTCAGCCGGGACACGATTCGCGCCTATCCTCCCCGCTGGGGATGCCGGTAGCTCGACGCCGCCGTCAGGGGGAGTGATGCGGGCAGAGGATCAGCCGATCGGGCGGGCGTCCCGCCCCCGACCAGCCGAGTGCCCTCGTTGAGCCTGTCGTGGCGGGCGGTGGCCGCCGCGGCAGTCGCCGGCGGACTGGCCTTGGGGCCGCTGGCTCCCGTGGCCGGCGCGGCCGAGGCCGCCGAGGCGGCCCGCGGGGCGAGGGGAGCGGCTGCGGTCGGACTCGCCCTCCAGTCCCCGGACGACGGCGGTCTGAGCACCCAGACCCGCGCGGTCTACGTGGTCGACCCCGAGGCCGGCGTCACCCGGGTCAGCGTCGACCTGACCCTGACCAACCAGGTCGAGGACGTCAACGAGGGCGGTGTCATCCGCCAGACCTACTTCTCGCAGATCTCGGTGCCGGTCCTCCGGGAGGCCACCAACTTCGGCGTGATCGAGACGGGTGACGGCCACAGCCTGGTGGTCCAGGAGGAGCCCGTCCCCGACAACCCGTGGGTCGAGTTCGCGACCATCGAGCTGGACCCCCGGGTCTTCCATGGCGACGGGCCCCGGTCCTTCCGCCTGACCTACGACCTGCCCAACCAGGCGGCCCGGGCCGAGACCCTGTCCCGGGCGAACGACGCGTTCGTGTCCCTCCCGGTCTTCACCGACGGCGACCCCGGCCAGACCAGCGTCGAGGTGCGGATCCCCGACCGCTATGACGTCCAGGTGGTGGGAGGCGACCTGGCGAGAGAGGAGAGCGACGGCCAGATCGTGCTCTCCGCCGACGCCATCGCGGACCCCGAGGCCTTCATCCCGGTCGTGGTGGCAGGCGACGACGCCCACCTGGTCGAGCGGACCGTCGACCTCGACGGTGTCGCGGTGAGCGCCCGCGCCTGGCCCAACGACGCGGACTGGGCGGACTTCGTGATCGGCACGCTGGGCGACGCCTTCCCCGTGCTCACCGACCTGATCGGCCAGCCCTGGCCGGCCGACGACGAGCTGGACGTGATCGAGACGTCGGCGCCCTACGCCTACGGCTACGCGGGCTGGTACGAGGAGGTCGGGAACGCCATCAGCATCGGCGACCAGCTCGATCCCCTGGTGATCGTGCACGAGGTCAGCCACGCGTGGTTCAACTCCGACCTGTTCGGCGACCGGTGGGTCAACGAGGGGTTCGCCGAGGAGTACGCGGCGCAGACCCTCGATCGGCTCGGCCAGGCCTACCAGCCGCTGGCCCCACCCGACCCCAGTTCGGCGGCCGCGATCACGCTCAACGACTGGGGGAACCCGTCGATCCTCGACGAGCAGAGCGCAGCCAACGAGCAGTACGGCTATGCGGCCTCGTGGTACGTCATCGACCAGATCGCGGCCGAGATCGGGATGGACCAGCTGCGCGAGGTCATCGACGCCTCGGCGCACGACGAGATCGCCTACCTCGGCGACCCCGGGCCCGAGGACGGGGCCGAGGTCACCGACTGGCGGCGGCTGCTCGACCTCCTGGAGGAGTGGGGCGGCTCCCGGCAGGCCGCTTCGCTGTTCCAGCGGTACGTCGTGACCCAGGACCAGCAGGCCCAGCTCACGGCCCGGACGACCGCCCGCCAGGCCTACGCGGCGCTGGCCGGCCGGAGCAACGACTGGAGCCCGCCCCTGGCGCTGCGCCGGCTGATGGCGGACTGGGACTTCGGGCGGGTCGACGCCACCATCGCCGAAGCCGACGCCGTGCTGGCCCGGCGGACCGAGATCGAGCGGGTGCTGCGTGGCACGGCCGTCGACCGGATCGGCCTCGAGGACACCTACGAGTCGGCCCCCGACCTGGCCGACGTGGTGACCGCAGCCGACGCGACCCTGGAAGCCGCCGAGGCCTACCGGGACGCCGCCGAGCGCTACGACCACAGCCCGGGGATCCTGGGATCGATCGGGCTGTGGTGGTCGGGGACCGACGATCGGCTGGCGGACGCCCGCACGGGCCTGGAGGAGGGCAACCCGGGCGCATCGCAGCAGGCCAGCGCGACGGTGCAGCAGCGCCTGGACGACGCGACCCGCAACGGTGCGCTGCGGTTGGCGGGTGGCGTCGCCGCCGTGGGCGCCACCGGTGCGCTGGGGGCGCTGCGGCTGCGCCGGCGGCGCCAGGTGGCGCCGATCCGGATCACGGTGCGGTCCCGCCGCCACTGGCCGCTGCACATGCCGCCGCGGCCCGAACCGCCGTCGCTCAGCCCCCTGGAGCCACCCCCGTCGCCGCCGTCGTCGGTCCCGCCGCTCCGGCCCGTGGGGTCCCCGGTCGAGGGACTGACCCCACCGGCCCGCGCGCCGCAGCGCGCACCGACGTCCCGGATCGACTAGCGGGGCGGATGCCCGGGCTGGTGCCCGCGCCGCCGGCGGGAGCCGTCGACCCCATCAGTGCCGTGAGACGATCTCGACCTCGGCCGAGATGACCACCGGCAGGTTGAGGGGGACGCTCGCCACGCCGATCGCGGTCCGGGCGTGCCGTCCCCGGTCGAGGCCGTAGACGTCGAGCAACAGGTCCGAGCACGGGTTGAGGACCGCCGTCGTGTGCGGGTATCCGGGATCGGCGTTGACGAACCCGTTCACCACCAGCCAGGCGGCGATGTCGTCCAGGTCGCCGACCGCGGCCTCCAGGCTGGCCAGCATGGCCAGGGTGGCCCGGCGGGCCGAGTCCTGCGCCTCCTCCAATGACACCTCGCTGGGGACCTTGCCGAACGGCCCGGCCGGTGAGCCGTCGTCGGACACCGCGCCCTGGCCCGAGACGAAGGCCCGGTTGCCACGCACCCGCACCCAACTGAACGGGACGTCCACTCCGGGCGGCAGCTTCATCTCGGCCGGGAGCGCGAGCCCCATGTCGTGCAGCCGCTCCTCGACGGTGGTCAATGGTCCGGGTCCCAACGGAAGCAGGTGATCGCGAGCGCGACGGTCGCGACGGCCCACACGCCCAGCACCGGCCAGGTGCGGGCGGGCACGTCCTCGGCCTTGCTCAACGCACCGTGGAGGGCCTCGGTCAGGGCGGTCGACGGCAGGGCTCGAGCCGCCATCCGGAGGCCGCCGGGCAGCCGGTCGAGCGGGAAGACCATCCCCGACAACACGAGCAGCCCCACGAAGGTGGCGTTGGCGGCGGCCAGGGTGACCATGGCCGGGAAGCGCCCGGCCAGGAACAGCGCCAGCCCGCAGAAGGCGGCCGTCGCCAGGCCCAGCGCGAGGACCAGCGGCGCCGGCTCGACGTCCGGTCGCCAGCCGAGGGCGATGGCCACGGGCACCAGGACCAGGGCCTGCAGGACCAGCAGGGCCAGCGTGGCCAGCGACTTGGCCATGACCAGACCCGAGCGGCTCAGTGGCGTGGTCCCCAGCCGCTTCAGGACGCCGTAGGAGCGGTCGAAGCCGGTGGCGATGGCCAGGTTCGCGAAGGCGGTGGACAGGGTGGCCAGGGCCAGCGCCCCGGGCGCCAGGAAGTCGACGGCGTCGCCCTGCAGCGGGAGCACGTCGACCATCGAGAAGAACAGCAGCATCCCGGCCGGGATGCCCAGCGTGACCAGCAGCGACTCGCCGTTCCGCAAGGTGATGGCCAGCTCGAGGCGGGTCTGGGCCAGCACCGGTCTCATGGTCCCAGCTCCCACTGGTCCTCGAAGAACAGCTGGAGGCGGTCGGGCGACTCGCCGACCGAGAGCAGCTCGGGGCGTCCGTCCTCCGTGGCGGTGAGCTGGAGGAACACCTCCTCGAGGCTCTGGCGCCCGGTGCGGACGTCGTCCAGGGGCAGGTTGTAGTAGTCGAGCCAGCTGGTGATGGCGTAGATGAGGTCCGGTGTCGGCGTCGCGGCCACCCGGTACTCACCCCAGGCGACCTCGGTCACCGGCGTGACGTCCCACCCACCCAGGTAGGACGACAGCGCCAGGGTGTCGACGCCGGGTGGGGCCCGGAAGCGGACCTCGGTGCCGTCGCCGTCCTGGCTGGTGATCTCGTCGATGGTCCCCTGGGCCAGCAGGCGCCCCCCGTGGATGATCACCACCCGGTCGGCGATCCGCTCGGCCTCGTCGAGGTCGTGGGTGGTCAGCAGCACCGCGACGCCCTCGGCCCGCAGGTCGGTCACCACCTGGCGGATGACCTGGCGGCCGCTCGGGTCGACGCCGGCCGTCGGCTCGTCGAGGAAGGCCACCTGCGGTCGGCCCACCAGCGCGAGGGCCATCGCGAGCCGGCGCTGCTCGCCGCCCGACAGCTGCCGGAACGTGCGGCGCTCCAGGCCGGCCAGGCCCATCCGGTCGAGCAGCTCGCCGACGTCCACCGCGGCCGGGTACAGGTGGGCCGTGCACCGCATGAGCTCGCCGACCCGGGCTGCGGGGGCGATCCCGACGTCCTGGAGCATGACCCCGATCCGGTAGGCGAGCGCGGCACGGTCCCGCTGGGGATCGAAGCCGACCACCGACAGGCGCCCCGCCGTCGGCCGGCGGAGGCCCTCCAGGGCCTCGATGGTCGAGGTCTTGCCGGCGCCGTTGCGTCCCAGCACGCACGTGACCTGGCCCGCTTCCGCGGTGAAGGACAGCTGCCGGACCGCCTGGACATCCCCGTAGCTCATGGTCAGCCCGGCAACCTCGATAGCGGACATGCGTGATCGATTATTGCCAACCGTCGTCCTCAGCGCTTGCCTGTTGAACCGCCGCGGACGCGACAGGGCCTACTTGACCGCGGTCGGGGCGACCGGACCGCCGACCGCCCTGGTCAGCGGCAGGGGGGTGGCGCAGAGCAGGAAGTCGTACTGGCCGTCGACGGCGCAGTCGGCGGCCAGCTCGTCGAGCGCCCACAGCTGGCCCTGGACCAGTCCCATGTCCACCAGGTGCAACAGGTGCACGGGGAGCAGCACCGCGGGGTCCTCGCCCGGGAACACCTCGAAGGCCAACGTGTCGGTGGCGACGGCCGCGATGTCGTGGTCGTGGAGCCATTCGACCGAGCGGGTGGAGAGCCCGGGCGTCCGGGATCCGAACCGCGGCTTGTCGCCGGCGCGGAGCCAGTGCATCTGTCCCGTGCGGACCAGCAGGATGTCGCCCGGCTCGGCCTCGACCCCGCCCGCTGCCAACGCCGCCTCGAGGTCGTCGCCGGTGATGGCGTAGGCCTCGTCGAAGTGGTCGACGCCGTGGACCCGGGCCACGTCGGCCAGCAGGCCCCGGGACACCACCGGACCGAAGCGGTCGATCCCCAGCCGGCCGGCGCCGCGCTCGTCGACCACCGCGGCGTCGATGCCGTTGTACAGGCGGCCTTCGTAGGACACGTGCGCCAGCGCGTCCCAGTGCGTCGCCGCCTGGACCCCCATGGCCACCTTGTCGTCGCTGGTGCAGAAGTCGGTCGGGTCGCCGGTGAGGGCCGCGTTGACCATCAGCATCTCGCGCACGGGGTTCTCCCGGCCGGGGATGGAGCCCGTCTGCGGCCCGTCCTCGTCGAACGGGATGGCCAAGGACAGCACCTTGCCCTGGCGCACGGCTCGGACGCCGCGCAGCACGGCTTCGGGGCTGATGAGGTTGAGGGTGCCGCGTTCGTCGTCGTCGCCCCAGCGCCCGGTGTTGGCGACCTTCGCGGCCAGCTGGCGCAGGTGGTCGGGCAGGGCCATGGTCGGAGCTCCTCGGTCTCCTCGGTCTCCGCTCGGGTCCTCAGCCGCCGACGAGGCCCAGGACCTCGTCCGGCGTCGCCGGGCCGTCGTGGATGACGTGGCCGTCGCGCAGCGCGACGCAGCGGTCGACGCGCTCGACGTAGAGCGGGTCGTGGGTGGCCACGACCACCGTGGCCCCGCCCTGGTGGGCGTCGTCGAGCAGCCCCAGCAGGGCTTCCTTGCCGGGGGCATCGAGCCCGATGAACGGCTCGTCGACCAGCAGCAGCTGGAACGGGCGCACCAGAGCGAGAGCGATGGAGGTCTTCTGCCGCAGGCCCCGGCTGAACCGGGCCGGCAGGTCGTCGGCCCGGTGGAGCAGCCCGATGCGGCCGAGCAGGTCGTCGAAGCTGTCGAGCTCGGCCTGCACGCCGTGGAGCGCGGCGATGTAGGCCAGGTGCTCACGTACGTTCAGGTCGTCGTAGAGCACCGGGTCATCGGGGAGGAAGCTCACCGCGGCGCGGGCCTCGGAGCTGCCGGCCGCTGCACCGCACACCTCGATGCGACCTCCGGTCAGGTCGAGGAGCCCGGCGGTGAGGCGAAGGAGCGTCGACTTGCCGGACCCGTTGTGGCCCACCAGCGCGACCCGCTCGCCGGCCCGGATGCTGAGGTTCAACGGTGCTACGGCGACCAGGTCGCCGTAGGCCTTGGAGGCCCTGCGGGCCAGCAGCACCCGCTTCTCGCGCAGCGACGAGGCGCGCCTCCGCCGCCGCAGCTTGCGCTCCTTGGGGTCGACGCTCGGCTCGGTGGTCACGGCTCGCTCACTTCCTGCTCGGGAAGGTGTGCTCCAGGGACGCCTCCCAGCGGGCCCGCAGCTCCTCCCGGGCCCGCACCCACACCGCCACCAGCCCGAAGCCCACCAGGACCGCCACACCGGCCGTGCTGGCGGCGTCCACCGCCGAAGCGCCGTCGTCGAACGCGGCCCGGGCGGCCAGCAGCGGCAGGGTGCCCCCGATGGCGAGGGCCGGCGGCAGCGCGGTGCGCACGGCGAGGACCATGCCGGCCGTCTCCGGCGCCACCAGGCTCCAGCCACCGTCACCGCCGCCGGCTGCCAGCGGGTCGCTCAAGGTGCTGAACGCCGCGCCGCCGACGCCGCCGAGGGCGGCAGGGACGATGCAGGCCGCGGCCACCAGCGCTCCGCTCGCCGTCGGCTCGACCAGCAGGCCGGCTGCCGCGGCGACGGTTGCCACCACGAGCATCGTGGTGACGGCGACGGCCAGGTGCCGCAGCTGGAGGCTGCCCCGCACCACGGGGAAGGACTGCGAGCGGCTGGGATGGTCGACCTCCTGGGCCAAGGGCTCGACGGCGTCGAGGCCGGCGACGTACAGCGCCAGCCCGGCCAGGATGAGCAGCGGGGTGATGCCCTCCCAGACGCCCCGCAACGCCAGCCCGGCCACCGCGGCGAGCAGCACCAGGCGGCCCATCCGTGCCGCTGGCCACCGCAGCACGCCCTGCCAGCCGCGGGTCCACACCGGGAACCGGGACGTCCCCCGCACCTTCACGGTCAGCCAGGGCCGCAGGCGGGGGAGCTCCAGGGCGAGCTGGCGGCGGAGGACGATGACCGTGCGCAGGTCGCGCAGCGTCGCGGCGAAGCGCAGCTGGCCCACCAGCGTCGAGCGGCGCTCCGCGGCCTCCAACGACACGTCGCCCACCCGGGCGAACCCCACGCCCAGCACGGCCAGGGTCGCGATCAGGGCGACCACGAGCTGCGGGCTGAAGGCGTCGGGCCACAGGCCCAGGTGACCCCAGGCCGTGAGCGGCGAGCCCTCGACGGCATCGACGGCGTCGGCCACCGCCACCCCGACGAGGGCGACGCCGAGTGCGGTGCCGATCCATGACGGGAGCCGGACCGCCGCGGCCACCAGGGCAGCGCCGTAGCCCAGGGCGACGGTGGCCACGGTGAACAGGGCGGACGATCCCATCCACGCCGCGACGGGCGGGCCCAGGCGGCGGGCGGCCAGGACGCCGACCACCAGCCCGACCAGGGCCGCGACGAAGGCCAGGAACCGGAGCTGGCGGAGGGCCGGTCCGCGCAGCGCGGTGGTGCGGTCGACGGGCGCCAGCAGGACGTGGCGGACGTCGGCGTGCTCCAGCACCAGCGGGCCGCCGCGGCTCCCCGACCGCAGCCCGACCGCCAGGACGAGGGCGACGACAACGCCCAGGCAGTCGGCACCGTTGGTGGCCACCCAGTGGAGCTCCTGGGTCGTGAGGCGCTCGCCGCCGATGATCCCCGCCAGCGCGTAGATGGCGGCCCCGCCCAGCAGCGCGGTCAGGTCGGCGCGGTAGAGCGCGTCCACCCAGTCGATGTCGGCGATCCGCCGCCGCTTCCGGTAGCGGCGCCAGTGGGCGAGGGACTGCTCCAGGTCGGCGTCGGGGTCGGCAACGGGCAGGAGCACCGGGGCGACGTTACTGCCGTCCTCCCCGACCTCGGCATCCGGATGTCCAGCGGGGACCGGTCAGGACGGGACTCAGGACGGGACGGTGTGCCGGGCGGCGGCCATCGCGTCCATGCCGTCCAGGTAGGCCGTGGAGGCCTCGTGGGCGGCGGTCATGAGGTCGGCGCTCTGGCTGAAGTCGTGGAAGCGCAGCCGCTGCGGCGGCTCGCCGTGCGGCAGCAGGTGCACCGTGACGTCCTCGGGCAGGGCCTCGAGGGCGCTCTTGAAGCGGTGCCGCCGGGCGATCCAGTAGGCCTCCATCGCGGTGTCCAGCGGCCGCTTGGGCTCGGACCAGCTCCGCGACAGCGGCCCCACCTCCAGGACGTACAGGGTGCGAGCGCCCAGCGCCGCCGCCCGGCCGACCGGCACGTCGTCCACGATCGCGCCGTCGAGGAAGCGCCGCCCGTCGATCTGGACCGACGGGAACATGGCCGGCATGGCCGCCGAGGCCAGGATGGCGTCGTGCAGCGGCCCGCTGTCGAACCAGGCCTCGGTGCCGTCCAGGACATCGGTGGCGACGCACTGGAACGGTGTCTGCAGGTCCTCGAAGGTGGTGGTGGTCACCGTGCGCTTCAGCAGCAGGTGCAGCCCGTCGTTGGGGTGGATGGACTCGCCCCGGCGGGCCATGGCCACCGCCGGCGGGATCCAGTGCCGGGGCATCAGCTCCTTGCCCTCGGTGGTCTTCCAGATGTGCTCCATGCGGGCCACGCCCGTCAGTGTCGGATCCTGCGCCAGCCCGGCGCCGTTCAGGGCGCCCACGGAGCAGCCGACGATGAGGTCCGGGTGGATGCCGTGCTCGAGCAGCGCCCGGAGCATGCCCACCTGGACCGCGCCCAGGTTGGCCCCGCTCGACAGGACGAAGGCCACCGGATGGCCGTTGCGCCGCTCCCGCCGGGAGGCCTCGATGCGCCGGGGTGGGGTCGATCGAGTTCCCATTCAGGCCGATTCTTGCGCCCGCGCGGTGACGGCGGGGATCGCATATGCGGAGATCAGGGTGTTCTCGGCCCGCACGCGGCGGTCCCACAGGGTGCGAGGCCGGGAGCCGCGGTGCGCTGCGATGTCGGCCACCCGGTCGCCCCCGATGCGCGAGCGGGCGATGAGCTCGGCGTCCTCGGCCTCGAGGATCCGGTCGTGCACGGCGTCGCGGAGGACCTCGACCAGCTCGAGCGAGGGGTGCTGCGGGGGCTCGGCCGCGGCGGGATGCGACGCCCGCGCGGTCGGGACATCGGCGGGATCGGAGGTCAGCGGGAAGGCCACCCGGGGGACGGCCCGCCGCAGCTCCCGGGCCGCGTCCATGAGGATGTTCGCCGCGATCCGGCCCGGCCGCCGCGCCAAGGGGTAGGCCCGGATGCGCTGGTAGACGGCGAGGACAGCGGCGGCGGCCCGCTCGTCGTGGTCGCCCAGGGCCCACCACCGGCGGGCCAGGCTGCGGGTGCCGGGCAGCAGCAGCTGCAGCAGGACGCGTGCCGCGAGCGCGCCGCCCGCCACGGCGTGGGCGACCAGGGCCACCAGCACCCGGTCGACGTCGGCGGGTCCGGCGGTCCGGGCGTACCGCTCGACGTCGGCCAGCGACCGCGCCCCGCCGGCGAGCTCGCAGACGTCGGCCAGCTGGCGTGCCGCGCGGCGGTCGCCGCTCAGCCGCCGCCACTCCTGGTCCAGCTGCTCGAACACGTTGGCCATCTCGTCACCCCCGGCGTCCTCGGTGCGGGCGCTCCTGTCCGCTGAGGTGTGACGTTGCCGGTCCATGGTCCCCGCGATGGTCCCCCGGGCCCGCTCCGCGCGATCCCCCGTTGGGGGACCGGTCACCGATCCCCGCCGACCAGGGCCTGGGACGTCCCTCCGCTCCTCCCTGGGACGGGGACGGGGGTCGATCGCCTACTCGTAGACGCCGAACTCGTCGAGGAGCTCCTCCTCGCGGGCCAGGGCGGAGATGGTGTCGACGCCGCGGGCCGCCGCGACGGCGTTGGCCAGGGCCTGCACCAGCGACGTGAACGCCGCCAGGGAGCGCAGCAGCGCCACCCCGGTCGTGTCGACGTAGAAGGTGTGATCGGTGCCCTCGGCCAGCGGCGACGACGGGTTGTCGGTGAGCGCGATGGTGGTCGCCCCGGTGCGCTGGGCCCACCGCAGCGCCCGGACGGTGTCGCCGTTGTAGCGGTGGATGCCGATGGCCACGAAGCAGTCGCCGGGCCGGAGACGGCGGAGCTCGTCGACCAGGGTGCCGGGGCCCTGGGTCACGATCTCCACGTCGTCGCGCACCAACCGGAGCAGGTACCCCAGCAGGTAGCTGACCGTGTAGCACTTGCGGAGCCCGAGGATGTGCACCCGCGGCGCCTCGGTCAGCGCGGCGACGGCGCCGTTCCAGGCGGGCGGGTCGACCCGGGCGAGGGTCCGGGCGATGTTGGCCTGGTCGAAGTCGGCCGCGAGGGACAGCGGATCTCGGGGCTTGTCGTCCGTCGCGAGCTGCTCGACGTGGGAGAAGCGGCGGAGCAGCTGGGCCTCCTCGCGGAGCTTGGCCCGGCACAGGCGGGTGAGACCCGGGTAGCCGTCGAGGTCCAACCCGCTGGCGAAGCGGACGACGGTCGACTCGTTGACCCGGACCGCCGCGGCCAGCTCGCTCACGGTCATGAAGGCGATGCCCTCCGGGTCGGCCATCACCAGCTCGGCCAACAGCCGGTGCGACGGGCTCAGATCGGCCAGCCGCTGTTGGAGCAGGGCCACGAGCTCGTCGAAGGTGGTCGGCGGTGTCGTGGGCGGTGCCTCGCTGCTCACGGCTCTCAGCCTTGCCGATATGACTTGCATGGACAAGTCAGCCTGCAAATATGGTTGCATGGTCTCGCAATCGGCAACCCTGGCAGTCAACGAGCGGCTCGAAGCACGGCAGATGGCCGGTGATCCGGTGCTGAACCTCAGCTTCGGCGAGGCTGGGCTGCCGGTGCTCCCCGCGGTGGCGCAGGCCCTGGCCGAGGCGACGGCCTGCAACCGCTACGGCCCGGTGGCCGGCTCGCGGACCGCCCGCCAGGCCGCGGCCGGCTACTTCACCCGTCGGGGTCTGCCCACCAGCCCGGAGCAGATCGTGTTCGCCCCGGGGAGCAAGCCCCTGCTGTACGCCCTCGTCGCCAGCCTGCCCGGCGCGGTGATCCTGCCCCGGCCATCCTGGGTCAGCTACGCCGCCCAGGCCGCCCTGGCCCACAAGCCCGTGCTGTGGGTGCCGTCGCCCCCGGCCGCCGGCGGCGTCCCCGATCCCGACCGGCTGGCGGCCGAGCTGGCCCGCATCGCTCGCACGCCGAGCGAGCCACGGGCCCAGCTGATGGTCCTCACCGTCCCCGACAACCCGACCGGGACCCTCGCGCCCCGCCGGCTGGTCGAGGAGGTCTGCGCCATCGCCGCCGCGCACGACATCACCGTGGTGTCCGACGAGATCTACCGCGAGCTGGCCTACGACCCGGACGGCTTCACCAGCCCGGCCGAGCTCCTCCCCGAGACCTGCGTCGTGACCACCGGACTGTCCAAGAGCATGTCCATCGGCGGCTGGCGGGTCGGGTTCGCCCGCTTCCCCGACGGCCCGCGCGGCGCGGCCCTGCGCCGGGAGGTGGTCGGCGTGGCCAGCGAGGTCTGGAGCAGCCTGGCCGAGCCGCTGCAGGCAGCCGCGGCCTACGTGCTCGACGAGCCGCTCGAGGTGCAGGCCCACATCGTCGCCAGCCGCCGGCTCCACCGCCGGGTCGCGACGGCCGTGCACGGGGAGCTCCTGTGGGCCGGTGCCGCCTGCCGCCCGCCCCGGGCTGCGTTCTACGTCTATCCGGACCTCGACCCGTTGCGACCGGGCCTGGCCCGCCGGGGGATCACGACCGGCGCGGCCCTCGCCGAGCACCTCCTGGAGCAGCACGGCATCGGGGTGCTGGCTGGCGCGGCCTTCGGCGACGACCCCGAGGCCCTGCGGTTCCGGGTCGCCAGCAGCCTCCTCTACGGCCGGTCCGACGAGCAGCGCTGGGCGGCCCTCGGCAGTGACGACCCGCTGGCCCTGCCCTGGATCGACGCCGCGCTCCGGCAGCTGCGATCCGCGCTAACCGCGCTCGGCGACGACATACCAAGGGGTGCGGCGTCGTCTACGCCCCCGCCGCCCGTCTGACCGCGAGCCGCGGTTGGTCGAGGCCGGTATCTACAATCCGGTGACGAGGCGGCGCCGTCCGTTACCGGTCGCCCGGAACATGTCGCTCGGAGCCAGGACGTCACCGGGGAGGTGAGCGGTGCCCATGAACGTCGCGACCAGTAGGACAGGCAGCCGTCGGCTGACCGACGCCGGCCGCGGGTTCGTCGCCCTCCTGGGCGCGTTCGCGCTCACGATCGGCGTCCCCTTCGGTCTGATCGCCTGGGTCGGCTGGCCGCTGCCGGCCGAGATGCCGACGCTCCACGAGATCACCGACGCGCTGCGCGACACCTACATACCTGACGCCTTCCTGATCAAGACCCTGGCCCTGATCTGCTGGCTGGTCTGGGTCGAGCTCGTCACCTCGCTGATCGTCGAGACGGTGGCCTACCTCCGTGGGCGCCAGGCCGGGCGGGTTCCCCTGGCCAGCAGCAAGGTGCAGCGGGCGGCGGCCCGGCTGGTGGCGACCTCGGCCCTGCTGGGCGCGCTCCTGGCCACCCGGGGGATGCCCGAGATGGTCAACCGGTCGCTGCGCCCGCCCGAGTCCGTGACCCTGGTGGTCGACCAGCAGCGGGCGGATGTCGCCGCGACCGAGCAGGCGGCCGAGACCCCGGACACAGCGCTGCCGACCTACGAGGTCCAGCGGCGGGACACGTTGTGGGGCATCGCCGAGACCCATCTCGGCGATCCGTTCCGGTGGCCGGAGATCTTCGACCTGAACCGGGGCCAGCCCCAGCCCGACGGGCGGGTGCTGCGCGACCCGGACCTCATCTGCCCGGGCTGGACGCTCCAGCTGCCGGCCGACGCGGTGGTCGCCGCGCCGCCGCCGGCACCCGAGCCCGCCGCAGCGACGCCGGCCGCGCCGACCGCCGACCCCGCGTCGTCCACGACGGCTCCGCCGGCGGGCGACGGGATGATCCTGGTCGACGAGGCGGCCCTTGGTGAGGCAGGCCTCCCCACCGAGATCGTCGCGTCCGGGGGCGCGGTCAGCACCCCGGCGCCCGCCGCCCCGGCACCGGGTAGCACGGACGACGAGGTGGCAGCGGCACCGACCGAGGCACCGAAGCCGGCGGCCGCCGCGGCAGCCCCGGGCCAGCCCACCGCTCCGGCGCCGTCGCCCCAGCCGGGCCTCCCGGCGAGCCAGGTGACGGTCCAGCCCGGCGACAACTTCTGGGACCTGGCGGAGGCCCAGCTGACCGCGGCCTGGGGACGGCCACCGACCGACGCCGAGATCGTCAGCTACTGGCAGTCGCTGGTCGACGGCAACCGCGACCGGCTCGCGCCGCCCGGCGATCCCGACCTGATCTACCCCGGGCAGGTGTTCACCACGCCGGCCACCCCTGCCGACCCCACCGTGGCGGCGACGCCACCTGCACCGCCCGCGCCGCCGGCCGAGACGACACCGACGCCTGCTCCCACCACGCCGCCGGAGTCCCCGGGGACCACCACTCCGGCCGACGCCGGGTCCGAGCCGGGCTCGGACGCCGGCTCCGGCGCCGACACCCCGACCACCACCGAGGGCTCGGACGCCGACAGCGGCCCGGCTGTCACCACGCCGCCGACCTCGGTGGCCGACCCGGGCTCGGGAGAAGCCACCGACGGTCCGGGCTCGACCGCGGGTTCGCCGGCCACCGACACCACCGCTGTCCGCCGGGACAGCGACAGCGCAGCGCTGCCGGTGGGCCTCATCGGGGGTGGAGTCGCCCTGGCCGGCGTCGTCATCCTGCTAGAACGCCGCCGTCGGGCCCAGCTGCGGCACCGCGACCGGGGGCGCATGATCGAGATGCCGCCGCCCCCGCTCCAGCACAACGAGCGCGAGATGCGCGAGGGCGCCGAGGTCGACCGGGCCCGGCTGCTCGACCTGGCCGTCCGGGCCGCGTCCGCGGGGTCGGGCGCCACGGGGCTGCCGGCCCTGCGCTGGGTCGAGGTGACCACCCAGTCGGTGCTCCTGGTGCTGGAGTCGCCGGCGCCCCCGCCGCCGGGGTTCACGGCGCTCGGCGCCGACCGCTGGATCACCCACTCACCGATCGACAAGCTGACCGCCATCGCCGGCCGGGTCGAGATGCCGGTGCCCACCCTGGTGCCGGTGGGCACGACGGCCGAGGACGCCGAGGTCCTCATCGAGCTGGAGGCCGGCGGGGTCGTGACCATCGCCGGGGCCTCCGACGAGGCGCTGGAGGTTCTCCGCGCCATGGCCGTGGCAGCGGCGACCGCGCCGTGGGGCGAGCAGTCCCACGTGGTCCTGGTGGGCATGGAGGGCGAGCTGCTGGATCTGCCGTGGGTCAACACGCTGCCCCAGCTGAGCGAGGCCATCGCCAAGGCCGAGGCCCATGTCGACCGCACGACCTCCGCGCTGCGGTCGTTGCGCTGTCCGAGCACCAGCCAGGCCCGGGCGGCTGGCGTGAGCCCCGAGAGCTGGGAGCCGCTGCTGGTGGTCAGTGCGATCCAGCCCAGCGACCTGGGCGAGCGGCAGCGCTTGGTGGCCCTGGCCGCCCGGCCCCGCAGCGCCACCGCCGTGGTGACTCCCGCGGGCGGCACCCCGCTGGGGGTAGGGCTGACGATGACCATCGCTGAGAACGGCTGGCTGCACATCGACGACGTGGACGTCGATGTCTGGCCCCACCGGTTGGACGACGGCGACGCCGGCGTGCTGATGGCGCTGCTCGACGTCGCAGCGCAACGGGGCGACGTCGACCTGGAGGAGCAGCTCGACGAGCTCGACGTCCGGCGCCCGCCGTCCCCAGCACCTCCGCTGCCACCGCCTCCCCCGGCGGCCGAGGGCCCGACGGTCGCGGTGGAGGACCCGTCGATCGTCCTGCCGCCGGCCGAGGGCGACGACGAGGCCCCGGAGGCCATCGTGGTCAGCGTGCC
>Ga0075428_100001089_pt1 | contig 28925 bp, 31 predicted proteins | sample RhiMetdeltSRZDD2_FD_75291 | JGI IMG/M metagenome (GOLD analysis project Ga0075428, IMG submission 75291) | Populus rhizosphere microbial communities from Tennessee, USA - Rhizosphere MetaG P. deltoides SRZDD2 | ecosystem: Host-associated > Plants > Roots > Rhizosphere > Soil | place: USA... | reverse complement strand
CAGCCGATGCACCGAAAGTCCCGCATTTCGCGCAGCTTCTCTCGACCGGCGATCAGAAAACCGCGGAGGCACTCGCGGCGAAGCTGATCGAGCGCGGCTACACGTCCGCGTACGTCGAGCGCGGCGCGGCAACCGACAAAGGTCCGGTCTATCGCGTGCGCGTGAAGTTCGAGTCGGAGCCCGAGGCGCGCGCTGCGGAAGCGAAGCTGCGCGAATTCTCGAAAGACGTGTGGATTACGAGTAGGTAGGCCGTCTGCAGTCGGCAGTTTGCAGGAGATCGACATGCACGAGGATGGGCAGAGCACGGCTCATCTCCTGCATACTGCCCACTGCTTACTGCATACTCCGTAGCCATGCCTGACCAGCGCAACCGGAAGACTACGACTCCCGAGCTCGAGGAGCTTCGCACCGCTCAGGCGGCCAAGAAGCGGCCCGCGGCCGATCCGACGAACGTTCTCGACAAGGCGATCTATCAGCTCTGGGAGACGATCAACGATCTCGATCAGATCCAGCCGGAGCGCGTCGAGCACTATCGCGTGTCGATCTTCGGCAGCTCGCGCATCCGCCGCGGCGATCCGATCTACGACGAAGTGAAGAAGCTCAGCGCCGATCTCGCGCGCATGGGCGTCGACATCGTGACTGGCGGCGGGCCGGGACTGATGGAGGCGGCGAACGCGGGCGCGGTCGAGGGACAGATCGACAGCCACTCGCGCTCGTTCGGCCTGGCGATTCATCTGCCGAGCGAAGAGCAGTCCAATCCCTTCGTCGACAAGGTCTTCCGTCATCGGACCTTCTTCTCCCGGCTGCATCACTTCATCCGGCTTTCCTCCGCGTTCATCGTGTTTCCCGGCGGCATCGGCACGGGCCTCGAGCTGTTCATGGTCTGGCAGCTCCTGCAGGTGAAGCACATGAAAGAGCATCCACTCATCCTCGTGGGTACAATGTGGCCCGGCTTGATCGAATGGATGCGCTCCACGATGCTGGAGCGCGGACTGGTCAGCTCCCCCGACTTCGATGTGATCAAGCTCGTCGGCTCCTCCGATGAGGCCGTCCCGATCATTCGCGAGTCGTATGAACGATGGCGGCAACAGGAGAGAGTGAATGCCAACGCAGGAGCAGGTTCTTGACGCGCTGAAGAAGGTCAAATTCCCCGGCCTTTCGCGCGACATCGTGTCGTTCGGATTCGTGCGCGACGTGCGCGTCGAAGGCGGCACCGTTTCCTTCACGATTCATTTCCAGACCGAGAATCCCGCGGTCGGTCAGCAGATTTCTCGCGACGCGGAAGCGGCGGTGCGCACGCTCGACGGCGTCCAGGATGTTCGTCTGAATCTCGAGATCGGAGGCCGGCAGGGTGCGCCGGTCGGCGGTGCGATGCCTTCCGGACCGAACATTCTTGAAGGCGTGAAGTACCGCATTGCCGTGGCCTCCGGCAAAGGCGGCGTAGGCAAGTCGACCGTGTCGACGAATCTCGCGCTCGCGCTGCGCGCGTTAGGCCACACGGTCGGTCTGCTCGACGCGGACATCTATGGTCCGTCGCAGCAGATGATGCTCGGGATTGAAGGGCGTCCGCAGATCGACGAGCACGACGAGAAGATCGTTCCGATGGAGCGCCACGGCATCAAGACGATGTCCCTCGGCCTGATCACCGATCCGGACACGCCGGTGATCTGGCGTGGACCGATGGTGATGAAGGCCATCGATCAGTTCCTGACCGACGTGAAGTGGGGCGAGCTCGATTTCATGATCATCGATCTTCCGCCGGGCACCGGCGACGCGCAGCTCACGCTGACGCAGAAGGCAGGGCTCACCGGAGCGGTGGTGGTCACGACGCCGCAGGACGTCGCGCTCATCGATGCGCGCAAGGGCCTGGCGATGTTCCGCAAGGTCAACGTGCCGGTTCTCGGCATCATCGAGAACATGAGCTACTACATCTGCCGCCACTGCGGCGAGCGCGAGGAGATCTTCGGCCACGGCGGCGGGAAGAAGACGGCCGACATGTTAGGCGTGCCATTCCTCGGCGAAGTGCCGATCGATCCGAAGGTCGTGGTCGGCGGCGATACCGGCGAGCCGATCGTCGCGTCGGATCCGTCTTCGCCCGCGGCGATGGCGTTCAAAGAGCTCGCGCGGCAAGTCGTGCAGCAGGTCGAGTCCGGAATGGCAGGCCACACGCACGCTCACGCACATTGATGCGTGGGGCGGGCCGCTGGCCCGCCGTCTCGCGGGCGGCGCGCCCGCGCGGGCCAGCGGCCCGCGATACGGCCGGCCAGCGGCCGGCACCACGGGTTACCGCCTCCGTAGCGCGTTCGCGAACCGCAGCACATCCGCGCGTGAGAACTCGCGCAGCACATCCCTTCCGTTCACCTTCACCTCGGTGAACACGGGCTTGTTGTCCGCGCCGATGACGCGCAGTGCGCCGTCGTGGTAGTCCATCGTGCGAATCTTCTCGATCGGATATTCGATCGACTTTCCGATCGCCATCTTCACACCGGCGATGAGGAGCTCTTCGAGAAAGTTCGGGTCTTTCTTCTCGGACTTCATCCGATCGAGCGCGCGATCGGTCAACTGCATCGCGACGACGTCGTCGAGGAGAAGAAGGACAGTCGACCCGTCGCGGCTCGTGATGGCCATGCGCGCGTCGCGAACGTCGTGGCGCTCGCCGAGCTCGGTGCGCGGATCCGAGGAATCGAGCGTGATGGAGATGCCGTCGCCGGCCTGAGCCGCGCCGCCGGAGAGCAACAGCACGAGCGCACACATCGCGAGGGTTTTCATGTGGACTGAATACGGCGCGGCGCGCGTCCGGTTGCAGGGATCGCTGATACTCTTCGCGCGATGAGACTCGCGCGCGTCGCTGCGCTCGCTTCTTTTCTCGCGATCGCGATCGGCGCGTTTCAGACGTTCTACCTGCGCGCCTACACATTCGATGCGGCGCCGATGCGCGCCTATTTCACCGAGCTGCCGTACCGGAAACTGCCGGGATTCCAACGACTCATGACCGAGGTCGGCCCTCGCACGCCGGACGGCGCGCGCATCCTGGTCTGGTTGCCGTATCACCAGTGGCAACAGGGATATAGCTACGGATACTGGCGCGCCAAGTATCTGCTCGTGCACGAGACCGTCATCCCGCTGCTGGAGATGAATCGCGACGCGGTCGAGCCGACGCGTTTGCACGAGGCGGAGTGGGTCGTCTGCTATCACACGTGTCCGCCGCCGCCGGGATTCGTGCTCGCCTGGAAGAGCGAAGACGGAACGCTGTGGAGGCGCGGTCGTTGATCGAGTCTCTGCTCGCGGTGCTGTTCTGTCTGGTCGTCGGCGCTCCGCTCGCGACGAGCCTCGCCGCCGCTCCACGTCGTACGAGCATGCTGATCGGCGAGGCGTATCTGCTCGGCAGCGGCGCGTTGGCGTTCGTCCTGTTCGCGTTCTCGGCGGCCGGAGTCGCGTGGTCCGCGCTGTTGCTGTTAGGCGCCACAGCCATCGCCGGAGGCATCGCGATTCTTCTCACCGTGCGCCGAGGATGGTCGCCGGTGCGACCCGCGTGGACGCCGGCGAATGCGATCGATGCGCTGACCGCCGTCCTGATCGGCGGCTACGCGCGCTACGCGACGCTCGCGCCGCCGGTGGAGATCGACTTCATCATCATCTGGGGTTTGAAGGCGCAGAAGTTCTGGATCGCGCGCGGAATCGACTGGACGTTTCTCGAGAGCGCCTACAACGTCGCCACGCATGTCGACTACCCGATCCTGCTTCCGCTCGTCTTCGATGTCCACGCCCTGCTCGGCGGCGCGTGGCCCGATCGCTGGATCGGCGTCGTCTCTGTCGCGTATGGCATCGCGGGAGCTCTCGTGTTTCGCGGATTCCTGCGCGAAGAGCTCTCTTCGTTCTGGAGTGCGGCGGTGTCGCTGGCGACGATGCCGCTCTTGTTCTCGCCGCACATCGGTCTCGCGGAAGCGCCGCTCCTTGCGTATGGAACGGTGGGGTTGCTGTATCTGCGTCGCGGGTTGTCGTCCAACTCCTTCGGCTTCATCACGCGCGCCGCGATCTACCTCGGATTCGCCGCTTTCTCGAAGAATGAAGGCCTGACGCTCATCGCTGCTGCAGCGGTCGGAATGATCGTCGCGGGTCGATGGCGTCTCGTGTGGCGACTGTGGCCGAGCGCCGTCGTTGTCGGACCATGGCTCGCAATGCGCTCGCTCCATCGTCTGCAGACGGATCTTCTCGCCGGCGGCACGCTCGATCGCATCGTTTCGCGTTTGTCCGATCCGAAGCCGCTCCTGTCTGCGCTGATCGCCGTTCCCATCGGCGAGCGGCTCTTCTGGATCGGCGTATCGGTCGCGCTGTTGATCGGTGTCCGGCGCATCGCAGGCGAGCGCTTCCTCCTGGTCACCTTGATCGTGCAGTCGTTGTTCTTCATCTTCGCGTACGTCGTCACGCCGCACGACGTCATGTGGCACGTGCAATGGTCGTTCGACCGCATCTTCCGCCAGCTCATGCCCGCGTTCGCGTTCCTGGCGATGATTGCCATCGCTCCTCTGATATCTTCCCGCGCGCATGATCAACAAAGTCATCGCGTCACCGAGTGAGGCAGTGAAGGACGTCGCCGATGGCGCGACGCTCGTCGTCGGCGGGTTCGGTCTTTGCGGGATTCCGGAGAACCTGATCAACGCTCTGATGGAAAAGGGCGTGAAGGATCTGACGTGCGTGTCGAACAACGCCGGCGTCGATGACTGGGGACTCGGGCTCCTGCTGCAGACGAAGCAGATCCGCAAGATGGTCTCGTCGTACGTCGGCGAGAACGCCGAGTTCGAACGGCAATATCTCGCGGGCGAGCTCGAAGTGGAGTTTGTGCCGCAGGGCACGCTCGCCGAGCGCATGCGCGCAGGCGGCGCGGGCATCCCCGCGTTCTACACGCCCGCGGGATTCGGAACGATCGTCGCGCAGGGAAAAGAAACGCGCGAGTTCGACGGCCGGATGTACGTGATGGAGCGCGGCATCGTCGGCGATTTCTCGCTCGTCGCCGCATGGAAGGCCGATCGCCTCGGCAATCTCGTCTATCGCAAGACCGCGCGCAACTTCAATCCGATGGCCGCGACGGCGGGCAGAGTCTGCATCGCCGAGGTCGAAGAGCTTGTCGAGCCGGGCGAGCTCGATCCGGATTGCATCCACACGCCGGGCATCTTCGTCCATCGCCTCGTGGTCGCAAAACGCCAGAAGCGCATCGAGCAGCGAACGACACGAAAAGAATAGTTGCCGGTTGGCGGTTGGCGGTTGTCGGTGGAACCATCAACATCTACCGCCAACCACCAACCACCAACCGCCAACCGCCAACCGTCAACCGCCAACCGTTAGGAGAGCCCATGCCACTCAATCGCGAACAGATCGTGCGTCGCGCGGCGCAGGAGTTGCGCGACGGCTACTACGTCAACCTCGGCATCGGCATGCCGACACTCGTCGCGAATCACATCCCGCCCGGAATGGAAGTGATTCTCCAGTCCGAAAACGGCATCCTCGGACTCGGACCGTTTCCGAGCGACGCCGACGTCGATCCCGATCTGATCAATGCCGGCAAGCAGACCGTGACCGTGCTCCCCGGCGCGTCGTTCTTCTCCAGCTCCGACTCGTTCTCGATGATCCGCGGCGGCAAAGTCGATCTCTCGATCCTCGGCGCGATGCAGGTCTCCGCGCAGGGCGACATCGCGAACTGGATGGTGCCCGGCGCGATGGTGAAGGGGATGGGCGGCGCGATGGACCTCGTCGCCGGCGCGAAGCGGCTCATCGTGACGATGGAGCACGTCACGAAAAAAGGGGAGAAGAAGATTCTCGACAAATGCGCGCTGCCGCTCACCGGCGTGCGCTGCGTGAATCGCATCATTACCGACTATTGCGTGCTCGACGTGACCGATGAGGGATTGAAGCTCATCGAAGTCGCACCGGGTGTGACGCCGGAACAGGTACAGGAGATGACGGAGCCGAAGCTCATCATCGACAACGGCGTTCGCGAGATCGCCGTCTAACGCCGTCCTCCGCGGCTTCGCGCCTGAAGCAGTGCGACCGCTTCGAGCACAGCACGAAGGACGATGACATCTTTCGCAGTGTCCAGTGTGGCGCTGAGTGCTTTGGCCGCCTTCCGAGAACCGATCCTGGTCAGCACCTGGACGGCCATCAGCGCGGCGCGCTCCGGCCCGCCTAACACGACTTCACGCAGCGCCGCGACGGCGGCGTCGCCCGATTGCACGAGCACGTCCGCCGCTGCATTGCGCGACGGCGCGTCCTCGAGATCGAGCAGCGGCGTGAGGTACTCCGGAGCGAACACCGTCGCCGCGCGATCGATCAGAAGATCGCGAAGGCCCGTGCCCGGATCGGATGTGGCGATGGAATGAATCGCAAGTTGCGGTGTCATCGAGGCCTCCATGGAAACGATGCCCGCGAAAACCGCGACGACGCCGGCGAAGGTTTCGGGGCAGGGTGTGTGAGAGGTCAGGGAGGGGGATCTGTGGAAGGCAGCGTGGTTCGAGGCGGTGAGGGAGAGACCGCCGGCGTCGTCGAGTCTTGGCCATGAAATGAGATCGATCAACGATCGCCTCCGTCGACTGCATCGCGAACGGCGTGCGAGCCGTGAACGAGCGGAGTCGCGGCGGTGTCGTTGACGAGAAAGCCGTAGCGCCCGGCGAGGCCGTTCACCACGACGATGGATTGGGCACCATCGACCGCGACCTCGGGCTGGCCGAGGAGCGGCGCGACGTCGATGACCGGAACGAGCTCGCCATGAAGATCGATGGCGCCGCGAACCAGCGACGACGAAGACGAAATCACTCCGCCGAGCTCCACGATGCGGACGATGTCCGTCACGTCGCGAGCGTCGACGGCGAGCTCAGTGGCGCCGATTTGCAGTCTCAGGATGCTCAACACGCAGGCCTGAATTGCGTGCGGCATGCCGAGCTCGTTGGCGCGATCAACTCATTGAGCTTGAATGAGTTGTTCCGATCGCGGGTGCTCGCTCATCCAGAATCTGGACAATTTTGTTCAGAATCGGGACAACTCGATTGTGATACCTTCGCCCGCGAAAACCCACAATTCACGACTTGGAACGGAGGGTTCCATGAGCAAGACCACTGCGGCCAATTTCCTCGTCCAGCTTTCTACCGATCCCGCACTGCGCAGTCGTTTTCAGGCGAACCCCGGTGCTGTGCTCGACGAAGCCGGCATCTTGGGAGAGGATCGCGAAATCCTCATGAGCGGAAACGCAGACGCGCTGCGCAACCGCTTTGCGGGGAGTGATGCACCTCCGGGATGCTTCGTCCTGTATGACCCGGGCGACGACATCAAAGACGTTTAACCGGAGGATCTCATGAGCAAAGCAGCCAGTTTCCTCGTCCAGCTTTCGACCGATCCCGCATTGCGCAGTCGTTTTCAGGCGAATCCGGGTGCCGTGCTCGATGAGGCGGGCATCTCCGGTGAGGATCGCGAGATTCTCATGAGCGGAAACGCCGACGCCATGCGCAGCCACTTCTCGGGCAACGATACGCCTCCGGGCTGCCTCATCCTGTACAACCCGGAAGACGACATCAAGGACGTCTAGCCTAACACCTTGACCAGGGCAGGCTCGCTGACGGTTGTCGGCACGGGGTTCATGATCGCCGGTCAGGTCACGTCCGAGGCGCGGGCGTGCATGGAGGCGGCGGAGAAATTGTTCTTTCTCGTCGCGGAGCCGGCGACCGTCTTGTGGCTCGAGGCAGAGTTTCCGCGCGCGCAGTCGCTGCACGACTCGTTCTGGGACGGCAGGCCGCGACAGCCTGCCTACGATGAGATCGTGGAGCGCATCCTCGCTCCAGTTCGCGAAGGCAAGACCGTTTGCGCGGCGTTCTACGGTCATCCCGGTGTGTTCGTGTACTCCTCGCATGCGGCGATTCGCAAGGCGCGTGAAGAAGGTCGCGAAGCGCGCATGCTGCCTGGGATCTCCGCGGAGGATTGTCTGTTCGCGGATCTCGAAGTCGATCCGGCGGCTGCAGGCTGTCAAAGCTTCGAGGCCACCGACTTCCTGATTCGCCGGCGCCGCTTCGATCCGCACAGCGCACTCGTGTTGTGGCAGATCGGTGCGTTAGGCGTGACCACGTATCAGCTGCGCGACTTGTGGAATGCGGATGGCCTGCAGTATCTCGTCGAGACTCTGCTGCGATCGTATCCGGCAGACCATGTAGTCACGGTCTACGAAGGCACGCATTATCCGGTCTGCGATCCACTGATCCAGCGCGTTCCCCTCCGCGACCTGACCCAGTGCAAGATCAATGTTCATTCCACGTTGTGGATCCCGCCTAACGGCCAGGCGCCGCTCGACTCGGCGATGCTGGCCCGGCTCCGCGCCGCTCGGGTGCAGGCATGAGCGGCAGTCTCGTCGTCGTCGGCACCGGCTACAACGTGGCCGGACATGTGACGCCGGAAGCGCGGGCCTCGATCGAAAACGCCGAACGCTTTTTCTATCTGATGACCGATCCCATTACCAGCGGCTGGCTCAAGACGCTCAATGCCTCAGCGGAGTCATTGCACGATGCCTATGTCGTCGGCCAGCCCGGTCCTGAAGCGTTCGAGCGAATGGTGGAACGCGTGCTCGCGGCGGTGCGCGCCGGTCATCGCACGTGTGTTGCCTTCTACGGCCATCCTGCGATCTGCGTTCCGCCGGGTCTCGAGAGTGTTAGGCGGGCGCGCAAAGAAGGCTTTCCTGCGCGTGTGCTTCCCGCAGTGTCGTTCGAGGATTGCCTGTTCGCCGATCTCGGTCTGGACCCGGGCGTTGCCGGCCGGGTGATGTGCGAGGCGACGGATTTCCTGGTCCGGCCGCGCACGTTCGACACCACGGCGTCGCTGATCCTTCTGCAGGCCGGCGCCATCGGTCTCGTCGACTTCACCCTCGGCGACGCGCCTAACAAAGCCGGATTGCGTATCCTAAGTGAGGTGTTGTTGCAGCACTATCCGGCGGAGCACGAGGTCGCGCTCTACCGCTCTTCGCAATTGCCGACCGTGGGCCCGAGCATCGACTGGGTTCCGCTTTCGAATCTGCACGAAGCACCGTTGTCGGTCGCCTCGACTCTCTACGTTCCTGCGCTGCCGAAGCGCCGCATCGAGCCGCAAATCCTCGCTCGATTGCAGGAAATGGCTACCATTGGCTAATGCTGCCGGCTCGCATCGATCTTCGTGAATGGGCCTCGCCGGTCCAGTTCCAGGGCGGGTTTCAGACCTGTGCCGCGCATGCGGGGGCGAGCCTCCTCGCGTATTTCGTGAAGAAGCATCACGGCAAAGACGTGCAACCGTCGCGTCTCTTTCTCTTCAAGGTCGCGAAGAACTTTCTGATCAACGGCAGCGAGAGCAGCGGCGTCTACATCCGTCAGGTGATGGGCGTGCTGAAGCTCGTCGGTGTGCCGCCGGAGCATTGCTGGCCTTATCCCGACCCGGGCACATTCGCACAGCCGCGCGCCAGCGATCCGCTTCTCGACGCCGAGCCGAGCTCGGACTGCTACGCCATCGCCGGCAACTATCGCGTGGTCAACTATCAACTCGATGACGTGGACGAGCCTGAGGAGCTGTTAGGCGTGGTGAAGACGCACCTCGCGGATCACGTGGCCTTCGCCTTCGACTTTCCGCTCTATCCCTCGCTGCGCTACGCGCAGCGCACGGGGCGCGTCCCGTTCCCATCGGAGCCCGAGCCGATCCTCACCAACCACGCGGTCGTGGCGATGGGCTACGACGACGATATCGAAGTCGGTGAGAACGTCCCCGGCGCGCGCCTAACACGCGGCGCGCTGCTGATCAAGAACTCATGGAGCGAGAAGTGGGGCGAAGGCGGCTACGGCTGGCTACCCTACGACTTCATCCTCGAGCGCCGGTGCCGCGACTTCTGGACGCTGCAGTCCCTCCCGGCAATGGAGGCCGCGTGAAACTCGGCGACATCCTGGCCGATCTCTATCCGACTCCTAACGAGTCGCGTCGCATCGTCGCTTGCGCACGACTGAACGCGGCGCTCATCGAATTCAACGACGCGGCGGCTGTGAATTGGTCCAACATCCTGCGCGTCGCCGGAAACAAAGTCTCGGCGATTGTCGACTGCGCATTGAAGGACCATCCCGATCACGAGGATCTCCGCGCCTTGAAACGCGTTCAACCGCCCATTGCATCGTCACGCCTTCCGTCCGCGAAGGTGCTCATCGGACGCGAGCGCGAGATCGAGATGCTCAATGCAGCGTGGAACGACGCGAAGACGCACGTCATGACGATCGTCGCCTTCGGCGGCGTCGGGAAGTCGACGCTCGCCGCGCATTGGGCGGCGACGAAGTACGACGACGTCGAGCGTTATTTCGATTGGTCGTTCTATAAGCAGGGGAGCAGCGAGGTCTTCGTGAAGACGGCGCTCGAGTTCTTCGGCGATGCCGATCTCGCCGCGAGCGCGGCGGACGGCTGGACCAAAGGCGAGCGGCTCGCACATCTCGTCGCGCAGCATCGCACGCTGCTGATCCTCGACGGCCTGGAGCCGCTGCAGGATGCGAAGACGGGCGAGCTGCGCGATCCTGCGCTCACGTCGCTGCTGCGCGGTCTGGCCGCGCGCAACCGCGGACTCTGTGTCGTCACCACGCGGCAGGAGATCCCCGACCTCGACACGTTCCGGAACACGAGCGCGCCGCAGTGGAAGCTCGCGCATCTCTCGAAGGAAGCGGGAGCGAACTTGCTCGAGAACCTCGGCGTCGATGGAACTGCAAAGGAGCGCGAGACGCTCGCCGGCGACGTGAAAGGTCACGCGCTCACGCTCACGCTGCTGGGAAGGTTTCTGGCCGAGGCGTACGGCGGCGACATCCGCAAGCGCGACCTCGTCTCGCTGCACGAGGCGGACTACGAAGAGACGAGCGGCCACGCCTTCCACGTGATGGAGGCTTACGAGGAATGGCTCGCGCGCGACGGTCGCCACGTGGAGCTGGCGATCCTGCGTCTCCTCGGTCTCTTCGACCGTCCTGCTATCCCCGACTGCCTCGGCGCATTGCGCGAGCATCCAGCGATCGATGGGCTGACCGACTCGCTCGTGATGTTGACGGAGGCGCAGTGGAACCTCGCCGTGAAGCGCCTCGTGCAGCTGGGGTTCGTCGAGGAGCAGCCGTGGGAGCCGCCGCGCATCGCCGGCTATCGCGAAGAGGAAGCGCGGCGGATGATCGATGAGAAGATTCGGGCCGGCGATGCGCAACCTCCGCAGGTTGCGGACGCACGACGGATGGCGGGAAACGTGCTCGATGCGCATCCGCTGATCCGCGAGCAGTTCGCGCGTCGCATTCGCGAGAGCGCGCCGGAGGCATGGCGGGCGGCGCACGGCCGACTGTACGAGTATCTGCGCGACAGCGTGCCGTACTGGCCTGAAGGCGTCGATGGCCTACTGCCGCTGTATCAGGCGGTGATGCACGGCTGTCAGGCCGGCCGGGCCGCGGAGACGTGCGAGCAGGTTTACCGCAACCGCATTCTGCGTGGCACCTCAGGCCCGTACGCGTTTTACACCTTGAGGATGCTTGGCCTGATCGGTGCGGATCTCGCGGCCGTGCGATGCTTCTTCACCGTTCCGTGGAAACAGCTAGCTGAGGACTTTCCGGCCGCCGGGCAAAGCTGGTTGCTGAGTGAGGCCGCCTTTCGTCTGCGCGCCCTGGGCCGTCTCGAAGAAGCGCGTGAGCCGATGCGTGCCGCTTTGGACGCCTATGTTGCCCTCGATCAGTCGAAACACGCGTCCATCGTTGCAGGCAACCTCAGCGAGCTCGATTTGATGCTGGGGGATGTGACCTCGGCCGTCCGCCACGCGGAGCAGAGCGTCCAATACGCGGACCGAAGCGAAGACGCGTTCCAAATTATGGGCAAACGCACGACGCACGCCGATGCATTGCATCAGGCGGGGCGGGCAGCGGAGGCCGGCGAGAGATGCCGTGAGGCGGAGACACTGCAGAAAGATGGTAATCCGACAACCCCGTTTCTGTACTCGGTTCAAGGATTCCGATTCTGCGACCTCCTGCTTGCCACGACCGAGCGAGCGGCTTGGCGCCGATGGCTTGAGTCGGATGAGCAATCCGTCGCTGCGAAGACCGTCGCGGACGTGGAACATCGCGCGACGACTGCGCTGAAGATCGCGATGCGCAACCACTGGGTTCTCAATACAGCTCTGGACACCCTCACACTCGGCCGCGTCGCGTTCTTTCGCGCGATCCTCGACAACTCCGCATTCGACGGCGCGAATACAGCCGTCGAAGCGGCGGTCCGCGGTCTTCGACAAGCGGGTGCGATACATCACCTTCCGCGCGCCCTCCTCACCCGCGCATGGCTGCGCGCCGTTCAAGGCGACCCCACCGCCGCCGGCGCCGATCTCGACGAAGCGGAGCAGATCGCCGAGCGCGGCCCCATGCGCCTGCACCTCGCCGACATCCACCTCCACCGCGCACGTCTCTTCTTCCGCGAGAATCGCGACGAGGCGCGCGAGGAGCTGAAGAAGGCGCGCGCGCTCATCGAGCGCTGCGGCTACCACCGTCGCGACGAGGAGCTTCGTGACGCGGAGGCGGTCATCTGAACCGCTCGACGATTCTGGACGTCCTCGGACGCCAATGTTTCGCCGAGTTCATGGCCGTCCGGATTCCGGGGAAAATCGTTTGGCTCAATAGCGAGCTCGCGCAGCAGATTGGCATTCCGGCGGAACAGATCCTAGAGATGTGTTCCGTGCGCGCGCTTCGGCGCGGTGAGAGCTTGGATGGACGTGAGCCCGTACGGCTGTACGCCGATCAATACGGCGGGAGCGACATCCTTCCGTGTCGCGGCGCCGGACGGTCCGGCTTTTTGTCGCACGGCAATTTCTATCTCAAAGGCGTCGGTCATACGCCGCTTTACAAAAAGCACCGCGACGATGATTTCCAGCACACGCATGGAGGCCTTTCTCTCTTCGAGTGCATGCTTGAGGCGTTGTTCGGTGAAGTGAGCGCGCACTTTCTGACGCATGGCTCGGCGCGGATTCTGGCGATCCTCGATCAGGGCGACTTCACCATTCATCCCGACGGAACGAGAGTCGCGCGGGCCATCGCCGTTCGCGCCGGATCGCAGCTTCGCCCGGGGCATGTGTTCGCGTACACCGTCCAGGGTCAGGCGGCGAGACTCGAACAATTTCTGCGCATCGTTCGCGCGACCGGACAGCTGGTTAGGCGCGATCTTACGGCGACCATGCTGCGCATCGTCGATGACCACGCGCTCACCGCCGCGGAGCTGTATCGATGGCGCATGTTCCACGGCGCGATCAGCATGTCGAACATGGAGATGAGCGGCGCGATGCTGGACACGACCACGCAATCGATCCAGCCGCGTACGGCGCCGCTCAAGGTGCTGACCGACCACCGCGACGAGACGAACATCGTTTACGGACGGGAGCATCTCCAACGCGCGCACGAACTGGCGATCGTGTATCGCGCAATCATCAACGGCTTGACCGCGGCCGAGCGGCGCGCGATCAACGCAACGAAGATCGATTTCGCCGCTGCGATGCAGCAGTCGTATGAACGACACCTCCACCTGCAAATGCTGACCGCGATCGGTCTACGCGCCGACGTCGCGCGACGCATCGATGCGGATTACCCCAAAGTCGCCCGTCGCGCGACGAAGGTTCTGCTGCGAATGGCGTCGCTTCGCAATCCCGGCAACGTGAACGCAAATGAAGTGACCGGCGAGCGGATCTCCGTCCTCGACGTCTTCAACCTGCTCCGCGTCTATCCGTCACACCCCGATCGTCGTGTGATCGACTGCCTGCAACCGATCTACGGAGGCGATGCGCCCCGACGAAAGAAAATGCGGTTGCAGGTTCGCGCGCTGATCGAAGACTTCGAACGCGCTTATGCGGACCTGATGTCCGCATGCCACCGCGTCGCGCCGGAGTCTTACGGAACCATCGCTGAGATGCAACGCTCGATCGCGCTGCGTGCGAGCGCCGAAAACCGGCCGCTCGACGCCCTTTACCGCAGCAACGTCGTTCGCGACTTCACCGAAGCCGTCGATGCATACGTGCAGAGCCGCAACCCGGCGGTGATCTCCGGCATGTTGTCCGAGCGCATCGCAGCGTCTCGTCGCAAGTGCGACTTTGGAGTGCGGTAGCGCGCAGCTACCGCTTTCTATTGCGACGGAGTCGTGGCCGCTCCGCGGCGTTTGAAAGCGGTAGCTCTGCGCTACCGCACTCCAAAGATAACTTCGAGACGATCGAAGCGGTGATAGATCGCATCGAAGTGGTTCATCATCTCGTCGAATCGAGCGTCGTGCGTGTCGAGACGCGCGTTGATCCGCTCGAACTCCGGTGCGATGACCTCGCGATGAAACCTCGTCAGCGTGGTGAACAGCTCGTCAGCCATCGCGCTTATCGTACCTCGGTACGTCCTAAGTCGTCTCTGCCGCCGCGACGCTCTCCGGCTTTTTCCTCATGTCCAGAAACAGTAGCCCGATGCCGATGCAGATCGCGGAGTCGGCGACGTTGAAGGCCGGCCAGTGGTGGTTGCCGACGAACACGTCGAGGAAGTCGACGACGTAGCCGAAGCGGAAGCGGTCGACGAGGTTGCCGATCGCGCCGCCGAGGATGAGGTGCAGGCCGGTTTGCAGAAGGCGGTCGGTGACCGCGGAGCGAAGCGCGTACACGACGACGACGCAGAAGACGATGATCGCGCCGGAGTTGAGCAGCAGCGGGACGATCTTCGACGTCGCGTTCGCGCCGATGCCGAACGCCGCGCCGGTGTTGCGCACGTGCACGATCTGGAAGAAGCCGGGGATGATCAAGATCGCCTCATGGAGGTCGATGCGTTTCACGACCAGCCACTTGGTCCAGACGTCGAGAAGAATGACCGCGGCGGAGAGGATCAAATAGTGGGCGCGTTTCAACGAGTCGCTCCTGCAAGTTGGCGTTCCTCGATCAGACGATCGAGCTCGGTGCGAAGACGGCCGAGAATCTCATCGTACGTGAACTGTCCGAGAGTCTCTTCGCCGCGCTTGAGATTCACATAGCTCGGCGCGCACCACATGCCGAGGTCGGCGTCATCGGTCTCGCCCGGTCCGTTCACGCGGCAGCCCATCACCGCAATCGTGATGTCGTGCTCCTTCGCGTACGCAGTCATCTCTCGCACGTTCTGAGCCAGATCGATGAACGCTTCGTTCTCGACGCGCGAGCAGGACGGGCAGCTGATGATGTTCAGACCTTTGTGCTCGAAGCGCGGCACGGAGCGGAAGCGTCCCGACGCGATGTCGTCGAGGATCTGCCGTCCGACGAGGATCTCGTCGCCTTTCTTTTCGAACGGCAGCGTGAGCGAGACGCGAATGGTGTCGCCGATGCCGCGCGTGATGAGCTGCTCGAACGCGATGCGCGTCTTGATGACGCCATCCGGCGGCATGCCGGCCTCGGTGACGCCGAGGTGCAGCGGCACGTCCGGACGTGCCTCGGCGAAGCGGATGTTCGAGTCGATGACTTTGTTCGGATCGGAGTCTTTGAGCGAGACGCAGTACTGATCGAAGCCGAGGTCGTCGAGCATCGCGCAATGTTCGAGCGCGGACTCCAGCATCGGCGTGATCGAATCTTCCTTGTCGTATTTCGCGAGCTTGTCCGGGTCGACCGAGCCCGCGTTCACGCCGATGCGCATCGCGCAGCCGTGCTCGCGCGCGATGTCGACGAGGTACTTCACCTTTTCGCGAATCGGCTTCTCGCGCTCGAGGTGATAGAGATGGCCTGGGTTGTAGCGAAGCTTCTGCACGAACGGCGCGACCTTCTCCGCGAGGCGATAGTTCTCCTGCAGATCGATGGAGAGATTCGCGTTCGGACGCGCGGCGCGGATCTCGGCGAGCGCGGCCACGTCTTTCGGATTGTCGACGGCGATGCGGATCACGTCCGCGCCGGCGGCCTCGAGCAATTCGACCTGGCGGATCGTCGCGGCGATGTCCACCGTGCGTGTGGCGGTCATCGACTGCACGGCGATCGGGTTGTTGCCCCCGATCTTCACGTTGCCGATGCGGATTTCTCTCGTCTGTCGAGTAGTCGTCACGCGCGGTGCTAACGCATTGGATCTACAAAGATTCCGGGAAAAACGTTTACGCTTTCCCGTCTCTCTTTCTGTAACCGACGGAGGAAAACGCGATGAAAAACGAGATCAGCTGGCCAACGGGGCGGTTCAACATCGTGTCCAAGCTGGCGGCGGGCCCGGCGGGAAACTACGTGCTGACGTTTGATTCGTCGCAGAACCGCGTCAGGATCGTCGGCAATCCAGGGCCCGATGATCACTGGACCGCGGCGCCGGATCCCCTGGGCGGCGCACTTCTGACGCACGTCAAATCGGGACTGACGCTCGCGATGACGCAGCCCGGCGAAAAGCTGATCATGGTTCCTCCCGGAACAGACATGAGGCAGCTCTGGCGTGTCGAAGCCCTTGGCGACTGGGTGGGGATCAACGCGCTCATGAACTGGGAGTGGAAGATCAACGTCTTTGGCAGCGATCCTGGGGGAATCGTCGGTGTGTACCACTGGGACGGCGGCGCCGACAACGAAAAGTGGTTGCTCGGCTAGCCGGCACGGCCGGCAGCGCTGGTTGGCAAAGCCTCGGGCACGAGCGTCGCTCGAGGCTGCGTTCCGCCGCGCAATCTCCTAGGCGTACGCGTTCTTCCGCAGCACCATCATGTGCCGCTCGGGCGCGTCGAGCGGCGCGAATCCGAACTGCGCGTAGAGGCCGTGGGCGTCGCGCGTCACGAGGTGCCACCGCCGCAGTCCCTGCAACGCGGGATGCGACATCACCGCGGACATGATCTCTTTCGAGATGCCGCGTCCGCGATGGGACGGCGTGACGAAGACATCGGCGAGATACGCGAACGTCGCGTAATCGGTGATCACGCGCGCGAATCCGACCTGCGCATCGCCGTCGAACGCGCCGAAGCAGAGCGAGTGCTCGAGCGCGCGCGCGACGACGTCGCGCGGAACGTTCGTCGCCCAGTACGACTCCACCGCGAGGTAGTGATGAATGAACGCGACGTCCATGCGCGCGCGATCGCTGGAGATGGTGATGCTCATGGCTTCGCAGTTGCGAGTGGCGAGCGGCGTTCGGGTAAGCCAGCCAGGCCAGGGCAACTGGCCACGGGCCACTCGTTACCGGCGAGCAACTCGCCACTCTCAACTCGCAACTTCACACGACCGTCTCCTGCACGCGATCCGCGCCGATGCCGGCGAGGATGTGCAGCGCGTTTTCCATCTCCGCGAGCGTCGCCGGCGCGCCGATGCTGACGCGATACGCGCGCGGCACGTCATCGCCGACGGCGAACGACGATGCACTCGCGACGCGCACGCGTCGCCGCCGCGCTTCTTCGACGAATGCGTCGGGCGTCCATCGCCGCGGCAGCTCGACCCACAGATGCGACGATCGCGGATCGCCGCTCGCGTGCTCGAGAATGCGCCGCGCCGCGCGATTGCGGAACGAGATCTCCGTGCGCTTCTGCTCCGCGATGCGCGCGACCGTGCCGTCCTCGATCCACGTCGCTGCCATCTCCGCGAGCACGGGCGAGGTGAGGAGCGTGCTCGCCGCGAGCGCCGCCTGCGCACGCGTGAACAGCGCCTCGGGCGCGGTGAGATAGCCGACGCGCATCGCCGGCGCGACCGCTTTGCCGAGGCCCTTGATGAAGATCGTGCGATCGGGAGCGAACGACGCGATCGTGAGCGGTGTTTTCTCCAGCAGGAACCCGCAGACGTCGTCCTCGATGATCGTCAGGCCGTGCTTTTCGGCGATGGCGGCGATCTCGCGGCGGCGCTTTTCCGGCAGGACCGTACCGGTGGGATTGTGCAGCGACGGAATCGTGTAGAGAACTTTCGCCCCGCGGCCGCGGCACGCGCGCTCGAGCGCATCGGGAAGAAGTCCCGAGCGATCCATGGCCACGCCTTCGAGGCGCTTGCCGAACAGCGACGCGATCGCTTTCGCGCCGTGATACGTGACCGATTCCGTGAGGATCGTGTCCGACAGATGCGTGGTCGCGGCGAAGGCGAGAAAGAGCGCGTGTTGCGTTCCGGACGTGACGATCACGCGCGACGGATCGACGCGCCGGCCGATCCACGCCGCGCCTGCGGCGCGATGGCGCTCGCTGCCGCAGCCGTATGCGTACGTCGACGACGTGAGCATCAGCGCGGCGCGATCGAGCATCGCCCGCGAGGGAACGGGCACCGGCGTGCTGACGATGTTCGTCGCGAGGTCGATGTCTTCATTGATGGCGATGCCGGTGTCGCGTCGTGCGGAGCGCACGAACGTCCCCCGTCCGGTCGACGATTCAACGAGTCCGCGCCGCGCCGCTTCGGCGTACGCGCGCGTCACGGTGACCGGCGTGATGCCGAGCACCTTCGCCAGATCGCGATGCGTGGGAAGCTGGCTGCCGGACATGAGCACGCCCGCGTAGACATCGCGCTCGAGCGCGTCGGCGATGCGGCTGTAGATCGGCTCGGGGGTCTCCGGCAGTCGTGGTGACCAAATTGTCATAAGCGCGGTGTCATACTTGACGCGGTAGGAGTGTAACACTATGGTTCAGCAGATGAGCAGTCACGATTTTGTCGACGAATCGCTTCTCCGCCGCGCCCACGAGCACGCCTCGGCATTTCTTCGCTCTCTTCCCGAGCGCCACGTCGGCGCGCGCGCCTCGCGCGACGAGCTGATGGCCGCGCTGCGCGTGCCGCTCACGCAGGGCGGCGAGCCGCCCGCGGCGGTGATCGACGCGCTGGCCGCGCAGGGCGACCGCGGCGCCATCGCCTGCGCGGGTCCGCGCTACTTCGGGTTCGTCATCGGTGGAAGCATCCCCGTGGCGCTCGCGGCCGACTGGCTGACCAGCGCGTGGGATCAGAATCCCGGCATCTACGCGACGTCGCCGATCGTCTCGGTCATCGAAGACATCGCGCGCGAGTATCTGCTCGACGTGCTCGATCTTCCGCGCGAGTCGAGCGTCGGATTCGTGACCGGTTGTCAGATGGCGAACTTCACCTGCCTCGCCGCGGCACGTCACGGCGTGCTGCGCCGCGCGGGATGGGACGTCGAGGAGGACGGGCTGCACGGCGCGCCGCGCGTGAATCTCGTCACGAGCGCGGAGTCGCACGTGACAGTCGATGTCGCGATGCGCTACCTCGGCTTCGGCACGCGCTCGCTGCTGCGCGTCGAGACCGACGGGCAGGGGAGGATGCGCGCCGATCGTCTGCGCCGCCTGCTCGACAATCTCACCGGCCCGACCATCATCTGCGCGCAGGCGGGCAACGTGAACACCGGCGCATTCGATCCGGTGGCGGAGATCGCGACGATTGCGCGCGAGCATTCGGCGTGGCTGCACGTCGACGCCGCGTTCGGATTGTGGGCGCGGGCGAGCCGCGCGCTGCGGCCGCTCGGCGAAGGCCTCGAGCTCGCGGACTCGCTGGCGACCGACGCGCACAAATGGCTGAACGTTCCGTACGACTGCGGCGTGGCGATCGTGCGCCATCCGGAAGATCACCGCGCGTCGATGACGACCACCGCTGCGTATCTCGTGCAGACCAGCGGCGTCGAGCGCGATGCGGTGGACTGGGTTCCGGAGTTCTCGCGCCGCGCGCGCGGCATCACCGTGTACGCCGCGCTGCGCGCGTTAGGCCGCGACGGCGTCGCCGATCTCGTCGACCGCTGTTGCGCGCGTGCGCGGCAGATCGCGGATCTTCTCCGCGCCGCGCCGGGCGTGCAGGTGCTCAATGACGTCGTGCTGAATCAGGTGCTCGTCCGCTTCGGCGACTCGGATGAAGTCACGCGCCGCGTCGTCACCGGCGTGCAGCAGGAAGGCACGTGCTGGCTCGGCGGCACCACATGGCAGGGCCTCGCCGCAATGCGCATCTCGTTCTCGAACTGGGCGACGAGTGAAGAGGATGTCCGGCGGAGTGCGGAGGCGATCTTGAAAGTGTTCGCGGAATGCGCTTCCCCTCTCCCCACCGCAGTGGGGAGAGGGTAGGGTGAGGGGACAAATCACCCCAGCATCTTCGCGATCTCCGCGATCGCATCCTTCTTGTCGACCACGTGCAGCGACGGGCCGACGCGGCGGCGCACGTCGTCGCGGTCGGAGCTGGTCATGAAGATCACGTGACCCAGCTCCTCGCCGACTTCTTCGCGCAGGTAGGTCAGCACGCCGTAGCCGCTGTGACGCGAGACGTCGGCGTCGATGACGATCGCCGCGTAGTTCTCCTGCTCGAGCTTCGAGATCGCGTCCCAACCGTCGGTCGCGCAGTCGCAGTTGAAGCATTCTTCGATCGTTCGTGAAATGGCAGGGTTGTCCTCGACGACCAGGATCTTGTCTTCTCTCCGCATAGTCAGCAATTTATGGATTGCGCAGGAAGGGTGGCAAGCGCGACCATGATGAAATGCGCACGCAATTTACGGTTGCTCTCCTGCTGCTTTGCACTTCGCTCTACGCCGCCGATCCCGCGTGGATCGAATACGGACCGGATGGGCCGCTCGCGCGAACGATCGTGACCGATGGCGGTCACTGTCCGCACATCACGATCGACGGCGTCGAAACGAAGATGACGACGCACGCGGAGCCGGCGAAAAACTATGAAGTGCACGTGTGCGAGGCGCTGCTGCCGCAGGGCGTGCGGTCGGCATCGATCGGCGAGGTCGCGCTTCCGGTCGCGAAGCTCGGCAAGTCCGCGAAGGTTGCGATCCTCGGCGACACGGGCTGCCGTCTCAAAGCCGCATCCGGCAAATGGCCGGCCGCGATTCAGGATTGCAGTGATCCGAAGGCGTGGCCCTTCGCGGCGATTGCGAAGTCGATCGCCGCGTGGGATCCGGATGTCGTGTTGCACGTGGGCGATTACTACTACCGCGAGGCGGTGTGCGAAGGCACGAAGTGCAAGCCTTCGACCTACAACTGGAAGCGCTGGAACGAAGACTTCTTCACGCCCGCTGCACCGCTGCTCGCGAACACGCCGTGGATTCTCGTGCGCGGCAATCACGAAGACTGCTCGCGCGCGGCTGAAGGGTGGTTCCGCTTTCTCGACCCGCGCAACTATGTCTGGGAGAACGCGAAGACGTGCAACTCGAATTGGACGTACACGCCACCGTACCCCGTCAGCGCCGGCGATCTGCACGTGACGGTGGTCGATTCATCCGCGGTGAAATCGTGGGACGCGCAGCAGGCGACGATCTTCGCGAATCAACTCGGTCTTCTCGCCAAGGCGCAGCCGGACACGTGGCTCATGCTCCACCACCCGTTCTGGGCCATCGACGGCACCGACGCCGACACGCAGACGCTCTGGACCGCGTGGCAACAAGCCGGCAGCGCCGTGTCGCCGGTCTCGCTCGTCCTCACCGGACACATTCATCTTCTCGAAATGTTTTCCTTCACCGACAACGGCGTCCCCAACATCGTCGCCGGCAACGGAGGCACCGCACTCGACAAAGCGCCGAGCGACGGCGTCGGGTTCGTGGTCGGACCGCGCACCGTCGCTCGCGCCACGTACAACGATCAATTCGGATTCATCACCGCCACACCGAGCGCGAACGGATGGACGCTCGTGTTGCGCGACGCGAGCGGAGAGGCGAAGACGAATTGTGCGATGACGGCGAGTGGGATTGTCTGTGACTGATTCTGGAGTGCGGCGGCCATGCCGCCGCTGTTTCGGTGCATCGCACATGCGTCCCACCGACAAAGCGGCGGCATGGCCGCCGCACTCCAAACCTACTTCAACACTTTCGCCACCCTCGCCAACAGCACCGTATTTTTCACCGGCTTGCGGATGAAATCGGCGGCGCCGATCTCGAATGCTTTCACTTCCGGCTCTTCGCCGGGCAGGCCGGAGATGAAGATCGTCGGCACCTGGATGCCTTTCTCGTGCAGTGCCTCGAGCACTTTGTGGCCGTCGATGAACGGCAGGTCGATGTCGAGGAGCATGAGATCGACGTGCTCGCGGCCGATGAGCATCAGCGCGTCGGCGCCGTCCTTCGCGAGGAGCACGTTGTAACCCGCGGTTTTGAGGAGCGCGTTCGTGAGCTCGCGATTGAGCACGTTGTCCTCGACCACGAGCACGGTCTTGCGCGCGTCGCGCTCGGCCGGCGCGGTCATCGCGCGCTTCTTGCGCAGGTGGGCGATCTCCTGCTGCAGCGCTTTCGTCTCCGCGTCGGGCTCGACGTCGAGCTCGCGCCGGAGAATGCGCGCGCAGGTGTCGTACTGCTGGAGCGCGTTCAGCAGATCGCCGCTCTTCATGTAGAGGCGCATGAGCGTGCGATGCATCGACTCCTGCAGCGGATCGATGCGCAGGGAACGCTGCGCGACCGCGACCGCTTCGTCGAGCGCGTCGCTGCGCGTGAGCTGCTCGATCAGGTTCCCGTGCGCGCGCAAGGCCAGGCGATGCAAACGATCGCGCTCGGCGATGACCCACTGGTCGAAGCGCTCTTCGTCGATCTCGAAACCGTCGAGGAAGTCCCCGCCGTACAGGCGCGTCGCCGGATCGAGCGCCTCGGCCGTCCCGGTCGCGACGAGCGATTCGAATTCGACGACGTCGACATAGACCAGGGACTCGTCGAGCGAGAGAAAATCGCCTTCCTCGACGAGGATCTTCTGCGACGACACCTGCGCGAGCTCTTTTCGCAGGGTCGAGAGCGTTTGGCGGAGGCTCTGCCGCGCTTGTTCCGGAGCAGTACTGCTCCAGAGCAGGTTGGCCATCTTGTCGCGCGAAACGAGCTGCGCCGGCTTGACGCCGAGGTACGCCAGCATGGCCTGCGACTTCTTGGCCGAGATCGTGATCAGCGTGCCCGACTCGGAGCGGAGCCTGAAGTCTCCGAGGAGCTCGAGATGGAGAACCGACATAGTCGGCGGCGATTATTGCATGGTCAAACGGCCGCTAGCTGTCCCACATCTTCGCCGAGGAACGCGCGAATGTCCGGAACGCGATCTTCGACATCCGCCTCGCCGATCTCGATGATGCGCCTCGTGTAGCTCGGCTCGAACATGAGCAGCGAGATGAAGTCGGGCGACTCGGTCTCCTTCACGCCGAGAGCGCGCACGAGGAGCTTCAGCTTGCGGGGCAGATAGCGTTCGTATTCGCCGGCGATCTTGCCGAGGTCGACGGACGGGCGCAGCACCAGCAGCTCGATCGGCTTGAGGCCGTCGCGCTCGTGCGGCGCCATCTTGCGGAGCAGATCGTTCATCCGCTCCATGCGCGCGACGTCTTCGTCGATCACGTCGAGGAAGACCGCGTTCACGAGCTGCCCAAGGATCTGTGCAGCGGGCGGATAGCCGGAGAGGACCGGCGTCGACGCTTCGTCGGGCGTCTGCTGATAACCGGTCGACATGGCGATGATGCGTCGCGCGCCGAGGTGCACTGCGGGGGAGAGCGGTGCGGCGAGACGCATGCCGCCGTCCCCGTGCCACTCGGATCCGATGCGCACCGCGGGAAAGATGAATGGCAACGCGGCGGAGGCGAGGACATGCTCGATCGTGAACTTCGCCACCGCCACGCGGCGATGCGGTCCTTCGTAAACGTCCGGATTGCGGCCTTGCACCCAGCGCACGGTCTGTCCGGTCGAGTAGTCGAGCGTCATCAGCGCGAGCGCGGTGAGGTCGCCGGAGCGGATGTTTTCCTCGATTCCCGGCACCGGCCTTCCCGGCTCGCTGTCGAGGATGCGGCACAGCAGGTCGCGCAGCGGCCGCGTGTCGACAACGCCATGAGGACGCGACTGCGTGAAGCGGCTCCTGCGCGGGAGCACCGACGCGAGCGCGGAGCGGAAGGGGAGGAATGTCTTCCAGTCGAAGCGATAGATGGAGTCGCAACTGAGCTCGCACCACATCGCCTCGAGCTCGCGCGCTTTCTGGGCGAGTGTTCCGTCGTGCGCCGCGAGATAGATCGCGTTGATCGCGCCGGCCGAGACGCCGGTCACGATTTGAAACTTCAGATGAGGGAAGTGTCGGGCGATCCCTTTGAGGAGTCCGACCTGATAAGCGGCTCGGGCTCCGCCGCCGGTCAGCATCACCGCCAGGTCGCCGGTTGCGTCATCCGCAACATGCTCGAGGAACGCCGGCATGCTCACGGCAGAGGCCCATTGCAGATGGGTTGCCAAAATCGGTTGTGGCAATATCTCTGCTGTTGAATCAGGCACGAGCATGAGCCACACCATCGCGGTCATCGGAGGCGGCATCAACGGGGCGGGCGTCGCGTGGGAGCTCGCGCGGCGCGGCTACGCGGTCACGCTGTTCGAGAAGGGCATCTGTGGCGCGCAGACCTCCTCCGCGACGACGAAGATGATCCACGGCGGGCTGCGCTACCTCGAGCGTTTTCACTTCGCGCTCGTGCGCGAGTCATTGCGCGAGCGGTCGTGGTTGCTGCGCAATCTTCCCGAGCTCGTCAAGCCTTTGGAGATCCTCCTGCCGATTTACGCCGACAGTCCGCGCAGTCGCGCGACGATCAAAGCGGGACTCATGCTTTATGACCGGTTTGCGTCCGATGCAAATCTTTCCAGGCACCGCTCGCTCGATCTGCAGGAGCTCGCGGCGCGGGCACCGCTGATTCGCGACGGACTTCGCGGCGGATTCTCGTACTGGGACGCGCAGGTCGACGACTTCGCGCTCGTGCGCACCGTGATCGCATCGGCGATTCGCGACGGTGCGACGATCCGCGAGAACACGCGCGTCGATTCCATGCGCCGCGACGGACAGCAGTGGATTCTGCGCGCGAATCACGGCGATGAGTCGCGCTTCGATCTCGTCGTCAACGCCGCCGGTCCGTGGATGAACGAGCTCCTCGGCGAGAATCACCTCTCCGCGCCGTACGTGCTTTCGCTCGTGCGCGGATCGCATCTCGTGCTCGAGCACCGCGTGAGCGAGGCCGGGCTTCTGTTGCAGTCGACGAGCGATCGCCGCGTGTTCTTCGTTTTGCCGTGGAAAGGCGGAACGCTCGTCGGCACGACGGAAATCGTGCAGAAGGAATCGCCCGATCACGTGCACGCGAGCGACGAAGAGATCGACTACCTCATCGCGCGCTACGACCGCTATTTTCGCGTGCCCGTCACGCGCGACGACGTCGCGTCGACGTTCGCCGGCGTGCGCCCGCTCGTCGGCCGCGCCACCAACCCGAGCGCCATCGGCCGCGAGTTCCGCGTCGTCCGCCGCGGCAACATGATCCACGTCTTCGGCGGCAAGTTGACTACGTTCATGGCCCTCGCGCGCAAAGTCGCGCTGCGCACCGACAACTATTTCGGCGAAACGCGCGAGGCGAAAGAGCCCGTGTTCGCGCCGGTGGTGGACGTGGCGGCGTGAGCGCTAAACTTCCCGCCTCATGACTTTCATCCCCACCCTCGACACCGACTCGAAGCATCGCCCGCGTGTTCCGCGAACGCTCGATCCGATCGAGATCCGCATTCTCGGATCGCTGATGGAGAAGCAGCTTTCGACGCCGGAGTATTACCCGCTCACGCTGAATGCGCTGACCGCCGCGTGCAATCAGAAGTCGAATCGCGAGCCGGTGATGGACGTCGGCGAGAACGAGATCGAGCGCGCTCTGAATCGGTTGCAGGACGAGAAGCTCGTCTGGCGTGTGATGGGCGGGCGTGCCGTGCGCTTCGATCACAACCTCGACAGCGTGTGGCATCTCAATCGCCGCGAAAAGGCGCTGCTCACGCTGCTGTTTCTTCGCGGGCCGCAGACTGCGGGCGAGATGCGCGGGCGCAGCGACCGGTTGCATCAGTTCGACGCCGTGGCCGATGTCGAAGACACGCTGCGCGACATGGCCGCGCACAGCGAGCCGCTCGTGCGCCAGCTGGCGCGGCGTCCGGGACAAAAAGAAGAGCGATGGGCACACACCGTCGGCGGCGCGATCGTCGAGGCGCCGGAGCCGGAATCGACGGACGCGACACCGCGCGGCGAGCCGCTGGCGCTGCGCGTCCAGCGGCTCGAAGAACAGGTCGCGGCGCTCGCGACGGAGCTGCGCGAGCTGAAAGGGAAGTTAGGGGAGTGAGCGTGCGCTCACGCCCAATTCAATTTGAACTTCTTCAGCGTCTTGTCGTCCTTCAGCTTCCAAAGCGGGACGGACACGTTGCCTTTGAGGTACTGGCCGCCGAAGTGGAGGCCGACGATCCGGCCGCTCTCCAGATCGAGGACGCACGAGCCGGAGTTTCCGCCTAACGTCGATGCATCGTGGCCGAGGATCTGCGGAGCTTCTTTGAGACCGGTGGTCTTGCCCGGCTGCAGGCGTTTGACGTTGTAGATGTTTTTGAAGATGTCGAGCTGCGCCTGCGCGCCGTTGCGCGAGTCGTAGGCGGGATAGCCGATCACCGCGACGTCGGCGTCCTTCGTCGCCTTCGGCGCTTTGCCGGAGAGCTCGAGCGGTGCCGGCGACTTCGCGCCTTTCCCGCCCTTCTTCGCGACGCTGAGCAATGCGAGATCGTAGGTCGGGTGAATGGTCAACACCTTGTCGACCTTGAACTCGTTCGCCTTGTCGCGCTGATACTCCTCCTTGTAATCGACGCGCGCCTTCACGCCGCGGAGGAACTTCCAGGCCTTCCCCGACTGCTGCGAGAAGATCTCCGCCACGTGGCGATTCGTCATCAGAATGCCGTCGCCGACGAGGAACGCCGTACCGCACCACGGATAGGTGTGATGTCCGTCGAGCTCCACGCGGCCGACGCTCGGGAGTGCGCCCTTGAGCATCGTCCGGCGGTCTTCGAGCATCTGCCATTCCGGCGGCGGCGCCGCGAAGTCGCCGTCCTGCACGAGCAGCGCGGGACGTCCGAAGAGGTGCACGATGGCCTCGAGTCCGAGCTGCTCGCCCGGAGTGAAATCGCTCTGTCCCTTGCGGGCCTTTTCCAGTCCCGACAAACCGTCGCGCAATCGCTGGTCGAGCACTTCGGTGCGCGGCAGTCCATAGAGCTCCGCATCGCCCGCGGGCCCGCGGAGCGAGTCGAACGCGGGCATCTCGAGATTGCCGGTGCTCTCGATATGCGTCGTCGCCGCACCGACGTCGTCAATGGTGCGATTCGGCTTCGGGAAAACGCGCTTCACCATTCTGAACAGCTGCGTGACGTCCGGCATGAGGTCCCTCCTGATTTTCTTCCGGTGCAAAACAACATAGGTCCGTCGATTCCCTAAATCACGCCGATCTTACGGAGATCCTCGATCACGGTCGTGATCGCAATTCCTTCATTGCGATAGAACGATTTTTTCGTTCCCGGCTCGCGCAGCATGCCGCCGCTGTGATGCAGCGCGACGATGCGCCATTGATCGTCGAACACCGGAGCGCCGGACGAGCCGGGCAATGTGTCCGTCAGATACTGAACGCGCCCTTCGCCCACATACGCAACCGTGTTGTGATACAGCCCGATCTGCTTCGGGCCGCCGCCGGGATGTTGAATGATGTTGACGTACTGATCGACCTTCACGTCCGCCGGCTGCAACTCGATCGCGCCCCATTTCTGCTGCGCCGCGGCGTCGACTCCGATCGCGGTCCAGTCATTCGCTTTGTTCGTGTGAAAGCGCGAGGGATCGAGCGCAAACGGTTCCACCGCGGCGTCGAGACCATCCGCGGTTTGCTGATAGTTCATCTCCGCGACCGCGCCCTGTGCGGACTCCGCTGACGGCAACACGTGATTGTTCGTCAATAGCCAGTTGTTGCCGATGAGGAATCCGGTGCCGCTGCTGCGATCGCTGCGCACGACGCGCCCAACGGAGCGCGCGCGCAGCATGCCGATCTCCAGAAAGCGGATCGGCAGGAGTGTGCTCTGCGCGCCGATGATTTTCTCGAGATGCGATTCATCGCTCGGCGCGACCCAATTCAGATCGGGGCCTTTGACGACCGGCGGCTCATTGCGCTTCAGCGCGAGCAGCATCTCGTGATCGCCGAAGTCCTTCAATGCGCAGTCGAGAACCGCCAGCGCCTTCGCGGGATGTCCCGGCTTGCTGCCGTGCGATTTGTCTGCGAACTGGAGGATGTTGAACCAGTTCACCAGTGCCATGTCGTCGAATTCGATCAGGGCCTGCTTCATCTCCGCGCACGCGACGATGCGGCGCGATTCTTTCTGCGTCGGATAGAGATCCGCGAGAACGTCGTTGAGCTGCGTGAGCCATGGGGACCAGGTCATGCGGCCTCCAGCACGTAGGGATTGATCACGCGAATCGCGTCGATGAGCTGCGCCACTTTCGCGCGGGGAACGCGCTCGACGAGATTTCGGCTCTCCTCCGCGAGCGATCCGTCCCGGAACCATGTGCTGTCCGGAATGCCGATGTCATTGGAGGCGCGTCTCAACAACCCGACGTTGAGGCGCGTGAGCACGTCGAGCAGATAGTCGGTCGTGTTCGCTCCGACCATGGCGTCTTCGATGCGCCGCTGCACGAGGCCGATCGCCTGCGCGAGCTCGGCGGGCGAGCTGTAGATCGCCTCCCAGATCGGCTGCGTCTGATCTGCGCTGAGCAGATATCGCCCGGCGCGGTCGTCCACGTCTTTGTACGAATCGAAGAATTGCTCGATCTCCAGGCGGCAACGCGGATCGGTGCTCACGACGCAGGCGACCACGAAGTCGTAGAGCTCCGCGTTGCCTTTGTAATAGCGCATGATCGAGAAAGGATCGATCTCGATGGCGCCGTTGCGCTCCTCTACTTTGAGTTGCTCGGGTCGATCGAGGCGGAAGTAGGCGCGCGGAATGTTTCGCGTCGACGGAAACTGGTCCGCCCATGTCTTCGCCATCTCCTGCCACGTCGCCCGGTCGATGCGCAACACGTTGCCTTCGCGGAGCCGGTGATACTCCCAGACGTCCGGGGCGATGAGCAGCGGGACACCGGCCGAAGCGCTGCCGCTCGTACCGAGGCTGCAGAGGCGATAGCCGCTCTCGGATGGCGCGAGCTTCAGCGTGCCGACGCCGCCGCTCACGAGCGACGATTTCCCGAACGGCTTCAGTGCGGTC
>Ga0075428_100001087_pt1 | contig 28949 bp, 28 predicted proteins | sample RhiMetdeltSRZDD2_FD_75291 | JGI IMG/M metagenome (GOLD analysis project Ga0075428, IMG submission 75291) | Populus rhizosphere microbial communities from Tennessee, USA - Rhizosphere MetaG P. deltoides SRZDD2 | ecosystem: Host-associated > Plants > Roots > Rhizosphere > Soil | place: USA... | reverse complement strand
TTTTACAACCACCAATGGGCACAGACGGGGCGGAACCCCGCGGGACTGTTTCGCGATTTCGCCAGGAACGTCGGACTCGATCTCCAACGCTATGACGAATGCATGACCGCGGGTCGCTACGCCTCACGGATCGAGTTCAGCCGGCAGGAGGGCGACCAGCTGCTCGTGAACGGCACGCCGACCTTCTTCGTCAACGGCAAGATGTTCAACGCCTCGCGCGCGACGTCCGACGCCTTCAAGGCCATGGCGGACAGCATTATCGCGCGCACGCCGCCGAAGCCGCGCCCTCCCGCAGATCGTTGATGCGGAGTCGGCAGGCGATCGCGCTGCTCGCGCTCGTCGGCTGCTTCGTCGCGCTGTACCTCTGGCTCCACGCCCTGGGCGTTGGCGGCCCGTTGCAGTGCGGCACGGGCGGATGCGACACCGTGCAGACGAGCCGCTGGGCAGTCTTCCTCGGTCTCCCAGTCGCGTTTTACGGCGTGGTCGGCTACTTCGTCATTCTCGTCGCGGCGTTGGCGGCTCTACGGCCGGCCGCGCTGGTGCAGCGGAAGTGGAATGCCGTGTTGCTCGGATTGGCCAGCGTGGGTGTTCTGTTTACGGTCTATCTCACCTATATCGAGCTCTTCGTCATCCACGCGATCTGCCGATGGTGCGTCGCGTCAGCCGTCATCATTACGGCGATATGGGTAGTGGCGGTGGTGTCCCTGCTCCGTGATCACGTCTCCTCCGACTCGTACTGATCTCGCAGCTTCGCGACCACGGTCGGATCGGCCAGCGTCGTCGTATCGCCCAGGGCGCGGCCTTCAGCGATGTCCTTCAGGAGACGGCGCATGATTTTCCCACTGCGCGTCTTGGGCAAGTCCGCCGAAAACAGTATGTCGTCGGGCTTCGCGAGCGCGCCGATTTTCTTGGACACATGATTCTTGAGCTCTTCGCGCAGCGCGTCGGTGGCCTGCCGGCCTTCCTTTAGCGTAACAAATGCTGCCAGCGCCTGACCCTTCAGGTCGTGCGTCCGGCCTACGACTGCCGCCTCGGCAACGGCCGAATGATCGACGAGCGCGCTCTCTACTTCCATCGTCCCGATGCGATGACCCGCGACGTTGAGCACGTCGTCGACACGTCCCAGGATCCAGAAGTAGCCGTCGTCGTCCCGTTTCGCTCCGTCGCCCGCGAAGTACGTGTTCTTCCACTTGCTCCAGTAAACGGAGCGGTAGCGGTCATCGTCACCCCAGATCGTGCGTAGCATGCCGGGCCACGGCTTCGGTATGGCGAGGTATCCGCCGCCGACCTTCACTTCTTTCCCCTCGCCGTCGAGCAGGACGGCTTCGATGCCGGGGAAGGGAATGGTCGCGGAACCAGGCTTGGTCGCGGTTACACCGGGCAGCGGGGTGATCATGATCCCGCCCGTCTCCGTCTGCCACCACGTGTCCACGATGGGGCAGCGGCCGCCGCCGATGTGCTCCTGATACCACATCCACGCTTCCGGATTGATCGGTTCGCCGACCGAGCCGAGGAGTCGAAGCTTCGAGAGATTGTGCCGGGCGGGAAGCTCCGTGCCCCATTTCATGAAGGCGCGGATCGCCGTCGGGGCGGTGTAGAACACCGTGACCCCATGTTTTGCACAGATAGCCCAGAACCGGTCCTTCGCCGGATGATCTGGCGCCCCTTCGTACATCACTTCCGTCACGCCAAGCGCCAACGGGCCATACACGACATACGAATGCCCGGTCACCCAGCCCACGTCGGCCGTGCACCAAAAGACGTCGGAGTCTTTCAGGTCGAACACCCACTTCGTGGTCGCGTAGGCCTGTGTGAGGTAGCCGCCGGTGGTATGCAGGATGCCTTTGGGCTTTCCGGTGGTGCCCGACGTATACAGAATGAACAGCGGATCTTCCGCATCCATCGCTTCCGGCGGGCAGTGCGGTTCGGCGGTACGCATGACCTCTGTCCACCAGAGATCTCGACCCGTTTTGAACGTCACTGTCTGCCCGGTGCGGCGGAGTACGACGACATGCTCGATGGAGGGCGTCGCCTGCAGCGCGTCATCGGCGTTCTGCTTGAGCGGAACGATAGCACCGCGGCGGTAGCCGCCGTCGGCGGTGATGAGCAGCTTCGCGCCCGCGTCGTTGATCCGGTCGCGCAGCGATTCTGCAGAAAACCCGCCGAAGACCACAGTGTGGACCGCACCGATACGCGCGCACGCGAGCATCGCCACCGCCACTTCGGGAACCATCGGCAGGTAAATGGCGACGCGGTCACCACGTCCGACACCCAGGCGCTTAAGGACGTTGGCGAACTTGTTGACGTCGCCGTAGAGCTCGCCGTAGGTAATGCGTCTCACCTGGTCGGGGGGCTCCCCCTCCCAAATGAGTGCGACCCGGTCGCTCTTGCCGGCCTTGATATGTCGGTCGAGGCAATTCACCGAGGCGTTGAGCTTCCCGCCCAGGAACCACTTGGCGTGCGGGGGCTTCCACTCGAGCACGCGGTCCCAGGGGCGGCTCCAGTCGAGTTGCTTCGCCCACTCGGCCCAGTAACCTTCGGGATCCCGCCGGGCGCGCTCGTAGATGTCGGTAGTCCGGACGTGAGCCTGAGCCGTGAAGCCGCTCGGCGGGGTGAAGCGGCGCTGTTCGTCCAGGAGGGTTTCAATTCTTTCGGTCGGCATAGTTCGAGATATTAAGGAAGAGGGACGGTCTAGCAAGTTGCGCCGGGCCGTTCGGTCTGCGGTAGGCCAACAGCGTGAGGAGGCTCACGCTTTTTGCGACAACCTCTTGACGCGACGCGCGTTAGCGGACCTGGCACTGGAGTGGCGTTACACGAGCCACGAGGAACTATGGCACCATTGCCCGTGGAGAACTCGCTGATGTCTACGCGCCTGACCGAAAAGACGATGGCGGCGCCGGAACGACTCGATCTGGAGTCTCGTACCGGGTTTCGTCGCGCGGCAGGAGACGTCCTCGACCAGCTCGCGGAGGGAACCGGCCGTCTGATCATCGATCTGTCGGGGACGCGCTCGATCGACAGCGCGGGCCTGGGTGCATTGATGCTGATTCAACGCAAGGCGTCCGAGCGCCGGCAAGTGGTCTGCCTGCGCGGCGTGAACGAGGAGCTTCGTTTCCTGCTCGTGCTTACCAAGCTCGACGATCTGTTCGAATTGGAGACCGGCGTATCCTGACGTAGATTGGCGCGAATGGCGAATGCTCCCGCCCCGCCGTCGTCGCTCCGTAAGGTCCTCTTTGTCGAAGACGAAGCAGCGCTACAGTATTCCTATCAGCGTTTCTTCGAGGGAAAGTACGCCATGGCCTACGCGCCGACGGGTGCGGAGGCCATGCGTCAGCTCGAAGGCTTCGAGCCCGATGTGCTGGTGCTCGACATGCGACTGCCCGACACCGACGGCATTGCGTTGTTACAGCGCATTCGCGAAAAGCGCCCCAAGTTGCCTGTCGTCGTGACGACCGCATACGTGAGTATGGAGCCGCTGATGAACGTCCTCGATTTGGGGCACAGCCGCTACCTCGTGAAACCATATGAACTGAGCGAGCTGGCGGCCGCGATCGATGCTGCGGGCTGAAGGGCTGCGGCACTCGTTCGGTGCTGTTCGGGCCCTCGACGACGTCTCCTTCACCGTGAATCCGGGTCAAACCCTCGCTGTGTTCGGACCGAACGGCGCGGGCAAGACCACACTTCTCAAGGTGCTCGCCGGCCTGATTCAGCCGCAGGCCGGGCGCGCGCATGTCGATGGCGGCCGCCGCGCGATCGGTTGGATCGGCCATCAGCCACAGCTGTACGGCCAGCTCACCGTGATCGAGAACCTGCGTTTCTGGGCGTCGCTCTATGACACTCATCCGAACGCCGATCTACTGGCCCGGCTGGGTATCCAGGAGCACGCCAACAGGCCGGTGCGCGCCCTGTCTCGAGGGCTGGTGCAGCGCGTCGCTATCGCGCGGGCGCTCGTCCATGACCCGCGGGTCCTGTTGCTCGATGAGCCGTTCACGGGATTGGATCGGACAGCTGCGGAGGCGCTGAGCCGTTTGCTCGGCCACCACGCGGCGGCCGGTCGCGCGACGGTGCTCGTGACGCACAACGTGGAGGAAGGAACGGAGCTCGCGACGGACGTGGCGTTCATGCGCAACGGCCGCTTTGTGCACTGTGCGCCACGATCCGGCCGGGACCCGAGCGACATCGCCGCGGAGTATCGCAGTGCGGTTGCCTGACCTCGTGCGGCATGCGTGGGCCGTTGCGCGCAAGGACCTGCTGGTGGAGTACCGCTCGCGCACCGCGATTCTCGCCGCCATCGCGTTCGTGGTACTGGTGCTCATCGTTTTCAACTTCGGCCGCGATCCCACCGCCGTTTCAAACGTCGATCTCGCCCCCAGCATCTTATGGGTGACGTTTACTTTTGCCGCGATCCTGGCGTTGAATCGGGCGTTCCAGCTCGAGCTCGAGAACCAGGCGCTCGACGGTCTGCTGCTCGCGCCGATCCAGCGTAGCAGCATCTATTTGGGAAAACTGATTGCGAATCTGGCTTTTGTGGCGCTGATCGAAGTGATTGGGGTGCCGCTCCTGGCGCTCTTCTTCAACGTGCGGATTCTGCCGGTCATGGGGCCGCTCGCGGGTGTGGTCGCGCTCGCGACGGTGGGATTCGTGACGGTGGGTACGTTGTTCAGTGCGATGACGGTGCGCACACGCTTCGCCGAGCTGCTTCTGCCGGTCCTGTTACTGCCGTTTATGATCCCGCCCCTCATCTGGGCGGTGCTCGCGACCGGGCGATTATTCGCCGCGCGTCCCTTGAGCGAGATCGAGGGGTGGCTTAAGATGCTGGCCGCCTATGACATCGTGTTCGTGGGGATCGCCCTTCTCCTCTTTCCCGCAACGGTGAACGAATGAGGATGCTGCGCGTCGGCCGCTGGATTACCGCGCTTTCATTCCTTCTGCTTGCCGGAGTCTACGTCCGGGCGCTCGTGTACACCCCCGTGGAGCGGTTCCAAGGTCTCGCGCAGAAGATTTACTATTTGCATGTGCCCGCGGCGATCTGGGCGGAGACGGCAATGATACTCGTGGGCCTCGCGAGCATCTTCTACCTCTTCCTCAAGGACCCGCGACTGGACCGCTTTGCGGAATCGTCCGCGGAAGCGGGCACGGTGTTCGCGGCGATCGTGTTGACCACCGGGCCGATCTGGGGGAAGCCGATTTGGGGCACGTGGTGGTCGTGGGATGCGCGGCTGACCCTCACGCTGTTCCTCTGCCTGCTCTACGTGGGTTACCTGCTGCTGCGCGGCGCGGTTGCCGATCCCGCTGCGCGGGCGCGTTTCGCCGCGGTGCTCGGCATCTGCGGTATGGTACTGGTTCCGTTCGTGCACCTCAGCGTGTACATGTTTCGCACCCTGCATCCGATGCCGATCGTGCTGAAGCCGAGCGCCCCGTCGCTTCCACCAAGCATGCTGTCGACATTTCTGCTTTCATTATTTGTCTTCACGCTGCTGTACGTCGGATTCGTGGTCCAGCGCTACGCGTTGAGTTATCTCCGCGAGCAGCTGGAAGCGGCTGCGGACGGGGTGGGTCATGCCTGAGTCCATTCCGCAGAATGGCGGTTACATGATCGCAGCCTATGTGATTGTGGCGGTCATTCTCGCCGGTTACGCGTTGTCACTGTACCTGCGAACGCGCCGCAGCCTTCGCGCGTAACTCGGCGCGCACCTCCGACAACTTGCTGTGGCCGTCGGGTACCTGGGTGGCCCACAGGTTGAGTGCTTCATCGGCCGCGGCGTGATCGCCGGCGTCGTACAGCGCTTGTGCATTGTTCCAGAGCGCCGTCGCGCCCCCTCCCGCCGCATGTGCACGGGCAAACCGCGCGGAGGCTTCGGGAAACCGCCCCATCCGGTGATAGATCGCCCCTGCCGCCATCGCCGCATCGGCGCGCTCTTCGAGCGCGAGCGCCTGCTCGAACGCGCCCAGGGCCTCGTCCTGCCGAAACACCATCTGCAGTGCTTCGCCGAGCAGCATCCAGGCATCGGCGTGATCGGGGAAACGAATGCTCGCCTCGCGCGCGGCATCCACGGCCCCCCAGCGGTCCTCGACCACCCGCGACAGGTGCACGAGAGCCGGGTAGAGATCGGCGTAGCCGGGCGCCACGCGACAGCCGAGCCGCAGCCAGGCGACCGCCCGCTTGGGCGCCTCACGCTGGGAGGCCGCAGCCCGACGGGCGCAGAAGCGCGCGAGTGCGGCGCGCAGGGAGCGGAGCATTGCTTGATAATGGGGAAAGCGACGGTGAGATTGCAACGGCGCATGACACGCGTCGCTGGCCTGAAAGGGCGCCGCATCGTGGTTACTCGCGCGCGCGAGCAGGCCGGAGAGTTGATCCGCGCGCTCGAGGATCACGGCGCTGAGACGGTGCTGGCACCGGTCATTCGCATCCAGCCGCTCGAGAACCTCGGACCCCTGCGCGCCGCCCTCACCGGGCTCTCCGCCTATCGGTGGGTCGTGTTCACTAGCCAAAACGCCGTGCAGATCGTACTCGACCGCCTCGTCGCCTGGGGACTCACGCCGCGGGTTTTCGCGTCCACGTCGATTGCGGCGGTCGGAAGCTCCACGGCCGACATGCTCAGACAGCGGGGCCTGATCCCGGCGCTTGTCCCGGACGAGTTCGTGGCGGAAGCGTTGGTGGAAGCGCTCGATTATAGGAGCGACGGAGATCTCGCGGGCTCACGCGTCTTGATCCCGAGTGCCGAGGATGCCCGCGACGTGCTCGCCACCGGCCTGCGGCAGCGCGGCGCGACAGTCGAAAGCATTCCGGTCTACCGGACGGTTCCGGTGCAAGCGGATTTCAGCGGCCTGACTGCGGATCTTGTCCAAGGACACATTGACGCCGTGACGTTCACGTCGTCGTCCACCGTGCGATCGTTTGTCGACCTGGTGGGTCGCGATGCCGCGACATCTGGAAGTTTCGTGACCGCGACGATCGGCCCAATCACCGCGAAGACCGCGAGGGAACTTGGACTGCGCGACATCACCGAGGCCCTTCCTCACACCGTGGCCGGGTTGGTGGAGTCGCTCGTGAGGCGGTTCGCGTGAAGATCGGCACGCGCGGCAGCCAGCTCGCCCGTTGGCAGGCGGAGTGGGTGCGGGCCCGCTTGGCCGAGCGCGGTGTGACGACTGAGTTGGTCGTGATCAAGACACGCGGTGATGCCGAAGTCGACCGGCCGTTGCACGAGCTCGAGGGGAAGGGGTTCTTTACCAAAGAGATTGAAGACGCCCTGCTCGAACGACGCATCGACGTCGCCGTGCACTCACTGAAGGATCTGCCGACGGCGTTGCCGCCCGGGCTCGTGCTCGGCGTCATCCCGGCCCGGCACGATGCACGCGAGGCGCTCGTCACCGGGGGGGGACCGTCGATTTCCGGTCTTCCCGCCGGCACACGCGTGGGCACATCGAGTCTCCGCCGCATCTCGCAAGTCCGGTTTCTTCGCCCTGATCTGGAGGTCGTGCCGTTGCGGGGCAACGTTCCCACCCGCGTGCGAAAGGCGGAATCGCGGGACGGGCTGGATGCGGCGCTCCTGGCGCTGGCCGGGCTCGAGCGATTGGACCTCGGCGGCAAGGCGTCGCCCGTCGACCCTCTAGACGTCATGCCTGCGCCAGGGCAAGGCGCGCTGGGCATCGAGGTCCGCTCGGACGACCGCGAAACGCGAAACGCATTGCAACCGCTTCACGATGCGGCGAGCGCCGCGGCGGTAACCGCCGAACGCGCCCTTCTTGCGGAGCTCGGCGGCGGGTGTCAGGCGCCGGTTGCTGCTTTTGTGGGGCCTGGGGCCTCGGGCCTGGGGCCCAGGTTGTACGGGAGGGTTACGGCGCCGGATGGTTCTGTGCAGCTGACGGCATCCGCGGATATCGACCCGAAGCGTCCTGAAGCCGCGGGTGAAGCGGTCGCGCGCTTGCTCGAGGGGGAGGGGGCCGCGAGCTTACTCGCCCGATGAGCTCCGCTCAGTTTCCGATTCGGCGCATGCGGCGACTGCGCCGCACCCCCGCGCTCCGGCGCCTGGTGCAGGAGACGCACGTCGTTCCTTCGCAGCTCATCTGGCCGCTCTTCGTGATCCACGGCGAAGGAGTGCGGCGGCCCATCGCGGCCATGCCGGACGTCGCGCAGCTCTCGGTCGACGAGCTCGTCAAAGACGCCGAGCGCGCGAAACAGCTGGGACTCGGCGGCGTGATCCTGTTCGGCATACCGGCCACAAAGGATGCGACCGGGTCAGAAGCGCACGACGAGCAAGGAATCGTCCAGCGAGCGATCCGGGCCGTGAAACGTGCCGTCCCGGAGCTCCTCGTTGTCGGCGATGTCTGCCTCTGCGAGTACACCGATCACGGCCATTGCGGAGTCGTTCGCGATGGTGAGGTGGACAACGACTCATCGGTGTACCTGCTCGGCAAGGTCGCCGTGATGCAGGCGCGTGCCGGTGTCGACATGGTTGCGCCGAGCGACATGATGGACGGCCGCGTGGCCGGGATTCGCAAGGCGCTCGACGCAAGCGGACACTCTCACATTCCGATCATGTCGTACGCGGCAAAAATGGCGTCCGCGTTTTACGGTCCGTTTCGCGAGGCGGCCGGCTCGACGCCGCAATTCGGCGATCGCCAGAGCTATCAAATGGCGGGGTCCAACGCCGACGAGGCCATGAAGGAAATCCAGCTCGATCTGGATGAAGGTGCCGACATCGTGATGGTGAAGCCCGCGGGTCCCTGCCTCGATCTCATTCGGCGCGCGAAGGACCGCTTCGGTGCGCCGCTTGGCGCTTATCAAGTGAGCGGCGAGTACGCGATGATCAAAGCTGCCGCTGAGCGGGGCATGGTCGACGAGAAACGAGCGATGTGGGAATCGGTGACGGCAATACGACGGGCGGGGGCGGATATTATCCTGACCTATTTCGCGCCGACACTGGCAGAACAAATGTAGGGGCGCAGCAGTGCTGCGCCCCTACCGGTCAGGCCAGCTCCGTCACATCCCTCGGCAGCAACAGGAATCGCCAGAGTGCCGAAGCAGCCACGGCGCCGAGCGCCGGACCGATCCAGTAGGCGATCTGGCCGTGCCAATCCAGGGAGACGAGCGCGGGGCCAAAGGCACGTGCAGGATTCATCGCGGCGCCGGTCAGGTTGCCGCAAACCAGCGTGCAGGTGAAGATCGCGAGTCCGATGCCGAAGCCGCCAACCTTAGGCGCGAGCGGCGAGACGGACGTTCCGAACACGGCGCTCACGACAAAAAAGGTCAGCACTGCCTCGATGGCGATCGCTTCCCACAGCGACAGCGCTCCCGAGATCTGCGGTATCCCGAGGGAGGTGACGCGCGCGACTCCAGTCGAGAAGAAGGCCTTGATGAGCAGCGCGCCGAAGACTGCGCCGATGAGCTGCGCGGCCACGTACACTGCCAATTGCCGCCCGTCGATCTTCTGCGCAAGCCATAAGCCAAGGCTCACCGCGGGATTCAAATGGCCTCCCGAGATCGACATCGTCATCGTGATGAGAACGGCGATGCCGACGCCATGCGCGAGCGCGACGCCGACGGGTCCGAGCGGAATGCCCGCGGCATTCGCAACCACCGAACCGGCGGCGAAGAAAACAAACAGCGCGGTTCCGATGAGCTCGGCGACGGGCGCACGAAAGGCATGAACATTCACGCGTCAACTCCGGAGAGTGAGGGCGGCGCGAATCTACCGTCCGGCAGCGTCGGGCCGCAACACCAGCGCGGCGTTTACTCCTCCGAAACCGAATGAGTTCGAGACGATCGCGTCGGGCGACGCCGTGCGTCCGCCCCCCGCGGCCGGCAGACAGTCGAGATCGCAGGACGGATCAGGATGCTCGAGGTTGACCGTGGGCGGCAGCCAGCCGCGGGCGAGCGCGAGGGCGCAAATCGCGGCCTCGATCGCTCCACTCGCGCCCAGGGCGTGACCGTAATAGCCCTTCGTGCCGCTGATCGTGAGCCGGTACGCGTGATCGCCGAAGACTTGTTTGATCGCTGAGGTCTCCGTCGGATCGTTCAGCGGCGTCGCGGAGCCGTGGGCGTTGATATACCCGACGTCCGTGGGCGGCACGTGTCCGTCCGCCAGCGCGAGCTGGATGGCCCGCGCGGCCTGGCGGCCGTCCGGGCGGGGTGCGGTCATGTGGTAGGCGTCGTTGGTGAAGGCGTGGCCGACGACCTCCGCGTAGATCTTCGCGCCGCGCGCGATCGCGCGGCTGCGCTCCTCCAGCACCAGTACGGCAGCGCCTTCACCCATCACGAAGCCGTCGCGTGCGGCATCGAACGGCCGCGACGCCCGCGCGGGGTCGTCGTTCCGCGTGCTCATCGCTCGAATGATGCTGAACGCCGCGAATGTCATGGGCGCGATCGGCGCCTCGGCGCCGCCGGCGAGCATCATATCAGCCCGCCCGTCTCGCACGGCGTGAAATGCTTCGCCGATCGCAATCGTCCCCGACGCGCAGCTCATCGCATTGGTCGTGTTAGGACCGGTGAAGCCGAATTCGATGGCGATGTTGCAGCTCGCGGCGCCGCAGAATACAGCGAGCGCAAGCGATGGGTCGAGTCCGCGTGGTCCCTCGGCCAAATAGCCGGGCACCTGCGACTCGCCGAATGCCACGCCGCCTAGCGCCGAGCCCATCATCGCGCCGACGCGATCGGGATCTTCTTTCCGTGGAGCAATCCCCGCGTCCGCCAAGGCAAAGCCGGCGCTCGTCACCGCGAGTTGGGAGAAGCGGTCCAACCTGCGCGCGCGTTTGGCGTCGAGATGATCCTGCGGCCGGAAGTCGGGGATCTCAGCGGCCATGCGGCTGCGAAACGGCCCCGGATCGAACCGCGTGATGGTTCGAACGGCCGAGGTGCGCGCCTGCAAGCCGGCCCACAGCCCGTCGACGGTGGTGCCAATCGGGGTAACTGCACCAACACCAGTGATGACTACTCGACGGAAATCGCGCATCGCGCTCCCTTGTTTACCAGTCACCGTTTTCAGCGTGACGCTTGATCCCGGCCAGAGTGCGGGACGCGATGCCGTGGATGAACACGGGACCGATCACGAGGTCCGCGGCGAGGCGACCAACCAGCGGCCACGTGGGGCCATCCCACGTGTGCACGACCTCGACGTCCACAAATCCTTCACCGGCCTCCACCAACCGCCAGACAACCTCCATGCCACGCGTGATACCCCGGACGTGCCGGTAGCGGATCTCGCCGGCCGGCCGGTCGATCGTCATTTCGGAGACCCACCAGGTGGGATAGTTGATGAGGCCGCCCCCGAAGGGGCGCCACGCAGCCATCTCGACCAGGCGATCATCGAGCAACCGGACCCAGCGGTAATGCGGCAGAATGGATGGCCATCGCGCAACCGAGCTGGCCGCCGCGAACACCCTCACGAAAGACGCGTGAACTCGAATCCGATCGACCGTGCGCATCAGCGACTCAGGCCGGCGTAGCCGCCTCTATAATAGAGGAGCGGTCTGCGGTCGGTAGCGTCACCACCGACCACCAGCCCGATGAACACCGTGTGATCCCCTCCCGGGACAGCGGCGTGCTTCTCGCACTCGATATGCGCCACCGTCCCGTCGATCAGCGCAATGCCGCGGTCGTTCTCGTGATAGCTCACACCCAGAAAGCGATTCGGTTCGGCGCCGGCAAATCGGCGCGACAGCGCTTCCTGCTCGGACGACAGAACGTTGAAGACCCAGTGTGTCGCGGCGAGGAGGGCCGCATGCATCTCGTGCACCTTCTCGACCGAGACCAGGACGAGCGGGGGCTGAAGCGATACCGATGCCAGCGAGTTCGCCGTCATCCCGATCGGACCGCCGTTCGCGTTTCGGGCGGTGATCACGGTGACCCCCGTCGCGAAGCGGCCGAGGAGCTGGCGGAAGAGCGGCGGCTCGACGCCGCGCGAAGCGTGGCTTGGATGGCTCACAATACCAATCCCGCGAGCACGCGCGGCGTGAGCGCGGCGCGCGCCGGCACGCAGTTCCCGGTCGCGCGCACCAGCAGATCGGCGAGATGTGGCCGTCGCGTCAAACGTCCGACCACGCGCTCCATGAGTGCGGGCCAGCCGACGGCGATGCCGATCATGCGCTCGAGTATCCATTTCCCGGCGAACTCCCGCCGGCGCGCGCGGGCGTAGCTGTCGAGACTCGCGCCGGTCGCGAGCGAGCTCACGATCGCCGCGGCGGCAAGCTCGGCGCCACGCAAGGCGCTGTAGATCCCCTGTCCGGTAAAGGGATCGAAAAAGTCCACGGCATCGCCGACGAGCAGCGCGCCGCCTCCCTTCGCGACCGGCCGCCGCGACCAGCGCGCGAATGGTCCAGTCGTGAGCACGCGGCGCACAAGATTTCGGGCCTGAAATCGCCCGCGCACCGCAGGAAAGCGCTCGAGCTCCTCGAAGAAACGCGCACCCCGGCGCGCTTCGCGGAACGGGACGACGAGGGCGACCGTGGTCACGCCGTCGCCGATCGGCCCGAAGCCCACGTATCCCGGCCGGCCGACATGCATCTCGCCCAGATCGCGGACGTCCCGCACGTCGCGCACGTGCGCCGTGAACGCGATGCGGTGTGGCGGGGTGGCGTGGACCCGGCCAAGCCGGCGCGCGATGACAGAGCGCAATCCGTCGGCACCCACCACGACGCGAGCCCGATAGGTGTCGCGTGTCCCGTCTCTCGTCTCCCGTGCAATCACGCCGCCCACTGCGCCCGAATCGTACACGAGCTCCTCGACTTTCATGCGCTCGCGGACCTCGACCCCGGCGGCTTCAGCCGCGTCGCGCAGAATTTTATCGAACCGCATGCGCGGCAGCGCAAAGCTGAACGTCGGGAACCTGCCGACGACGCCGGCGCCGCTCGGCGCCACGACGCGCATGCCCGTGAGATGCGCGGGCGACGCCGCGGCGACGGCGGCGAGGACGTCAGGACCGAGCCGCTCGAGGACGCGCGTGGACTCGGGGCTCAAGTACTCCGAGCACGGTTTGTCGCGCGGGAAGGACGCACGATCGATCATCAGGACGCGCGCGCCCACGCGCGCCAGCAGCAACGCGGTGGCCGATCCGGCCGGGCCGGCACCGGCGACGACGACGTCCCAGGTTCGCGAGCTCACGCGAGAAGCCCCGCGCATCCTGCGCCCGTCAGCGTCGCGGCCAGATTCACCACGTCGTTGTCGATCCACCGAACTTTGGGTTGTCCGATCGCACCGAGGAGAGAGTCCATGATCATGCCGGCCGTTCCCGCACCGATCAGGGCCATCGCTGCGTCCTGACCGAACAGGTAGGAGAGGGCGCCGACGACCCCCGCTCCCGCGATGCCACCAGCCGTACCCAGCAGCGTCATACCTCCGTCCGTGCCTGCGGGAACGGTGGTCCAGTTCGTGATCAAACGGGGCGGGGTTGGTGAATGGCTTCCGATCTCCGTCGCCCAGGTATCGGCGTTGGCAGCCGCAAGTGCGCCGGCGAACCAGGCCCAGTTGCCGGCCAGTGCTGCCAAGGCGGCGATTCCACCGTTGGCGATGACCTGGCGTGCATTTCGCCGCCCCTCGCCGCCGCCTTTCTCGCCGCCCTTCGCCGCCGCCGTTAACAGGCTCGATGAAACAAAAAAAGCGAGGAGCAGAATCAATCCCCGCCAGCCAAATCCCCAGAGCGTCGCTACACCGACGGCGAGCGCCGCCGCGGCGCCCCGTCGTGTCAGCCATCTCACTCGCCGAACAGTTCGCGCAAGACGCGGCGCTTCAGCTCGGCCGGCGCTCCCTGCGTGCGGCAGCGCGCGCGCAGAAACTTCAGGTATAGCTCCTCGAAGTCGAACTGCTCTCCGCAGGGCGGGCATTCCTCCAGATGCTCCCGGATCTCTCGCTCGACCTCGGGCGTCAGCTCGCGATCCAGGAATTCATAGAGGTGCTCGACGCACTCGCGGCAATTCATGCGGGCGTTCCTTTGATGTATCCCATTTCGACGGCGTAATCGTAGAGTTTGCCCTGCAACAGCTGCCGCGCCCGGAACAATCGCGACTTCACGGTGCCGATCGGCACCTCGAGGATCTGGGCGATTTCCTGATACGACATCCCTTCCACGTCGCTCAACACCAACGTCTCACGAAACGCCTCCGGGAGCTGATCGATGGCCCGGAGCACCTCGTCATCCACAATGCGGTCGAAGAACGCGCCCTGCGGGTCTTCATCCTGGACTTCAGAGAAGACGGCAAAAGGCTCGATCGCGTCGAGATCGACTGTCTCCGGATGCCGGACCTTCCTGCGGTATTCATTAATGAAGGCGTGCCTCAGGATCGTAAGCAGCCAAGCCTTGGCATTGGTTCCCTTCTCGTACTGGTCCCAGGCGCGGTAGGCCTTGAGCATGGTCTCCTGCACCAGATCGTCGGCGTCGGAGGGGTTGCCGGTGAGGCGCAGGGCCACGCGGTAGAGGACGTCGAGATGAACGAGCGCTTCGTTCTCGAAGCTCGCCCGCTTCTCGTCTGTGGATGGGGGAAGCGTCATACCAGTTGGTGAAGGCTCATGCCCCGACGCGAGTTCCGCAATGGGGGAGGGGATGCTACGTTTCGCGCTCCGTGGTGCACAGCATCGTCCCGCTCGCCGTCCTCGAGGCGGTCAAGAATCTCGACACTCCTGTCGAAGATGGGCTCACCGAGTTCGCTGATGAGTTGCTCGTGAAGCGGCTCGGCCTCTCGACGACGGTCCAGATGCAGCTCACCGAGTTCGAGCAGATGGTTCGCAAGGATGCGCGCGTCGAGCCGTCGCACGTCGAGGCGCTGATGCGGCTGGTGGGGCGTCGGCCGGATGCCGATCTCGTCTTCGCCGACGCGGGCCGGCGGGCGGCCCGGCGCGCCGTGCGCCGCATGTCGGGGGTGTCACGCTTTGCCGCGCAGAGCGCGCCGCGATGGTTCGGTCACGTCGCCGCCCGCCGCGCCGCGCGCACCGTGCTGGGCGCGGAACTCGGTCGGGAGCAGCGATTGCCCGTTGCCCGCGTGAGCGACCCGATCGCGATTCAGGCGACGCCGGACGGCTCGGCGTGCGCGTTCTACGGCGCGGGACTCGTCGAGCTCTTGCGCCTGCTCGTGGGCTACGAAGGCGCGATGTTGCACGTGACGTGTCGCGCGCGCGGCGCCAGCTCGTGCGAATGGCGCGCCGTCGGTCCCGATCCCCGGCATCAATGAAACCGCTCGACGGTTTTGATTTTTCCGCGCTGCGCGAGCTGCTCGGCACCCTGCCCGCCGATGGCTGGCTGTTGTACGATTTCCACGGCAACAATCCCGCGGCGACGCGCGTGCTCGGCATCAACGGCATGGGCACGCGACGGTTCTTCGTGCTGCTGCCCCGCTCGGGCGCGCCCGTTGCCATCGCGCATCGCATCGAGCTGGCGTCGTTCGAAGGCTTTCCCGGTGAGGTGCGGCCGTACGCAGCGTGGTCCGAGCTGCACGCGCAGCTGCGCGCCGTGGTCAGCGGCAAGACAGTCGCGATGGAAATCTCTCCCGGCGATGCCGTGCCATACGTCGACCGGGTCCCGCACGGCGTGATCGAGCTGATCGAAGGCTTCGGCGCGCGGGTCGTGTCGTCGGGGACGCTGATCACGCGGTTCGCGGCGCGCTGGTCGGCCGCCGAGCTCGCGGGACACCGCCGCGCTGCCGAGGCCCTCGCGGAGATTGCCGGCGACACGCTGCGCTGGGCCGGCGCGCAACTCGCCGCTGGCAAGGAAGTCCGGGAGACCACGATGCAGGCGCGTGTGATGGACGCCTTCGGACGCGCATCGCTCTTCACCGACCACCCGCCGATCGTCGGTTTTCAGGCGAACGCCGCGAATCCGCATTACGAGCCACGCGCCGGTGCCGATCGCCGTCTCGCGGCGGGTGACGTGGTCCTGCTCGACCTGTGGGCGGGACCCAAACGGGGTTCGGTCTTTGCCGATCAGACATGGATGGCATACGCGGGGGGCAACCCCGGGGCTGAACAGCGGAAAATCTGGGAAACGGTACGTGACGCACGGGACGCCGCAGTGGGTATCCTGAAGGAGAGGTGGGGCAAGGGCCAGCCAGTGACCGGCGCCGCGCTCGACGATGCGGCGCGCGGGGTGATTCGCGGGGCCGGATATGGCGAGTACTTCGTGCATCGGACCGGCCATTCCATAGACCGTGATTTGCACGGCTCCGGTCCCCATTTGGACAATTTCGAGACCGCCGACGAACGAAAGTTGATATCAGGGGTCGGCTTTTCGGTGGAGCCCGGGATCTATCTGCCCGGACGGTTCGGCATGCGCAGCGAGATCAACGTCTACCTGGGGGATGCCGGACCAGAGGTGACGCCATCCCGACCCCAGCAGGACCTACTCCTGATCTCGGAGGGCTAGGAGGGCCTCTTGCGGGGTAGCGCGATACGCCGCATCTTCGCCGCCGCCTGACGGACCTAAGACGTTGACGTTGCGTTATCTTGACGACTTTCTCACGCCCGACCAGCTTATCGAAAGAGCTATTTCGAGCCGTCGGTTGGATCCAGACCGAAGGGAGGTGTGGTGCTTCGACCTCACACATTCTGTCCGGTAGTTCACGCGCATTCACGCTTTTGGAGGAAGCATCCATGATGCCTCGTGTGATGAGCGCTGCCTCGCGCTTCTTGGTGCTCTGTTCCGTCCTCACGCTGGCAATCGGCGCCGCAACTTCGCCGCTCGCCGCGCAAGCCGTGTCCGGAAAAGTCGAGGGCACGGTGTCGGATCAGGCCGGTGCACCAGTCGCGAACGCGCAGGTGTTCGTCGTCGGAACTTCGTTTGGCGCGGTGACCAACGAGAAGGGCTATTACTTCATCAACAACGTGCCGGTCGGCACATACACGGTGCGCGCGCAGTTCATCGGGTATGCGCCCGCGGAAGTGCGCAGCGTCCGCGTGCAAGGCGGCCAGACCGTCACGACGGACGTCAAGATGCAATCGTCGGCCGTCGTGCTGACGGGCATCACGATCGAGACGGCCGCGAACCCGATCGTGCCACGCGACCAGGTCACGTCGAAATCGATCGTGTCCGGTCAGACGATCGAGCGGCTGCCGGTCAACGACGTGCGCGAGGCGCTGCGCCTCGAGCCGGGCGTCGTCGAGAGCGGCAACTCGAAGGGTCTCGTGATTCGCGGCGGCCGTCCCGGTGAGGCCGCGGTCTTTGTCGACGGCGTGCTGGTCCGCAACAGCCAGATGGGCCAGACCAACCTCACGATCGGCGTCAACGCGCTCGAAGAAGCGTCGGTGACGACGGGCGCGGTGGGCGCCGAGTTCGGGGAAGCGCAGTCCGGCGTGTTTGCGTTCGTCACGAAGACCGGCGGTCAGCGGTATCAGGGCAACGTGTCGCTGTCGACGGATCAGGTTGGCGATCTGTGGCGCAACATCGGCCAGCACCGGATCGAGGCGAGCTTCGGCGGCCCGATCACGAGCGACATTACATTCTTCCTCGGCGGCACGGCCAACGGCAACCAGAGCGGCACGTGCGCCGGCCTGAACGGCTGCGGCGACATCCAACTCGATCGCGATCTCGAGCGTCCGGTCTACGTCGCGAGCGGCGTCGACACCGTCGTGAATCAGCCGGTGGACTTCGGCGATCCGCTGAGCGATACGATCTCGGTTGAAGTCCCCCGTTTCGTGCAGTACAGCGGGTACTGCAGCAATTCCCCCGTTGGCGGCACACCGCTCAAGCAGGCCATCTCCAGCAACTACGGCGTGGAGTGCCAGGGCCTGCGACTGCCGCTGTCTGCGAACACGCTCCTTACGGGGAACGCCTCGGTGCTGTGGACCTACGGCAGCGGCTCGAAGGTGCGTCTCTCGGGCGCGACAAGCACGAACCAGTGGCGCAATACGCCGACCGTCGATCTCTACAATTCGGCGAACCAGACAGGCTCGCGGCTCAGTCAGTCGACCTGGACGCTCAACTGGAACCAAAACTTGGCGCGGTCGGCCGAGCGCGCGATGGCGCTCGACGTGTACGCGTCGTACCAGCAAGATCGGGGGATCACGGGCGTCCTGACCCGCGAGTCCGAGCTCAACTCCCGGGATCCGACGGGCGGATTCCTGATCAGCCCGCTCAAGTTCCTGGTCGATTTCAACTCGACACACGACGTGACGATTGCCGGCACGACGTATACGGGCGTGCGTTGGCTCGATGACACGCAGATCGCCTGCTTGCAGGCCGGTCAAGCGGCATGCACCGATCTGGCGCCGTTCCTTGATCGCAACGACCTGCTTTCGGCCCAGCCCTACCGGATGAACCCGTACGCCGCCGAGCAGAGCGCCCGGCTCCCGATGTTCACGTCCGGGGTCGACAACGGCTTCACGCTGATCCGCGAAAACCGTTGGCAGTTCCGCGCCAACTTCGACTGGCAGGCGGACCGCTACAACCGCGTCAAGCTGGGTGGTGAATACCACACCTTCGACACGCGGCGCTACAATAGCGGCATGATTTCGGCGTTCGGCTTGAACGGCTACGCCGAGAAGCCGAACCGGATGGGCATGTACGTCGAAGACCGTCTCGATCTGGGTGACGTCGTGCTGGTCGGCGGTCTGCGGTTCGACCGCTTCGACGCCAAGTCCTCATTCCCGATCGTGCCGGGCCGTATCTCGTCGATCACCGACAGCGAGGTGACGATCGACGGGGTGACCTATCCCCTGGCGCCGTTCGATCCGCTGAATCCGACGGCGAACTTCGTCGCCGCGCCGGCGCACACGTCCTGGAGCCCGAGCGTCCAGGTGTCCTTCCCGGTCACCGAGCACTCGAACTTCCGGCTGTCTTACGCGCATCAGGTGCAGGCGCCTGATTTCGACCTGATGTACCGCGGCAAGAACACCGATCTGTCGCAGAGCAACCGCAACCAGAGCTACGGTCGCGATCTCGACTTTGCGAAGACGATCATCTTCGAGTTCGGTATCCGGCACGCGTTCAACCAGGACATGGTGCTCGACGTGTCGGCATACAATAAGGACAAGGTTGCGGACGTGTCCGGGCGGCTGTTCCGGCTCCCCGATCCGGGCGCTGATGGCGCGCTGGGCGACTGGCGCGTGTTCAACAACGCCGACTTCGGGAACGTGCGCGGGCTCGACTTCCGGCTCGACCGCCGCTTCTCGAACATCTTCAGCGGCTCGGCAGCCTACACATTCCAGATTGCCAAGAGCACCGGGTCCGATCCGTTCGCCTACTTCCGCACCACGGCGCGCGTGATCAGCTCGCTGACGAATGAAACGGCGCCGCCGCCGCAGGCGACGCTGCCGACAGATGACAACCGGAAGCACCAGGTCACTGGCGCCATGTCGCTGCTGTTCGACAACCAGTGGCACCAGGGCACGACGCTGGGTAGCGTCCTGCGCAACGTAGGCGTGTTCGCCACGTTCCGCTTCGCCAGCGGCCTGCCCTACACCCGGATCCGCAACTCGGGTGAAGGCGTAGCGCAGGGGGAGGCCCCGCTCGAGTTCACCAATCAGGAGCCCATCAACTCGTCGTACATGCCCTGGTTCAAGAACGTCGACCTCCGCGTGACGAAGGGTTTCCGCTTCGGCACGCTCGACTGGACGGTGTTCGGGGAGGCGAAGAACCTCTTCAACTGGAGGAACGTGCTGAACCTGTTCCTCGAGACCGGCGACGTGGTCAACGCCCAGCATCGCGCCCGGTACGTGGATGAGCAGACCGCGCAGATCGAAACGCAGGCGCGGGAGAACAATCGGTTCACCACCGTCAATGGCGAGAATGCGCTCGACTTGTCGGCCCCCGGCGTCTGCGTCGGGTGGTCGTCGCGTACGGGCAACGGCGCCGGCGGACCGGTGGACTGCGTGTTGCTGCAGCGCGCCGAGGCCCGGTTCGGCAACGGCGACGGCGTGTACACCGCCTCGGAGTACTCGGCGGCGTTCAACGCGTGGTACAACCTGCAGCAGGCGCCCGATCGCTTCTATGGTGCCGGCCGTCGCCTCCGTGTGGGCGCGGAGATTTCGTTCTAAGGACTTGACCTGGAGCCGGGTGATCCGTCCGGAGGCTGCGGCCTCCGGACGGCTCGCCCGGCGGCCGTTTCAGGATCGCTTTTTTCTCAAGGAGACCGTTCAATGGCACGTGTATCGGTAAGCACCGGACTGCGGCTCGGCGCGCTGGTCGCGCTCGGGCTCGCCCTGGCGGTTTCGACCGCCGAGGCGACCCCGCGCCCGCGCGCGCGACGCGTCCTTCAACTCTTTTCGGGCTTCCTGGGCCGGCAGGACGTGAACCGCTTCGATTGCGGGCTCAACGCCGTCGGCATGGTGTGCGTCGACCCAGGTGGTTCCACCACCGTGGGCGGCGGATTCTGGCCCAAAGGGACGCCCGACCAATACGTCTTCAACTCCGGCCTGCAGCTCGCCGGCATAGTGGGACCCAGCGGCTTCGCCTGGGAGGGCGACACCATCGGCGCGTTCTTCTTCGATCCGAAGGGGACGACGGAGCACGGCGACCGGCTGTCGCTGGTGTGGAGCTCACTCGACGGCACGGACAACGCCAACTGGCCGCGCGATGCATATGTCCCGAACGATACGACGCTTTTCAATCCAGTCCTCATTGGACTGAAAGCTGCGTCGCAGCAGGACACGTGGTCGCGCTACTGGGACGGCAATCCCCAGCAGAATGCCGGCCGCAAGCACCCGCTCGGAGTGCTCGTGGATCAGCGCGGCATGGGCTGGAACTTCCCCAGCGGTAACGAGGACATCCTCTACTTCCTCTATACGTTCACGAACATCACGGCGAGTGACCCGGCGGCCTATGCTGGCCGTACAGATGCCGATTCCCTGCGGAGTTACGGCGCTCGTTTCCAAGCGCTCAACGAGGCGGCGTTTGGCGTGCAGATCCCAAACGAGGGTTACACGATCACGAACATGTACGCGGCGTTTTCCGCGGACATGGACGTGTCCGACGCGGCGCGCGAGAACTACTCGACGGCGTTCCTGCCGTTCAGCATGGGCACGGCGTTCAAGCGGAATTGGCACGCGCCTGCCATGCTATTCCCGGCGTCGATCTTTTCGGCGCCGTTCGCCGCGGCCCCCGGCATCGTGGGGGTGAAATACCTGAAGAGTCCCGTCGTGGCCGGCCAGGAAGTCGGCCTCACGATGTTCAGCAACACGATCAACGGCGGTCAGTTCGACGACGCGCAAAACACGACGCAGCTGTGGCGCTATCTCTCCGCCAAGCTCGATCCGACGGCGGGTGACGCGCCCTGCAACAACCCCGGAGTGCCGGCAGTCACCAAGGTCTGCTTCGTGACGCAGACGAGCGACGACATCCGCTTCTTCCAGTCATCCGGTCCGATGGACCTGGCGCCGGGTGAGTCGAAGACGATCGTCGTAGCGTACATCGCGGCGGCGCCCGTGAACACGCCGGCCATCGCGGGCCGGGGGCAGGCGTTCGACCTGAAGCCGGGCTTCCCGGCGCAGCCCACCGGCATGATGAACACGACGGGGCCCGATTCGCTGCGCTCGGTGGATCGAGTGTTCGGCGCGATCTCCATCGTGGGCGACACGGGCGGCGCGCTGGGCGGCGGTCCCAACGGCAAGATCGATCAGAATGAAGTGCGCACGGTGTCGCGTTCGCTGCTGAACAAGGGGCTGGTCGCGCAGGCTGTATTCAACGCCCGCTTCCTGCTACCGTTCCCGCCCGCCGCGCCGGAGTTCTTCCTGATCCCGGGCGACAACGAAGTCACCATCGTATGGAAGCAGAGCACCACGGAGACCGACACGGTCGGCGATCCGTACTTCAAGGTCGCGAAAGACTCCAGCTCCGCGCTGTTCGATCCGAACTACCGCCAGCGCGACGTCGAGGGCTACCGCATCTATCGGGGCCGGACGTCGGGTGATGTCCAGCTCATTGCCCAGTTCGATTACACGGGCACCACGATGATCGACTACACGGCCGCGTTCGATTACGGCCAGTGCGCGCCCGAGCTTGGCGTGACGACGGCTTGCCCACCCGGATACAGCACTCTCGGCGTCGAGCAGTCGCTGGTGGGCGACATAGTCCAGGTTCCGCCCGGGGGCAGAGTACTGCTCGCAAGCGGAGACGTGATTGAGCTCCAGACGGATACGGCTGTGACCGGTGGCGGACAGAATGGCCCCTGCCGGCCGCAGATCTGCCTCCCGCTCCGGGACAACGGCGTGCCGTTCGCGTTTATCGATCGCAACGTCCAGAACTCGTTCACCTACTACTACGCGGTGACCGCGTTCGACGTGAACTCGGTCGAGTCGGTCGGCGCGGGGAGCACGTCGCTGGAGTCGCCGCGCGCTACGAAGACCGTGACGCCGCGCAAGCCGTCCGGACAGCAGACGGCGGGGTCCATCACCGAGACGCAAGTCCTCGGTGGGAGCGGCCAGGTTCTGCCGGCCGGGTCGGTGCCGAGCATCGATGCCGCGACCGGTATATTCTCCGGCCCCTTCCCGCCGGCCGACGGCATCACACTCGGGCTGGCGGCTTTCGTGCCGGAGGTGGTCAACAGCGGCACGCTGCAGCTCCGCGTCGACTCGATTCGGTCGGGGTTCGGTGACCCGGACGCGATCGGGACGGCCCGTGACGTGATCTATTACGTCACGGTGCAGGGCTCGGGAGCGCCGCAGCCGTTTGCGGTGCCGATCCACGTCGACGGGTTCGACGTCCACACCGGCGCGGTCGTGAACTTCGCGGCCGGGCCGATCACGGACAGCAAGTCGACGCGGTTCGGCGGCGACTCAAGCTTCTCGCTGTACGGAAGCGCAGAGATCGCGCAGGCCGCACCGTGGAGCTCGGGGGGTCAGGGTCGCGGTGACGCCAATGCCGCTCCCGCCAACTCGCCGTTCAACGGGCCGCGGTGGTGGACGGGCGCCGCGAACGAGAACACGCCGAATCCGAACGGCTCGAACTGCGCGCCGTCGGTTGGCGCGTGCAACAAAGGGAACATGACGGGTACGATCACCGCCGGCGCATTGGCGGGCGTGAACATTCTCTGGAACATCCAGTCGTACAACACCGTGAACAGCGTCCCGCTGCGGTCGATGGAGGCGTTTACCAACACCGTCTATCGCGCCGCGGACATCAGGGTGAGGTGGGGCGCCAACGGCGCGATCGACGAGGTGTACGATCTGGTCCACCAGACGCCCGTGGCGTTCCGGCCCGACCTGCACGCGTCGTGGGGCATTTTGGATACGTCTTCGTTCGCGGGCGTAACGGGCTCGCGGGACGCCCAAAACGGCCTGATCACCTGGTCCGACATCTTCTGCGTCGCGCCGTCGCCAGAGCTGTTCCTGAGATGCGGCCCGACGCCGGCGGTGTTGCGGAATACGGCGAAGCTGTCGCCGATCAACTCGACCGCCTCGACGTTCAACAACACGGCGACGCTGACCGCGCCGACGGGTAACGGATTCATCTTCTACCTGAACGGCAAGTTCTTCGTGATGGAGATGGCGGCGCTGCCGGCAGCCGGCACCGAGTGGTTCGCGCGCTTCTACACGGGTGCGGTGACGGGCTCGGCGGCAGCGGGCGACTTTGCGTTCGAGCCGGCGCCGCGGACGGCGGCGATTCCGGGTCTGCGGGTGCAGGTGGCGTATGAGGGGGCGGTATTCAACCCCGCGACGACCAGCGCGGCTCAGCTGGCGAACGTGCACACGGTGCCCGATCCGTACTACGTGACGAACGCGCTCGAGCAGTCCCCGAACTCGAAGAAGCTCCGGTTCGTCAACATGCCCAGCCAGGCGATCGTGCGCATCTACACGGTCAGCGGCATCCTGGTGCAGGTGCTCACGCTGAACGACGTGACCGGCGGCGGGGAAGTGGAGTGGAACCTCCGCAACCGCAACAACCAGTTCGTCGCATCGGGCGTGTACTTCTATCAGGTGGAAACGCCGGACGGCAAGACGAAGACCGGCCGGTTCACCGTGGTCAACTTCGCGCAATAGCGCTCAAGAGGGAGCATCGAGATGACGCGTATGATTCGAAGCTTCAGTGGTGCCCTCGCGGCGCTGGTGTTGGTCGCGGGGCCGGTCGCGGGGCAGGTTACCCTGCCGTCCGACAACACCGCATACGGCACTACGGCCGGCGAGTTTTTGCTGCTCGGCGCTGGTGCCCGCGGTCTGTCGTTGGGGGGCGCGTATGCGGCGCTCGCCACCGACATCAGTTCGCTCTACTACAATCCCGCGGGCGCGGCGCAGATTGCGCGCCCGGGCGTGTCGCTCTCCACGTATAACTACGCGGTGGACACGCGCTACATCTGGGCCGGTCTTGCGCTGCCAATGGGTGGCGGCGCGCGGACCATCGGCCTGCAGATCGGCAACTTTGGCTTCAGTGACCAGCCGGTCTACACGGTCGAAAACCCCGACGGAGACGGCACGAAATACAGCGTCTCGCAGACCTTTGTCGGCGGCACGTACGCCCAGAACTTCAGTGACCGGTTCTCTGCCGGCATGACGCTCAAGCTGATCTCCGACGCGCTCGGCAAGACGTCGGCGAACGCCTTCGCCGTGGACTTCGGGACGAACTTCCACGCGCAGGCGATGGGGAAGCCGATTCGTGTCTCGTTCGTGATTCAGAACCTCGGCTCCGACCTGAAACACTCGGGGTCGGCGCTCGATGCCACGGTTCCCCGTCCCCCGGTGCCTGGTCAGGTCGACGTGCCGCAGGAAGAGCAGCCGGCCGAGCTGGCAACGAAGGAGTGGGGCCTCCCCGTGTTGTTCCGCGTGGGTGCGTCGTTCGATGCTTTCTCCAACGAGCAGACGCGCGTGACCGTGCTATCGGAGTTCACGCAGCCCAACAATAACCGCGCGGGCTTCGGTGTCGGCGCGGAGTTCATGCTCAACGACATCGGCAAGAGCGGGTTTTTCTTCGCTGGCCGGGGCAGCTGGTCGTATGCGGCTGACAACAATCTCGACGCGGGATCGGGCGCCGGATTCGCGACCACGATGAGTGGGAAGGAGAACACGGACGGCCTCGCGGCTGGCTTTGGCGTCGGATATCGTCGCCCCACCATCGAGCTCGGGTTCGACTACGCCTACCGGAGCTTGGGCTTGCTGGGCGGCACCAACATGATGTCGTTCTCGGTCTCCTGGTAATCAGGGGAGCCGACTGAACTAGCTGTAGGAGGAAGATTTTGCGGGTGTTGTGGCTGATCCTGCTGGCCGTCGCGCCCTGCGCGGCGGCCACGCAGAGCCCGTCCCCGCCTCCTGCGTCCTCCGCCAGGCCGGCGGCGTTGCGAGACGTCGCGATCGGCGCGGTGCGATCGTATCGGGGAGATCGGACGCTGATCAACGGCTTCGTGCGCGTGCCGCATGAAATGCTCGAGCCGGTGACGATCGGAGCGGGAGGGTTCGCGGAGTTTCGCCTGGATGTCGGGGTAGTGGACGCGCGCGGGAATGTGCTCGCGACTGACAGCTGGACGCGGCGCGTGCCGTGGACGGCGTCCCGGGCGCGAGGGGCGGCGAGCGTCGAGATGGTGACGTTCACAGTCGACTCCGGCGCCTACGAGATCCGGGCGATCACGAAAGATTCGGCGTCGGGCCGGCAGTCGGTCACGATGCTGCCCGTGCAGGCATACAGGACGCGGCCGCCGGCGTCGGACTTGTTGCTTGCGCCGCAAATCCGCCGCGCGGCTCCGGGGGATACGTCCGCAGGGCCGGGCGAGCTGCGCAAGGGTGATCTGTTGATCACCGCTGCACCTGACTTGGCGCTGTCGCCAACGCAAGCGGCGCTGTTCTACTATTGCGAGGTGTATCGCGACAGCGCCGGTGAAGTCCCGTGGGCGCTGCGCGTGCGTGGCGAAGACGGACGCGCGATCGTGAGCACGCCGGCGACACCGGCCCCGATCGCCGCGGGCGGCGGCGTGATTACGGGTGCGGTGGACTTGGCGGGATTGCCGCCGGGGTCGTACCGGCTGGAGGTGGTGATCGGGGCGGGCAGCGGCCCGGACTCGGTGACACGATCGGCGCCGTTCCGCATGGCTGGGTTCGAGGTCGAGCAGCAGCTGGCACAGCAGGCGCAGACGTCAGCCGTGGCCGGGGACGTGTTCTCGCAAATGAGCGAGGCGGAGCTCGACACGCTGTTCACGCCACTGTTTTACCTGGCGACGCCGAGTGAGCTCAGCGTGTACCGCGGCTTGACGCTCGAAGGGAAACGCCGATTCCTGCGGGAGTTCTGGCGCCAGCGCGATCCCACGCCGGGTACGCCGGGCAACGAGCTGCAGGACGGGTTCTATCAGCGGCTGGCCGAGGCAAACCGGCGGTTTCGTGAAGGCGGTGCCGCGGAGGTTCCGGGATGGCGCACAGACAGGGGAAAGATTTTCATCCTGCACGGCGAGCCGGATGAGATCATGCGACGCCCGCAGTATGGCCAGAGCAATCAGTGGGAGGCGTGGAAGTACACGCGGCCGCGGCCGCTGAAGTACGTGTTCTACGATCAAACCAGGCTGGGAAATTACCAGTTGATTTACACCGACGACCGCAAGGAAAAGGGCATGCCGGGCTGGGAGCGGATGGTCGGTCAAGAAGCGGTGCAGGATATCGCCAGGTTCTAGCGAGAACCATCACTTTGTCTGGAGAGCGAACATGAAGCGATTGGATTTTCGTACGGTGGGCGTGGTGCTCCTGGCGGCCGCGGTGGGGTGTAAGGGTGATCCCACGGCGGACCTCCGCACGGGCGTAAACTCGCTGAGCCTAATCCCCGATTTGATGTTCATCGACCAGGGGACGACCAAGCCATTCGAGGTCATCGTCCGGGATCAGCAGCTGAACCCGGTCGCGGCGAGCGTTGAAGTGACATCGCTCAGCCCCGCGATCGTGACCGTCGAAGTCGATTCGTCGGTCCCCTCGGCCGATAACGCGCATCACAACTTCTTAGTGGATGCCATTGGCTCGGGACAGGCGATGTTGGTCGCGACGGCCGGCGGCGTCTCGGATACGGCCACAATCACCGTGATTCCGACCGCGTTCGACGGCGCTTTTTCCACAACCACGCCGCAGGCCGGTGATACCCTCACGATCGCGTCCACCGCCCTCTTGAAGTTCGACACGGCCACGGTGGCCGTTACCGGACCCTCCGCCAGTCGCGTCACGATGCTCGCTAAGACGCCGGATCTGTTGACGGTGCTCGCGCCGGCCGGCACGGGTTCGTGGACGATCGCGGGCGTCGACGTGACGTATGTCCCGGGGCTCACGGTGTCGCTGACGACGCCTCCGGTTAACACGACCGGCAGCCAGTGGGCGGCGTCCAGGAGCTGGCAGACGGCGCCGAATATCTCGAATCTGATTCCGGCGGTCGGTGCTGGGCCGACGCGCATGACCGTCCCTCCCGTCAGCCCGAACAACGTCGCGGTTTGCCCGGAGGCTGTGCTTCCCTTCGGTTCGGCCGGCCCGTGCATGATGTTCCGGTTCGATTTGGCGGCTGCCGCAAACGTGTCCTTTACGGCGGACTGGGATGGCACGACCGCGACGGACATCGATGTCTATGTTTGCGCGGATTCGGTCGTTTCGGCGGCGGCGTTCAACGCAAACTGCTTCGAGGACGGCGGCGCTGGCGCGACCGGCGCGAAGCCGCAGACGACAGGCCCTGCCAACGCCTACGGGGTCGGCGCACATTGGTTCGTAATCGAGCTGTACGCCGGCACAACGGCGAACACCTACGTGACGATTCGTCGTCTTCCGTAAACCACGCTCGTTCCAGCGTTGCGAGCCCCGGGGGGGAACCAACCCCGGGGCTCGGTGTTTGGATGCGGGTGATGGTCCGCTGGCTCGCACTCGCATTGGTTCCCGCCGTGCTTGCTATGCAGCACGACACGACCTTCGCGACTGCCCCTGAAGCAAAGCTGGACAGCCTGTATGGTCCCCTCGTCTACCTCATGAGAGCCGATGAGCGCGGCCGCTATGGCGGCCTGACTGTGGAAGGGAAGCGGGCCTTCCTGCGGCAATTCTGGAAGAAGCGAGACCCGACGCCCGATACGCCGGATAACGAGGCGATGACGAGCTTCTACGGCCGGGTGGCAACGGTTAACCGCATGTTCCGCGAAGGTGGGGCGGCCGAAATCCCCGGGTGGCGCACGGACCGTGGTCGCATCTACCTGAAGTACGGCCCGCCGGCCGCCGTCCTGAGCCGGCCGCGGCCTGGGTCGACCAATCCCTATGAAGTGTGGCGTTACGAGAAGGGGCGACTGCGCAGGTTCGTTTTTCTCGACCTGACCCGCTTCGGCAATTACGCACTCATCTGGACGAACGATCCCCTCGAGAACACGCGGCCGGACTGGCGCATCCTATTGGGCCCCGAGGCCGTCGACGACGCGATGCGGTTCTGAAGTCGTCCCCGCCGAAGCTCGGCTGCCTTCGCGCCACGACGCTGCGACCACCACCGCCGCCCATACTGCTGTGCCCACCGCCACATGTGCCGCCTGCAAGCCCGATGGCAAACCGAGCAGCACCGTCGCCGCGCCGATGCTTACCTGCAGTGCGACGAGCCCCGCCACAATGAACGCTGCGCGCGCGCGAGAGCGAACGGCCCATACGATGGCGACGACCGCAAGCGTGTACGCGAGCAGCCGATGGACCCAGTGAATCCATGCCAACGGGCCGGCGGTGGTCCATATCTGGCCGTTGCACAGGGGGAATCCACCGCAGGCCGACGCGGCGCCGAGGTTCGCAGTGAGAGCGCCGAAGAGCACGGTGAGGAAACTGAGCGGAATGAGGAGCTGGAATCCGGGATACAGGGTCGGTTGAGAACCCACGGCGATGATCAACAGAGTTGCGAGGAGCAGCATCGCGGTGCCCAGATGCAGAATGACGGTCCACGCCGGCAGCGCGAGCTTCACTGTGATTGCGCCAAGCAGGATCTGCAGCACGAGCAGTCCGACAGCAATGTATGCGGCTGTTGGTTCCCCGGGCGCCAGCCCGGGGTTAACGGAACGTGGCCGGCCGGGGGACGGTCGCCGGTCGAGAAACCAACCATAGGCCGCGAGTGCCACAACCAACCCTGACACGA
>Ga0075428_100001084_pt1 | contig 28963 bp, 20 predicted proteins | sample RhiMetdeltSRZDD2_FD_75291 | JGI IMG/M metagenome (GOLD analysis project Ga0075428, IMG submission 75291) | Populus rhizosphere microbial communities from Tennessee, USA - Rhizosphere MetaG P. deltoides SRZDD2 | ecosystem: Host-associated > Plants > Roots > Rhizosphere > Soil | place: USA... | reverse complement strand
TGCACGAACTGCCATCCGAAGCGTCCCTTGATACAGAGATTGCCCCTCGTGATGTCGTTGTCGAACGGCGAGGTCGCCTTGACGATTTCGCCGTCCTGCACGTGCAGGCGCAGGGTGCAGCCGACGCCGCAGTACGGGCAGATGGTGTCGCCGGACGATTGTCGGGATTCGTCCCACTCGCCGCGAGCGCGCAGTTCGTGTTCGCGGCTGGCCATCAGGGCGCCGGTCGGACACACGGCGATGCAGTTGCCGCAATACACACAGGCGGAGTCGGGCAAGGGCGCTGCGAATTCCGTCGAAATCCTGGCGTCGAACCCGCGCCCTGCCACTGCGATGGCGAACGTATTCTGATGGTCTGCCCCGCACGCCTCGACGCACTTGTAGCAGAGCACGCACTTGCCATAGTCGCGGACGTACAGCTCGTTGTCGATCTTTGCAGGCTGGGCGACAGTGGCCGCGTACTCGACGGCGGGGGGATCGTGGTGGCCGGCAATTGCATAATCGCGGGCGGCACTCGGCGGGGCGGGCGGACCGTACCGCTCGGGCACACATTCGTACTCGGCGAGAAGTCCTGCCATGCCCGGGGCAGTCGACAAATCGACTGAGGACGCCAGGAGCTCGAGCACCAGGCGGCGCGAGTGAACCACGCGCGGCGACCGCGTGTGGACAACCATGCCCGGTTCGGACGCTCGCGCACAACTCGGCAGGAGGACGCGGCCGCCTTCCGCTTCCACGACGCACAGCCGGCACGCGTTCACCGGTCGCAGCGTTTCGAGATAGCAGAGTGTGGGAATGGTGATCCCAAGCGTGGCCGCCGCGCCGAGAATGGTCGTACCCTGCGGCACCGATACCGATTGGCCGTCGATCGTAAGTGTGATTGCCTGCCGTTCGTCTCGCGTCGGCCGGCCGATGTTGATGAGGGTGAGTGGAGTGGTCATGACACCTGGTCCCCGGGGTCGTAAAGGCGCAGGCGCTTGATCGCTGACTCGACGGCCGCGTACGCCGTCTGGCCGAGGCCGCAGATCGAGGCGTCGCGCATGGCGACGCCGACGTCTTCGAGCAATGCGACCTCCATCGCGAGGCCGCCGCGAGTTCGCGATCTCGCGATCCGGTGCAGGGCCTCTTCCTGGCGGACCGTCCCGACACGGCAGGGGACACACTGCCCGCAAGACTCGTCGCGAAAGAATGCGGCGATGCGCAGGACGAGGTCCTGCAGGTCGATGGTGTCGTCGATCACCATGACGACGCCGGAACCCAATGTCGTGGCCGCCGCGCGCGTATCTTCGTGGGTCAGCTTCAGATCGAGTTCATCCGGCCGTACGAACGTGCCCGCGGCGCCTCCGAGCAGCACGGCGGCGAGACGTCTGCCGGATAAAAGGCCACCCGCCATCTCGAGTACGGTGCGAACCGTCGTTCCGAACGCGGCTTCGTAAACGCCGGGCCGCTGGACGTTACCGCACACGCAGAAGAGACGCGTGCCGGTTGATTGAGGTGTGCCAACGGCGCCGAACGCCGCGCCGCCCTCGAGGACGATGCCTGGAATGTTGGCCAGCGTTTCGACGTTGTTGACGACGGTCGGCTTGCCGAAGAGGCCGGCGTTCACCGGGAACGGGGGCTTGTTGCGCGGCTCGCCCCGTTTCCCTTCGATCGACTCGAACAGCGCGGTCTCTTCGCCGCAAATGTACGCACCGGCCCCGCGCCGGATCTCGAAATCGAAGAACACACCGCGTTCAAGGATGTTGCCGCCAAGCAGGCGACGCCGCCTGGCCTGCTCGATCGCGTGCTGCATGTGCTCGAACGCCAGGGGATATTCACCGCGGATGTAAAGGTAGCCCTGCTCGCATCCGGTCGCGAACCCGGCAATCGTCATCGCCTCGACCAGCGCGAACGGATCGCCTTCCATCAGGACCCGATCCTTGAAGGTGCCTGGTTCCGACTCGTCAGCGTTGCACACCAGGTAGTGGGGACGCACAGGCTGCGCTCGCACCGCCTCCCATTTGCGTCCGGTTGGAAACGCCGCACCGCCACGGCCCACCAGCTTCGACGCGGTCACTTCGGCGATCACCGCCTCCGGGCCCATGTCGATGGCGCGCTCGAGTGCGCGGTAACCTCCGGTGGCTCGGTACTCGTCGAGGCTCGTCGGATCGACTTTGCCGATTCGTCGTAGCAGCTGAACCTGCGCGGATGGCTGGTGAACGCTGGGGCGCGCTGCCGGACGATCGGGATCGGCGCCTGAAAGGAGGTCTGTGAGGCGGTCCGCGGTGACCTGCCCGAGAAGCCGCTCTCTCGGGTGCTCGCCGGCATCCGTGACCAGCGCCGCTGGTGCCTGATCGCACATGCCCAGGCAGGGCGATCGCATCCAGGCCCCGCGTCCGGCGACCGTGACGTGCGAGCCGTGTGGTGCATGATGCAGGGCCGGGCCGGCTGCTGACTCGAGCGCGGCGATCACTGCATCCGCTCCAGCGCACTTGCAGGCGATGTCGTCGCAGACGTGTACGACCCGGCGGGGGCGCGGTGATGTTGCGAGCAGCGCATAGAAAGTCGCAACCCCCCAGCCTTCCGCGGGCGGCACATTCAGGCGGTCGCAGACGTAGCCGAGACCGCCTTCGCTGATCCACCCGACGCGCGCCTGCAGCGCTTGCAGGGCAGGCAACAGGCGGTCCCGGAGCGCGCGAGTGTCGCGGCCACCGACGTGCGAAACATGGGCGTCGCGCTGACTGCCGCGCGGTCCGCCGTCCCAGGCGGAGGAGGGAGGTCCCAACAGTGCATCCACGGCGGCACGTTCGTCATCCGTCGGATCGGACTCTACGCGACGGATGTCCATCAGTTCGTGTCTCTCGCGGAGCCGATCAGTGGAGGAGTCACTTGTGTTGATGGAATCACCCGCACGACCCGGACCGCACAGGCCTTGAACTCCGCGGTGCCCGACTTGGGATCGGAGACGTCGATGGTCAGCAGGTTGGTGGGCACCTCGTCCGGAAAGTGCAGTGTCATGAACACCACCCCCGCACGCAGCCCATCGTCGATCCTGGCCGGCGCTTCGACCTTGCCCCGCCGTGATTCGATCCGAACGAGATCGCCGTCGTCGATGCCAAGATGTGCAGCGTCCTCCGGCGAGATGTCCAGGGTCTCGCCATTGTGCAGCGGCGAGGCATATCCGCCCGTCTGCACTCCCGTGTTGAACGACTCGAGTCGCCGGCCGGTAGTCAACAGGAGCGGAAACTCGCTGTCGGGCCGTTCGACCGGCGGATCGTGGTGGACGACCGAGAATGGTGCAGGGCGGCCGCGACGAGGGACTTCCCACAGGCGCCCGTGGAGAAACGTCTCGCCGGGATGTGACTCGTCCGGGCACGGCCACTGAATGCCGCCGAGCGCTTCGAGGCGCGCGTAGCTCATGCCGCCGGCGAAATGCGGCGCCACGGCACGGAACTCGTTCCAGACCTCCTCGGCCGTCGGTGTTCCCCAGTCGTGACCGAGGCGGCGTGCGATCTCCGACATGACCCAGAGCTCGTCCCTCGCTCCGGCGGGCGGCTCGACGACTTTCTTTACACGCTGCACCCGGCGCTCGCTGTTGGTCACGGTGCCCTCGCCCTCGCACCACGTCGCGGCTGCCGGGAGGACCACGTGAGCGTATTCAGCGGTCTTCGTCATCACGATTTCCTGGACGACGAGGTGATCCAGGCCGGCGAGCGCATCCTGTACGTGGTGCAGGTCCGCATCCGACTGTGCGGGGTTCTCGCCGATCACGTACAGCGAGGTCAGCTCGCGACGGGACATCGCGTGGAGCATCTGGGTGAGGTTGTAGCCGTTGTCCGGTTGGATGGTCACGCCCCAGAGCCGCCCGATCCGCTCGCGGGCTTCGGCATCCTGTTCGATATCCTGGAAGCCTGGCAGCTTGTTGGGAATCGCACCCATGTCGCCGCCGCCCTGCACGTTGTTCTGACCGCGCAACGGATTGCAGCCGCAACCCCACCGCCCGACGTGTCCCGTCAGCAGTGCGAGGTTGATGAGCGCGAGCACATTGTCGACAGCGTTGTGATGTTCGGTGATGCCCAGCGTCCAGCAGACCATCGCTTTGTCGGCTCGCGCGAAGTTAAGGGCGGCCTCGCGGATGACATCCGCCGGAACACCGGTCGCGAGCTCGCCGAATTCGAGCGTGTACGATTCCACTGCCGCTCGATACGAGTCGAAGCCTTCGGTCGCATTCGCAATAAACTGCTCGTCGGCAAGGCCGGCATGGATGATCTCGCGGGCCATCGTGTTGGCCAGGGCGATGTCGCTGCCGACGTGCAGCCCCATCCAGACGTCGGCCCATTGGGCGGACTCCGTCCGCCGCGGATCGATCACATAGAGCCGCGCGCCGTTCCGGATCCCCTTCAGAAGATGGTGGAACCAGATCGGGTGCGCCAGGCGTGCGTTCGATCCCCACAAGAGGACGACATCCGTCTCCTCGACTTCGCGGAAGGAGCTGGTGCCTCCACCCGCACCGAACACTGTCGCCAGACCGACGACGCTGGGAGCGTGTCAGGTCCGGTTGCAGCTGTCGATGTTGTTGGTGCCGAACGCGACCCGGGCGATTTTCTGCGCCATGAAGTTCACCTCGTTCGTGGACTTCGAGCACGAGAAGATCCCGAGCGCATTCGGTCCATGCGCATCGATGTTGCGCCGGAATCCGGCCGCCGCCCGATCGAGCGCCTCCTCCCAGGTCGCCGGACGGAGGGCGCCACGCTCCCCGACCAGCGGCTGCGTGAGCCGGTCGTAGGCGCGGGTCGGTCTTCGGGTCTTGAGCATGACTTCAATTATTGATGATGCGGGTGCCGAAGCCGGCCGCACGGTGATTTCCGGACACGCCGATACGTACGGTTTAGGGCACGAAGTCGTTAGTTCGAAATGAGTTGGAACAAACCAACCAAAGAAACGTCAAAGCCGTCTATTCACGAGTGTCGTTGGGGAGGAGAATGGCATCAGGCAGCCGTATCCCGTTCGTGGCGTTACCCTTAATCGTCGGTGCGGCTGTCGTGGCGCTGGCGCAGGGTCCACCCGCTCTGCCGGCCCAGCCGGCAGCCTCGCCCCCAAACCCTGAATCCGTCAAGAAAGCCGAACAGGTGCTTGCCGAGGCGCGCAAGGCACTCGGCGGGTCGGACCGCGTCAAGACGTTGGTCGCGTCGGGCCGGACCAAGCGCGTCCGTGGGAACAATCTCGTTCCGATCGAGTTCGAGATCTTGTTCGAACCGCCATCGAAGTACGTCCGCGTCGACGAGTTTCCTGCCGAGGACACGGATCCGACATCCGCCGGGTTCAACGGCGACGCGCTGATCCAGAACCCGCCTCCTCCGGCCATGGCTGCGGGACGAGGCGGGCCAGCTGCCGCGCCGCCCTCGGCCGCGGGCGCAGCGCCGGCTGCCGCCGGGGGAGCCGGACCTCCCGCGAAACCAGGGGGTGCGCCCCCTCCTGCGGGCACAACACCTCCCGGCGGCGCAGCGCCTCCCGCTGGCGCAACGCCTCCCGCGGGCACGACGCCTCCTGCTGGCGCGCCGCCTTCTGCCGGCGCACCGCCTCCGCCCGGCGCGATGCCGCCCGGCGCGAAGCCCCCCGGGGCGGCGGGCCCCGGCGGCATGGGGCCAGGTGGTCGTGGGCCGATGATGGATCCGCGGCGCGCACGGCTGCAGACGGTGAAGCAGGACTACGCGCGACTTGCGCTCGGCCTGTTCGCGGACGCGACGGGCTATCCGCTGACGTACTCGTACGCCGCCGTCGCCGAGGCACCGCAGGGGCGCGCCGACGTGCTCGACATTAGGGGCGAGGGGAACTTCACCGCGCGCCTGTTCATTCACAGTGAAACGCGGCTCCCGATCATGGTGACGTGGACAACACCGCCGACCAATGTGATCGTCACGGTGCCGGGACAGCCGCCGCCGGCGACCGTCGCACCGGGTGCCGTTGTGGTACCGGGACCGCCGGCGCCGGGAAAGGATGCTCCGAAAGAGGAGATGGACAAGTACTCCAAGGAGGTCCTTGCCATTCGCGCCAAGGCGCAGGCGTCGCCGGTCGAGAACCGTCTGTATTTCGCCGACTACCGCGACGTCGACGGGTTGAAGCTGCCGTTCAGGCTGCGCCGCGCCATCGGCACCGAGACGACCGAGGAGACGACGTTCGACCGCTATCGCCTGAACGCCAAAATCGATCCGCGGAAGTTCGAGCCGATCAAGTAGGAACTGGAAGCGGGCGGTCGCTCCAAGCCGAAAGTTGATTATGCGCAAACTGGTGACGCTCCTCTGTTGCACCTGGCTGTGGGCTGCAACGGCCTTCGCACAGGCGCCCGCGACGGCTACGCTGCAGGTAACGGTGCTCGATGAAACGCGCGGCGTCCTGCCGGGCGCGTCGGTCACGCTCGCCCGCATCGACGCCGCCGACAAGGCGGCCGAAATCGGGCCGACGCCGGCCAGCCAGCAGGGCCAGGTCAAGTTCGAGAACCTCGTGCCTGGCAACTACGCGATCAAGGCGGAGTTTTCGGGCTTCCAGACGCGGACGCTGCCCGACGTCCGCATCCGCAGCGGGGAGAACAAGCAGGTCGTCGTGCTGCAGATCGATCGCGTGCTCTCGTCGGTCACCGTCGAGCGCGACAAGCAGGCGGCCGCCTCCGATCGCGACGTCACGTTCGGTACCGTGCTCACCCGCGAGCAAATCGATGCGCTCTCCGACGACCCCGACGAATTACGCCGGCAGTTGCAGGACATCGCCGGTCCCGGCGCGACGATCCTGGTCGACAGTTTCGAGGGACGCGATTTGCCGCCGAAGGCGCTGATCAAGTCGATCCGCGTGACCCGCGATCAGTTCGCGCCGGAGGTGCATTTCTTCGGCGAACTCCGGATCGAGATTCTGACCCAGCCAGGGATCGGCCCGGTCCGCGGCAACGTGCGGTCGGGCTTTTACGACAGCCTTATGGACGGCGAGAACCCGTTGATCGATCAAACTGGCCCGGCGCAGAGCTGGATGTACGGCATCGGGTTGAGCGGCACGCTCGTCAACGAACGGGCCTCCTTCAACGTCAACTTCAACGGGCAGGACAGCTACTCGACCCCGGTGGTCTACGCGGCGACGCCGGGCGGCCCGCTCGCCGGAAACGTCCCGGCGAAGAGTCCCGCCGACAACTACTTCTTCAACGGCGGCATCGACTACGCGCTCACCCGCGATCAGGTGCTGCGCCTGCACCTGCAAGGATCGAAATTCAGCACTGGCAACGCCGGCGTCGGTTCATATGACCTGCCCGGCCGGGCTTATTCGACCGAAGACAGCCGGTTCGGACTCTTCCTGCAGCAGAACGGACCCCTGGGACGCCGGTTCGTCCTCAACACGCGGATGTCCATCTTCGGCGCCGATTCGGAAGCCAACTCGGCCCTCGAGGAGATGACGGTCCTCGTCACCGACGCATTCAACAGCGGAGGCGCACAGCGCACCGGCGGCACGCACGCCCGCAACTACTGGTTCAACTCGGACCTCGACTACGTCCGCGGCATTCATTCGATGCGCACGGGTCTCGACGTCCAGGTGGCCACCTACGAAACCAATGCGAACAGCAATTACCTGGGAACGTACGCGTTCGCGAATCTCGACGCGTTCAACGCGCGCACGCCGCGCAGTTATACCCGCAGGATCGGCGATCCCGCGTTGAGCTACTCGAACGTGCAGGGCGGCGTCTATTTCCAGGACGACATCAAGATCCGGAAGAACTTCACCGTCACCGGCGGTGTCCGCTACGAGGCCCAGACCCACGTGCCCGACGCGCTGAACTTCGCGCCGCGCGCCGGGTTCACCTGGGCGCCGTTCAAGGGCGGCAAGACCACGCTGCGCGGCAGCTGGGGCATGTTCTACGACTGGCTGCCGACGAACACTTACCTGCAGACGTTGCAGGTCGACGGCATCCGACAGCGCGAGGTCAATATCGTCAATCCGTCGTTCCCGGATCCGGGCGACGTCGGAACCGCGCCGCCGACGAACCGCTACATCCTCGCCGAGGAGCGTGATATGGCGTACTCGCAGCGGTTGAGCGCCGGCATCGCTCAGACGATCTCCCGTCGCGTCACCACGAACGTGCTCTACAGCTACGCCTACCGCTATTCGCTGCTGACTGGCCGGAACATCAATACGCCGGTCAACGGCGTGCGGCCTGATCCCGATTTCGCGAACGTCGTGCTGGCCACCTCCGCGGGTCACGGCCGTCAGCACTCGGTGAACGCGTCGGCCAACGTCAATCTCGGACCGATGGCGCCAACCGGCGGGCCGGCCGCAGGCCCTGGCGGTCCCATCATGATCGGGGGCGATCGCGGCCCGATGATGATCATGATGGGCCCCGGCGGTCCCGCGGCAACGACCGGACCGAGATGGCAGTGGAACCGCGGACTGACGCTGTCGGGGTTCTACAGCTACGGGCAGAACTACGACAACACCGACGGCGCGTTCGTGATCCCCGCGACCCTCATCCTCGCCAATGAGTGGGGACCGGCCGCGTTCGATCGTCGTCATCAGACCAACTTCGCGATCACCAGCACTGCGCTCAGGAACCTGACCGCGCGCCTCTCGGTCTTCGGCCAGTCCGCGCCGCCGATCACCGTGCGCAGCGGCACCGACGACAACGGCGATCTCGTCTTCAACGATCGCCCCGACGGTGTGGGCCGCAACTCGGAGCGGACGATGTCGATGTGGAATACGTCGCTGAACTTCGGCTACTCGTTCACGCTGGGCAAGAAGACCGTGACCTCCACCGGCGGCGTGCAGATCATGGGCTCGCCCGCCGGCTTGACGGTCAACCCTACTGGCGCGCAGACGACGCCAAGGTACCGGCTGAACATCGGCGTCAACGTCAACAACGTGTTCAACCAGGCGGCTTACAGCGGTTTCGGCAGCATTCTCACATCGCAGTTCTTCCTGAAGCCCACGGTCGCGGGTGGATTGAGGCGGATCACCTTCAACACCAACGTCAGTTTCTAGCAGGTTGTTGATGTAGTAATGGTGGCTTCCGGCTTCAGCCGGAAGGATGCGTGCGGCGTTCGAGAGGAAATTCGGCGCCAGCCCCATCCTTCCGGCTAAAGCCGGAAGCCACACCCTCAGTGGAGATCCGACAACGCGCGCAAGGCCGCGATCAATTTGGGAATCCGGTCCAGGTTCAGCAGAATCACCGCTGCGAGCAACACCACATGGGCGGCGGCGAGTCCGATGCCGAGCCGCGCCCAGCCGCGTCGCTGCTCGAGCGGCGGCGCGGGAGCCGCCCTGAGCGCCTTCATCCCGAGCACGATCGCGAAGACGGCTTTCTCCAACCCGGCAAGGTTCAGGAAGCTCAAGAGGGCAAGCGCGAGAGCCAGTGTGGCCAGGGTGTAGCGCTGCCCGAGCACGAATGCCGATTCACGGGATTCCATTAGACGCCTCGTTTCTGCAACTCTGGAGCGGCCGTTTCAATCGCCAGCGGATCCCCCGAGATCTGCCACAGTGCCGCCACCGCGGCTGCCAGCGGTACGAGCGGGTGGAGCATCGGCAATGGCAGATCGAACATCAGCTGAAGGGCCCGCCACGCGATCACGAGCGCCCCGATCAGCCAAAGCCGATGCACCCGGGTCAGGCTGGCGTCCGGCAGGCGAATCCTGTCCTCCACGCCGGCCCATAGATCGACTTGCGACCGCGGATACGACACAGCGTGAAACCGGCCGTTCATCGACTCGAGGTTCTTCAACCATCGCTCGCAGGACGAGCACGACGACAGATGCTGCCGGGCATCCGCGACGTCCGGAACGCTCTCGCCGTCGAGTGCCGCCATCAACTGGGGTCGCACTCGCTCGCAGTCAGTGCCTGGGTTCACGATCTTTCTCCTGAAAGCAATGTCATCAGTCGTTGGCGGGCCATGTACAACCGGCTCATCACGGTTCCGCGCGGGACACCCAGCGCCTTCGACAACTCCTCGTAGGTCCACCCTTCGATGTGCTTGAGCACCACGAGCTCCCCGTCGTCCGGCGACAACCGGTCGATGGCCCGCCACAGGTCCAGCTGTTCTTCCGACACGCCTGGATCGACTCCGCGCGCCGGCACGATGCCGCTTTCCGATCGCGTCCCCCGTCTCGACCGCTGCTTGAAACAGCGGTTTCGCAGGAGCACATAGAACCAGGCATAGAAGTGCCGGTCCGGATCGAAGGTGCGCAGATTGCGGAACGCGTCCACGAATGCGTCCTGCGTGGCGTCGGCGGCGTCCGCCTCATGCCGGGTCAGCAGCCTCGCGTGCGCCAGGGCGCGGCCCTGATACCGCTCGACGAAGTGTCGAAAGGCGTCCACATTGCCGGCCAGGCACGCGCGTCTTGCAGCGGCGTCGTCCATCGTGTCTGTTCTTACTATCCAGGCAAGGGCTGAAATCTTCGAATGCGGTGTCGGGTGCGACGTGTCAGGTTTCGGCGCGCCTTTTCGTTCTTGTAAGTGAAGGTTTCCGAGCCTCCACCTCCTGAACGGGCTCCGGCAACGAACGAAGAGAGGAATCCATGAGACCCAGAAGTGTCATCGCGTCCCTGATTCGGGTGTGTTCGATCGCTGCCGTGGTCGCGCTCACCGGGTCGGAGGCTGCCGCGCAGTCGAGCAACGAGGTCCGCTTTCTACCGGACGTCATTGGTCAGTTCGATGCGCTGAGCGTCAGGCCGGACGCCATGGGGTGGGACATCGGCAAGTACGGACAGGACGAGACGATGCCGGACCCGTCGCTCTGCCGGCACTACGAGGGAATCGCCCGCGTCGACGGCGCTGACGGCACACCATACTTCTTCTTCAGCCGGAGTGGCCTCAACGCCGGGATCCCTGTTGTGTGTACCGGACCCCACGAGCCAGGCAACCTGATCGTCGTGCGCATGGGGTCGCGGGAGAAACATGGCGAGCGACTGCGAAGCAACCGTCTTCTGAAGGGTGTCGATGTGACCGACACGCCTTCGGACCCGCTCTGCGAGAGCGACTACCCCAACTGCCTCCTCGACGTTGCGGTCAAGCATATCGACTTCAATGGCACCGGAGGATGGCCGCACTACGGGCATCCTGAAAGCATGCAGACCGTCGGCGACATCCTGGTTCTCGGTGTGGACTCGCCGCTCGGCAGTGAAACACAGCCGATGCAGGTGCTGTTCATCAACGTGAAAGAGCCCGAGAACCCGCGGCTCGTGAACCGCTTTCGGCCGGACGATCCGGCGATCAACGGCGGCATCGTCGCGATCACGCCTCAGGCGAACGGCCGGTATCTCCTGGCCATCACCGGCGCCAAGAATGCCGATGGCGTGTTCAACGAGAAGATCTATTTCTTCGAGTCGCTCCCGACCGCGGGCTGCGCAAGCGGCTGCACGGACCTGACCAAGCCCGGTCTGACCTGGCGGCCGTGGGACACCTGGGATTCGAACGACCAGGCCGACAAGGCTTACCTCGGTCAGTCGTGGCCCACCAGCAAGGGCAGGGAGCACCAGATGTTCCAGTTCCTCCGCCAGCAGGACATCAACGGGACGCTCTTCCTCGCAGGCGCACGAGGCGGGATCGACATCGCGGAGATCAGGATTGGCGACGACATCCTGGATCTGTATCGGATCGATTTCGTCGGCTGCGAGGCGCCCGGCTGTGACATCCGGCTGAAGCTGGTGACCTTCGGGAAGAAGATTTCACACCCGAATATCGAACCAGGGGCTCGAGCAATCGGCGACACCGCGTTCGTGCTTGCCCGGGACACCGCCAACTTCGCCGCAGCGTCGTCGTTCTACGTCAGCCCGGCTGGCGAACTGCTCTTCTACGCGAGCGAACACCAGAACGCGGGGGCCGGGGCGACGGTGAGGATGGGTGAGTGGCGGCATCGAGACATGGCCAGGCCTGGCAGCCCGACCTTCCTGCCAGGAGCCAGATTCCTTGGCAACTACTCGATCCCGGAAGGCAGCGACACGTTCCTCGCCGGGCTGGGGGAAACGCCGGTCACGAAGGCGTGGATTCAGCTCTTCGACAAGACCGGTTTCGATGGACGGTATCTAGTCGCCGATTTCCTCGACTGGAACAAGGATGATTTCGACGACTTCAAAAAGCTCGAGGGGTCTCCGTTCGACCTGCACCGCGGATTCAATGACGAAGCGGATTCCTGGCGGTGGTTCGCGCCGCCGGCCTGCAGCGTTCGCGCCAACGGCGATACGTTCGATGACGGTTCGTTCCCGGGCGATCACACCAGGACGCTACCTGGTGTCGGAGAGCCTCGGAGCGATGCGGACCTGGGCCACGTCCCACCCGACCGCCTCGCGCTGGCAAACATGGGCTCGGTGGTCAGCTCGCTTCAGTTCCTGGCGGCCGGCAGTACCAGCGACGACTGCGACTACTACAGCTATCGCCCGGACATCTTCTGGGATCTCGACCGGAGCGGTCATTACGCGACGACCGGAACGATCGTGGCCTTCAACGGCACCGAGCTGGACGGCCCCAGCGTCTACAAGATTCCAATCAAGTCGGTTCAGCCGCGTGATGGTGCAACGGGTTTTACAACGTTCAACCTCGACGTGGTCAACGTGGCGCCAACCGTCAGCCAGATTGGCCTCTTCAACAGCCTCAACCAGCAGCTGGGTGTGGACGTTCCGTATTTTCTGCAGCGGATGCCGGTTACGGCGCAAGCGTCGTTCACCGATCCTGGCAAGCCGGACCATCAGAGCGCAGTGATTGAGTGGGGTGACGGAACCACCGATCTCAGCGCTACATTTGAAGCATTCAGCGACGCGTTCGGTGGCGCCGTTGGTCGGTTGCGGCAGTCGCATCGGTATGCGAACGCCGGAACCTACGGTGTCTCTCTCACGGTCACTGACAAGGACAGGGACTCGGACACCGAGCAGGCACAAGTGCCGATCCTGACCGTGCACCAGGCACTCAGCCAGATCATCGATCAACTCAAAGGGCTGATCGCCGGCACGACGGATCCCGCCATACGCAGGAAGCTCGAGGGAGCGCGCAGAGCGCTCGAGGGTGCGGTCCCGGCCATCAGTCAGAATGGGGCAGATGGCCAGCTGGACCCGCCTACCGCCCGCGCAGCGTTGGCCAAGGTAGACGAGGCAGTCTTTACATTGACTGCGGCTGGCGGTGCCGGAGCCGACGTGAAGATCCTGATCGCGTTGCTCCAACAGATCGCGGCATTCCTTGAAGCTGTCTGACCTCGGCCCGTTACGGACGATGAGCAATCATCATGATGTCAGTGTTGCGATAGTCGTCCTGGGACCACACGAGCCATGACTCGTCGGGTGCGATGGCAAAAGTCCTGACGTTTCGCGCCGCCTGCGCCGTGAGCAGGAAGGCGCGAACGGGGCGCGGGCTGGTACCTCCGAACGGGAGGAAGTCGATCGCCACGGTGCCGGGCCGCTGCTGATCGAGGTAGTAGAGCCCATCGAGGCCGATCACCCAGTCGCCACCCCAGTGGGTGCCGGTGGGGAAGGTCGTAATCAATTGGTCAGGTGACCGGACGCGGAGCGAGCGCCGCCACACTTGAGGCACGTCGTTCGCGTAATACAGAAACGCTCCGTCGCGTGACTCCTGGGCACGAAGTCCGCCGCCCTCAGTCACGCGCGTCGCCGGTCCACCATCGGCCGGGATGTTCCACACTTCCCACATCCCGGTCCGATCCGTCATGGCATACAGCGACTTGCCGTCTGCTGCCCACGACAGGATCGTGTCGTAGGAGGGATCCCGGGTGAGTTGTCTCGGTGTACCGCCGTTGGCATCGACGATCCAGATGTCAGGTCTGACCAGCCCTGGCGCCAGCGCCGCGAATGCCAGCGAGCGGCCATCAGGCGACCATCGCGGGCCGCTCGTGATCGGGAGAAAGGTGACGCGCCGCGGGTTCGAACCGTCGGCCGACGCTACCCAGATGTCGCCGCCGCCAGCCCGCGTCGACACGAACGCAATGCTCCGTCCATCCGGGGAGATGTGGGGAGCGGCATCGGCGCGCGACGACGCAATGATCGGACGTGGGGAACCGGTCGCCCGTCTGGCGCGCAGTTCGACCCGGTAGATGTTCGAATCGTCGTGCGCCTGGCTGTATACGACGGCCCTGTCGTCCGCCATCGGATGCGTCGCCCCGTCACTCGTGTTCGGGATGCGCGTGATTGTGCCGTCGGCAAGCGAGACCCGATACAACGCCTCCTGGCCGCTGCGCGGCGAAGACATGATGATCGCCTTCCCGTCGGGCGCCCACGTGAGCCCCGCGATACGGTGTTTCTCGTGCGTCAGCCGGCTCTCGACGCCTTTCACCGTATCCAGCAGGAACACGTCGCGGCCTTCATGCGTCTCGCGGACGAAGGCGATGGTCCGTCCGTCGGGTCCCACGGCGGGAAGGAAGTCGCCAGGGCCCCGCAACTGCGGCGCAGGTGGCGGATTGGTCAGCAGCCGGACATCGAGCGTCGCGAGATCCAGTGCCGCGAGCCGAAAAGGTCCACTGGTTGCGGGTCGTGCAGCGAAGAGCAACGCGTTGGTGTCTTTCCACCACGTGAGACCCGGCAACCCGAGCCCCATGGTGTGCAACACGCGCGGGGCTCCTGCGTTCACGGATATCACGCAAATCTGCGTTCGCGGGTCAGGCTCCCGGTATGAGCGGATGAAGACAATCTGTTCCCCATCCGGAGACCACACGGGATTCGAGTCGTCTGCACCATCGGTCAGGTAAGCGACGTCGTCGGATCCGAGCGTCTTGATGGCAATGCGGCCGTTCGGAGAGCCCGGCGCGATCGACGTGAACGCAATCCTGGTATGGTCGGGCGAGAGGTTCGGGTACCTCTCATCGCCTGGCTCGCTCGTGACCGGCGCGGGTGCCACTGGCTCGGAAGTCGCCGCGGCTCCGCCCTCGAGAGGCGGCCGGACCGTGTAGTAGCCCGTCACGGCTGCGAACGTCAGTGCGACGGCCGCTGCCGCAGCCGTCACCGCCACATGACGCCGCGCGACACGCAACGCCCGACGACCGAATGATTCGCGGCGCGCGCGGATTGGCTCCGACCCGAGATGCCTTCGCAGGTCGTCGGCCAGCTCGCCGACGGACGCATAACGGTCCAGCGGATTCTTTTTGAGCGCTGTTCCGACAATCGTATCGAGATCCCCCCTGAGGGTCCTGGAAAGAGCATCGGGGGTGGTCGCGCGGTTGGCCGCGCGCGTGGCGAGATCGCTCGCAGAGATTTTTCCGGCGACGACGCACGCCGATGGCGGCGGCGGGTCGACGTCGACAATCGCCTTGAACAGGTCGGCGGGCGAGGTGAGATCGTCGCACGGATGCTGGCCCGTCAGCAGGACGTAAAGCAGCAGACCCAGCGCGTAGATGTCCGTCGCGGTCGTGACCGATCCGCCCTGGACCTGCTCGGGTGCCGCATAGGCCGGTGTCATTCCGGCGCCCTGCTCGAGCGTCAGCGTCGAGACTTTGCCGGGCTGCCCATCGGGTTCGAGCAGCTTGGCGATGCCGAAGTCGAGCAGTTTCGCGTGGCCGTCAGTACGCACGAGCACATTGGGCGGCTTGATGTCGCGGTGGACGATCCGAAGGGTGTGAGCGTGCGCGACGGCGCCAAGCACTTCGAGAACGAGCGTAATCCGTTCGCGGACGCCGAGCTGCCGGTGGTCGCAATACTCATCGATCGGCTGGCCATCGACGTGCTCGAGCACGAGATACGGCTGGCCGTCGGACGAGACGCCCGCATCGATCAGGTGCGCGATATTGGGATGAGTGACGCGGGCGAGGATGTTGGCCTCGCGACGGAATCGCGCGTCCGAGCGGCCGAAACGAATCGTCAGCAGCTTGACGGCCGCGAGTCCTTCGAACTGGCCATCGCAGCGCTCGGCGAGCCAGACTACCCCCATTCCGCCCTGGCCGATCGGCGAAACCAGCCTGTAGGCGCCGATGGTTCGTCCCGCGAGCTCTCCTGGGGCCCCGCCGCCGGCGGCATCGCCAGCCGCCTCGCCCGGACGCACCTCGCACTGCCCTTCGAGGAAACCTTCCCGGCGAATAACGTCGTACTCCTCGAGCAGGCCGGCGACATCGGCCGCGAGCTGGGGATCCTGCTCGCGAAGCGCCGTCATCCACTGCGCGCGTTGCTCTCCGGTCAGCTCGAGCGCGTCATCCAGGCGCGCGCTCGCCGCACGCCATCGAGCGGGGTCCATCTGGGGCATGTGGCAGGACGTGATCGTATACGCGTCCTCATAAACCGAAACAGAGAATGTTGGGTCCGCCGCAATGACGACATACTACTGGCCGCCGGCGCTGAAGGTCATGGGCGAGGCCCGAGACCTGGCGTCGAATCGACCGCGGACGGAGTAGGATCCGCGGGACGCATACCCGCCTCGAGGAGGAAAGTGATGCAGCCTGGAAGGCTCGGCTCTATCGCCCGCATGGTGGTGCTGGCTGCCGCGTCCGTCGCGCTGGCGGCGCTGACGGTACTGGTGGTGTTCGTGGTGCGGCACCGCGAGGCGGCGCCGGTGACGGTCACAGCCGCGCAAGCGGAGTTCGATCGGCTGCGAGCCCGGTTCGCGGGGCAGACGGCCCTGATCGACATGCGAACGCGCTCGAGCCGATCGCCGGCAGTGGCCGCCAGCGGGCGGCCGCTGCGGACGTTTCACACGGTCATCTTCGATCGTCGCGGCGGAGACCGCCTGGTCGACGTCTCCGTGCCGTACTGGCTCGGCCGGACCTACGCCCGCCATGACGGTTCATTCGCCTGGCTCGGGGAGCTCACCTTCCTCGACGACACCGAGTTCGATCCCGAGCCGCTGCAGCTCTCGATTCATGAGATCGAGCGGCATGGCCCTGGTCTGCTGGTCGACTACCGTCATCCCGGAGGCGGCCAGTTCGTGTCGTGGGTCGAATGATCAATCGAGCCATGCGACAAACCCTCCGTGCGGCATACACTCCGCTGTTCGTGCTTCTCACTCTCGGAGCGGTGTGGACGGCCGAGAGGAACGGCAAATGGTGGTACGACAACCTTGCCGGGCCTGACAGCTCGAATTATGTCGATCTCGATCAGATCAAGAAGTCGAATGTCGACCAGCTGGAAGTGGCCTGGACCTACCCGTATGCCGCCGGCGGATTCAACCCGATCGTGGTCGAGGATACCGTCTACATCTACGGCCGCAATGGTTCACTCATCGCGCTCGAGGCCGCCACGGGGAAGGAAGTCTGGATCCACGAGGGGCTGAACGGGATGACGAGCCGCGGCATCAATTACTGGCAGAGCGAGGATGGCAAGGACCGCCGGCTGCTGTTCTCGATCAACAGCTTCCTGCAGGCCATCGATGCGCGCACCGGACGCTCGATTCCGACCTTTGGTATCGACGGAACCGTCGATCTCCGCTCCGAGCTTCCGCGGGGCGACAAGATGGGCTGGAACAACAACAGCCCGGGCAAGATCTGGAAGAATCTCCTCATCCTTGGCTCCACCACCGGCGAAGCCTTCATCTCCCCGCCGGGTGACATCCGCGCCTACGACGTCGTCACCGGTAAGAAGATTTGGCAGTTCCATACCATTCCGCGGCCTGGCGAGTTCGGGTACGACACGTGGCCGAAGGACGCGCACCAGTACGTCGGCGGCGCCAATAACTGGGGCTCCTTCTCGATCGACGACGAGCGCGGGATCGTCTACGTGCCGACCGGATCGGCGACCTACGACTTCTACGGTGCCGATCGGCTCGGCCAGAACCTCTTCGCCAATTCCCTGATCGCGCTCGAGGCGCGCACCGGGAAGCGCATCTGGCACTTCCAGACGGTCCATCACGACCTGTGGGATTACGACAACGTGTCGGCCCCGCAGCTGGTGACCGTCCGCCACAACGGCCAACGCCTCGATGCCGTCGCCTTCGCAGGGAAGACAGGTTTTCTCTACGTCTTCAACCGCGTGACGGGGGCGCCGCTCTGGCCGATTGAGGAACGACCGGTACCGAAGAGCGACGTCCCCGGGGAGCAGGCATGGCCGACGCAACCGTTCCCGACCAGGCCCGCGCCGTTTGCGCGGCTGACGTTCACGGTGGACGACGTGAATCCCTGGCTGGGTACGCCCGAGCAATACGCCGCGATGAAGGAGCGCGTCGCCAAGGCGCGTAACGAGGGCTTGTTCACGCCGCCCGCGCTCATCGACACGATTTCGATGCCAGGTAACCAGGGCGGCTCGAACTGGGCCACGACCGCCGCCAATCCTCAGAAGGGACTCGTATTCGTCGTCAACGTCAACCAGGTGGCGATCCTCCGTCTCGAAGACGTGAAGACGCGCACCGTCCCTGAGGGCCGGGGCGGAACTCCTCTTCAGGCGGGATTCGTCGCCTATCAGCAGCATTGCAGCAGTTGCCATGGGACCAACCTGCAGGGCGGGGTCGTTCCTGGCGCGGCATCCCTCGTCGGGGTGATCGATCGGATGAGCGAAGACGCGGTCAAGGCGATCGTTACCGGTGGTCGCGGCCTGATGCGGCCCGTCCCCGCCATCACCGACGATGAAATGCCTGCGCTGATCGCGTATCTCGCCAGCACGGGTGTGAATCGTCCCGGCGGCAGAGGCCGGGGCGGTCCGGCGCCCGTCTTTCCTCCAGGGCCTGTCGTTGCGCGCGGCGGCGCACCGCTGCCGCCGGCTCCGCCCCGCAGTCTCGGTCCGTTCTATCCGGGACTCGGCGGCAATGCGGGCAGCTACAGCTATCCCGACGAGGTCGGCGGCCTGCCGGTGACGAGATACATGAGCGACTACGGCGTGCTCGCCTCGTGGACCAAGCCGCCCTACACGACGATCACGGCGTACGATCTGAATACCGGGGAAATCAAGTGGCAGGTGCCGAACGGTGATCATCCGCCGACCATCGCCGCCGGCGGCCCATCGAACACCGGCGGGCTCGGTGCCCGCAGCGGGATGGTCGTGACCAAGGGCGGGCTCGTGTTCCAGGCCGGCGGCGATGGGAAGTTCCGCGCCTATGACGAAGACACGGGGAAGGTGCTCTGGTCCGCGCCGTTCGTCGGGAGCGCACCGGGCGTGCCGGTGTCGTACGAATCAAAGGGACGTCAATACGTCGCGATGATCGCCAGCCATGGCGGCGGAGCAGCGCCTGGCACCGAGACGGCCCCGGCCAGCGGCGTGATCGCATTCGCACTGAAGTCGAGGTGAGAGGCGGAGGCGGCCATGAGCGAGAAGAGCGAGCAAGCGACCGTCGACTTGTCGAAAGGGGTTGCGGCCTCAACACTGACGGACGGGGGCATGATCCTCGGGCGGGTCGGTGACCAGGAGGTGGTGCTGGCGCGGTCCGGCACCGAACTCTTCGCCATCAGGGCGCACTGTTCGCACTACCGCGGGCCGCTCGTGAAGGGGCTCGTTGTCGGTGACACGGTGCGCTGTCCGTGGCATCACGCGTGTTTCAGCCTCCGCACCGGCGAGGCGCTCCGCGCGCCCGCGTTGGATCCGATCCCCTGCTGGCGCGTGGAGAGGGAGGGAGACCGGATATTCGTCCGCGAGAAGTTGCCTGAGGCGCCACCAGCAGCCCCGTCGGGGTCGGCTCGCCAGTGGCCATCATCGATCGTCATTGTCGGCGGCGGGGCGGCGGGGGTGGCCGCAGCCGAGATGCTGAGACGCCAGGGGTACGACAATCCGTTGACGCTGATCAGTGCCGCTGCCGATCCGCCCGTCGATCGGCCCAACCTGTCGAAGGATTTCCTCGCCGGTGAAGCCCAGGACGATTGGATCCCGCTCTGGCCGAATGACTTCTACGTAGAGAAGCGCATCGAGCTGGTGCTCGGCCGTCGCGTCGTGTCAATCGATCCGGCGCAGCGGACCGTGCACCTGGACGATGGATCCGATCGTCCGTACGGCTCGCTGCTCCTCGCGACCGGCGCCGATCCCGTGCGGCTGACGATTTCCGGCGCGACCGACGGCCAGGTGCATTACCTCCGCTCGTTCGCGGACAGCCGCATCCTCGTAGAACGGGCCGCGACGGCCCGGAAAGTCGTGGTCATTGGTGCCAGCTTCATCGGTCTGGAGGTCGCGGCATCACTGCGGGCCCGCGGCCTTTCCGTCGATGTGGTCGCGCCGGACAGCACCCCGCTCGAGCGGGTCATGGGCGTCGAGGTCGGCCGGTTCGTCCGATCGCTGCACGAGGCACAGGGTGTCAGGTTCCATCTGGGTCAGACCGTGGCGCGGGTTGACGGGCGGGACGTGACGCTCAGCGGCGGAGGCAGGCTCGACTGCGACTTCCTTGTCGCAGGTGTCGGCGTCAAGCCAATGTCGGCGATCGCGGAGCAGGCCGGACTCGCAATGGACCGCGGCATCGCGGTGAACGAATACCTGGAGACCAGCGCGCCTGGCATCTTTGCCGCCGGCGACGTCGCCCGATGGCCCGACCCTCATACGGGCGAACGCATTCGTGTCGAGCACTGGGTGGTCGCCGAGCGTCAGGGACAGGTCGCTGCACGCAACCTGCTCGGCGGCCGCGAGCGGTTCGACGCGGTGCCGTTCTTCTGGAGCCAGCACTACGACGTCAGAATCAATTACATCGGCCACGCGGAACGCTGGGACGAGGTCTTCATCGACGGTTCGCTCGAGGCGCTCGACTGCTCAGTGGAATACCGGCGCGGCGGTCGGACCCTGGCGATCGCGACGATCGGGCGCGATCGACAGAATCTGGAAGCCGAGGCTCGGATGGAGCGACACTAGCAGGCGATGGGAAACCCGCGTGTCAAGGGAGAAGGCAGAAGGGAAAAGGGAGAACTAGCGGATTCACGCCAGAGACAGTTCTCCCTTATGCCTTATCCCTTCTCCCTTGTCGGTGACCCGTTTTTCAGCAACCTGCTACGACTCCCCTCGCAGGGCGACGACCGGATCGACACGCGAGGCGCGGTGTGCGGGGAGATAGGTGGCCAGGAGCGTCATGCCTGCGAGTACGGTGGACACCGCGGCATAGGTGATCGGATCCATCGGGCTCACGCCAAACAGGAACGCCGACATCACGCGCGTGACTACGAGCGCGATGCCGATACCAATCGCAATGCCGAGCGTCGTCAACCACAGCCCATGCCGGAGAAACAGGTGGCGGACATCACCGATTTGGGCGCCGAGTGCCATCCGGACGCCGATCTCGCGCGTGCGCTGTGCCGCCGCGTACGCGACCGTACCGTAGATCCCGACCAGGCCGATGAGCAGCGCGACGGTGGCGGCGATGCTCAGCATCACCAGCGCGAAAGACGTCTGCGTCATCGAGCTGACCTGGATGTCCTCGAGCGTCTGCACCGCCGCGAGCGGCAGATTCGGATTGACCGACCAGACGGCCTGTTCGAGCTCGCGAACGAAGCCCGGTGCGCCGACGCGCGTTGACCGCACTGCGTACGCCATCGTGCGCCAGCGGTAGCTCTCGTTGAGCATCGGCCAGTAGACGATCTGCGTTGCTGGCTGCGTCAGTCCGTCATCGCGCTCGTTGCCGGACACGCCGATGATTTCGCGCCACGGATATCGCGGCGAACTGCCGCGGAGGCGCTTGCCGATCGCCTTTCCCGGTTCTCCCCAGTACTCGCGCGCGAGCGGCTCGGAAATGATGACGACCGGCCGCTGCTCCTGGATATCGCTCCAGGTGATCGATCGTCCCGCGACCAGCCGATTGCCCATCGTCTCGAAGTAGCCCGGCCCGATGCTCTTGAACCGCCGCAGCTTGACCATCGCCCCGTCGGGGTCGGGGAATTCCTCGATTGCCGCGTAGTTGCCGTTGTCCTCGCCGTCCATCGTGATGGACGATGAGAGCCCAACGGAAGTCACGCCGGGGACGCGCGCCACTTGTTCGGCAACTCCCTCGAAGGTGCGCACCGTCTGCTGTGGATCGCTGATCAGGCTGGCCGGAATGGCGAGAACGAACGTCTGTACCTCCTCTGGACGACTGAACCCCGGATCGACCTGACGCATCGCAACAGCGGTTCGAATCATCAACCCCGCTACGATCAACAGCGTCAGCGCCAGGGCGACTTGTCCCACCACCAGCGCATGTCGTGTGCGCTGACGGGCGGGAGCGTCGGCGGCCGATCGACCGCCTTCTTTGAGCGCCGCCATGCTGGGCTTTCCGAATCGGATCACGGCCAGGGCGCCGCAGAGTGCACCGCTCAGCACTGAAACCGAGATGGTGAACAGCAACACCATCCAATCGACGCCGATGTCGTCGACGCGTGGCAGCTCGGCAGGCGCAATCGCGCGCAGTAACACGACAGCCGCCTGCGCGAGCCACACTCCGAGCAGGCCGCCCGCGACCGCCAGCACCACGCTCTCGGACAGGAGCGCGCGTGCGATCCGGCCCCGGCTGGCGCCGAGCGCGGCACGCACGGCGAGCTCCTGGTGGCGCCCTTCCGCACGCACCAGGAACAGGTTCGCGACGTTGCCGCAGGCAATCAGCAGCACGACGCCGACGGCGGCCAGCAGAATCCAGAGGATCTGCCCGACGTTGCGGATCACCTCGGTCGCGAGCGGGCGCACGTTCGGCCGCAATTCCAGTCGCGAGAACGAGGGCGGCAAGAGCGAGATCATGCGCGCGACATCGGCGTTCGCCTGGGCGAGCGTGACCCCCGGTTTGAGGCGCGCGAGCGCCTGAAACCCGAAGCTGATGCCACGTGGCGCGTTCACATCCAGCGGCATCGGCAGCACGATCGCGGGGCGCGTCCGCAGGAACTTGAACGACGCGGGCAGCACGCCGATGACCTCGGTCGGCCTGCCATCGATGACCAGTTGCTGGCCGACGACGTTCTCCGCCCCGCCGAAGCGGCGCTGCCAGTAGCCGTAGGTCAGAATCACCCGGCGCGCAGCGCCGGGCGTATCGTCCTCGCTACCGAAGGCACGACCGAGGATGGCTTGGACGCGCAACAGAGGCAACGTCGAGGCGCTGACGAGCAGTCCCTGGACCCGTTCCGGATCGCCGCCTCCGGTCACCGACACTTCGGTCGGATCCCAGGCGCCGATTCCCTCGAACACCTGCTGGTTCTCCCGATAGGTGAGATACGTGCCGGGGCCGTGATTCACGCCGGGTCCGTGGGGCGCAATCTGCTGCAGGCTCACCAGCCGCTCGGGCTCGTGAAACGGCAGAGGCTTCAGCAACACCGCGTAAACCACGCTGAAAATCGCCGTCGTGGCGCCAATGCCGAGCGCCAGCGTCAGCACCGCGGCCGCGGCAAAGGCGGGCTGTTTCCAGAAGACCCGCGCCGCGTGGCGCAGGTCCTGCCAGAGATCGCGAACCAGGCGTCCCATATCCGATGTGTCTTAGATAGGAAGACCCCGGACAATGGTTGGAACTCCCGGACAGCCTCGTTAATACGGAGCGTCGACCGGAACGAAGAAGTCGTCCTGTTGCCATTCGTTCACGCGCCGGTACCCGTGCCCGGCGAGCAGCGTCACAATCTGGCTGCGCTTGGGCTCCTCGCGGTTGTGCTCGATGGTCCACGCCCCCACCCGATATCGATCGAAAGGGAATGCCCGCAGGGCTTCCAGTTCTGCGCCTTCGATATCGAGGGATATGAAATGAATGAACCGGGGGGCACCGGCACGCGCCAGGATGTCATCGAGGGTGACCGTTCTCACGTTCACCGTCGGCGCGCGCGCCGCCGTCTCGTTCCATTGGGCCAGCGTGTCGTCAACGCCGCCGAGTCCGCCGGCAGTACGGAACGTCAGCAGCAGGCCGGGCTTGCTGAAGACAACCTCTTCGAACATCCGGCAGGTGCGGCCTTCCATGTGGACAGGGAAGGGATCGATGCACACTCCGCTCCATCCACGCTTCTCGAGCGTCCGGCTGTTGGACCCGATCGTGCCGTGACCGGAACCGATATCGACGAAGTAGCCGTTGGTCACGCCGGGGAACACTTTTTCGAGCACCCATTTGTCCTGACCGATTTCCGAGGAGTACTCGCTCCGCCCCCTGGTTTCCTCGAGCGTCACCTCCAGGTTGCGCATGAACGACAGCTGACAGCACCGCCGGTTCTCGCGGAAGCGCTCGGCTGCGCCACTTCGCTGAATGGCGACGAAGGTGCAAAGCGCAGTCATGATGACTGCCACTGACAGGACTGAACCGATGCGAACCCTCATTCTGCGTCTCCTCCGCGCGGATCCTTTCCTCAAGATTGTGACCAACGACGGCCGGGAACGCACGATCAAACCGCGGGTCGCAGCTGTGCAGGCCGCGTCACGCCTCCGGCACCATTGACAATCGGTCGTGGCCGACCTGGTGGAAGAGATCGGTGATGGCGAAGACCTGCCCGGGTTGGTGATATGCTTCACAGCAACATATTGCTGTGAGGCTCATGACGGATCGCATCCTCGATCGCGAACTCAAGAAAGGCAGCGCCGAGCTGCTGATCCTCGCGCTGGTCGAGCCACGGCCCCGACACGGCTACGAGATCAGCCAGCTGATCGAACAACGTTCGAACGGAGACGTCCGCTTCAAGGTGGCGTCGCTCTACCCGCTGCTCTACCGTTTGGAGCGGCGCGGATGGATCGTCGGGACCTGGGTCGAGAAGACGGGACAGCGGCGACGGCGCTTTTACCGGCTCACGCGCACCGGCCGAAAGGTGCTCGCCGAGCAGCGGCGCGGCTGGCACCGCTTCGTGGCGGCGATCAACCGGATCACCGAGGTGCGCCATGGCTGACTGGAAAGCGGTCCTCACCCGGTGGCTCGCCGAGCGGCGAGTCGACCAGGTCGATCATGGGTCGGTGATCGAGGAATTATCGCAGCACCTCGACGATCGGTACCGCTCGCTGCTCGCGCGCGGTATCGCGTCCACGGATGCCGAAGCGAGCGTCCTGGAAGAGCTGGAGGGTGACGGGGGCAACGAAGCGCTCGCGCGCGAACTACGCCGCGCCGGGCGCACGTGGCCCGCGGATGCACCGATCCTGGGCGTCGACACCCGCTCCCGGTGGCTCGGCGGCAACGTCGAGTGCCGCGCCTCTGACCGCTGGCAATACGTCGACCGAGGTTCGCGTACCGGGGGTTGAAAGCCGCGACGGGACCAGGCCATCCGCCTCCTGGAGGCTGGTGAGTCCCGGCTACTTTGCCACGATGGATATTCCCCTCCGCGGGAGGGACTTCTCGCCGCGCGACGTTGCCGAATCGCGCAGCACCGTCATCATCAGCGAAGCCATGGCGCGCGCGTACTGGCCGGGCCGGGATCCGATCGGCCTCACGATCACGCCATCCAGCTTCGGCAGCCGCGAGCGCACAATCATTGGTGTTGCCGGCGACGTGCGCAGCCTCGGGCTCGACGCCGAGCCGCCCCGGACCCTGTATTTCTCGACGGCGCAACTCACCTTGAGCGCGACGCAGCTGGTCTGGCGAAGCTCCGGAGACCCGGCGTCTCACGTCGCTGCGGTGCGAGACATCATCCGGCGGGTTGATCCGGGCGCCCCTCTCTACGAGCTGCGATCGATGAACGATCTCCGTGACGACTCGTTCAATCCACGCCGGTTCAACATGTATCTGGTGGGCGTGTTCGCCGGCACCGCCCTCCTTGTGGCGGCGATCGGGCTCTTTGGGGTGATGGCCTATCTCGTCTCGCAGCGCACCGGTGAGATTGGCGTGCGCATGGCGCTCGGCGCCGATCGATCGGCGATCTTGTGGCTCGTTCTCCGACGAGGTCTGGCATTGAGCGCCGCCGGGGCCGGAATCGGCATCGGTCTCGCCCTCGGGCTGACGCGGCTCATGCAGAGCCTGCTCTACTCCGTGACGGCGCGGGATCCGGCGACGTTTGTCGCTGTCCCGGTGCTGCTCGTGGCCGTCGCGCTTGCCGCGGGCTATCTCCCCGCCAGGCGCGCGTTGAAAGTTGATCCGGTTACAGCGCTTCGTGCGGAGTGAAGCATGGCGACTCCTCCTTCCGCCCGATCGTAAAGAACAGTCCGCCCTCGCGCCCGAGCGTGCGCATCCACGCGATCTGGGTGAGCCAGCTCTCGAGCCCCCAATTGTCGGCGGCCGGCGTGAACAAATCCTCGGGCGTGTCGTCGAACACCGCGCTGGGGTAGGTGCGCAGATACTCGACGCCACGCTCCGCGAACCAGCGCTGCACCTCGGCGATGGTATGACGATGCTCCTCGGGATGCCGGTACTGATCTCGCAGCCACGCCTCGCGCCGTTCCGGATCGTGGGAGCGATCCCGAAGGATCGGGTCGAAGGGCACGACGCGATAGCCTGACGCTCGCGCCACCGCGCGCCTCAGCCGCGCGGGAATCCGTGCAATCGCGTTGTAGACACCGAGCACCACGATACCGCCCGGACGTGCCAGCTCGACCAGTGTGCCGAACGACGCGCGCGGGTCCCCGGTGTGGTGCACGACGCCGGACGAGTACACAACGTCGAAGACCCCGCGCCGGAGGCCCGGCTGACGGAGATCGGTTTCGACGAACTGCACGCGCTCGAGACCGAATCGCGCGGCTGCGGCAGCGCCGAGCGCGAGCGAGGTGCGCGTGAGATCGGCGCCGACTACGATCCGGTCCGCGCTCGCGAGGAACAGGCACATCTGGCCGGTGCCGCATCCGACGTCCGCGATCCGCGCATCTCCGGCGATCGCGCGGTCGAGGAGCCGGGCGAAGACACTGCGCTCGGCGCGCGCGCGGAGACTCTGCAGACTCTCACGCGGCGGATAGCCCGGGAACGGTGCGCTCTCGTAGAAGCGGCGGACCGTCTCAGTCACGCCGTCCGAAGGCAATCGCAGATTGGGGATACCGTCAGCGACGTCGAAGCGCGTCGCGCATCCGGTGCATGACCACTCGACCGAGAGCGTGCCGCCGCATGCCGGGCAGGCAACGAGCTCCCGGATGTCCATCGCTAGTGTCCCGAGTCCGAAGTTCGCCGCCAAACTCCCGGGCGGGGCATCCCGCCTCGCGGCGTTGCTCCTCCCTCACATATTCCCGATATGCTCGGTCGTCGCGCCTTGCGATCCGGGCGCCCCGCGCGGGACTTTGGCACCGAACTTCGGACTCGGGACACTAGAAGATCGCGTAGATGAATGGCGCCAGCGCTTCGACCGTCGCCGCGAGGATGAGGATCAGGCCGAAGAGGCAGAGGAAGATCGCGAGCGGCGCGAGCCAGCGGGCGCCGGAGTCGCGATGCCATAATCCACGAGCGAGGTCGGCGATCGATCCGGGCGTGCTCGCAAGGATCGCGAAGCGTCGACGCATGCCGCCACGTTTCTTGATCATGCGACGTGCTCCCGTTTCGCCGACGCGGTGGCGCGCTTGGTCACGACCGCCGGCCCGGCCACGAGCGCGTCGATGCCGCAGCGGCGGAACGTCGAATAGCCCTCGAGCGCCGCGTTGACGATGGGCTCGCCGGCCACGTTGAAAGAAGTGTTGAGGAGCACGGGCATCCCGCTGCGGCGTCCGTAGGCCTCGAGCAGCGCGTGCAGCCGCGGCGCCATGCTGCGCTCGAGCACCTGCACCCGCGCGGATCCGTCCACGTGCGTGACCGCGGCGAGCTTCGTGCGCCATTCGGGGCGCACGGGAAACACGCCCGACATGAAGCGCGCGAGCCGCGCGCCGCCGGCAGGCAGTTCGAAGTACCGATCTGCCGCTTCGGCCGTGACCACCGGCGCGAACGGCCGGAACTCCTCGCGATGCTTGACGTCGCGATTGAGCCGATCGCGCATGGCGATCGCGTGCGGCGCGGCGAGCAGGCTGCGATGGCCGAGCGCGCGCGGCCCGTACTCGCTGGCGCCGTCCATCCAGCCGACGACGCGGCTGGCGGCGAGGTCGGCCGCGACCCGCTCGATGAGCGCACCGTCCTCGAGCTCGTCCACGCGCTGATCGTCTTCCCGCGCCGCCCGGGCGAGATGAGCAGCATCGACGGCCGGGCCCCAGAATGGATGATCGGGCACGTCGCGATCGGGGCTCCTGAAGTACAGCCGATCGGCGTAGAGCGCGGCGCCGAGCGCACACCCGGCATCACCCGGCGCGGGCGGCACGAAGACCCGCTCGAATCCGGATTCCGCGAGGATCCGCGCATTGGCCACGCCATTCAACGCCACCCCTCCACCAAAGCACAGATCCGGCAGCTTCGTTTCCTGCTGCAGCGCGCGGGCGATGTCGACGAGCGTGTCCTCGAGCACGTGTTGCACGCTCGCCGCGATGTCGGCGAATCGCCGGCCCTGGGCGGTCTCGACGTCGATCGGCTCGTAAGACGGACGAGGCGGGCCGAAGAGATCCACGAACTTCGACGCATACGATCGTGTCGCTGTCGTCTGGTACTCGAAGTACTCCGGCATGATCTCGAACCCGCCGTCCGGCGTGCGGCGAATCACCTTGCGAACCTGGTCGGCCATGGTCGGACGGCCATAAGCGGCGAGGCCCATCACCTTGTACTCGTCTTCGTTGACCGCGAAGCCGAGGTACGCCGTGAACGTCGAGTAGAGCATGCCCAGCGAATGAGGAAATCGGATCTCGCGGAGGAGAGAGAGCCTGGTGGTCTCGCCCCGGGCTCCAATGCCGGCCGTGAGTGTCGCCCATTCACCAACGCCGTCTGCGGTGAGGATGGCTGCGCGCCGTGACGGCGAGGTCAGGAATGCCGCGGCCGCGTGAGCCTCGTGATGGCCGGTGAAGAGAATCTTCCTGCGATCGATCCCGAGGTGCGACGCGATGACGCCGCGCACCCAGACCTTTTCGCCGAGGGTGTTCTTCATGGCATGCGGAAACGATCGCCACGATCGTGGGAATGCCCGCAGCGTGCACGTGAGGATCCGCGCGAACTTGAGCATGCTGCGTTCGTAAAACACGACGGCATCGAGATCGTCGGGGTCGAGCTTCGCGTGGTCCAGGCACCACTCGATCGCGTTCAGGGGAAATCCCGCATCGTTCTTCCGACGCGAGAGGCGTTCTTCCTGGACGGCCGCGATCGGAACTCCCTCCACGACCAGCGCGGCCGCCGAATCGTGGTAGTGCGCGGAGATGCCGAGGATCTTCATGTCAGTAGTGGCTGGTCGGCGACGCCGGGCGATCGG
>Ga0075428_100001083_pt1 | contig 28968 bp, 23 predicted proteins | sample RhiMetdeltSRZDD2_FD_75291 | JGI IMG/M metagenome (GOLD analysis project Ga0075428, IMG submission 75291) | Populus rhizosphere microbial communities from Tennessee, USA - Rhizosphere MetaG P. deltoides SRZDD2 | ecosystem: Host-associated > Plants > Roots > Rhizosphere > Soil | place: USA... | reverse complement strand
ACCGCAGCCACGACGATGATCACCGCGCTCAGCGTCACCGGCCAGTCCTGGAAGAGCAGCCCGAGGACGTACGCAGCGACGACCGCGCCCGAGCCCGTGATGACGAGCTGCTCATTCCGGCCGAGTCGAGCCATCACCTGCCGCCTCCCTCGGGCTCCGGTCGGTGCGTGCGTCCCGCGACCGCGGACCCGTTCGAACGTTAGCCATCCACGAGCGGCGTGGGAAGGCTCGAGTCTCGGCTCCGAGAGGGGAGCGCGAACGAGACGGCCACGACGACGAATGCCGCGACGGTCAGGATCCCGAAGCCGAGCGAGACGCCGGCCTGGCTGACGGTGCCACCGAGGACGGCGCCGGCGAGGCTGGCGCCAACCACGCCACCGAGGTATCGGGCCGTGTAGTACGTGCCGGTGGCCATGCCGATCCGATCCGCAGCCACGCCGTCGAAGGCCGCGGCCTGACGCGGCGAGCCGCTCAATCCGAGCCCGAGCCCGACGACGCCGAGCAGCAGTCCCACGGCGACCTCCGATGCGGTGCCGATCGGGATCGAGAGCCCGGCGAGGCCGAGCGCGACGACCGCCGCGCCGGCGACGGCGAGCATGCGCCGGCCCCGCCGATCGGAGAGCCGCCCGCCCCACGGGGCGACGAGCGCGCTGACGCCCGCGATCCCGAGGAGGACGAGGCCGCTCGAGCGGGCCGACCCGCCGAGCAGCTCCTCGACGAGCAGGGGCACGATGAGGAAGCAACCGTGCAGGACGACGGTCGCACCGAAGACACCGATGAGTGCCCCGGCGAACGACGGGCGCGCGAGCAGGCGGATGTCGATCGCCGGCCGCTCCGTGCGGAGCTCGAAAGCGACGAGCACGACTGCGACGGCGATCGTCGCGACAGCGATGGCCAGGCCGGCGCCCACGAGGCCGTTCCGCAGGACGACGAGCAGGCCGACGATCACGAGCGCCAGGAGGACCAGGCCAGGCACGTCGAGGCGGGCACGCGGACCCGGGGCGTGGCGCTCCGCAGGACGCACCACGACGGCGACGAGGACGGCGGCGAGCACGGCGATCGGGATGGCGAGCACGAAGATCGAGCGCCAGCCGAACGCGCCGACGAGCAGCCCACCGATGAACGGACCGATAGCGGCGCTCGTCGAGACGAGGAGGTCGAAGATCCCGAACGCCTCGCCGCGCCGGTCCACCGGCGCACTCTCGCGAACGAGGGCGGTCGAGGTCGTCGAAACGAGCGCGCCGCAGGCAGCCTGCAGGACGCGCGCAAGCTCGAGGATGCCGAACGACGTGGCGATCGACGCGACGAACGAGGCGGCCCCGAAGCCGACCACACCGGCGACGAACAGCGACCTGTGCCCGAAGCGGTCGCCGAGCGCGCCGCTGAGCGGCAGCGCGATCGCCACGCTGCCGAGGTAGAGCGTGACAAGCGACGCGACCGTGTTCGGCCCGAGCCCGAACTCGGACATGACCCCCGGCAGCCCGACCGCGAGCATCGTCGAGTTCAACGGCACGAGGATCGCGCCGCTCGCGAGCCCGAGCATGAGCGCCGTCAGCAGCGGCGCCCGGGCCGTCACAGGAGGCGGACCGTGCCCAGCGTGCCGTCGATCTCGATGATTTGTCCGTCCCTGATCGTTCGGGTCGCGTCCGCAACGCCAACGACCGCGGGCAGAGCGAACTCGCGCGCCACGACTGCGGCGTGCGACAGGACTCCGCCGGTGTTCGTCACGAGTCCGCCCGCAACCGTGAACACCGGGACCCACGACGGGTTCGAGGACGGACAGACGATGATGTCGCCCGGTCGGATCCGCGGGAAGTCGGCGTTCGACACGGCGACGCGCGCCGGGCCGCGGATGATGCCCTGCGACGCGCCGGTGCCGCGCAGCACGTTGGCCTCGGTCGACTCGACACGGGTGCCCTCGAACCGGTCCGGGCCGGCCGCACCCATGTCCCGCGTGCCGAGGTTCTTCGGTGGGCGGACGCCGAGCCGGTGGCGGTGCGTCTCGCGTCGCTCCGCGATCAGCGAGCGAACGTCGTGTGGCGAGCGGATCAGCGCGGCGACCTCGTCGCGGCCCAGAAACAGCACATCCTCGGGATCCCCGAACGCGTCGTCTCGAACCAGTCGCCGGCCCATCCGAAGCGCCAGGCCCCGCAGCTTCGCCTGGGCCATCCGATCGATCCAGTAGTTGTGGCCCTCGGTAAGATGTCCAATCTCGCGGCCGAGCGCGAGCAGATGCTCGAACTTCACCAGCTCGTCCGGCCGCTCTGCCAGCCGCACTCGCGCCGCATCGGCGAGACGATCCGCCTCGACGTGCAGTGCCGTGCGGCGGGCCTCCGCGCTCTGGGCCGGTCGCTCGAGTCGCTTGCCGATCTCGGCGAGGAGCAGTCGCGGCTCTTCGGCATACGAAGGTTGCCCGAGGTCATCGAAGGCCTGCCCAAGGTGCCCGTGGTGATCGAGGAAGTGGAGAATGCGCTCGACGAATGCCCGCCCGCCCGGCAGGAGCGCGAGCTCATCGAGCGTCGCCTGCGGCTCGATCCGCAGCCGCGCTGCGACCTCAGGGTGCCGCGTCGCAAGCTCCGTGACGCCGTCGAGCTCGACCGCCACGTCGTACAGGTCCGGGCTGAAGCCCTGGACGAGGCGCAGCGCCTCGCCGGTCGCGGCATCGCCGATGGTGGACTCGTACAGGTCGGCCAGGTCCTCGACGACCTGGTACGGCCCCAGGATCGACCAGAAGTGGATCTCCCAGGCTCGCAGCGTCGCGGCCCAGGCATCCAGCCAACCGTCAGCGATCTCGTCACGGTCGGTCGCCTCGGGGTCGACATCGTCCACCCGTCGATACAGGGAGCGCAGCTCCGGGATCGCCTCGTTCGCCCAATAGTCGGCCGTGACCTCTGCGCGCGCCCGGCAGTTCGCATCGAACCGCTCACGATTGACCTTGCGCTCGTCTTCGGATGCGTTCGGCTGTCCCGCGAAGTAGGCGTAGCCGTTCCAAACGGCCGCGTATACGCGCACGGGATGGCCGAGCCGCTCGTATGGCTCGTTGAAGCCGCCGGCAAGGGTCAGGACGTAGTCGGCGGCGAGGGGCGTGAGCGCGAACGGCATGTGCATGTCGTCCCACTCCCAGTCGAGCGCAGCGTGGTCCGGCTCCGCGAACTCGTGCGGAAAATCGGCGGCAGCCGCTTCTGCGCCAACCGCATCGCTCATCGCTCCCTCCTCAACGGGTCGTGATCGGTCGCGCCTGGAGCAGGAACCATGCACCGCCACCGACCGCGGCCTCGATGTCGACAGCCGTGCCGTAGGCGGCTTCGATCCGGAGGCCCTGCTCAGCGAGGTCTCGGATCTGAAAAGCGTCCAGCGCGGGGCCGGAGCCGGGATCGGCGACCGCATGCTCGAGGACGGAAAGACTCGCCCTGTCGACGACGATCGTGTCGGGCGTGACCGTGCCCGAGACCATCTCGTCGCCGAGGCCACGCACCGCCGTGATGACGATCTGGTCCTCGCGCCCGGTCACGGGATGGCGCGTGAAGAGGACCGCCGCGGCCGTCGCCGCCACGAGCTGCTGGACCACGACGGCCATCGCGCCGCCGCCGAGCCCGATCCCGCGGCGCCTCCGATAGAAGACCGCCGGGGCGCTCCACAGGGATGCCCAGCAACGCCGCACGGCGCCCGCCACGCCATCCGGGGGCACTCCGAGCTCCGTCTCGTGGAGCCCGGCGTAGGAGGCGTCAGTGCCGTCCTCGCCAACGCCCGACGAGCGAACCGCGAAGATCGGAGCCGCGCCGCCACCGCCTTCGGCGAACGTCGCGAGCGCCTCGCGCAGGGCGGACTCGATCTCGGGCTCCAGGCCCGCCTCAGCGACCTCGCGTTCGAGAGACTCGCGGGCCGAGTCGTCCGGAAGGCGTTCGATTGCCGCCCGTGCGGCCGGCAGGCCCGCCAGCTGGCGTTCGAACGCCGCGGTTGTCACGCAGAATGCGGGTGGGACGCGGAACCCGAGGCGCACGAGCCGGTCGAGGGATGCGCCCTTACCACCGAGCGCAGCCACGCCGCCCTGGGCGGAACCCAGCCACTCGACGTAGGGCAGCGTGGACGTCGGTATAGCGAAGCTCCCAGCTCGGACCGGAGCGGGGGCTCCGGATGGGACCGCGTCAGCGCGGTCCCCGAGTCTACACTCGGCCTGATGCCGCCGCGGTACGTGCCCGAAGACTCGCTCAAGAGCCCGCGCTTCACCGGCCCCGCGCTGTTCGCCCGGCTGCCGTACGTCCGGACGCTCGAGGATGTCGATCTCGCCATCGTCGGCGTCCCGTTCGACACCGGCGTGACGTATCGCGCCGGCGGTCGGTTCGGCCCGAATGCGGTTCGAGCCGCCAGCGTGATGCTCCGGCCGTACAACACGAACCTCGCGGTCTCGCCGTTCGAGATCCTGTCGTGCGTCGATTACGGCGACGTCGCGATCGTGCCCGGCTACATCGAGCGCAGCTACGCGGCGATCGAGGCCGCTGTCACGCCGATCGTCGAGGCCGGCGTGATCCCGCTGCTCATCGGCGGCGACCATGCGTGCACGCTGCCGCACCTCCGGGCGACGCGATCCCGCGGCCCGGTCGCGGTCATCGACTTCGACTCGCACACCGACGCCTGGGACAGCTACTTCGGCGAGAAGTACAACCACGGGACCTGGATGCGCCGTGCGATCGAGGAAGGCCTCGTCGACGTCGCGCACTCGATCGAGGTCGGGCTGCGCGGCGGGATCTACGCGGAGGGCGACTGGTCCGGTCTTCGAAGCGAGCTCGGGCTCGAATACCTGACGACCGAGGACGTCTTCCGCCTCGGCCCGGAGGCGGTCGCGGCGGCGATCCGCGAGCGCGTGGGGGACCGGCCGGCGTTCATCAGCTTCGACATCGACGTCGTCGATCCGGCGTTCGCGCCCGGGACTGGCACGCCCGAAGCGGGTGGCCCGTCGGCCCATGACATGCTCGTGATCCTGCGCGGGCTCACGGGCATCGAATTCGTGGGCTTCGACGTCGTCGAGGTCATCCCGGCCTACGACCCGGCCGGCCAGACCGCGACGCTGGCGGCCAACCTCGCCTACGAGATGCTCTCGCTCGTCGCCGTCCACCGCCGCGGCGCATGACCCACGACGAGCCCTGGCGCGAGGTCCTCCCGCCGGGGTTCCGCTGGCCCGACGGCGTGCGTGCCGCCGCCTGCTTCACGTTCGACCTCGACGCCGAGAGCCCGATCCTGTTCGACCACCCGGAGTCCGCCGCGTGGCTCGACGTCATGAGCCACCAGGCGTATGGCCCGCGGACGGCCGTGCCCCGGCTCCTGCGGCTCCTCGACCAGCGCGCGATCCGCGCCACGTTCTTCATCCCCGGCTGGGTCGCCGAACGCTGGCCCGGCGCTGCCCGCTCCATCCGCGATGCCGGCCACGAGATCGCCCATCACGGCTACCTCCACGAGGGCGCCCGCTCGGCGCCGGACGCCGAGACCGAGGAACGGCGGCTGCTGCGCGGGCTCGAGGCCCTCGACTCCGTACTCGGGATCCGACCGGTCGGCTACCGAGCCCCGAACTGGGAGCTGTCCTACGACCTTCCGCGCCTGCTCGTGAAGCACGGGTTCCGCTACGACAGCGGGATGATGGATGCCGACCACCCGTACCACCTCGCCGTGGGCCCCGAGTCAGGCGCCCCGACGATCGTTGAGCTGCCGGGCCACTGGGGCCTCGATGACTGGGAGCCCTACAACTACCTGCCCGGGATCACGGGCTCCGGCGTGATCTCGAGCCCCGCTGACGTCGTCGGGCGCTGGACGCTCGAGCTCGATGCGCTCGTCGACGAGGGCGGCCTGTTTATGCTGACGAACCACCCGTTCGTCTCGGGGCGGGCGTCACGCGCCAAGGCGCTCGAAGGCCTGATCGAGCACGCCCAGGCGATCGATGGCGTTTGGGTCGCGACCGCATCGGAGATCGCCGACTGGGTTGTCGAGCTGCCGCTCGAACCCGTCGTCCACGTTCAACCGACGCTGCCGTGACCGGAGGGACATCGAGCACCGCCGAGGCTGAGGCCCGTGCTCGGGTCGCAGCCGTCCAGGACCGTTTCATGCGGCTCGATCCGGAGGGGCTCGCTCTCGTTTCGATCCCTCGACCGGACGCCACGGAACGGTCCGCCGTCCGGAGGACGGTTTCGGATGTCGCGGGCACGCTGCGTCTGGAGCACCTCATCAAGGGCGCCGACGACGAGGCGCGCGAGGCCGTCATGCAGGTCTTCAGCGAGAGTGCCTACCGGCCGCAGCCCTTCGGACTGAACTGGGGTCAGTCGCTCGGGTTGGTCAGCGATCGCGTTGCGATGGCTCTCGCCCTGCAGGACGCCTGCGCCGAGGCGATCCTCGCCGACGCGCTGCCGGACGATGTCAGATCGGAGCTGCGCGAAGGCTTTGACACCGTCGAGGTCATGGTCCACCGCGGCGTCTCTACGACCCTCGGCGACCTCGAGACGCGGCCTCTCTGGGTGCGCGGCGTGCTGCTCGGGATGGCGCTCCTTCTCGGCGTCGTCGTCGCGGTCAACGTCTTCGTCGGTGCGGGGGCGCTCGCCGTCACGGCCGCCGCCGGCCTGCCGGTCATTCTTCTCGTTGCACTGGTCGGAGCCTGGCGCCGGCGAGGGGCGAGCGATGGGGCACGAAACGGCCCCGGCGCGGACGCACCGGGGCCGAGCTCGCTGCGGAGAACCGACCCCCGCTGAACTAGGCGCGCTGGGCGGCGCTCCGTCCGAGGATCCAGTAGACGACAAACGCGACGACAAAGCCGATGACGTACGCGATGTCCGCGTAGTGCAGTGTCGGCGCGAAGGTGTTGATCGGCAGGCCCGTGGCCTTCGCCAGCTCGTCGCCGAACACGGACGTCCCGAAGGGCAGCGAGACGACGAAGCCGACGATCAGCGCGACGAGGCCCTGCCAGCCTGACGGCAGGCTCGCGAAGTCGGCGAGGCGAGACACGTCTGCCCGGCGGCCGCGGAGCCACCAGTCGGCGAGCACGACGCCGGCCCACGGCGTGACCCAGTAGATGATGAACAGGAGGTAGTTCTCGAACTTCGTGACGAGGTCGCCGGAGTTCAGGTACAGCGTGAAGAAGAAGCCGAGCACCGCGACGGCGAGCGCCGAGTAGACGCGTTTGACGCCGACGCCGGCAGCCTGGAGCGACAACGAGCCCGTGTAGTCGTTCATGGCGTTGACCGCGACCGTGCCGATCGCGATGGCGATCATCGCGAGCGGGGCGAGGATCGAGCCCGACAGGATCGAAGTGATCGTGTCGACGGCGCCGCCAGCCGCCTTGTCGGCGACGAGCAGGCCGAGCACCTCGAGCCAGCCGGCTGCGAGCGTCAGACCGAGCACCGTCCACCAGAAGACCTTCGACTTCGAAGCGGTCGGGGGCAGGTAACGGCTGTAGTCCGAGGCGTACAGGCCCCAGGCCACGACGAAGCTCGCGACGATCGAGGCGTAGAGGACGATCGCCCCCAGCCCGTCGAGGCCCGTCATGCCGTCAGTCCGCGCCATCCCGGTCGACGCCTGGCCGGCGATCGCGACCGTGAGGATCGCGAACATGACTCCGAGCACGATCGCCATCCACTTCTCGAACGTGTGGATCGCTTCGTGCCCGATGACGCCGAGCAGTCCCTGGGCGATGACGATGATGACCAGCGAGCCGACGAACGGCAGGCCGGTCAGGATCGAGAGGGCCGCCGCCCCAAAGACCGAGTTGATGCCGTCCCAGCCGATGCAGCTGAGCCAGTTGAGGAACCCGGGCACGACGATCGACTTGCCGAAGGCAAGCCGCGCCAGGGGCATCTGGGCCATGCCGGTCGCGGGACCCATCTGGCCGAGCAGGCCGACGAGCGCCGATCCGACGAGATTACCGATGACGATCGCGATCAACCCGCTCACGAAGCCGATCTGGAGGAAGCCGGCCGATGCCAGCAACCCCAGAAAGAAGGCCGCGGGCACGAGGTTCGGCGTGAACCAGACCGTGAACACCCGATTGACCGAGCCGTAGCGGGCGCTCTCGGGGATCGGCTCGATGCCCCGGCCCTCGATCGTGAGATCGCCCTCGCGAGTGGGCATGTCGCCCATGCGGGGCATGGTGTCAGTGGTCATCCATCCTCCTCGCTCAGCGCATGAACGTGACCGCGCCGCTCGTGCCGTCGGCCCGATGGACGACGCTCCGTGCTGGCTCCGTCTCGGCCACGATCCGTCCCTCGCGGACGACCCAGCGGGCGGCCGGCCGCAACCGGATCGCCTCAGCCTCGTCCGCGCAATCGAAGACCACGAAGTTCGCCGGTAGGCCCTCCTTCACTCCCCATGGCACCTCGGCCGCCCGGGCCGGGTTCGTCGTGACCATCTCGTAGGCTCGGAACAGCTCCGCTCGACCGGTCATCTGGGCAACGTGGACGAGCATCGACAGGGCGTCGAGCATCGAGCCCCGCCCGAGCGGATACCAGGGATCCATGATCGAGTCGTGGCCGCAGCCGACGTTGATGCCGGCCGCGTCGAGCTCCTTGACGCGGGTCATGCCACGGCGCTTCGGGTACGTGTCGAAGCGACCCTGCAGAACGATGTTGTCGAGCGGGTTCGCGATGATCGTCACGCCGGCGCGCTTCAGGATCTGGATGAGCTTGAACGCGTAGTTGTCGCCATACGAGCCCATGGCCGTGGTGTGGCCCGCGACGACGCGGCCCTGCATCCCGTCGCGGATCGCCCGCGCCGCGACGACCTCCAGGAACCGTGACTGCTCGTCGTCGGTCTCGTCGCAGTGGAGGTCGATCGGCGCGCCGGTCTCCTTCGCCAGGTCGAAGATGAAGTGGACTTCCTCGACGCCGTCGTCGCGCGTCCACTCGTAGTGCGGGATGCCGCCGATGACGTCGCAGCCGAGGCGCATCGCCTCGCGCATCAGCTCCTTGCCGTCCGGGAACGACAGGATGCCGTCCTGCGGGAAGGCAATGAGCCGCAGGTCGACGATGTCGCGGACCTCCTCGCGCAGCTCGAGGAGCGCCTTGAGCGCCACGAGGTTCGGGTCGCAGACGTCGACGTGCGAACGGATCAGGCCGGTTCCCTGGGCAACTTCCCAGCGGATCGCCTCACGGGCCCGGTCCTTGACGTCCTGGTGGGTCAGTGACGGCTTCCGCTCGGCCCACGTGAGGATGCCCTCGATGAGCGTGCCCGACTCGTTGTAGCGAGGCTCTCCGACGGTCAGGACGGCGTCCATGTGGACGTGCGGGTCGACGAGCGGCGGCGAGAGGAGGCGGCCCTCGGCGTCGATCTCGGGCCGGCCGTCGGCGCTGAATGCGCCCGCCGGCTGGATCGCGGCAATGGTTCGGCCGTCGACCCGGACGTCGACCGGCGCCGGTCCCGCGCCGCCCGTCGGGTGCAGCCGCGCGTTGCGAACGAAGAGACCCTCAGGAGCCACCCGGATCTCGCCTCGGCCCCGGCTGCGGGGCCTCGCAGGTCGGCCGTTTGGGCGCGGCCGCCGCGTCGAGTGTGCGTGCGCGCACCGGCCCGAGTCAAGCCGCGAATGTGCCCTACGGCAGAACGGTCAGGGTGCCCTTCATCCCGTAGGCCTCGTGGCCCGGCAGGTGGCAGACGTAGGTCAGCTCGCCGGGCTTGTCGAACGTGATCAGCGTCTCGACGACCTGGCCGGCGAGGATCGTCTGCTCCGTCGGCCGCGAGCCGTGGCTCGGCTCGGTGCCGGTGCGGTGGCGCTGGTGGAGCGCCTCGTCGCCGACGATCCACTCGTGGTCGATCGGGTCGTCGTTCACGATGACGAAGCGGATCTCCTGGCCGGCCTTGACGGTCAGGTGGGGCGGGTCGAAATGCGAGTAGTGGATGTCGATCTCGACCGTTCGAATGCGCTCGCCGCCGAAGCCCAGCTGGAAGATGGCTCCGGCGGCAAGCAGGCCGACGCCGATCGAGGCGGCGATCCGGCCGATGACGGGCATGACGGCCCGGGCGTCGAGGTCAGGCGCCGGCCGTCGGCCGGACGCCGGGCTGGCCCGAGGCGATGACCCGCCACATGAGGAGGAGGCCGAGGCCGATGACCGAGACTGCGATCAGCAGCCGCCCAAGGGCGACGCCGGTGCTGTAGCTCGCACCGCCGCCCGGGATCTCGAGCCCCGCCTGGACGCGTGATGGCGTGCCCTGGCCGGAGGCATCGATCGCGAGGTCGAAGGCGAGCTGCTCGGCCGAGGCGTCGATCGTGATCTGGGAGAGCCACGCGGACGTCGGGACCCACTCCATGCCGCGATCCGATCGCAGGTCTTCGAGCAGGGACTTCGAGGCCTTGGCATTGAACGCGAGGTCGAGGCCATTGCGGCCGCTCGGTGCGGGCAGGAGCGCCGGTGCGTGGTCGGTCATGAGATAGACATCCGCCTCGATGCGCTCCTCGCCGTTCTTGCCGAGCGAGAGGATCCGCAGCGGGACCCACGGGTTCGGGGTCGGGATCGTGATGTGGACGGACGTCCCGTCGCCGACCGCCTGGCCGCGCTCGGCGGCTGCGTCAGCGTCGAAGGCCGCAGCCAGGAAGATCGGGCTCCGGCTCGCGTAGAAGTCGAGGACCTCGGGCGCGTCCGGCGGGAGCCGGAAGCCATGGTCCTTGGCCCACACGCCGATCTCGTCGGCGCCGCCCTTGAGGACGGTGATGTCGAGGGCGTCGATCTTGTATTTCGCGAGCTCCTGTGCGGAGCCCGCAGCGAGCTCATCGAAGGCAGCCGCCCGGACAAACTGGAGTTCCGGGGGCTGCGTCTCGCGGATGAGCCGCTGGAGCGTCCAGTCGCCGCCCTTCTCGACGTTCGTGGGGACGCCCGGGAGCGGCGTCAGGGAGCCGAACGCCCCGCCGCCACCAGCGAACTCGAACGCCGTGATGTAGTGCTCGATCCCGGCGTGGTAGCCGGCGAAGGTCGTCGTCTTCAGGAGGTTGACCGCCCCGTTCGGGCCGATGAGGCCGCCGCACGCCAACGCGGGCGCCGCGGACAGCAGGAGCACGGCCGTGACGGCCGGAAGGGTGAAGAACCATCGTCGCCGCATCACTCAGGTCTCCCATGATCCGGCCGAGGCAGGCAGTTCGACCGGCTTTCGATGCCTCCGAGACGGCGCTGCGCGGCGGACGGTTCCCGACCCCGCGTGGCGCGATGCGTTTGGCCGTCCAGGATTCAGGTGCACGTGGTGCAATTTCGTTGAATCCATCAATACGCCAGGTGTCACAATCGCGGTTCTCGCGCGTCCTTGGCCATATCGCCTGACTGACCGCAGCGAGGGGGCGGGCAGCGTCGGCGCCGCAAGGTGAGGAGGGACTGACGCCATGGCTCGTCGTACGTTCACGGTGCTCGCGAGCATCTTCCTGATCCTGAGCCAGGCGCTCGGCGCCGCGGCTTCGGGGATCCACGCGGGGCCGGCCCCACAACAGGTTGCGGCTCCGATCGCGTCCGGGCTCATCGATGAGCTCCGGTCTGGCGCTCGCTCGAGCTTCGTCGTGGAATTTGCGGCGACCACGGACCTGCGCGGCGCCCGCGGCATTGCCGCGAAGGCCGCAAAAGGCAAGTTCGTCTACGACCACCTGACCAAGACCGCGGCCGCCTCGCAGGCCGACGCGCTCGGCGCGACGAAGAACATCAAGGGCGTCAAGGCGACGAGCTACTGGCTCACGAACGTCCTCGTCGTCCGCGCCGACGTCGCTCGGGGGCACCAGCCGGACCGCGTCGTGGCGAAGCGCCTGGCGGACCTCGCCGAGAAGCTCTCGAAGACCAAGGGCGTGAGCAGCATCCGCGCCGAGGTCGTCGTTCCGCTCGTCAAGCCCGTCAAGGGTGGGGCCGGCATCCTCGCCGTCGACCCCGAGTGGGGCGTCGAGAAGATCGGCGCACCGGACGTCTGGGCCGAAGGAATCACCGGTGCCGGCATCGTCGTCGCGACGATCGACACCGGCGTCGAGTACACGCACGAGGCGCTCGTCGAGCACTACCGCGGCAACCTCGGCGGCGGGACGTTCGACCACAACTACAACTGGTGGGACCCCGCGAACATCTGCGGCGGTTCGCCCTGCGACAACGTCTTCCACGGCACCCATACGATGGGCACGATCGTCGGCGGCGACCTCGATGGGCCACTGCCGGATATCGGCGTCGCCCCGGGCGCCGAGTGGATCGCCGCGAAGGGCTGTGAGGACCTCGGCTGCTCCGAGAGCTCGCTGCTCTCGTCCGGGCAGTTCATGGTCGCCCCGACCGACCTCGACGGCAACAATCCCGATCCGTCGAAGGCCCCCGACCTCGTCAGCAACTCGTGGGGCAACGACGACCCGAACAACCCGTTCTACCTCGAGACCGTCCAGGCCTGGCGCGCCGCGGGGATCATCCCCGTCTTCGCAGCCGGCAACGCCGGCCCCGGCTGTGGCAGCGCCGGAACGCCGGGCAACTACGTCGAGTCGATCAGCGTCGGCGCGACGGACATCGACGACAACATTGCCGGCTTCTCGAGCCGGGGACCGTCCCCGACCGACAAGATCAGCCCGAACGTTTCCGGCCCAGGCGTCGACGTCGTCTCGTCCGTGCCGGGGAATGGCTACGGGACGGCCTCGGGCACATCGATGGCGACTCCCCATGTCGCCGGCACGATCGCCCTGATGATGTCCGCCGATCTCGCCCTTGCCGGCGACTTCGACGCGGTCCTCAACGCCCTGAACGTGACGGCCATCGACCGGCCAGACGACCAGTGCGGCAGCCCGGATGCCGACCTCGATCCGAACTTCGTCTATGGCGAAGGGCGCATCGATGCGAAGGCCGCCGTCGACCTCGTCAAGACCGGCGGAACGCTCGTCGGCACGGTCCGCGACGTTGACACCAGCGACCCCATCGAGGGCGCGAGGGTCACCGCCGACAACGGAGAGCGGCAGTTCTCCTCAACGACCGATGAGAACGGCGACTACGAGCTGTTCCTCGCCGAGGGGACGTACACCGTCTCCGCGCGTGCGTTCGGCTACGAGACGGCGGTCGTCTTCGGGACGCTGATCGTCACCGACGAGACCACGACCGAGAACTTCGACCTCACGGCGCTCCCGCGGTTCACCGTGAGCGGCACCGTGACGAGCTCGGGCAGCCCGGTCGCGGAAGCCTCCGTCGTTGCCCTTGGCACTCCGGTCGACCCCGCCATCACAGACGGCGCCGGCCACTACGAGCTTGTGCTGCCGATCGGTGAGTACACCCTCAAGGCCTCGCTCGGAGGCTGCAGCGACAGCCAGATTGTCGGCGTCAGCTCGACCGGCGACGACGTCGTCCAGGACTTCGCGCTCGTTCGAAAGGTCGACGGTTACGGCCACGTCTGCGGACCGATTCCGTTCGACTGGGTCGACGCCGACGGCCAGACGGCCCTGTTCGGCGACGACACCTTCGGCTACCTCCGCATGCCGTTCGACTTCCCGTTCTACGGGGAGAGCTACAACCGCCTGTTCGTCACGACGAACGGCTTCGTGAGCTTCCTGCCGACGGAACCGATCTTCTTCCCATCCGGCATCCCGAGTAGCTCCGAACCGAACGCCGCGATCTACGCGCTCTGGCGCGACCTCGTCATCGACGAGGACGCTGAGATCGACTACGCGACGATCGGCAGCGGCGATGCCGCCGCGTTCGTCATCGAATACCAGAACGCCCGGCTCATCGAATCGGACACGCGCGTGAACGTGGAGATGAAGCTCTGGGCCAACGGCAACATCGACCTCCTGTACGGCGACAACCCGGCGGGCGCGGCCAACGGCAGCGACGCGACCATCGGCATCGAGGACCAGACCGGTTCCGACGCGCTCCAGATCGGGTTCTTCGAACAGGTCGTCGGGCCGAACAGCGCAGTCCGCATCGAGACGCTGCCCGTCGCCATCCTCAGCGGCACCGTCGTCGACGCCAATGACGACTCGCCGATCTCCGGCGCCAGCGTCACGGCCGAGCCGAGTGGCCGCACCGCGACCACCGACAGTGACGGCCACTACGAGCTCCGGCTCCTCGCCGGCTCATACGACGTGACGGCCTCGAAGGGCACCTACGACCCTGTCACGCTGTCCGTCAGCCTGTCGGAGGGCGAGCTCGCGACCCTGGACTTCGCGCTCGAGAGTGCCACGGCGTCCGTCGAGCCGACCTCGGTCGAGGCGACCGTCGGCTTCGGCGAGACCGCCCAGGCCACCGTCCGGCTGTCGAACAACGGCAGCGCGACGCTCAACTGGGAGGCCAAGGAGCGCGATACCGGCTCGATCCCGCCTGATCTCCCGCCGGCCTTCGTCGGTGTGCTCCGCACGCCGGGCTGGTCTGCCGTCCATCTGCCGAACGCGGCGACCGTCGCCCCGGTTCGACCGTTCGATGCCGGCGGCCTGCCGCTGATCATCGATGACGACGACAGCGATTCGTTCGACACCAACGAGATCACCGCCGTCTATGGCCAGTCGGGCGGCGACCAGGCCAACATCGCGATCGACTTCGCCAACCTCAACGTCCAGGAGCTTGGCGGCTACATGTACTTCGACGTCGACCAGGATCCGAACACCGGCCTCCCGGCGGAAGCCCTGTTCGGCCTGCCGACCCAGGATGTCGGCATCGAGTACTTCGTGACGTTCTTCGACCTTGGGTTCTCGGGTGAGATCCCGGTTTGGAACGAGTTCGGCGACCTCGTCGGAATCGTTCCGGGCAGCTTCGACGGTCAGACCGTGTCGTTCGGCGTCCCGCTCGAGATGCTCGGCGGCGACGACGGCTCGATGAACGTCGACATGGTCGCCGGCTTCTTCGGCCCGTCCGACTGGGCGGCCGACGAGGGCCATGGCACCGTCAGCTCGTTCGCCGAGCTCGACTGGCTCGACGAGACCCCGGCCAGCGGGCGGATCATCGTCGGCGGCTTCGAGGACGTGGTCCTCACGCTCGGCGGACCGACGGTTGCGCCAGGCGAATACCACGGCCAGGTCGTCTTCGTGACGAGCGCGCCGAAGCAGCCCCAGGTCCCGGTCGACGTCACGCTGACCGTGACGCTGCCCGACGCGTTCGGCCGCGCGGCCGGAACCGTCACCGACGCTCACACCCTCCAGCCGGTCGGCGGCGCACTCGTCACGCTCCACGCGACGTGGCTCGGCGATCCGCTCGACTTCGAGACGACCACCGCCGACGACGGCTCGTGGTCGGTCATCGGGCCGGAAGGGTCGTGGCCGGTCGACGTCTCGGCCGACGGCTACGTCCCAGCCTCCATCAATGCCACGATCGTGCGCGGCGTCACCACCGGTGGCGCGGACGCGGCGATCCATAAGATCCAGCCGCACGCGGGGCTCGATGACAGTCCGATCATCTTCGTCCTGTCACCCGACAAGACCCGCAACGTCGTCCGGGAGCTGACAAATACCGGCGGCCACGCGGACCTCACGTTCACGATCGGCGAGGTCAACCTCGATCCGGCGACCGCGATCGCCGGGTCTCCCACTCCTCGCCATTCGCCGGTCGGCCCGGCGGCTAACCTCCTGACCAGCAGGGGGCTCACCGGCCGTGCATCGCTCAACGTTCCGGCGTCGCTCATGGCCGACGGCGATGTCCTCGCCAGCTGGCCGGCGGTCGGTCTCGACCTGCCGTGGGGCGTCGGCTACAACGGCAACGTCTGGCTCAGCGACCCGATCGACAACGGCGACCTGTGCAGCTTCGCAGGCGTCTGCGTTGACATCGAGTTCAGCACGGGCGGCACGCCGACCGGCGCATCGTTCGAGACGAGCTTCGGTGACTGGGCTGGCGACATGGCCTTCGACGCCGGGCGCGGCCTGCTCTGGCAGGTCTCGGTTGGCGGCGACAACGGCATCTACGGCATCGACCCGAGCGATGGCTCCGTCCAGGAGGTCATCACGGGTGATCCGTGGACCGGCACGAGCCAGCGCGGCCTCGCCTACGACCCGGCAGCCGATGTGTTCTACATCGGTGGCTGGAACGAGGGCATCATCTACCGCGTCGCCGGACCGTCCCACCCGACGCCCGGCGAGACCCTCAGCCAGTGCAACCCGGCGGACCCGAACATCTCCGGTCTCGCCTGGAACGGCTCCTTCCAGATGCTCTGGGAGGCCACGAACAGCGATAGCGACACGATCTTCCTGCTCGATCCGACGAACTGCGAAACCGTCCGTGCGCTCCCGCACCCGGACGGCGGCGGCTTCGGCGGGGCCGGCCTCGAGACCGATGTCGTCGGCAACCTCTGGCTGACCGGCCAGAACAGCGGCAATGCCTATCTCATCGAGAGCGGCCTGCCGAACTTCAGCGACGTTCCATGGCTGTCGGTCGCCCCGACCGACGGAACTGTCGGCATCGACGGCGCCCAGGACCTGACGATCACGGCGGACTCAACCGGTCTCGCGTCGGGCGTCTACCACGCGATCGTCGTCGTCCAGACCAACGATCCCGACCACGCGACGATGCAGATCCCGGTGATCCTCGTCGTACCTGCCTACCAGCAGGGCATCAACGCCGGCGGCGGCGTCTACACGACGGTTGGCGGCGACGATTACGCCGCGGACAAGCCGTTCAGCGCCGGCAGCTTCGGCTGGGTCGGCGCCTCGTCCACCCGCTCCGTGGGTGGGTCGATCGCCGGCACGCCGGATCCAGACTTGTATCGCAACCTGCGGTCCGGCATGTCCGCGTACCGCTTCTCGGTGCCGAACGGCACGTACCGCGTCGACCTCGGGTTCGCCGAGCTCCAGGCCCGCCACGCTGGCGACCGGGTGTTCTCGGTCGCGCTCGAGGGCGGCACCGTCCTCTCGAACTTCGACGTCTTCGCGCTCGCCGGCGGGCAGCGAATCGCGCTCGACCGGTCGTTCCTCGTCGAGGTCACCGACGGCGTCCTCGACATCTCGTTCCTCAGCCAGCGCGGAGATGCACCGATCATCAACGCCATCTTCGTCACCGAGGTGCCACCGGGCGCTCCGGGAGGCTGAGCCTCCCGTCACCGGACGCCAACGAGGCCCCGCCCACCGGGCGGGGCCTCTTCATGCCACCGGCAGGTTGAACCTGATCGTCGTCCCGTGGCCGACCACGGATTCCGCGGCAATCGCGCCGCCGTGGGCCTCGACGAGGTCCTTGGCGATCGCCAGCCCAAGCCCCGAGCCGCGCGAGCCCGCGCCCTTCGCGAAGCGGTCGAAGACATGGTCGAGGAGCTCGGGCTCGATGCCGCTGCCCGTGTCTGCGACGGCGATCTCGAGCCGACGCGCGGCGTCTCCGGTCGCGGCCTGAACGCGGATCGTGCCGCCGCTCGGCGTGTGCCGAAGGGCGTTCGAGACGAGGTTCGAGACAACTTCGCGGATCCGAACGGGATCGACCTCCGACAGGGGCAGGTCGTCGGGGATCTCGAGCTCGAGTCGCACGCCCGCCGCCTCCGCGGAGGCCCGGAAGCCCCGCGCCGCCTCGCTGATCAGCGCATCAACGTCCGTTGGCTCGCGGTGGAGCGGCAGCGTGCCCGCCTCGGCCAGCGCGACCGTGCGCAGATCCTCCACGAGCCGGGTCAGGACGCGGGTCTCCTCGAGGACGCTCGTGAGGTGCTCGGCGTCGGTCGGATGGACGCCGTCGATCATCGCCTCGACGTTGCCCTGGATGACTGCGAGCGGTGTCCGCAGCTCATGGCTGACGTCGGCGAGGAGGTCGCGTCGTTGGGTCTCGTCGATCGCGAGCCGCTCGGCCATCGTGTTGAACGAGCGGACGAGCTCGCGCAGCGGCCGCGGCCCGCGCGGGACGTCCACGCGCGCGCTCAGATCGCCGCCCGCCACCCGCGAGGACGCCTCGGACAGCGCATCGAGCGGGCCGGCGAGCTGCCGGAAGCTCCGTCCGACGAAACCGCCCGCGATGATCACCAGCCCAAGGAGCAGCGCGGCCACGGCGACCGCCTCCGTGCCGGCGCCCCCGGCGATGATCCCGAGCGCGGACGCGAGAAGCCACAGGACGGTCCCGAACCCGAGGATCGTGAACAGGAACAGCAATCCGAACAGGCAGCCGAGCCGCCGCATGAACGGGCCGCGCCGCCCGTCCCACGATCCTCCGGGGCCCCACGACCCGCGGCCCCAGTCGCCGCGGGACCAGTCGCTGCGGCCCCAGTTGCCGCGGCCCCAGCCGCCGTGGTCCGGTCGCGCGCCACCGACCTGCTCCCAGAAGCCCTGCCGATCGGACCATCGGTCGCGGCCGGCCGGCGGTCCCTCCTCGGGTGCGTCCTCGGGGGCCTTGTCGCTCGGCGGTTCGGCCATGTCAGCCGGCCTCGCGATCGTCGGCAAAGCGATAGCCGACGCCGTGGACCGTCAGGACGTAGCGCGGCTCGCGCGGAACCGGCTCGATCTTGCGACGGAGGTTCTTGACGTGCGCGTCGATCGATCGTTCGTAGGACTCGAAGGCGACGCCACGGACCGCGTCGAGGAGCTGGCTGCGCGTGAAGATCCGGCCAGGCCGCCGTGCGAGCGTCGCCAGGAGGCTGAACTCGGTCGGCGTCAGGTCGACCGAGCGGCTGGCGACGTCGACGCGCATCCGCGGCACGTCGAGGACGATGTCGCCCGCGACGATCCGGTCGCCCTCCGCCGCCACCGAGCCGTCGCGCTCACTGCGCCGCAGCACGGCCTTCACGCGGGCAACGAGCTCGCGCGGGCTGAAGGGCTTCGTGACGTAGTCGTCGGCGCCGAGCTCGAGCCCGAGCAGCTTGTCCAGCTCGTCGTCACGGGCCGTGAGCATCACGATCGGCATGTCGCCGTCGCGCCGCAGCTCGCGGGTGACCTCGAGGCCATCGAGGCCGGGCAGGCCGAGGTCGAGGACGACGAGGTCAGGCCTTCGGCGGCGTGCCAGGTCGAGCGCCGCGCGGCCATCGCCGCTGACCAGCACGGCGAAGCCTGCGTGCTCGAGGTAGTCGCGGGCGAGATCGGCGATTTTCGGCTCGTCATCGACGACGAGGATCGTCTTCGAAGCGGTCATCGACGCCATCGTACGGGTGCCCTTGTTCCAAGAGACGGGAAACCCGGGCCCGGACGAAGCCGGACCCGGGCGGGGAGTGAGGTAGGTATCGGTCAGCTGGGCGAGCTGCCCGATCCGCTTGGGCCGGAGGCTCCGGACGAGCTCCCCGAGCCGCCCGACGTGCCCTCGCCACCCTGGCGGCGATGCCAGTCGTCGTGGACTTCGCGGGCTCGATCCTCCCACGGGCCGCCGCGGAAGCCGTCCGGCTTGCCGTAGCCGTGGTGGCCGTAGCCCCAGCCGCCGCCCCAGCGCGGACCGCGCCAGAAGATCGCCCGGATGAGCCCGAAGATGATGAAGATCACGATCAGGGTGCCGAAGAAGCCGTGGCCGATGCCGTAGCCCCAGCCGTACGCATACGGGGCCACGACCGTGGTCCCCTCCGCGGCGGCACCGGCAACGAAGCCGGCCTGATAGATGCTCACGCCAACCGCTCCGAGAAGTCCGACGAGGACGAGGGCGGCGATGACGCGACCGAATGTGCCGAGCACGAGTTCCATCTCCTTCCGATGACTGCGAGTGTTCGCAGGTCCTCATCGTCGGGGCTGGATGTGGAGCGCTCGTGAAGGCGCTGCGGAGGTGCCGCAGAGGCTGGATCTGTCGAGGCCGGGCAAACGAAGAGGGCGGTCGCCTCGCGGCGCCGCCCTCTTCGACTGCGATCAGGAGATCACGGGTTCGGCGCTACGGGACGAGGATCCCATCGACACCGCTGTTGTCGGGTGCGGCCGCCTTCGCCGCGTTGTACGACGTCGTCGTGTTCGCGTTCAGCTTCGGCCCGTGCATCGCCTTGACGCCCGAGTAGCCGTACGAGTTGAGCGAGAACACCACGCCAGGCGTTGCATTCGAAGCAGGGTCGGTCGTGTCGCGCAGCCACGGGCCGCCCGAGGAGCCGCCCGTCATGTCGCAGGCGATCTTCCAGTTGTTGTCGTTGTTGTACGGGTCCGTCCCGATCGCGCCCGAGCAGTACGTCAGGTCGAGCCCGTGGTACTTGCCCGCGGCGGGGTAGCCGAATGCGTACCCGAGGCTGGGACCGGTCGTCGTCGACACGTTGACGCCGTAGGCGCCAAACGCGTCTACCTGGGCCGGGATCGATCCGCCGTTGCCACCGCTGCCGACAACCGCAAACGCCCAGTCGTACTGGACGGCGATATCGTCGAATGCCTCGCGGTCGGCGAAGCCGTGATGAACGACGAGCGCTCGTCCGACCCAGCAGCCGAACGTGGCCTGGGCGCACGAGTAGCTCGGCGACGTATCGAACGCGGGGTAGTAGACCCAGTTGGTCGCGAAGACGTCGGCGACCTCGTCGTACGCGCAGTGCGCGGCGGTGATGATCACCGAGTAGTTCGCGTCGCTGTTGTCGTCAACGACGGACGCCGAACAGATGTAGTCAACCCCGCCGAGCGTGAACAGGACGCGGCCCGAGCGCTCGAGGATCTCGCCGCCGTTCGGCCACGACTTGCCGGTGACGCCACCGCCACCGCCGGGCCTCGCCATCGGGATGAACTTGCCGTTCGATGTCTTGATGAAGTCGCGCGGGATCGCGTTCGCGATCCGCGCCGCCGTCCAGTACGCGATCGCTGGATCGACGCCTCGGGCACTCGTCGGCCCGGATCGGGCCGCGACGGTCACGGGCAGCGCGGCAAGCAGCGCGCAGGCGGTCAGGAGCACGAGGAATCGGCGCATCAGGGCCTCCGCATGAAGGGCGCGCCCGGCCGATGTCCCCCGGCCCCGGGTGCGCCCGGGTTGTCAGGTCGCCAGAGTGCCGCGCGGCCTGTGGCCGGGTCAAGTCAGCGGTCGGGGACCCGGTGCACGACCGCACCGTCCGGACCAGCCGCGGGGGTCTATCGTTCGCGCCATGAAGGGTGATCGCGTTGAGGCCGTGGTCGACACGGGCCAGGGCGTCCAGACGTTCGAGGTCATCGCCCGCAAGGCTGGCCGGCGGATCGAGGTGGTGACGTCGCGCGGCGTCGTCGAGGTTCGCGAGGTTACCCGCTCCGGCCAGACCGTCCGAACCGGACGCTTCATGGCCAACCGGCTGATCGCGCTCGTCGAGCATCCCGCGGCGGACGAACGCGGCCGCGTCGAGGTCTCCACCCGCCACCGGATCGCCCCGAAGTCCTGATTCGCGGATGCCGCGCCGCCTCAGCGCCGCGTCACCTCCCCGCGAGCGCCTGCACGAGCGGCGCCATCGTCTCCATGCAACGGGCCGGCAGCGCGTAGTAGTTGATGCCCGTCCGGTCGCGCCGCCGGAGCAGGAGGTCGCGCAGCCGCCCGAGCGTGCCATAGAGGACATACGGCGTCCCGATCAAGCCGACAGCTGCCGCCTTGGCGGCGCTCGCGACCGTCGTCAGCGGCCCGGCGCCCGAGCCGACGAGCCCGGCGTCGAAGACGATGACGTTGAGCTCGAGGGCATCCCAGCGGTCGTCGGCGGCGAACCGTACGAGGTCCGCCTTGTTTTCCGTTGCGGCCTCCGTGGCCTGCGTGACGATCGGCCGGCCGGCACGATCGAACTGCGGCAGCAGCCCGACGATGTCCGCCTCCCGCGCCGCGAAGCGGAGCATCCGCGGTCCTCCACCTCCGATCTGGATCGGCGGATGTGGTCGCTGGACCGGCAACGGGAAGAGCTGCGCTCCATCGAGCTGGTAGTGCTCGCCGGCATGCGTGACCGGTCCGCCGGCGAAGAGCCGCTTCAATAGCGCTGTCGCCTCGATGAGCCGGTCGACGCGCACTCTCGGCTCGTCGTACGGCAGCCCGAGCCAGCGATAGTCGGTGACCCGCCAGCCGGCGCCGAGGCCGAGCTCGAGCCGGCCACCGGACAGGACGTCCAGCGTTGCCGCCTCGCCGGCGAGGATCAGTGGGTGGCGGTAGTCGTTCGCGAACACAAACGGCCCGACGCGGATCGTGCTCGTGGCCGCCGCGGCCGCGGTCAGCGCCGCGATCGGGGCGAGCTGCCTCCCGAGGTGATCGGGGATGAGCAACGTCGTATAGCCAAGTGCTTCGGCACGACGCGCCAGCCCGGCCCACGCCTCGCCCGGCGACGAGCCACGCGGTGGCGTGCCGGTCGTGACCCCGAAGCGGAACGGCTGCACGCGGGCAGCGTAGCGGCGGCCGATTGAACCCCGCGGCCCCTCCGCCTGCTATGCACTGGTGATGGCTGGCTCGGCCGATCCCCTCGGCGACGACGCGCTCGACTTCTGGCTCGGCGACTGGGACGTGAGCTGGGATACAAGCGTCGGACGTGGCGTCGGTCGCAACCGGCTGACGAAGGTCGTCGGCCGAAGAGGCGTGCTGGAGCGATTCGAAGGCGTCGGACCGCGCGGCCGGCGGTTGCACGGCATGAGTCTGTCGATCCGCGACACCGCGGACGGCCGCTGGCGGCAGACGTGGATCGACTCGTCCGGCTCCTACCTCGATCTCGTCGGCGCCGAGGTCGACAGGCGGATCTCGTTCGAACGAGAGGCCGTCGAGGACGGCAAACCGGTGCGCTATCGAATGACCTGGACGGACGTCACGGATGACTCCCTCACCTGGCACTGGCAGCGCACGTCGGACCACGGCGCGACGTGGTCGGACCTGTGGACGATCGACTATCGGCGGCGGCCGGTGCCTCCGCGAGCCGCTACGACCAGGGCCGGAGCGGCGCGAGGAACTCGACGATCAGCGCGTTGAGCTGATCCGGGACCTCCATCCCGACCATGTGGGCGACGTCGGGGATCGTCACGGCGCGGGCGTTCGTGGCGGCCGCAACGAGCCGCTCGGCGGCATGGCCCATGTACGAGACGTCGAGGCTGCCGTTCACGACGAGGAACGGGCAGCGCAGGTCACCGAGGCGCTCATTCGCGGGCGGATCGAGCGGGATCGGCTGACCGTCCACGTGGCCGGGCAGGTACAGCGGGCGGTCCATCTCGCGCACGGCTTCACGGATCGCGCTCGGGACGCGGTCCGGCGGCTGGCCCGGGCCGTCGACCCAGAGCCGGACGTCGAGGTCGGCGATCGCGTCGGCATCGCGGTCGGCCGCGCTCTCGAGCCGTTCGGCCTCTTCGAAATACACCATCTCGTCCGGGAGATCCACGCCAGGATCGAATCCGCCTGGGCCACTTCCGATCGTCACCAGCGCGGCCACGCGCCCCGGGAATTCGATCGTCGTGTCGATCGCGATCTGGCCGCCGCGGCTGTTCCCGACGAGCGCTGCCCGCGTCAGCCCGAGCGCGTCGAGCACCGCGATCGCATCGGCGCGGTTGCTGAACGTGACGTCTTCGGTTTCGGAGCGCCCGAAGCCGCGCGCGTCGTAGCGGATCACCCGGTGGCCGGACGCCGCGAGCCCTGGGACCATCGCGTCCCAGGCGCGCAGGTTGGCGATGCCGGCGTGGAGAAGCACGACCGGCGGGCCGTTGCCCTCGTCCTCGACATACAGCCGGCCGCCCGGAACCTCGACGAATCGTTCCACGGCAGACAGCCTACCCGCTCGGGACGCCAGGACCGGTCAAGAACGGCGCCGGGCCTCTGCCTCGCGCGCGACGGCGAGGGCTGCCGGCACGCCGCCGGTCCACGGCTCGCCATGGCCGGGTAGCAGCAGCCCTGCCTCGACCGCGTCGAGGCGAGTGAGGGACTTGAGCGCCAGTGCGCGATCGGCATTGAACGGGCCAACCTGCGGCCCGAGCTGGCCGGTCGCGACCGATCTCGTGACGAGCGCGTCGCCGAGGAAGAGCGCATCACGCCCCGGCACCAGGATCGCCGCGCTGCCCGGCGTGTGCCCCGGAAGGTGGATGACCCGCGGCGATCCGGGCACATCGAGCGTCGCTCCGTCACCGAACGAGACGACCTCGCCGAGGTGCGGCCCGAGCCCGTATCGATTGCGGGCCGCGTAGATGAAGAACGAAAGGATCGGGCCGAGGCGATACGGCACCCGGGCGCTGGCCGGGTTCGGCACCTCACCGCGGGCCAGGGGTGCGTCCAGCTCGTGGACCCGGGCTTCGGCCTTTGACAGCCGCCGCAGCCGCTCCGCATAGCCGATGTGGTCGTCGTGGCCGTGCGTCAGCAGGATCGACCGAACGTCCTCGGGCTCGTGCCCGAGCTCGTGCAGCGTTCGGACAAGCTCGCCCCACAGGCCCGGTACGCCGCCGTCGATGACCGTGACATCGGAGCCGTCTTCGACGAGGTAGGCGTTGATCGTGCCGTTGCCGATCCGGTGGACGCCATCGGCGATCCTCATTCGGCGCTGAGCTCCGTTTCGAGCGGGGTCCGGAAACGCGGCGTGACCCGAATGCCACCGACCCAGGCATCGAGGCGCTTGCGTTCGGCCTCGATCGCCCGCTTCGCATCTGCACCGACATCTTCGAGCAGTCGCACGACGACGCCATTGTCGCGGTTCTGGCCCCAGCCGCCGACGATCCGCCCGTCCCACCAGACCGATGGCCCCGCGTTGCCCGCACGATCGAAGAGCGCCTTGCGGTGCGGGCCCAGGTACCAGTCGCGCTCGAACCAGCCCATGACCGTTGTGTCCAGCGTTGGCAGCAGGGCCGCCCACGGCGTGGCCGTGGTTTCGGCGTCGACGTCGTCGCCGAGGACGAGCCCACGTCCGCCGTCTTCCAGCTCGACCTCGGCGGTCTCGACGCCCTCGAGCGCCTTCCGAACCTCGCCGAGGCCCCAGCCCGTCCACCAGCGGAGGTCGGTCAGTGTCCCCGGTCCGAACGCCCGTAGCCAGCGCCGCAGCAGCTCGCTTCGCGCGACCGCCTCCGAAGGGTCGGCCAGCGAACCGCCGATCCAGCGCTCGAGCGGCGCCCACCGATACTGCCCGCTGACCCACGTCCCGCGCGGCTGCGCCCGGACGATCCGGCCGTCCATCGACATCAGGAACAGCACTCGCGTCGAGACGCCGACCTCGCCGGCCCACTTCTTGCCGGCGCCGAACGCGATGCGTTTCCTGAATCCCGGCACAACCTTCGTCAGCTCGGTCGCCGTGGCCTCGCCGGCCGCCTCGAGCGCGGCCATCGCCTCGGCTTCGACCGCCCGCAGCCACGGGCCCGGCCGTTTCGTGATGCCCGCGTCGAAGAGCATCCTCTCGGCGCGCTTCCGCTCGGCGGCGGCAATGGCCCGCCCGCACGCAGCCGTCAGCACCCCGGCGAGCTCGAGCGGGACGACGAACAGCGTCCGCCGCATGCCGATGATCCGGATCAGCGAGCGCTCGTCGAACATCGCCGTTGCGATGTCGGCCTGCGGGATGCCGCCGGTTCGAGCCGCCAGCCCGACATACGGCGACGTCGGCTCGGTCGCATGGATCCCGACGAGCTCGTCCGCTACGCGCACCGGGTCGCGGCCCTGAACCTCGGGCAGCAGATGGTGCCGCCGCGCGAGCCGTGCTCGACGCTCGCGATCGTCGATCCGCCTCACCGCCCGAGCGTACCGGGCGGGGCGTACCGTGGCACGGATGGACACTGACTCAGGGACCTGGCATCACGGGCTCGTCGCCCGTTGGTGGGCGGAGTTCACGACGCCGGAGCCCGAAGAGGTCGCGTACTACTCGACCGCGATCCAGACATGGGGCGAGCCCGCGTTGGACCTCGGCTGTGGGACCGGTCGGATCCTGCTGCCCCTGCTCGCCGCCGGGCTCGACGTCGATGGCACCGATGTCTCGGCCGACATGATCGCGGAGGCCAGACGCGCAGCCGAAGCGGCCGGATACAACCCGACGCTGACGGTCCAGGCCGGGCATGAGCTCGACGTGCCGCGGGCGTATCGGACGATCTACCTGTGCGGCGTGTTCGGGATCGGTGGGCGCCGCGATCGTGACCTCGAGACGCTTCGGCGCGCCCACCGCCACCTCGAGCCGAACGGAGCGTTGCTCCTCAACTACGAGCTGCCCTACGAGGGCCTCGACGCCGAGCGCTGGGCGCGTTGGCTGCCCGGCGGTCGGGCCGGAATCCCGAGGCCCTGGCCCGACTCCGGAGAGCGCAAACGCATGGCGAACGGCGACGAGCTCGAGTGGCTGAACCGGGTCGCGGACATGGATCCCCTGGCCCAGCGACAGACCTTCCAGGTCCGGATTCGCCTCTGGCGCGACGGCCAGGTGGTCGCCGAGGAAGAGCATCAGCTCTCCGAGAACCTGTACTTCGCGCCGGAGATCCAGCACTTCCTCACGGATGCCGGGTTCCGGGACGTCGCCGTCGAAGGCGGGTATCGCGGCCAGCCGGCCACGCCCGACGACGGCGTCCTCATGTTCGTGGCTCGCCCCTAGCTCAGCTTCACCGCCGGGCGTACGGCCGGCAATAGCCGATTGGGGGATGTCCTCGCGCGCGCAGGTTGAGGACAGTTCACGCGATGCGAGACCTTGAGGCTGCCCGCCAGCTTCGCCGCGCGCTGCGCGTGTTCGGGCTGATCGTGCTGCCCCTCGCTGGCGCGTGGCTCGTCGTGGCGGCGGTGATGAACGACCTGTCGTCGTTCCTGGTCGGAACCGCCGGCCTCCTGTTCGGCGCGTTCATGCTCATCGAGTCCCGGATCTCGGGCGAGCGTTCCGCGAGCTCGATCGCCACGCGCGCCGCGGTCGTGACGGAGGTCGCGATCTTCGTTGCCGTGACGATCGAGCCGTCGCTGGCCGTCACGATGACGATGACCGCGCTCATCCCGCCGATCCTCGCCTTCGCGTACGCCGATCACCGGGCCGTGATCCGGCTGACGGTCGTCGCCGGCCTTGTCGGGACGTGGGCGGCGTTGACGCCGTTCATCGTGCCGTGGCCGACGGACCTCGAACCACCGTTGAGCGTCCTGCTCCCCGTCTCAAGCCTCGTTCTCGGGTACGTCGTCTTCCTGATGTTCCTGCTCAATGCGAGCAACCGCCAGCGCGAGACGGCGGACGACCTGAGAACGGCCGTCGCGATGTCGCGAGAGCTGTCGCAGACGCTCGATCCCCAGCTCATCGGCGACCTCATCGCCCGCCACCTCGTGCAGGCCACCGAGGCGACCGACTGCGCGCTGAGCACGTGGGATCGGCCGGGCGATCGTGTCGTGACCCACGGCTACTACCCGTCCGAGCGACGCCACCTGCTCGAGGGCACGTACGACCTGACCGAGTACCCGGCGACGCGCCGCGTGCTCGAGAACCAGGAGGCCTGCTTCGTCGACCTCGCGAACCCGCAGTCGGACCCGCGTGAGGTCGCCTATCTCGCGGGCATCGGCCAGCGCAGCATGGTCATTCTGCCGCTCGTCGTCCACGGCGAGTCGGTGGGCACCGTGGAGCTCACGTCGGATCGATCCGGCGTCTTCACGACGCGTCGGGTCGAGCTCGCGGCGATGCTCAGCCGGGAGGCCGCGACCGCGCTCGAGAACGCCCGGCTCTACGACCAGATCCATGACCAGGCGTTCCGCGACCCGCTGACGGGCCTCGCGAACCGGACGCTCTTCCACGACCGCGTCAAGCACGTCCTTGATCGGCTCCGCGGCCGGAGCCAGCAACGGGCGGCCGTCCTGTTCCTCGACATCGACCACTTCAAGCTCCTCAACGACAAGTTCGGCCACTCGCGCGGCGACGACGTCCTGCGCGTTGTGGCCGATCGCGTCCGCTGGGCGATTCGACCGGGCGACACCGCGGCCCGCCTCGGCGGCGACGAGTTCGCGATCCTCCTCGAGGACGTCGACGCCTACCCGGCGGCGCGCCTCGTCGCGAATCGGCTGCTGGACTCGCTCGCCGCGCCGATCACGCTGGCTGACGGCTCACCGACCGTCGGCGCGAGTGTCGGGGTCGCGCTGAGCGGCGTCGGCGGCGAGACCGTCGACGACCTGCTCCGCAATGCCGACATCGCGATGTACGCGGCGAAGGCCGCCGGTCGCGGCCGGATCGAGCTCTTCCGGCCGGAGCTGCTCGAGCAGGCCGCCGCCCGGAGCGACCTTGGCGCACGGCTCCGTCGGGCCGCCGACCGTGGCGAGCTCCGGCTCGAATACCAGCCGATCGTCGAGCTCGCCGGGGGCGGGATCGTTGGCCTCGAGGCGCTGGTCCGCTGGCAGCCGCCGGATCGGCCGCTCCAGTACCCGGCCGACTTCATCGCCATGGCCGAGGAAACGGGCGAGATCATCCCGATCGGCCGCTGGGTCATCAACGAAGCCTGTCGCCAGATCCGGATCTGGCAGGAGCGCTACAACCTGCCGGAGCTGCGTGCCAATGTGAACATCTCGGCGCGGCAGTTCAAGGACCCCGACCTTGTCGCGGTCGTCGCGGGCGCCCTCGCCGACAATGGCCTGCCGGCCCACTGCCTGACGCTCGAGATCACCGAGAGCACGCTCATGCTTCGAACGACCGAGACGATGGCCCGCGTGGGCGACCTCCGGGCACTCGGCACCCGCCTGTCGATCGACGACTTCGGCACGGGCTACTCGTCACTCGGCTACCTGCAGGCGTTCCAGGTCGACGAGCTGAAGCTCGATCGATCGTTCGTCTCGGATCCAACCGAGATCGGCAACCCGATGGTCCTCAGCCGGGCGATCGTGGAGCTCGCCCGCGCGCTCGGGCTCGAGATGGTCGTCGAGGGCGTCGAATCGGTCGCCCAGGCGGACTGGTTCGCATCGCTCGGCTGCTCATTCGCGCAGGGCTTCTTCTTCGCCCGGCCGCTCGCCCCGGAGAGCGCCGAACGCTTCCTCGAGCGCGCGCCTCGCCCAATGACGGTCGGGGAGGGGAACGGCGTCGTGCCCGCACGGGAGCGGCGCCGAGCCCGCGCCGCGCAGCGCCCGAGCGGTGGTCGAAACCTGCGCCTCGTCTCTGGCGAAGGCGAGCGGCCCTGACCGTTTCGGGAAGCCTGGCCTACTCCTCGATCGCGCCGCCGATGCGACGGAGGTGCTCCCGAAACGTGAGCGTCGGTTCGGTCTCGCGCGCCGTGAGGTAGTCGCCGAACCCCAGCTGGCTGCGGAGGGAACGACCGCTCGACACGAGCTCGGCTTGACGCCGCTCCGTCTTCGCAATGGCTTCGGCCGCCGCCAC
>Ga0075428_100001080_pt1 | contig 28982 bp, 24 predicted proteins | sample RhiMetdeltSRZDD2_FD_75291 | JGI IMG/M metagenome (GOLD analysis project Ga0075428, IMG submission 75291) | Populus rhizosphere microbial communities from Tennessee, USA - Rhizosphere MetaG P. deltoides SRZDD2 | ecosystem: Host-associated > Plants > Roots > Rhizosphere > Soil | place: USA... | reverse complement strand
GATCCGCAGGCGGCGCTGGATGCGCCACGCTGGCGCGTCGGCGCCGGACGCGCGGTCGAGCTCGAGCCGGGTCTCTGGCAGGCGGAGGAGCAGCTCGCTGCGCTCGGGCACGACGTGAGTCGCGCTACCGTCCAGCACCCGTTCGGCGTGGGGCAGGCGATCCTCCGGGTCGGTGACGCGCTCGTCGGTGGCTCGGACGGACGCGGGGACGGCTTCGCGGCCGGCCTCTAGCCATGCAGCGCTCGGAGCGCGTTGAGGATCACGGCTACGTCGATCACCTCCTGGAAGAGGGCGCCCCACACGGGCGGGAGGTAGCCGAACGCCGCCACGAACATCGCGCCGACGGAGAGACCCAGCCCGACGACGACGCTCTGTCGGGCGATGCCGAGTGAACGCCGGCCCACCCGGATCGAGAGCGGGATGCGGTCGGCTCGCTCCACCGCGATCACGACGTCCGCCGTCTCGGACGAGACCGTCGCGCCCTTCCCCGCCATTGCGATTCCCACGTCGGCGAGCGCGAGCGCGGGCGCGTCGTTGACGCCGTCGCCGACCATCACCACGGATCCCCGGGCCTCTGCGCGGGCGCGCTCGACCACGGCGAGCTTGTCCTCGGGCGACTGGTCGGCGTAGACCTCCTCGATCCCGACCGACGCCGCGATCTCACGCGCGACAGGGGCGTCGTCGCCGCTGACGAGCGCGATCCGCTCGACCCCAAGCTCCCGCAGCTCGGCGGCGAGCGACTCGGCGCCTCCCCGCAGCGGGTCGCTGACGACGATCGCACCCTCGAGCCGCCCGTCCACCCCGACGAGAACCAGCCCGCGACCTCCGCCGGCGTCGGCGAGCGCCCGCCCCTCCGCGCCGTCGAGCGCGTACCCGCGCCTCTCGAGCCAGGCGAGCGAGCCGACCGCGACGCGGTGCCCGTCGACGACGCCCGTGATGCCGCTCCCGGGATCCTCCTCGACGGCGGTCGGCGCCTCCAGCGCAAGGCCGCGCGCCGCGGCACCACGCACCAGGCTCTCGGCGACAACGTGGGCGGAGAGCTGGTCGAGCGAGGCCGCGAGTCGGAGCGTCTCGGCCTCGCTCAGCGTCCCCGTCGTAAGGACGCGCTCGAGCTCGGGCGTGCCGGTCGTCACCGTGCCGGTCTTGTCGAGCAAGACGACCGCGACGGTTCCGAGCCGCTCGAGCACCCCGGAGCCCTTCACGATCACTCCCGCCCTGGCCGCGCGCGAGAGGCCCGCCACGAACGCGATCGGCGCGGCGAGGATGAGCGGGCAGGGCGTCGCGACGACGAGCACGGCGAGGGCGCGGGTCGGATCGGCGGAGGCGGCCCAGGCGATGCCGGCGAGCACGAGCGTGAACGGGAGGAAGTAGGCCGCATACCGGTCGGCGAGCCGCGTGAACCGCGCGCGATCGGCCTGGGCCGCGGCCACGAGCCGGACGATCGCCGCATAGGCGCTGTCCTCGGCCGAGCGCGTCACGCGCGCGTCGAACGCGTTGCCCGCGTTCGTCGTGCCGGATCGCACGGGCGAGCCCGCCGAGAGCGTCACCGGAAGCGGCTCGCCGGTGAGCGCGGACTCGTCCACGACGGCGCCCGTGCCCTCGACGACCCCATCCGCGGGAACGAGCTCGCCTGCGCGGACGACGACGACGTCGCCGATGCGAAGCTCCTCGACCGCCACTTGCTCGACGCCGCCGTCCCGGTGGCGGTGCGCGATCCGAGGCGCGCGGTCGACGAGGAGACGCAACTCGCGCCGCGCCCGCCCGGCGGCCCAGGCCTCGAGGGCCTCGCCGCCCGACATCATCAGCGCGACGATCGCCGCCGCGAGCTGCTCGCCGAGGACGAGAGCGCCGGCGATCGCGATCAGGGCGATCGCGTCGACCCCGACGTCGCCGTGGAGTAGGCTGCGGGCGGTGTCGAGGGTGAGCGGGACGAGCACCACCGCCGCGCCGACGCCCCACGCCGCGTCTGCCCAGCCGGGCTCGTCCAGCAGCCAGAGGATCGCGCCGGCCGCGAGTGCTGCAAGCGCGAAGATCGCCAGCCCGCGCTCGCGCATCGTTAGCTCAGAGCGCGCGGCTCAGCCGGTGTCACCACCCGAGTGTCGCACAGCGTCGAGGTCCTCGACGACTGACCAACAACACGGCCGACGCCGGCTCCGCCGCTGTTCGCCGGTGGTCGAGAGCGTGTCAACATTCGCTCGGCCGGTCACGACCTCGGAGATGCTGAGGAGACAGGCGGGCACGCGGGCGAGCGGGAGGAGGAAGTGAGATGAGCTACGACGCGAAGGCGGGTCACGGCTACCAGTACGGGGGGCCGGCGTTCCCGGGCGGGATCCTCGTCGGGATCGGGCTCGGAATCATGCTGGGCGACTTCTTTGCCTGGCTCCTGATCGGCATCGGAGCCGGTTTTGTCCTGATGGGCTTCATCGCGGCGATCGCTCGTCGCTGAGAGAGGAGAGTCGATGCCCCCGGAGCAGCGCGAGATCCTGCCGATCCCGGACGTGCCCTACGACGGGCCGGTCTTCGAGGACGCCAAGGACCCCGAGGCGACGTTCCCGCCGATCGAGCGGCTGCGCCCGCCCGAAGGGGCTCCGAACGTGCTGATCGTACTGATCGACGACTGCGGTTTCGGCGCCTCGAGCGCCTTCGGAGGGCCGTGCTCCACGCCGACGGCCGAACGGCTCGCTGCGAACGGGCTCAAGTACAACCGCTTCCACACGACCGCTCTCTGCTCTCCGACCCGTCAGGCGCTGCTCACGGGTCGCAACCACCACACGGTCGGCATGGGCGGCATCACCGAGATCGCCACGTCCGCGCCCGGATACAACTCGATCCGCCCCAACACGTGCGCACCGCTCGCCGAGACGCTGAAGCTGAACGGCTACTCGACGGCGCAGTTCGGCAAGTGCCACGAGGTTCCGGTCTGGGAGACGAGCCCGATGGGGCCGTTCCACGCCTGGCCGACCGGCTCGGGGTTCCAGCACTTCTACGGCTTCATCGGCGGCGAGACGAACCAGTACGCGCCCGCCCTCTACCGCGACACGGTGCCGATCGAGCCGGAGAAGACGGCGGAGGAGGGCTACCACTTCACCGAGGACATGACCGACCAGGCGATCGACTGGATCAAGCAGCAGAAGGCCCTCATGCCCGATGCGCCGTTCTTCGTCTACTACGCGCCGGGCGCCACGCATGCGCCCCACCACGTGCCGACGGAGTGGTCGGAAAAGTACAAGGGCGCATTCGACGACGGCTGGGACGCCCTGCGCGAGCGGACGCTTGCGAGGCAGAAGGCGCTCGGCGTGGTTCCCCCCGACGCCGAGCTCACCGAACGGCCCGCGGAGATCCCCGCCTGGGACGACATGCCCCACGACCTCAAGCCGGTGCTCGCGCGGCAGATGGAGGTCTACGCCGGCTTCCTGGAGCACACCGACCACCATGTCGGGCGGCTGATCGACGCGCTCGACGAGCTCGAGCTGCTCGAGGACACGCTCGTCTACTACATCGTCGGTGACAACGGCGCGTCGGCCGAGGGAACATTGACCGGCTGCTTCAACGAGCTCGTCGTCCTGAACGGCGCGTTCGGGCTCGAGTCGACGGAGTTCATGGTGTCGCGGATCGACGACTTCGGGGGCCCTGACGCGTACAACCACTACGCCGTCGGCTGGGCGCACGCCATGGACACGCCGTACCAGTGGACGAAGCAGGTCGCATCGCACTGGGGCGGGACGCGGAACGGGACCGTCGTCCACTGGCCGGCCGGGATTCGGGCGCGCGGCGAGGTCCGGGCCCAGTTCCATCACGTGATCGACGTCGCGCCGACCGTCCTCGAGGCGGCGGCCCTCCCGCAGCCGCGGAGCGTGAACGGCGTCGAGCAGCATCCGCTGGAGGGCGTCTCGATGGCGTATTCCTTCGACGATGCAGCGGCTGCCGACCGACACACGACGCAGTACTTCGAGATGTTCTGTAACCGCGGCATCTACCACGAGGGCTGGACCGCTGTCACGCGTCACAGCCTCCCCTGGATGGCGACCGAGATGCCTGCGTTCGCGGACGACCTCTGGGAGCTCTACGGCCCCGAGGACTGGACCCAGGCGAGTGACCTGGCAGCCGAGAATCCGGAGAGGCTCGCCGAACTCCAGGCGCTGTTCCTCGAGGAGGCAAGGAAGTACAACGTGCTCCCGCTCGACGACCGCCGCTTCGAGCGGTTCAACCCCGACCTCGCGGGACGACCCCAGCTCGTGCGCGGCACGTCGCAGCTCCTCTTCGGACGCATGGGCCGTCTCTCCGAGAGCTCGATCCTGTCCTTGAAGAACAAGTCGCATGCGATCACCGCCCAGATCGACGTGCCCGAGGGCGGCGCGAACGGAGTGATCCTCTCGCAGGGCGGCGCCTTCGGCGGCTTCGCGCTCTACGCGAACGAGGGCAAGCCGGCGTACTGCTACAACCTCTTCGGCCTCCGGCAGTTCAAGGTGTACGGCGAGGAGCCGATCCCGTCCGGGGCACACCAGGTGAGGATGGAGTTCACGTACGACGGGGGCGGCCTCGGCAAGGGTGGCGCCGTCACGCTCTTCGTCGACGGCGAGGAGGTCGGGGAAGGTCGCGTCGAAGGGACGGTGCCGATGCTCTTCTCGGCCGACGAGACGACGGACGTTGGCGGCGATACCGCAACGCCGGTGAGCGACGACTACGGCCCTCGCGACAGCCACTTCACGGGCGAGGTCCAGTGGGTGCAGATCGACATCGACGAGGCCGCGGCCGACGCCGACCACCTGATCTCACCCGACGAGCGCTTCAGGATCGCGATGGCGAGGCAGTAGCCGTCGTGGCGCCGGCCGCCGGGGAGCACGGCACGTCTTCGGCGCCGCCCGCGCCTGGCATGCGCTGGGTCCCGGGCGCGACGTTCGCCATGGGCTCGGAGGACTTCTACCCCGAGGAGCGCCCGGTGCACCGCGTTACGGTCGACGGGCTCTGGATGGACGAGAAGCCCGTCACCGCGGCCGAGTTCCGTCGCTTTGTCCGCGAGACCGGCTACGTCACCGTCGCCGAGCGGCCGCTCGATCCCGCCCAGTACCCCGACGCCGACCCCGACCTCCTCGTCCCAGGCTCGCTGGTCTTCCACGCGACGTCCGGCCCGGTGAATCTCGACGACTACCGCAACTGGTGGGGCTACGTCCCGGGCGCCTTCTGGAAGCGGCCCGGCGGGAAGGGCACCACGGTCAACGGCCGCGACACGCATCCGGTCACGCACGTCGCCTGCGAAGACGCGGAGGCGTACGCGGCCTGGGTGGGCAAGGGGCTCCCCACCGAGGCGGAGTGGGAGCACGCTGCCCGCGGCGGGCTCGAGGGCGCGGTGTTCGCCTGGGGCGACGAGCACTTCCCCGACGGGAGGGCGATGGCGAACACCTGGCAAGGCGAGTTCCCCTGGCAGAACCTGAAGCTCGACGGGTACGAAGGCACGTCGCCGGTCGGGAGCTTCCCGCCGAACGGCTACGGCCTCTACGACATGACCGGAAACGTCTGGGAGTGGACGTCGGACTGGTACGTCCCGCGCCACCCCGACGAGGCTCCGAGCCCGTGCTGCGTCCCCGTCAATCCGCGCGTGACCTCACCCGACGAGAGCTACAACCCCGGTCAGCCCGGCGAGCACATTCCGCGGCGGGTGATCAAGGGCGGCTCGCATCTCTGCGCGCCGAACTACTGCCTGCGCTACCGGCCCTCGGCACGGCAGCCGCAGATGATCGATACCTCCATGGCGCATCTCGGCTTCCGGTGCGTCGTGCGCCACTCATCCCCGAGGGGAGAAGGAGCACCGTCTGATGCCCGACAAGCCGAACATCCTCGTGATCTGGGGCGACGACATCGGGATCACGAATCTCAGCTGCTACAGCGACGGGCTGATGGGCTACCGCACCCCCAACATCGACCGGATCGCGAACGAGGGGATGCGGTTCACCGACTCGTACGGCGAGCAGAGCTGCACGGCGGGGCGCTCCTCGTTCATCACGGGGCAGAGCGCCTTCCGCACGGGCCTCAGCAAGGTCGGCGTACCGGGCGCGACGACCGGCCTGAGCGCAGAGGACCCGACGATAGCGGAGCTGCTGAAACCGCTCGGCTACGCGACCGCGCAGTTCGGCAAGAACCATCTCGGTGACCGCAACGAGTTCCTGCCGACGGTGCACGGGTTCGACGAGTTCTTCGGCAACCTCTACCACCTGAACGCGGAGGAGGAGCCGGAGCTGCCGAACTATCCGCCGGCCGAGGACTTCCCGAACTTCCGCGAGCGCTTCGGGCCGCGAGGCGTCCTGCGGTGCAGGGCGGCGAAGAAGGACGACCCGAAGGAGCACGAGCGCTGGGGTCGTGTCGGCAGGCAGAAGATCGAGGACACGGGGCCGCTGACGCGGAAGCGGATGGAGACGTGCGACGACGAGTTCGTCGATGCCGCCTGCGACTACATGCGCCGGCAGAACAACCGGCGCAAGCCCTTCTTCTGCTGGGTCAACACGACGCACATGCACTTCCGAACGCACACCAAGCGGCGAAGCCAGGGCCAGGCGGGCCGGTGGCAGTCCCCCTACCACGACACGATGATCGACCACGACAGGCACGTCGGAAAGCTGCTCGACCTGCTCGACGAGCTCGGCATCACCGACGACACGATCGTCGTGTACTCGACGGACAACGGGCCGCACATCAACTCGTGGCCCGACAGCGGAATGACGCCGTTCCGCGGCGAGAAGAACACGAACTGGGAAGGGGCGTTCAGGATCCCGCTGATGGTGCGGTGGCCGGGCAGGATCGCGGCAGGCTCCGTCTCAAACGAGATCGTTCAGCATCACGACTGGCTGCCGACGTTTCTCGCCGCGGCGGGCGAGCCCGACATCGTCGCGAAGCTCAAGGAGGGCCACACCGCCGGGGACAAGACCTACAAGGTTCACATCGACGGCTTCAACCTGCTGCCCTACCTGACCGGCGAGGCGGACCGTAGCCCGCGCCAGCTGTTCGTCTACTTCTCAGACGACGGCGACGTGCTAGCGATCCGCTTCGACCACTGGAAGGCCGTCTTCATGGAGCAGCGGGTGCAGGGGACGCTGCAGGTGTGGGCGGAGCCCTTCGTCCCACTTCGCATCCCGAAGATCTTCAACCTGCGCACGGATCCGTTCGAGCGCGCCGACGTGACCTCGAACACCTACTACGACTGGTTCATCGACCAGGCGTACCTCGTGTTCGCGGCGACGACTGTGGTGGCCGAGTTCCTCCAGACCTTCCAGGAGTTCCCACCGCGACAGCGCGCGGCGAGCTTCACCATCGACCAGGTTGTGGAGAAGCTCGAGGCGGCTCTCACCACGGGGCAATGACGCTCGTATTCTGGGACGACACGTCCGCGACGCGGGCGATCGTCGAGTTCGCCGAGTCTGCGGCGGTGAGCTCTTCGCGCCCGCGCTACGCGATCACGCGGCCCCCGGCGGCACGGCGACCGTAGAACGCTCGTTGCGCTTGTCGACCAGCGCCATCGCCAACCAGGCGCTCGCCGTCGCGAGCACCGCAGCGGGCACGGTGTCGAGCCCCTGGGAGCCGACGAGCAGCGTCGAGAGGAGCACCGGGGTGACGATCAGCCGCGTCTGCGCGGCCATCCCGGCCGCGGTTCCGACGGCGACGGCAAGCGTGGGCGAGACGTCGAACCAGACGACGGTCAACGAGGCCAGCGCGATGCCGAGGAAGATCGCGGGAAAGATCGGGCCACCGCGGAAGCCGCAGCCGAGGCTCACCCCGTAGGCGAGAAACTTCGCCACGAGCAGGACGACGATGATCTTCGTGGAGTCCTCGCCGATGACCGCCGGGATCGACGCCTGGCCCGAGAAGAGCACGTCGAGCGGATCGGCCCCGAGCAGGTCGGCGAGCTCCGCGAGGAGACCGACCGCCAGCGCGCCGCCGAGCAGGAGCGCAGGCATGCCCAGACGGTCGCCGCGTCCGTCGACCGCGGTGCCGAGCCGCCGGACGGCGGCCACGATCACGGCCGCGAGGAGGCCCACCACGACCCCGATCGTGAGATCCCCGACGTGGACGCCGTCGTAGAGCGGGAGGTTCGGCACGACGAGGCCCTGGGTGTCGAGACCGCCCCAGCTGCCGAACCCGATGAAGACGACGTAGCCGATCGCCGCCGCGACGAGCCCGGGGAGGAGGAGCGGCAGGAGCGCGGCGCCCATGGCGACGCCTCCCTCGACGAGAAGCATTCCCGCGACGATCGGGCCGCCGAAGAGCGCGGAGATCGCGGAGAACTCGCCGGCCGCCGAGAGCACCGCCGAGCCACGGCGACCGATGGAGGCGACGCGGGCGGCCAGGACGCCGACGAGCGACCCGAGCGCGACGATCGGCGCCTCCGGGCCGAGCACGGCGCCGAACGAGAGCGTGCCGAGCGCGGCGAGCGCGACGCCGGGCCCGTAGGAGACCGGCGTCGGGTCCGTCGCGAGACCCTCGAGGGGCTCGTGCCCGCCGTCGCCGGGAAGGAGCGCGCGAGCGGCGACGACGAGCAACGCCCCGACGACCGGAAGCCCGATCACGAGGTACCACGGCGCCTCGGGGTGGCCGAGCGCGTCGGGGAGGTCGTGCCAGAGCCAGTGCTCGACGTCGTGGACCAGCGCGAGGAAGAGCGCCGCGACGAGCGCCGCGGGGATCCCGATCCCTGCCCCGAGCAGCACGAGGTGGAGGTAGGCGCGGCCGTTCATCAGCGTCGGCGACGTGCCGGCGCCGCCGGTGGCGGGGTCGTGCTCCGGTGGGGTTGATTCCGTCACTGGGCGACCGAGAGGCCGCCGGCGACGATATCGCCGGAGACGGTCGGCGCTCTCGATGACCGGCAGGCAGGTTGCAGCGCGGGGGGCGGTCTTGTTTGATTGCGCTGATGGGCTTCGGCTTCTGGGTCAAGGTCGCCGGGATCGCGATCGCGATCGCGATCGTCTCGGTCATCGTCCTGCTGATCGTCTCGAGCGCCTTCGTCGCCTGGGGCATCTTCGGGGGGTTCGTGGCGCTCGCGATCGTCCTGATGCTGATCGGCTGGATCACAGACCGTCGCCGGGCCCGGGCCGAGATGCAGTGAGAGGCACGGCCGGAGCCGTCAGCGAGGGCGAATGAGCGTCATGCGCGCGAGTGAGCGCACGATCCCTGTCCGCACGCTGCTCGTCGCGGCCGCCGTCGCGATGCTCGCCGCGGCGGTCATCTCGATCAAGGACACGCTGATCCTGGTGTTCCTCGGGATCTTCCTCGCGCTCGTCTTCGAGATCCCGCTGCGTGCCTTCATGCGCTGGACGAAATGGGGGCGCGGGATCTCGGCCACGGTTGTCGTGCTCGGCTCGGCCGCTGCCCTGGCCGTGCTCGCCCTCCTGCTGCTCGTGCCGATGGTCGGCGCTCTGCGGGACTTCCTCAAGAGCCTCCCCGATCTCGTGCAGCAGCTTCAGGACTCCGACGAGCTCTCCTGGGCCGGCGACTCGGGCGCCGCCGAGAACGTCCACCAGGGCGCCTCCAACCTCGCCGACTCGATCCCGAACGCGATCTCGTCGATCCTTGGAATCGCCGGCGACGCGTTCTCGGCAGGGCTCTGGCTCTTCACTCTCCTCTTCCTCGCGCTCTTCCTGCTGATCGACATGGACCGCCTGCGTGGCGTCGTCCGCGTGATGCTGATGCCGCTGGAGGCCGAGCGCTGGCTCGAGACATGGGAGCGGATCACCGAGACCGTCTCCCGCTGGGCGATCGGTGCGATCGTGATCGCCACGATCGCGGGCACGGTGCAGGGCGGGACGGCGTGGCTCCTCGGCTCGAGCTACGCGCTCGCGCTCGGGCTGATCGCCGGGTTCCTCGACCTGATCCCGAACCTCGGGGCGACGATCGCGGGCTTCATCCTCGTGCCGACGGTGTTCGCGGAGGAGGGCCTCACGGCCGCGCTGATCATGCTCGCGGTCGTCCTCGTCTACCAGCAGATCGAGAACAACCTGCTGAGCCCCACGATCTACGGGAAAGCCGTCAACATCTCGCCGTTCTTCGTGATCCTCGGCGTGACGATCTTCGGCGCGCTGCTCGGCGTGCTCGGGGCGCTCGTCGCCGTGCCGGTGACGGCGTCGCTGCAGATCGTGCTCACGGAGGTGACCCGGACCCGCCGCGCGATCGTCGCGGAGGCTCGTGCGGCCCTGGAGGCGTCCACAGAGGCGTCGGGCGACCCGACCGCAGGCGAGCCTGCCGCCGAGTCGCCCGTCTGAGCAGTTACGCCGGCGCGAGCGTCCCAGGCCCGCCGCCGATCGACTTGCCGGCGGAGCGGAGCTTGAACGCGAAGACGATCTCTGTGATCCCGCGCGTGAGGGCGATCACGCCGACCCAGATGACGAGCAGGGCCGCGCTGCGGCCCCAGTAGCCGGCAGCCCAGAACCCGATCAGCACCTCGACGATCCCGACGATCAGCTGCACCCACCAGATGCTGATCTCGTCCCTCGTCGCGATCGCGACGATGATGTCGAAGAAGCCCTTGAAGATCAGGAAGAAGCTGACGACGGCCGCGAGCGCCGCGAACGTGTCACCGGGGTGCACGAACGCGATGATCCCGACGACGACGAAGATCACGCCGAGCAGGCCGTGGAGGACCTTCCACCACCGGTGCGCCGCGGCGAGCATGAAGAACTCGTTGACGCCCGCGAAGATCGCAACGACGCCGAAGAGGATCGAGACCGCGGTCACGGTCGTGTAGTCGAACCGGAGAACGATGATGGCGAAGAGGAGCCAGAGCAGCCCGGTCAGGAGAAACAGCCACCAGGCGCGCGCGGCGCTCTCGATGACCTCCCGCTCCTCGAGGTCGAACGTGGACATGCAGCCTCCCTTTGTGGTGTCCCAGCTGTGGATGCTAGGAGGCCCATCGGTCGGCCAATCAGGAGATGAGGGAGCCGGACGGCCATGGACCGCCCGGCTCCCGACAGAGGCGCGCGCCGCCTAGCTCGCGAGCGCCTTCGCCTTGATGGCGTCGAACTCCGCCTGCGTGATCGCCCCGGAGTCGAGCAGCCCCTTCGCCCGCTCGATCTCGCCGGTTGCGCCGGCGCTTCCGGCAGTTCTGCGCACGTAGTCGTCCATCTGCGCCTGCGCGGCCTGGGCCTGCTTCATGCTCCGTTCTTCCATCCCGTGGTGATTCACGATCAGGTAGATGAACACGCCTAGGAACGGCAGGATGATCACGAAGATGATCCACAGCACCTTCACGAACCCCGAGGTGTCGTGACGGCGGAAGAGATCACTGAAGATGGTGATCAGCAGCCAGAACCAGATGATCCAGGCGAAGATGATGAGCATCGTCCAGAGGACGTCGAGAAACGGGTAATCGGCACCGACCAACCTGAACCTCCTCCTGTTCTCCGAGTACCGGCACTGTTTCAGACGCGGCGGCTCGGTGTCGACCCGAACGCGCAGTTTCACCCGGTCCGGGCGAGGGCGCCTTCGTCCCCAGGGGGTCTTCTCTTTCGACTTTCGCTGCTCGAAAATCGATCTCGCGGCGGTATAGGCTCCATCGGTGTCCGAGGCAGCCGTCTCCGCAGCCCCCGTCGCGACCACGCCTCCCTCGAAGCGCCGGCGGATCGTAAAGATCGTCTCGTGGGTCGTCGGCCTCGTCGTCCTGCTCGTGCTGCTCCATCTCGCGGGCGTCGACGTCTGGGGCTGGCTCACCAGCCTGTGGGACACGGTCAAGGAGATCTCGTTCTTCTACATCGTCGTCGGCTGCATCTTCCAGGGCGCCCAGACGATGCTCACCGCGCTCGGCTGGTACGGGATCCTGCGCTACGCGTATCCGGGCGGCGTCACGTACATGACCGTCCTCGCGTCCTACGCGGCGGGCGTCGCGCTCAACAACTTCCTGCCCGCGAACATCGGCACGTTCGTGACCCTTGTGATGTACGTCGCCGTCGTCCGTGGCTCGACGTTCCCCGGGATCCTCGCCGGCTACGTCGTCCAGAAGATCTTCTACTTCGTGATCGGGACGCTGATCTACCTCTACCTCTTCACCCAGATCGCCGGATCGTTCGACTTCCGCTTCGGCGACGAGCGCGACGCGATCTTCAACCATCCGGTGCTCACGCTCGTGATCATCGGCGGCGGCCTCTTCCTGATCGTCCTCCTCCTGCGCATCTTCTGGCGCTGGGTCAAGGGCATGTGGGCGAAGGCGAAGACCGGGGCGGCGATCCTGGGCGACCTCGGCGCGTACACGAGGCTCGTCCTGCTCCCGCAGATGGGCGGGTACGTCGCCAAGGTGCTGGTGATCATCGTCTTCCTCGCGGCGTACTCGATCCCGGTCACCTTCGGCTCGGTGATGAGCGTGCTCGGCTCGAACCAGCTCGCGAACCTGCTCTCGTTCACACCCGGTGGCGTCGGGGTCAACCAGGCGTTCAACGCGTTCGCGCTCGACAGCTACACCAGCTCGACCACGGCGACCGCCTACTCCATCGGCCAGCAACTGATCACGACGGCGTTCAACGTCGTCTTCGCCGTCGTCGTGATCTGCATGGTGTTCGGCTGGAGCGGCGGCTCGAAGCTCGTCAAGGACTCGTATTCCGACGCGAAGGAGAAGGCGAGCGAGATGAAGGCGAGTCGCGGGAAGGGCACGGACGCCGTCGCCGACGAGGGTGAGGCATGAGCGCCGCCCCGTCGGCCGCGACCCGCTGGCAGCCCGAGCCCGTCCGGCTCCGGCCGCTGCCGCTCCTCCTGAGCTGGCTCCTCTCGGCGATCGCGCTGCTCATCGCCGCGGAGATCCTGCCGGGGGCGGCGATCAACGGGCTTCCGGCCGCGATCGCCGCGGCAGCGGTGATCGCCATCCTGAACGCGATCCTCCCCCCGGTCGTCGCGGCGCTGCGGCTGCCCCTCACGCTCGTGTTCGGCTTCCTGCTCGTCCTCGTCCTCGACGCGCTGATGCTGCTTGCGGCGGACAGCCTGACCGACGGCGACCTCCACGTCGACGGCTTCTGGTCGGCGCTCCTGGTCGCGCTGGTCGCCTCGGCCGTGACGCTGGTGCTCCAGGTGGTGGCCGGCATCGACGACGACAGCGAGTGGTCGTACCGCGTCGTCCAGCGGATCGCGCGCAAGACGGGGGACGTGAGCGAGACCGACGCCCCGGGGATCATCTTCCTCGAGATCGACGGGCTCGCGCTGCCCGTGCTCCGCCGCGCGATGCGGGACGGCAACGCGCCGAACATGGCGCGCTGGGTGGCCGAGGAGGGCTACCAGCTGACGGGTTGGGAGACAGACCTCTCGTCGCAGACCGGCGCGAGCCAGGCGGGGATCCTGCTCGGCTCCAACGAGGACATCCCGGCGTTCCGCTGGGTCGAGAAGGAGACGCAGACCGTGATGACGTGCTCCGCGCCGGCCGACTGCGCGGAGATCGAGCGGCGGCACGCGACGGACAAGGGCCTGCTCCTCGCCGGCGGGGCCAGCCGGGGCAACCTCCTCTCCGGCCAGGCGGACAAGGTGATCCTCACCGTGAGCCGCATCGAGGCGGAGAAGAAGGCCAACCCCGGCTACCGGACGTTCTTCGCCAACGGCTTCAACGTCACGCGCGTGCTCGTCCTCTTCTTCTGGGAGGTGATCCTCGAGTGGACGGCTGCGCTCCGCGCGATCCGCCGCGACGTGCAGCCGCGAGGGCACCGGGGCGGCGCCTACCCGTTCATGCGCGCGGCGATGTGCATCGTCGTCCGCGACCTCATCGTCGAGTCGGTGCTCACCGACATGATGGCCGGGAGACCCGCTGTCTACGCGACGTTCTCGAGCTACGACGAGGTCGCGCACCACTCGGGGCTCGAGCGGGCAGACACCCTCGAGGCGCTCCGCAAGCTCGACCAGCAGTTCGGGCGCCTGTGGCGCGCACGCAAGTTCGCGCCTCGGCCATACGAGATCGTCGTCCTGTCCGACCACGGGCAGACGCAGGGAGCGACGTTCAAGCAGCGAAACGGGCAGGGCCTGGACGACCTCGTGCGCGGCGCGCTCGAGTCCGCTGCCGTCACAGGGCTCGCCAGCGGCGACGAGCACGACAGCGCGGTCGGCAACGCAATCGGTGAGGCGACCGGTCGCGCGCCGAAGCAGAAGCGCGCGAAGAACGACGTCTCGGGCGAGGACGTCGTGGTCCTTGCCTCGGGCAACCTGGGGCTCGTCTACCTGATGGAGGAGCCGCGCCGGATGACGCTCGAGGAGATCGACCAGCGCCATCCCCGGCTCATCGACACGCTCGCCTCGCACCCACACGTCGGCTGGCTGCTCGTGCGCTCCTCGGAGCACGGGGCGCTGGCGATCGGCGCCGACGGGAAGCGCTTCCTGGAGGCTGGGAAGGTCGACGGGGAAGATCCCCTGGCGCACTACTCACCGAACGCCCCGGGCCATCTGCGCCGGACCGACGGGTTCGCCCACGTCGCCGACATCATGGTCGGCTCGTTCTACGACCCCGACCTCGACGAAGGGTGCGCATTCGAGGAGCTCATCTCCTTCCATGGAGGGCTCGGCGGGCCCCAGACCGAGGCATTCGTCCTCCATCCCGCGAGGCTGGCCATGCCCGGGGAGCCGCTCATCGGCGCGGCCTCGGTCAACGCCCTCCTTCGCGGCTGGCGCGCCGAGCTCAACGGGCAGGCGCCGGGCGCAGGCGAGGAGGGCGACGTCGACGGACGGCGACGCGGCCAGGAAGCAGAGCCAGCGATGGAAGGAGAATCCGTCACATGACCACCACGGACGACCCAGTCCCCACACCGGCACCACCGGCTCCGTCCGGACCGAGCCGCACCCGCATCATCGCCGCGCGTGCGCTCGTCGTCCTGGGCGTGCTGCTCGTCATGGTCAGCCTGCTTGCGAACTTCGTCCGCCGGGAGGCGCTCGATCGCGACACGTTCCGCTCGACGTCGCAGCAGCTCATCGCGAACGAGGACATCCGGAACCAGGTCGCGGCGGCGATGGTCGACCAGCTCTACTCGAACGTCGACGTGGCGGGAGTCCTCCAGCAGCGGCTCCCGGACAATCTCCAGCCGCTGGCCGCCCCGTTGGCCGGGCTCGGCCGGGAGGCGATCGACCGAGGGGCGCAGGAGCTGCTCGCCCGACCGCGCGTCCAGAGCCTGTTCGTCGATGCGTCGTCGCTCGCGCAGGCGCAGGTCAAGCGCGTGCTCGAAGACGACACGCCGCGGCTCGAGACCAGCGACGGCAAGGTCGTGCTCGACCTCCGCCCGCTCGTCGTTCAGCTCGGCGACCGCTTCGGCTTTCTCGGGAACCTCGATCAGCAGCTCCCGCCCGACGCCGCGCGGATCACGCTCCTGGAGGCGGACAACCTCGGGACCGCGCAGACGGTCACCCAGGGGCTGAAGGTCGTCGCGGACTGGGTCTGGATTCCCGCGATCATCTGCTGGGCAGTCGCGCTGTGGCTCGTGCCGGGCCGTCGCCGCCGGGAGGTGCGCGCGATCGGGATCGGCCTGATCATCGCCGGCATCGCACTGCTCGTGATCCGTCGGGTCGCCGGCTCGTACCTCGTCGACAACCTGACCCAGTCGGACTCGGTGCGCCCGGCCGTCTCCGCGTTCTGGACCATCCTCTCCGACGGCCTCGCCGAGGCCGCATGGGTCGTCGTCGTCGTCGGCGTGATCGTCGCCCTCGGCGCGTGGATCACCGGGAGCGGCACCCGCGCACGCCGCCTCCGCCACACGGTGGGCCCGTGGCTCACGCGACCCGCCCTTGCATGGGGCGTGTTCTCCGCCGTTCTGCTGCTCGTCGTGTGGGCGTTGCCGCTCCATCGCTTCCTCACCGCGGGGATCCTCGTCGTGCTCGCGGCGCTCGGCTTCGAGTTGACGCGCCGTCAGGTTGCCCTGGAGATGGCGGAAGAGGGCGAGGGCGAGGGCATCTCCATCCCGAGACCGTCCGTCCCATGGCGGCAGGCGCCCGCAGGCCCGACCGGGGTGGAGGAGCTCGAGCGGCTCGCGCGGCTGCGTGCCGACGATCTGCTCACCGAGGAGGAGTACGCCGCCGCAAAGGCGCGCTCGCTCGAGCGCGTCGGCGATTAGTCTGGTTACGCCGCGGGTTACGCCCGGCGACCAATGGATCCCTCGGCCGAGGGATAGGAGAATCGTCGCCATGACGAGGACGATCACCGCTCCCGACGCGCCGTTGACCGACCGCCAGCGCGAGGTCGTCGCGCTGATCGCGGCCGGCTGCTCGAACGACGAGGTGGGGCAATCCCTCGGGATCTCATCGCGTACCGCGAAGGCACACAGCGACGTGCTGCGGGTGAAGCTCGGCGTGACGCGGCGGAGACAGATTCCGGCCGCGTACCGCCTGCTGACCGGTGAGGACCCATACGTCCCCGCCCTCGTCAGGCTCCGCCCCCGACGGAGCCGCTGACGGCAGACGCCCGCGGCCCGCCCACGCCGGCCGCGGGCGTTCAACTCTTCCCGAGTCGGATGGAGTACGCTCACGACCCATCCCGATGGCAGGCGAGCCACGGAAGCCGAGGATCCGCCCACGCCGGATCATCGAGCGCCCCCGACTGATTCGTGCGCTGGACCGGTCGGATGCGCGGGTCCGGGTGCTCGTCGCGCCGCCCGGGTACGGAAAGACCATCCTCGCCGAGCAGTGGGCATCTGCGCCCCATCGGGTCGTCGCCTGGTTCAGGGCCCGACGGTCGGCCGCCGACGTCACCGTCGTCGCGCGGGCGCTCGTCGCGGCCGCGGACGTGATCGTCCCGGGTGCCGGACGGCGCCTCTTGCAGCGGCTCGCGGCGACGGACGACCCGGAGAGGGAGGCGATCCTGCTTGCCGAGATGCTCGCCGAGGATCTCGAGGATTGGCCCGCAGACGGATGGATCGCCGTCGACGACTACGAGCACCTGGCGGCCTCGGTCGCCTCCGAAGCCTTCGTCGAGACCGTTGTCTCGGGATCACGGGTGCAGCTGTTCGTCGCCGGGAACGTGCGTCCCGCGTGGATCGCGCCACGCGACATCCTCGGCGCGCGCGTCCTCGAGCTCTCGCAGGCGAGCCTGACGCTGACGGGCGGCGAGGCTGTCGAGGTCCTGAACGGCGCTCACGAGGACCTCGCGGCGGGGCTCGTCGCGCTCAGCGGCGGCTGGCCCGCGGTGATCGGTTTGGCGGCGATGACGCCCGACGCCGTCGTGCCCGAGGCCGAGCTGGCCGATTCGCTGTTCGACTTCTACGCCGAGGAGCTCTATCGCGGCCTCGACCCGGGCATCCGGACAAGCCTCACGATCCTCGCCGAGATGCCGCTCATCGACCGCGAGCTCGCCGCCGCGATCCTCGGCGCCGAGCGGGCGGCGACGGTTTGCGACGAAGCCCTACGCCTCGGTCTGCTCGACGAGCGTCAGGGATACCTCGAGATCCATCCGCTGTTGGCGGCGGTGCTCGAACACCGGGCTGCGTGGAAACTGAATGCTAAGACCCCGGATTTCTTAAGGGACGCGTGGACTCACTACCGCGGACGCGGTGAGTTGGACGCGGCGTTCGATCTCACAGAGAGAGTGGGAACGCCGACCGAAGTAGATCGTCTTGTGTCGGATTCGATGGACGAGCTCTTGCTTGGCGCGCGCCTACCCACGCTCGAGCGCTGGGTGTCACAGGCCACACCACGGGTTGGAGAAACCACCACAGTCTTGCTCGCACAAGCCGAAATCGCCCTGCGACAAGGACGTCATCTCGTGGCACAAGCGGTCGCCGAGCGCGCTTGTCGCGATGGTGAGGGAGCTGTTGCGTATCGCGCCTACATGATTGCCGGAAAGGCGGCGCACGTGGGGTCGCGCGAGAATGAGGCGTTTGATCTCTTCGCGAAGGCGGAAAGGGTCGCAGGAAGCAACTCTGATCGCAGGAGGGCGAAGTGGGGGCAGCTAACCGCGGCCATCGATATTGAGCGCGATATTTCTCACGAGCTACTCGATGAACTGAAATCTTCTGCTGGCGAAGAACTGGACGAGTTTGAAGCGGTTCAACAAATAGACAAGAGCCTCTTGCTCGGGATGCGATTCGGGGCACTTCCGAGTCTCGTCGCCGCCAAGAAGGTAGCGGAGCTCGTCCCGTCCGTCTCGGATCCCTTCCTCAGATGCTCGTTTGGGTCCATGTTCTCGTACGCGTTGAACTTGGCCGTGGAATACCGACCCGCGCTTGATGTCGCTGTGGCAATGACGGAGGAGGCAGCGCAGTTCCGGGTTGACTTCGCGATGGTCTATGGATACTTGAACAGCGCTGCAGCACTCGCGGGTCTGCGTCGCTTCCGGGAAGCACACGATTCACTTACTCGTGCGTACGAAGAGGCTGTGCGTTGCACTGACCTCTTCGGACAGCAGGCCGTCTACGCCGGGCGTGTCCGGGCCCTACTGCACGAAAGTAGGATCACAGAGGCGTGCGCGCTTGAGCCGCCCGACTTGACGGACTCTCTTCCAGCGATGCGTGGTGAGGTTTGGGGCGCCAGGGGTCTTGGCCTTGCTTGCATCGGTCGCCTTGCAGAGGCCCAAAAATGCGCGAGCGCTGTGCTTGGCAATACGCGCGCGGTCGAGCCCAACATGCTGTGTCTTGGTATCGAGGCGATCAGCGCGCTAAAGAGCCGTAGCCCGGAGTTGACTACGGCGATCAGACGTTTGATCGACGGGGCCTTCGCGGCGGGAGCCGTCGACTTCGTCGTTACCGCCTATCGAGCGAGCCCAGACCTGCTCGCGGCACTCCTTCGTGATCCGGCAACCGTCGAATCAACAGGGTACGTTGTGGCGCGGGCATCCGATCAGGCCCTGGTCGAGTCGATCGGGCTCGATATTCTCAGCGGCCTTGATCCGGTAGCCACGCTATCGACTCGCGAGTACGAGATCTACCTCTTGCTCTGTGAAGGGCTCGGCAATGGCGACATCGCCCGTCGCCTGTTCATCTCCACGGCGACAGTGAAGGTCCACGTTCGCCATATCTACGACAAGCTAGGCATCAGATCTCGAACTGCGCTTGCGCTGAATGCTGCAAGCCGCCGAGATCAGGCGACCTCGATTGCCGGTGTGCGCGATTCAGAGTCGTCCAAGCGTGATGGCTGACCCGGCCTGAAGTCGCCGCGTTGCGCTGTGCGGTACGAATCATCGCTAGTCGCGAGAATTGCCTCGAACGCAGCGACGACTGATGTGTCGAATTGATTCTCGACCGCTTGGGCGAGCCGTAGTCGCGCCACGCGGGACGGCATACCGTCGCGATATGGACGATCGGACGTCATCGCGTTGTACGCGTCAGCAACCGCGATGATTCGGGAAAGCAACGGGATGTCAAGCCCTCGAATGCCATCGGGATAGCCCTCGCCGTCGATCCGCTCGTGATGGTGCCGAACGACGCTCGCGACGTCGTCATAGGCATCGACCTCGCGCAGGATGCGCTCGCCAATGACGGAGTGATCCTGCATAAGACGTCGCTCCTCAAGCGTCAATGGGCCTTCCTTACCCAGGAGGCTGGCGGGCAGGCCAACCTTGCCGATGTCATGCACTAGACCGCACAAGTAGGCGCGGTCACACCCGGCCCGCGGGAGGCCCATTCTCTCCGCGATGTCGCGTGCGTAGATGGCTACAGCGCGGGAGTGTCCGGCTGTGTACGAGTCGCTTGCTTCGAGGGCGGTGACGAGCGCAACCGCGAAAGAGACGTTCGCGGCCTCAAGTCGTTCTGCGAGGTTTCGCTGCGCCTGATACATCCCAAACAGACGCTGTGCTGCGAGGGCGGGCGCGAGGAAGAGGAACGCTGACCATGGTGAGAGATCGTGATACGCGAGCGCCAGTGCCGCTACGACCGGCGCGTAGAAGCAGATCGCGGTCGCCATCAGCGGCCCGATCATTCGGAGGATCGCGGTGGGCTTGCCCCGAACCCTCAAGGTGATCGACGCGAACGCGATCTCGAGGAGCTCTCCAACTGCCGATGCTGCGACCGTGGCAGCGACGAGTCCAGCCGTCCCGGCGACTTCATCTCGAACTGCTTCTGCGGTGAGACCCATCGCCGCGCCGGTCAGGAAACGACTGCTCGTGTAGGTCAGCCATTTGAGGAGTGGAGCCCTTCCGCGGTCGTGCTCACCAAATAGCTCTTTATCTCCCAACTCAGATGCCGCACCCACCAGACCTCCCGCCAGAGGACCGAACAAAACCGCGGCAAACAACGTGAGGACGGGCGAGATCGAGAGTTCAAGCGCATCGCTGACCCGCACAGAAGCGCGATCAGCGATCGCCGCTGTGATGCAGATTGCGATGAGGACCCAGATGTTTCCCTCGTCGTAGCCCAACACGACGAGCGTGCCGCTCGCCGCAGCCGCTATGGCGGTGAGTGCCAGCACGTACCCGCGAAGGCGGTGAACAGAGGGAGCTGGTGTCTCAGGTTCCATTTGATCAATCCCCCGAACGGGGTATACGATTCGCGTTGCCGTCAGTACCCAAACTCAGGAGCAAGCGATGCGAAAGGCCTTCGTTCGCAACCTCCTTCGCGCCGGCATGGCTGGTGTGAGGGGCTGGTAAAGCCGTCTAATCCTCAATTCCGCGGCCCACTTGGGCATCCCTCCTACGGGGGATCGGGGGCCGTGGACGTTGCGGAGACTGACGGCGAAAGTCACGCAATGAGCCCACGCCGGAAGCCAACGGCTACGGCGTGGGCTCTGCTTCGCGCCTGAAGCTTCGCGAGCAGATGCCGGACGTGGGACTTCACCGTCTCCTCGGAGAGGAACAGATGCTGCCCGATCTCGCGGTTCACGAGGCCGTCGGCGACGAGCTGGAGCACCTCGATCTCGCGTGCGGTGGGCTCCTGCTCGAGCTCTCGGAGAGCCGGCGGAGGCGTGAAGGGGATGACCGAGCCGGTCGTCTTCGCGCTACGACGAGCCGCAGCCGCCTCGAACCGGCGGCTGTGATCGCGATACCGGTTGAGGATCTCCCTCCGCTCCGCGGCGTCCACGGCTTGGGTATCGGCGTTTCGGCCGTGACGCTTTAGACGGGGGCTGCCGACGTCGCTCGATCGAGGGATGCCGCTCCACCCCTCGGGGCGTCCCTTGTACGCGGCGTGTCTCGCCCGTAGGCTGTTCAGGCTTTGTGGGGTAGGCGTCCGCTCGAACCGCCGGAGTTCTTCCAGCGTTCAGACCAACAGGGCGTCTCCGACGTCTCATCAAGGGTGACAGCCAGTCAACACGAGCAGGAACGCAGCGAAAGGAGAAAGGGGAACTCATGAGTCGAATCGAACGGCGGTGGCGCCTCGGCGTGCTTGCCGGTCTGGTGGCGCTCCTCACGGCGGCCATCGGTGCGGGGGCGGGCCAGTCGGCGCCGGCCGCGCAGGGCGGCACGATCATCGCGGGCACCACCGACACGGTCACCAACATCGACCCGGCGGGAGCGTACGACTACGGGACGTTCACGCTGGCGGAGAACATCTACAACAACCTCTACCAGGCGCTGAACGGCGCGAAGCTCACGCCGTCCCTCGCGACGAAATGCGCTCCGGTCGGCACCGTCAAGACATGGCGCTGCACCCTTCGCCGCGGCGTGAAGTTCAGCGACGGCTCGGGCTTCGACTCGGCCGACGTGAAGGCGTCGTTCGATCGCTCGATCAAGATCAACGACCCCTCCGGGATCTCGTCGCTCCTCTCGAACCTGAAGAGCGTCAAGACGAACGGGCAGTACGCGGTCACGTTCAACCTCAAGTCGCCGCAGTCGACCTGGCCGTACATCCTCTCGTCGGGCGCCGGCTTCATCACCCCGTCGAGCTATCCGGCGACCAAGCTGCAGGCGAACGACCAGCCGCAGATCGGCACGGGCCCGTACAAGCTGGAGAAGTACACGCCCGGCCAGCAGGCCGTCCTCGTCAGGAACGACGACTACTGGGGCCCGAAGGCGAAGAACGAGGGTCTCATCATCCGGTACTACTCGAAGTCGTCGACGATGAAGCTCGGGCTCGAGCGGGGCGAGATCGACATGGCGTTCCAGACGTTCACCCCGACCGAGCTCGGCTCGCTCGCGGAGAACAAGAGCGTCAAGGTCTTCCAGGGCCCGGGCGCCGTGATCCGCTACCTCACGATGAACGTGGAGCGGCCGCCGTTCAACAACGTCGCCGTCCGCAGGGCGATGGCGTACATGGTCCCGCGCCAGTCGATCGCATCGCGGGTGTACCGCGGCACCGTCAAGCCGCTGTACTCGATGCCGCCGGCCGGTCTACCCGGCCACGTGGACGCGTTCGCGTCGCTCTACGGACGTGTGCCGAACATCGCGAAGGCGAAGGCGGAGCTCCAGAAGGCGGGCATCGCGATGCCGCTGCCGATCGAGGTCTGGTGGACGCCGACGCACTACGGTGACGCCTCGGCCGACGAGTACGCGGAGATGAAGCGCGGACTCGAGCGGGGTGGCGTGTTCAAGGTCACGCTCAAGTCGGCGGAGTGGGCGCAGTACTCGGATGCGCCGGGCGAGCGCTACAACGCATATCAGCTCGGCTGGTTCCCGGACTATCCCGACCCCGAGAACTACGTTCTCTCCTTCTACCAGGCGGGCAACTTCACCGCGAACGGCTATGACGACGCGAAGATGGCGGCGCTCTTGAAGGCCGAGCAGGCCGCGAAGACGACCGCGAAGCGCATCAACGTCATCAAGCAGATCCAGCGCCTGGCCGCCGTCCAGGTGCCGATCATCCCCGTCTGGCAGGGGAACATGATCGCTGTGGCTCGCAAGAACGTGCACGGCATCCCGAGCACGCTCGATGCCGCATTCATCATGCGGTACTGGAAGCTCAGCAAGTCCTAGACACGAAGCACCGTGGGGGGCGCCCGGCGGGGCGCCCCCCGCTCCTGGGCGGCGGGGCTAGGGTAAGGCGTTCGCGCCGGCACGCGCGGTGCACGAGAGACACGAGGCGTCCATGGCTGGTAGCAGAGGGAGTTCGCTCAGACGGTACGCCATCACGCGGCTCGCCCTCGTGGTGCCGATGCTCTTCATCGTTCTCACGATGGTCTTCCTCCTGATGCGGGTGGCGCCGGGCGATCCCATCAGCGCCTCGCTCGGCGGCCACGTCCCACCCGAGGTCGTCAACAAGATCAAGGACGAACTCGGCTACGACCGTCCGATCCTCGTCCAGTACAAGGAGTACCTGGGAAACATCGCCCGAGGCGACTTCGGCACCACGATCACCGACCGCCGGTCGGTGGGCGACATCATCGTGGTCAACGGCGCCGCCACCCTCGAGCTGACCTTCTACGCGATGATCGTCGCGATCGTCGTCGGCGTGACGTTCGGCATGGTCGCCGGCCGGTACAGAGACACCTGGATCGACGGTGGCGGCCGACTCTTCGGGATCCTCATCTACGCGACCCCCGTGTTCTTCCTCGGTCTGATGGCGCAGCTGTTCTTCGGCTCGTACCTCGGGTGGCTGCCGACGTCCGACCGCGCGAGCCCGCTCGTCGACGCGACGCTCCAGACCCACACCCACATCTACACGATCGACACGCTCTGGAACGGCGACTGGGACGCGTTCGTCGACGTCGTCAAGCACCTGATCCTTCCCGCGGTCACGCTCGGGCTGGTCACAGCAGGCGTCTTCATCCGCCTCGTGCGCGTGAACGTGATCCGGACGATGAAGGACGACTACATCGAGGCGGCCCGTGCGCGGGGGATCAACGAGCGGTCGGTCGTGTACCACCATGCGTTCCGCAACGCCCTCGTGCCGGTGATCACGGTCGTCGCCCTCAGCATCGCGCTGCTGCTCTCGGGCGCCGTCCTCACCGAGACGACGTTCAACTGGCCGGGCATCGGGAACACACTGCTCGTCTACCTGCGGAACCGCGACTACGCCGCGGTGCAGGGGATCGTCGTCGTCTTCGCGCTCGTCGTTGTCCTCGCGAGCCTGATCATCGACTTCGTCAACGCGTACATCGACCCGAGGATCCGGTACTAGGGACGGTGGCGGTCCGCGTCGACACTTCCACGGGCCCGCGTCGACTGGTCGGCGCACGGCGTGCGTTCGCGCCGATCACCGAGGCCCGCGGCATGGCCCGAACGATGCTCTGGATCGGCGCCGGCATCACGCTCGCATTCGTGCTCATCGCACTCCTCGCGCCGGTCATCGCGCCGTACGACTTCGACACGTTCCGTGCGAACGGGCAGCGGTTCCCGCAGCTCGCCCCGCCGTCGTGGGATCACCTGATGGGGACGAACGTCCAGTCGACCGACGTCCTCTCGCGGATCATCTGGGGCACGCAGACCGAGCTGAAGGTCGTGATCGTGTCGATGTTCTTCTCGATCGGGGTCGGCGTCCCGCTCGGGCTGCTCTCCGGTTACTTCGGCGGGTGGCTCGACCGCGTCCTCGTGCTGCTCATGGACGCCCTCCTCGTCTTCCCGTTCCTCCTCCTCGCGATCGTGATCGCGTTTCTCCTCTCGGACCGCGTCGGGCAGGGAATCCTCACGGCCGCGATCGCGATCACGGTCGTGTACGTGCCGCTCTACTTCCGCGTGGTCCGAAACCACACGATCTCGATCCGGGAGGAGCCGTTCGTCGAGGCGGCGCGCGCGCTCGGGGCGAGACCGTTCACGGTGATCCGCAAGTACGTCTTCTTCAACGTGGTCCAGAACGTCCCGCCGCTCGCGACGCTCAACGCGGCCGACGCGATCCTCACGCTTGCCGCCCTCGGCTTCCTCGGGTACGGGATCCAGCCGACGGACGGGGCCGAGTGGGGCTACGACATCAACCGCGCGGTGTCGGACGCCGCCTCCGGGATCTGGTGGACGGGACTGTTCCCCGGGCTCGCGATCGTCCTCCTCGTGACGGGCCTGACGCTGCTCGGCGAGGGCCTGAACGAGACGATCAACCCGGTGCTCCGCAAGCGGCCCAAGGTCAAGGTCGACATGAGCCGGCCGACCTCGGGCACGGAGCCGGAGTCTCGTTGACCGCGACACCCGTCGTCTCGGTGCGCGACCTCCGCGTGTACTACGGCACGCCCCGCGGCACGGTGCGCGCGGTCGATCGCGTCTCGCTCGACATCGGCGAGGGAGAGGTGCTCGGCCTCGTCGGGGAGTCGGGCTGCGGCAAGTCGACCCTCGGACGCGGGATCCTCGGCCTGCTGCCCGACGGCGCGGCGTCGGACGGCGAGGTGATCTACGGCGGCAAGAACCTCGTGGGCATGAACCCGAAGGAGCTCCGCCGGTTACGCGGGCCGGATCTGGGGTTGATCTTCCAGGAGCCGATGACGCGCCTGAACCCGCTGATGCGGATCGAGGATCACTTTCGCGAGACCCTCGAGCAGCACGAGCCCAAGCTGAGCGACCGCGAGGTCCGGACGCGCTCGCTGGAGACGCTCGGCCGGATGGGGATCCCGCCGACGCGCTTCCGTCAGTATCCGCACGAGTTCTCGGGCGGCATGCGGCAGCGGATCATGATCGCGCTCGCCCTCGTCCTGCGACCAAAGCTCCTCGTGGCGGACGAGCCGACGACCTCGCTCGACGTGATCGTCGAGGCGCAGATCCTCGGGATCCTCTCCGACCTGCGTCGCAACTTCGGCACGGCGCTCCTGCTGATCACGCACAACCTCGGGATCGTCGCCGAGGCGTGCGACCGGGTGGCCGTGATGTACGCGGGGCAGATCGCGGAGGAAGGCGACGCCCGCGACGTCTTCGGGGAGCCGGCGCACCCGTACACGCGCGAGCTGCTCCGCTCGACGATCTCGCTCGAGACCGTCGAGCTCCACTCGATCCCGGGGGCGCCGCCGAATCTGATCGATCCGCCGAACGGCTGCCGGTTCCATCCGCGCTGCCCGAGCGCGATGGAGGTGTGCGCCAGCCGCGACCCGGTCGAGCAGGCCCTCGGGGACGGGCGTCGCGTGCTCTGCTGGCTCCACGGGCCGGACGAGCTCATCCCCGAGGACGGCCGCGAGCCGCTCGAGCGGGAGGAGATCGCGATCGCCGAGGAGGCCTGAGGAGCGCCGTGGCCGACGACGTCCTCGTCTCGATCCGCGGCCTGAAGACGTACTACGCGATCCGCGGGAGCTTTGCCTCTCGCATCCTCGGTCGCGAGGCGGGCCATGTTCGTGCCGTCGACGACGTCTCGATCGAGCTTCGCCGCGGCGAGGTGCTGGGGCTCGTCGGCGAGTCCGGGAGCGGGAAGACGACGCTCGGGCGAACGATTCTCGGGCTGGTCTCGGCCACCGAGGGCAGCGTGCAGTTCGAGGGCCGTGAGATCACCAAGCTGAGCGAGCGCCGGCTGCGCGCGCTGCGGCGCGAGATGCAGATCGTCTTCCAGGATCCGCACGCGTCGCTGAACCCCGCGATGACCGTCGCCCAGCAGGTCGAGCACCCGCTCCAGATCCACAAGATCGGTAGCGGCGCGGAGCGCAAGAGCCGCGTGGCGGAGACACTCTCGATCGTCGGTCTCGACCCGCCGGAGCAGTTCCTGGACAAGTACCCGTCCGACCTCTCCGGCGGACAGAAGCAGCGTGTCGTGATCGCACGCGCGATCATCCTCAACCCGGTCCTGCTCGTCGCCGACGAGCCCGTGTCGATGCTCGACATGAGCGTCCGGGCGAAGATCCTGGAGCTGATGCTGTACCTCAAGCGCCAGCTGAACCTGACGTACCTCTACATCACGCACGACCTCGCGACCGCGAAGTTCTTCTGCGACCGGATCGCGATCCTGTACCTCGGCCGCATCGTCGAGATCGGGCCTTCCGAGGCGATCTACGCCGATCCGAAGCACCCGTACACGAAGGCGCTGCTCCGTGCGATCCCCGACCCCGATCCTCGCCGGGCCGTGCCGCGCGACCTTCCGCCGGGCGAGGTGCCCGACGCGGCCCAACCGCCTCTCGGCTGCTCGTTCCACCCCCGCTGTCCGCTCGCCTTCGAGGTGTGCGGGTGGGAGACGCGCGACCTGCGTGACCTGCTCGAGTCACGCTGGGCGATGCAGGCACAGGAGGACTACGAGGCGGAGCAGGCGCTGATGGGCAACCTGGGCGCACTCGACGAGCCCGCCTCGCACGTCCGGCTCAAGGCCGGGTCGGGCCGAATGGGAGCAGATGTCGTTGCGCTGCTCGAGTCGATCCGCGCGGCGAGTCCCGACGCGCCGTTCTGGAAGGGCATCCGGCGGATCGCGGCGGACGGGCAGTTCGCCGAGATCGAGTGGCACGAGCCGATCGCGCCACGACCGCTCGACCAGGGTGAGACGACCGTCGAATGCCACCTCTACGACGAGGACGCGCTCGCCGAAGCCGAGCGGAGGCGGGGCGGGACGACCGCGGTCGGCGTGGAGACGGTTTGACTACGCCGCCAGCGAGGCGAGCTCGCGGAGCGCGGCCAGCCGGCTGAGCGCCTGACCCTCGAGCTGGCGGACGCGCTCGCGTGTCAGCTCGAGCTCGTTGCCGATCGCCTCGAGCGTCCACGGCTCGCCCTCGAAACCGAACCGCAGCTCGAGGATCCGTCGCTCGCGCTCCGGCAGCGCGTCGAGCGCGCGCCGCACGCCCTGGCGGCGGAGCGACTCCTCGGCCTCGTCGAACGGGTCGGCCGCCTCACGGTCCGCGAACAGGTCGCCCAGCTCGCCCTCGTCGTCCGCGCCGACCGACTGGTTGAGCGAGACCGATGCGTGCGCGGCGCTCATCGCCTCCTCGACGTGCTGGATCGGCAGGCCGGTCGCCTCGGCGAGCTCTTCCTTCGTCGCCTCGCGGCCGAGCTCGACCTCGAGTCGCCGCGCCGCCCGGGAGAGCTTCTGCTGGCGCTCCACCACGTGCACGGGCACGCGGATCGTGCGCGCGTGGTTCGCGACCGCACGCTGCACCGACTGGCGGATCCACCAGGTGGCATACGTCGAGAACTTGAAGCCGCGGCGCCAGTCGAACTTCTCGACAGCCCGGTTCAGCCCGAGGGTGCCTTCCTGGATCAGGTCGAGGAACGGGACGCCGAGCCCTCGATAGCCCTTCGCGATCGAGACCACGAGGCGCAGGTTCGACTCGATCATGTGGCGCTTCGCCACGGGGTCGCCGCGCTCGATGCGCTTCGCGAGCTGCACCTCCTGCGCGGCATTGAGCAGCTTGTGCCGCCCGACGTCGGCGAGGAATAGCTGGAGCGAGTCGGCGGCGCCCGAGAGGGCCTCGCTCGCCCACACGGCGGCCTCGGCCGCCTCCTTCGCCTTCTCCTCCTCCTCGGTCGGGGCGGGCGCCCCGACCTCGAGCCCCATCGCCTCGAGCTCGCGGGTGACCTGCTCGATCTCCTCCGAGCCGAGCTCCTGCTCGGTCACGAAGCTGGCGAGCTCTGCCGCGTCGACCCATCCCCGCTCCTCGGAGCGCTCGACGATCGCCTTCAGCTGGTCCGTCTCGAAAAGTTCGATGAGCTGGTTCTGCGTCAAGCTTGTATGTGTGTCCTTTCCCGTCCTCGGCGGAGCACAATCTTGTCTGACTGTAGTGCGATCCTTTGGTCTTTCCACGGGATCGAGACCGCAAACCGTGTCACAAACGCGCAACGCATGCCTCGGTCAACGTATTCCGCGCTCCGGCACGTGATGCGCGTCGGGCTGCGGCCCGGCACGCGTCTCGCTCAATGGTACGACGCCTCGCGGACGCCTGGGTTAGGAACCGTTTACGGCGCTTCGCTAGCGGCGCGCGCGGCTGGTTCGGCGCGGCTCTGACGGCCCCTTCGCGCGCCGTTCGGCGAGCAGCTCGAGCGCGCGCTCGAGCGTCAGCCCCTCGACCTCGTCGCCCTTGCGCAGGCTCGCGTTGGTCTCGCCGTCCGTGACATACGGCCCGAAGCGGCCGTCCTTGACGACGAGCGGCTTGCCCGAGGACGGGTCGGGCCCCAGCTCCTTGAGCGGTGGTTTGGGGGCACCTCGCCCACGCCGCTCCTTCGGCTTCGCGAGGAGCTCCTCGGCCTCTTCGACTGTCAACGTCAGGAGCTGCGCTTCGGAGTCGAGCGAGCGTGTCTCGGAGCCCTTCTTCACGAACGGGCCGTAGCGGCCGTTCGAGACGACGATCTCCTCGCCGTCGGGAGCCTCGAGCGTGCGGGG
>Ga0075428_100001078_pt1 | contig 29030 bp, 24 predicted proteins | sample RhiMetdeltSRZDD2_FD_75291 | JGI IMG/M metagenome (GOLD analysis project Ga0075428, IMG submission 75291) | Populus rhizosphere microbial communities from Tennessee, USA - Rhizosphere MetaG P. deltoides SRZDD2 | ecosystem: Host-associated > Plants > Roots > Rhizosphere > Soil | place: USA... | reverse complement strand
CGCTCTCCGGGATCGAGCACGTAGGCCCGGAAGTCCGCCTCGGTCCAGCGTGGCGGGTCGAGGAGGACGAGCCGCTCGGGTCGCAGCCCCGCGGCCGGCAGCGCCGCGCAGACCATCCCGCCCCAGGAATGACCGATGACCTGGAGATCCGGCTGCTCGAGTCCGGCCCCGCGGATGAAGCCCAGCAAATCTTCGGCGGTTTCGGCGAAGTGGTGCCGCCCCCGCCAGGGTCCGGTCTGGCCGTGGCCGGGCAGGTCCGGTGAGACAACGTGGCGCCCGCTCGCAGCGAGCGCGGGCCCGACTCGCCACCACGTGGCTGCGGACGCGGTGACGCCATGGATGAGGAGGAGCGGCCTCGCCGCTGGGTCACCCCACGAGCGGACCCCGAACGTGTACCCGGCCGCCGGCAGGCTCGAACGCCGCGGCGGGCCTGGATTCGCGAGGGCCTCGGCGACCGCCGCGGGCAGGTCCGCCAGGGTCGCGGCGATGGGGTCGGGCAAGCGCCCCTCGATGCCGTCAGCCAATGAGGCGAACGTACCATAGGCTCCCCGCACCTCCCTGGCCTACGGTCGTTTGGTGACCGCCGCGGGCCTTCCGGTGCGTCGCCATCCCGATCGATCCGCGTACGATGGCCGGGAAGCGAGGAGGGGTTCCCGATGGCCAACCAGTTCGTCGTCCAGCTGAAGAACGAGCCGGGCGCGATGGCGAACCTCGCCGAGAAGCTCGCTGCGCGGGGCGTCGACCTGCGGGCCATCGGCGGCGGGGGCATCGGCGGCGTCGGCCACGTGATCATGACGACCGCCGACGACGACACGACCCGGCACATCCTCGAGGAGGACGCGTACACGTTCGTCGAGGGCGAGTCGATCATCGCCGAGGTCGACGATCGGCCCGGCGGGATGGCCCGGATCGCGCGTCAGCTCGCGGATGCCGGGGTGAACATCCTCGGCCACCTCTTCCTCGGGCGCTGGGGCGATCGAGCGATGTTCGCGTTCGTCGTCGACAAGCCAGAGGTCGCGCGCCCGATCCTCGAACGCAAGGGCTGAGCCGCTCAGTCCTCCGGGATCGCCTCGCGCAGGGCGTCGATCGCGTCCAGCAGTCGAGCTTTCTGGTCGTCGCCGAGGTCCTTCGAGAACTTCTCGGCACGATCCTTGAGCGACGCTGCCGCCTCCCGAGCCTCCTCGAAGTCGCCGGCCTGAAGGGCCGAGCGGACGCGAGTCGCAAGGTTCGTGAGCTCGTTCGCCTCGCTGCCCTTGAGGCCGTTGGATCCGCCTCGTGCGGCGTCGATCGCCGCGAGAACATCGTTGACCGCTTCGAGCGCCGGGTTCGACGCGGCTGCCGTCGGGGTCGGGCTGGGCGCAGCGCTCTCGGAGGCGCCGGGCGAGCGATCAAAGGCACCGACGTCGAAGAAGCCGGACGTGTCGAGCGTGCGGCTCAGGATTGCGGCAATCACGACAAACGCCGCCAGCCCGACGATGCCGCCGGCCACCGCGAGCAGCCGCCGCTGGAGCTGAGGGTCGATCCGGAAGCCGGGCATGGGTCGTGGCGGGCGGGCGGGTGCCCTTGGCGCTACGGGGGCGACCTGGGGCTCGGGCTCCGGCTCCTGCTCCGCGACGGGCAGCAGGACGGTCTCCGTCTGCGCTGTGACGGGTGCCGGCGACGGGACCGTCGCGATCGCGATGGCGGCGGTCTTCGCGGCATCGGCGGGCTCCTCGGCGGGGGGGTCCGCCGACCCCGCCGGTGCCGAAAGCCAGTCCTCGAGCGCCAGCCCGAGCCGGCCGGCGAAGTCGGTGGGCGATGGCCGTGCGGCAGGGTCGACCGCCAACCCCTCGGCCAGGACGGGGTCGAACGGGCGCAGCTCCGGGATGACCGAAGATGCCGGAGCTGGCATCTTGCCGCGGTCGTCGATCATGTCCTTGAGCGACCCGAGCGGTCGAGGCAGCTGGCCCGTGAGTGCCTGGTAGGCCGTGGCGCCGAGCCCGTAAACGTCGCTCGCCTGCGTCGGCGCGGCTCCGGCAAGCAGCTCCGGCGCGAGGTAGGGGAGCGTCCCGACGGTCGTCCCGTCCGCGGTCAGCCGCGCCAGCTCGGCTCGATGCTCGCTGCGGGCCAGCCCAAAGTCGCCGAGCTTCGGACGGCCGCCGCAGAACAGGATGTTGTGCGGCTTGACGTCGCGATGGAGAAGGCCCTGGGCATGCATCGCGTCGAGGCCCTCGGCGATCGCGGCAATGGTCGGAATGACGTCCGGCGGCGTGAGACTGCCGGCCTCCTCGAGGCGGTCGGCGAGCGAGCCCCCGTCGCACAGCTCCATGACGTAGAACGGCTCGCGGCCGGTGGCCTGGTCACCGGCCTCCACGTCGAAGACGGCGACGATGCCGTGATGCGCCGCTCCCGCGAGCGAGCGCGCCTCGCGTTCGAAGCGCGCCGCGACGGCCGAATCCGCGGCCAGGCCCGGCAGGAGCACCTTGACCGCGACCTCGCGCTGGAGTCGCAGGTCGATCGCCTGGTACACGGTTGCCATCCCGCCCGCACCGAGGATGCCCTCGATCTCGTAGCGGTCGGCGAGCACGTCACCAACCATCGGCATGGGCGCGAGCGTACTGCGCGACCGTCGAAACGGTGGCGATCCGCGACGCAACGACGTTGCAGATGAGCGACGACGCGGACCGCTCGAACGGGGACGCTACGATGTCGTCGCCGGGCGGGAGTAGCTCAGCTGGTAGAGCGGCAGCCTTCCAAGCTGCATGTCGCGGGTTCGAGCCCCGTCTCCCGCTCCATTCCACCTGGCGACATTCCAGCGAGGTTCCGATGGGCGGCCGATTCGGCGGACTTGGTCCGGGGATGCCGGAGGCGTGGGCGGAGCCTGCCAAGCCATCCTGCAGCCATCGCGACCAGATCGGCGAGTTCGAGCGCCCGGAGCGGTTCGAGTGTCCGACCTGCATCGAAGTCGGCAGCGGCTGGGTCCACCTCCGGCAATGCCTCGGCTGCGGCCAGGTCGGTTGTTGCGACAACTCCCCGAACCAGCACGCGCGGCGGCACTGGGAGGACGCCGGGCATCCGATCATGCGCTCGCTCGAGCGGGGCGAATCGTGGCGCTGGTGCTTCGCTGACGTCACTGACGTCTGACACCGTCCCGCGCCGCCGTACCATCGGCGGCCGTGGAACGTCCTGCGGAGGCTGACGACCGAAGCCTCAACCTGATTGCGCTCGCCGGCCTCGCCGCGACCGCCATCGGCGTGGCCTGGCTCGAACCGACCGACGCGCTCGGTTTCGGCCGCAGCCTGGGATTCCTGAGCCAGCTCGCGACCACCGGACCCGCAGCCCTCCTCGTCCTGGCCGCGTTCGGGGCGAATGTCGCGGCCGGCGCCATCCTCGTCCGGCTCGCGCTGCGACGACCATTCGCAAGCATCACCGAGGCGGCGCTGACCGGCCTGGCGGGCGCCGTGACCCTGGATGCCGTTTTGCTGTTCGCGCTCGGCGCGCTTGGCTGGTTCCGGATGCCGCTGCTGCTCGCGATTCACGTCGTCATCCTGGGAGCCGGCTGGTGGCGCCGCCCGGTGATCGAGCGCGCGCGCCTTGCGCTGCCGCGCCCCGGCACGCTCGCGTGGCTGGTCTTCGTGCCGTTCGCCGGCGCGGTGCTGCTCCAGCTGGCATCACCGGTCGTGCCGTTCCTCGACGTGCTCCCGAACCATGTGGCGCCGGTCGAGCACCTGCGGACGTTCGGTGCCTACGCGACCCTGGACGTGATGCCCTCGCCGATCTACGGCCCATCGCGGGCGTTTCTCGGCTACACGAGCGTTCTTGGCGTCGTCGCGACGATGACGGGCCTGCCGGCGGCGCTCGCGGTCGCGGCCTCGATCCTGCCGCAGGCCCTGCTCGTGGCGCTCGGAGTCCGGCGGCTTGCACGCAGCCTGGTTGGCGTAGACGCCGAGATCTGGGCCCTCCTCGCGTTCCTCCTCACGGCGTCGTTCGGCCGGCTGACCGACGCGCGGGCGAACATCCTCGTCCTGCCGCTCCTGTTCTGGGCGCTCGCCCGGTTCCACGACCGCTGGGCCGACGCACCGGCTGATGGCGATGACGACGCTGAGGCGGCAGTGGCGCCCGATCGGTTGACAGACGGCCGTCTCATCGGTCTCGGCCTCGGAGCGGCGTTGCTCGTCCATCCGCTGCTCGCCCTGTTCGGCGCCGCCGTGATCGCGCTCGTCAGCGTCATCGAGGCCCGGCGCGCGGCAGACGTGGGCATCTCGGCGTTGGCCCTTGCCGCCGCGATCGCCATCCCGCAGGCGGCCACGACGCTCGGCACCTCCCTCCCGGCGTGGGCCGGCATCATCGCAATCCCGGCCGTCGTCCTCGCCGACGTCGCGGTCCGCCGTCTCGGGTTCGTCCGCGATAGCGTCGTGTGGGCCGGCTGGATCGCGCTGCTCGCGGCCGTTCCGGCGTCGATCGTCTTCATCGACCCGCTGTTCCGCGGCCTGGTCGGCGGTCTCGGCCCGGTGCTCACGACGATGCCGCTCCTGCTCGTCGCCGCGACGGCTGGCGTGGTCCTGGCGCGAGCGAGTGCGCTCTCGCCGGTCATCCTCGCCGGGTTTGGCGTCGGCGCGGCCGTCGCGGCGCTCGCGCAGCTCGCACCCGACGGCGACCTGCTCGGCCAGACGATCCACTTCGAGCTGCCGAAGGAGCTCGACTACTGGCTGCCGGCACTCATGGTCTTCCCGGCGGCGGCAGGGCTGGCGGCCCTCGCTCGCGGGACGTCAACGGCCGGTGATCGATCTCGCGCCGCGCTGCTGGCGGTCTTCGTCGTCACGGCGGCGCTGCCTGTCCGTTCGACCGCGATCGACGACCACCACCGCGGCGAGCACCGCTTCAGCGAGGCCGTCGCGATCGACCTTCGCTGGGCCGACCGCGGCTACTGGCACAACTACCCGAACTCGCGGCAGATCGTGGATCCGCCGCGCCAGGCGCTGCTCGACGCGGTCCGGGCGGAGATCGCGGCGGGTCGGATCGGGCCAACGACGTCCGTCCTTCACGTCGCCTCGAGCTTCCAGCAGTGGGTCGCGACGCCGCTGGGGGTCTTCACCGGCGTCATCGAGACCGACGTCACGCCGGACGCCGTGGTCGAGATCCACACGATCGGCGGCCGCCTTCGGCCGCTCTCGGACCTGAGCGGCCTCCTCGCCGACCGACGCTATTCGTACGTCCTCTTCGAGCCCGCCGGCCTGGAGGGCCCGGGCGTGCGTGAGTCAATCGCGAGCGCTGGCTATGCGTCGATCTTCGGCAATTCCCAGGGCGAGCTGTTCAGTCGGCACTAGTACCTCCCGCTCATCGCCGCGACGTGACAAGGTGTGGATAATCGCCAGGCATTGCACGGGCGTCTGCCCGCCACCGGGGGTGCAACCGCACATGAACCTGCGCCGCAACCTGCTTCTCGCCTGCGCGTGCCTGCTCGCTGCGTGCGGCGGAACGACGAGCACCGCGCCGAGCGCGACGCCGAATGGCCCAACGCCGACACCCATCAACGTCGAGCGTGCGTTCCTCGATACGGTGACCGACAGCGGATTCAGCGGCGGCGGAACGATCTCGGGGACGGTTGCGATCGGCGAGGCCGCCGGAACGATCGACGGCACATTCAAGGGCGACGCCGACACGTTCGAACAGGTCTGGAACCTGAAGAGTGGCACCACGATGGTCGCGACCGACCGGATTTCGACGGCGGACGGTGGCTGGGAGCGGGTCGGCGCCGGGCCGTGGCTCGCACTGCCGCCGCCCACCGAGCCGCCACTCGTCGCCACGTCCCTGCCAGGCTGGCTGAGGACCCTGACGACGCTCGCGCCGTCCAGTGCCGACGACCGTGGCGGAACGCCCGTGACGCATCTCAAGCCCCCCGCTGACGCGCCGGCGATCCCACCCGAGGTCGTCGGGTTCGACACGAACGAGGTCACGACTCCCTCGATCAGGATCGACCTCTATGCCGCGACGGCAACCGGAGCCCCCGTCGCCGCCGACGTCCAGGCAACGTGGACCCAACTGGTGCTGGGCGTCCCGACCGCCGCGACATACACCTTCACGTACACGTTCACAGACGTCGGGTCGGATGTAACGATCGAGCCCCCGACAGACGTCTGGACGTTGACCGCGAACGCCGCCCTGGGCTACCAGATCGCGATGCCGTCCGGATGGAAGGTCGCGGCCGACGGCGACCGAGACGTGTTCAGCACAGGCGGTGTTCCGACCGTCTTCGTTCGAGCGAACGGCAACGCGACAGGGCTGACGCTCGACGAGTTTCGAGCCGCGATCACTGCGACGTACCACGCGACATTCGGGGAGCCACAGTCGATGACCGTGTCGACGCTCGACGGCGCCAAGGCGAACTACCTCAAGTACGGCGTCAGCGCTGGCAGCGGGACGCCCCAGGCCCTCCTTGACCGGATCACGATGCACGGCGCCGGCTGGGAAGTCTCGATGGTCACGCCGGCCGGGCCGACTGCCGCCGACGAGGACCTGTTCGACATCTTCTGCGCCTCGTTCGCCTTCACGAAGTAAGGCTCGCGCCGCGGCGTCGCGGCGATCCGTTCCGGGCCGTCGACCGTACGAGTTGACGGCTGCGTCCTGCGAGCCGATGCTATCGCAACATCTTGCATTTGCGGAGGGACGCGTGTTCGAGGAGCTGGTCCGAGGCCACGAACCCGCCGTCCTGGCGGCGGCCGCCGGCGGCGTCGGCTTGCTGTCGACCGCGCTCGTCCTCGGGATCCGGCACGGCTTCGACTGGGACCACATCGCGGCGATCGCCGACATCACGTCCACGTCGGCCGCGGCCGACGTCGCGGAAAGCGCGCACGCGAGTGACCACCGGGCGACACCGCACGAGCACGGTCACGGTGGCGCATCGGAGCTGCATGCCCACGCCACGGTCGCCACGCGACCGGCAGGCGGGGAGTGGGCGGTGGCGCTGCGCCGCGAGCGCTACGCGGCTGAGCAGCGCCGGGCGATCCTCCTCGGCACCCTCTACGCGCTCGGGCACGCCGTCGTCGTCGCGCTCCTCGGGCTGGCCGCGCTCGCGTTCGGGCGCCTGCTGCCGAGCTGGATCGACCCGATCATGGCCCGGATCGTCGGCCTGACGCTCGTGATCCTCGGCGCGTGGGTCTTCGTGTCGCTCTTCCAGTACGCCCGCCACGGGACGGAGTTCCGGCTCCGGAGTCGTTGGCTGCTCGTGTTCGACGGCGCTCGCATGCTGCGACGCCGGTTCGGTGCGTGGTGGCATGGCCACGAGCACGTCGAGCCGCTCGAGATGAGCTCGTACGGTCCGCGAACCGCGTTCGCGGTCGGGATGGTCCACGGCATCGGCGCCGAGACCGGCACGCAGGTCCTGCTGATCGCGGCGATCGGCGGCGCGGCGGGCCAGGGCCTCGGGGTCCCGATGCTCTTCGCGTTCGTCGCCGGGCTCCTCGTATCGAACACGCTCGTCGTCGTCGTGAGCGCGACCGGATTCATCGCCAGCCAGGCGCGCCAGCGGATCTACATCGCCATCGGCGTCGTCGCCGGGACATTCAGCCTGGTCATCGGGCTGCTGTTCCTCTTCCAGCTCCAGGACCGGTTGCCGGATCTCGGCAGCGCCCTCGGGATCCTCGGAGCGTGAGCACATCGTCGCGGCCGCCGCTCGACGTCGAGGTCGTGCGCGCCCGCCTGCGCGACCGCGGCCTGCGCTGGACACCCCAGCGCCGTTCGCTCATCGAGGTCCTCCGCACGGCCGACGGCCACGTGACCGGCGCCGAGCTCGTCGACAGGCTTCGCGACCTCGACCCCGAGACGACCCCGTCCACGGTCTACCGGACGCTCGACGTCCTCGAGGAGCTCGGGCTCGTCCGCCACGGCCACGGTGCCGATGGCCGGGAAGAGTTCCACGTCCTGCCCGCGGCCGATCACGGTCATCTGCATTGCGAGCACTGCGGCGGGTCGTGGGAGATCGGCTCAGATGAGGCCGCAGCCCTCGTGGCGTCGCTCCGGGCAAGCCGCGGTTTCGAGGTCGACCTGACGCACGTCACGATCGTCGGGCGATGCGCCTCGTGCCGCGAGCCGTCCGGCCCCGGACACTAAGCGACCCGGAGCGGAACCCCGCCCCGGGCCGGATCATTCCCCCGGCGAGCCTCGCCGGCGCAGTCACTCTAGGGCATCGCCGGATGGGCTGACTAGTCCTGGAGCGGCACGCCCATGATGCTGAAGCCGCCGTCGACGTAGACGACCTCGCCGGTCACCGCGGACGCGAGATCCGAGCACAGCCAGAGCGCCGTCTTCCCGACGTCCTCGGGGGTGATGTTGGCCCGCATCGGCGCGACGTCGGCAAACGACGAGTAGAGCTTTCGGAAGTCCCGAACCCCGGACGCCGAGAGCGTCCTCACCGGGCCGGCGCTGATCGCGTTGACGCGAACGCCTGCGGGCCCGAGATCGGCCGCGAGATAGCGGACGCTCGCCTCGAGGGCGGCCTTGGCCACGCCCATGACGTTGTAGTTGGCGACCACGCGTTCGGCCCCGAGGTACGACAGCGTGAGGATCGCGGAACCGGGACGGAAGAGATCACGGCCGGCGCGCGCCGTGGCCACGAGGCTGTACGCCGAGACGTCGAGGGCCGTCGCGAACGCCGCCCGCTCGGTGTCGAGGAACTGGCCCTCGAGCGCCTCGCGCGGCGCGAATGCGACGGCGTGCACGAGGATGTCGAGCTGGCCGTAGGCGGCTCCCCATTTCGTCATCACTGCCCGGATCTCGTCGTCCGACTGGACGTCGCAGGCCTCGACGAACTTGGCCCCGATCGACTCGGCCAGCGGCCGGACTCGTCGCTCGAGCAGCGACTCGACGGACGCGAAGCCCAGCGTCGCGCCTTCGTCATGAAGCGCCTTCGCGATGCCCCACGCGATCGAATGGTCGTTCGCGACACCGAAGATCAGCGCTCGCTTGCCGTCGAGCAGTCCCATCGTCAGCCCTCCTCCGGCCCGAGACTACCATCCGGCCACCGTGTCACTCGCCACCGATCGGACCGCCCTGAGCCGCGCGGTCGCCGGCGTGCGCGGCTTCGTCCTGGATGCCGACGGCGTCATCCTGCTCCGGGGTGAGCCGCTGCCGGGCGCGGCAGAGGCGATTGCGCGACTGGCCGAGCTGCGGATCCCGGTTCGGGTCGTGACGAACTTCTCGTCCGCTCATCGCACGACGCTCGCGGCCGGCCTCACCCGGCCCGGCTTCGCTCCGGACCCGTCGAAGATCATCACGGCGGCGTCCGCGGCGGCGGCCTACACCGCGAGGCGCTTCACGGGCCGGCCGCTGTTCGTCATCGCAAACAGCGACGCCCTTCGCGAGTTCGAGGGCCAGAGCGTCCTGTCGGCCGAGGCCGCCGCGGCGCCCGGCACGGAGGTCGCGGCGGTCGTCATCGGCGACGGCGGTGACGCGCTCTCCTATTCGAACCTCGATACGGCGTTCCGATTGATCCGTGGGGGCGCCGCCTTCCTCGCGATGCACCGCAATCCGTGGTGGCTGACGAAGCGCGGCGTGACCCTTGATGCCGGCGCGTTCGTGGCCGGCCTCGAGCACGCGCTCGGGACGAAGGCCACGATCCTCGGCAAGCCGTCGCCGGTCGTCTTCAGGCTGGCGCTCGCGGGCCTGGCCGCGGAGCTCGGACTGCCTCGCCTGCCGGCCGCGTCCGTGGCCATGGTCGGTGACGATCCGGTCGCCGACATCGCGGCCGCTCAGCGTGTCGGCCTCCGTGCGATCCTCGTGCTCAGCGGCAAGGTCAGCGCCGAGGCGGCCGCCGCGCTGCGGCCGCGCCGGGGACGAGGTCCGGACGCCATCGCCGCGTCGCTGGCCGCGGTGGTTGCCGCGCTAGACTGAGGCCCTTCTGCCGAGCCCGCCGAGCGAGGATCCACGAGCCCGATGACGACCGAAGCCAGGCCCCGCATCAAGATCACGTACGCGACGCTCCGAAACGACAACGAGGAGCTCCACGCCCTCTACGACGCCGGCGTCGAGCAGTCGCGGGCCGGGCTCGGCCGGTCACACCCGAACATCATCGACGGCAAGCCGGTCGATGGTTCGGCCGGGACGTTCGAGGCCCGTTCGCCGATCGACTCGAACATCCTCCTCGGGACGTTCGCGAAGGGCGACCGCGCAGACACGCAGCGGGCGATCGAGGCGGCCCGCCGGGCGCAGCCGGCCTGGCGGGCGATCCCGTGGCGCGAGCGGCTAGCGATCCTGCGGCGGGGCGCCGAGCTCGTCTCGGAGCGCCAGATGGTCTACGGCGCGGACATGGCGTTCGAGGTCGGCAAGAACCGGCTCGAGGCCCTCGGCGAGGTCGAGGAAGCCGCCGACCTCATCCGCTACTACGCCCAGACGATGGAGGACAACGGCGGCTACGACCACCCGATGGACAACCTCGGGGACATGGCCGTCCACACCCGGACCGTCCTCCGGCCGCACGGCGTCTTCGCCGTCATCAGCCCGTTCAACTTCCCGATGGCCCTCGCCGCCGGGCCGATCTCGGCGGCGCTCATGGGCGGCAACACGGTCGTGTTCAAGCCGGCATCGGCGGCGCCGCTGTCGGCGGTGAACCTGATCCAGGCATTGCGGGATGGCGGCGTCCCGGCGGGCGTCGTGAACCTGGTCATGGGCCCCGGGGACACCGTGGGTGACGAGCTGCAGACCAACCCCGGGATCGACGGCATCGTCTTCACCGGCTCGTACGAGGTCGGGTTCAAGCTCTACAAGAGCTTCTCGACCAGCTGGCCGCGGCCGTGCATCGTCGAGATGGGCGGCAAGAACCCCGCGATCGTGAGCCGCAAGGCGGACCTCGAGGAGGCCGCCGAGGGGATCATGCGCTCGGCCTTCGGGTTCGGTGGCCAGAAGTGTTCGGCAAACTCACGCGTCTACGTGGAGAAGCCGGTCCACGACGAGCTCATCCGGCTGCTCGTCGAGAAGACCGAGAAGATCACGATCGGCGACCCGATCCCGCGCGAGAACTGGCTCGGGCCGATCGTCGACGCAAAGGCCGTCGCGCGCCACCAGCAGGCGGTCAGCGAGGCGCGTCGCGACGGCACCGTCTTCACAGGTGGCGAGCACCTGACCGATGGCGCCCTGGCCCGCGGCTTCTACGTCGAGCCGACGGTCGTCGGTGGCCTGCCGGCAACGCACCGCCTCTTCAAGGACGAGCTCTTCGCACCGTTCACCGCCGTCCACGCCGTCGACTCGCTCGACGAGGCGCTCGCGCTCGCGAACAACTCGCAGTACGGCCTCACGGCCGGCGTCTACAGCGAGGACCGGGCCGAGGTCGACCGCTTCCTGGACGAGATCCACGCGGGCGTCCTGTATGTCAATCGGCGGGCCGGCGCGACGACGGGCGCGTGGCCCGGCGTCCAGGCGTTCGGTGGCTGGAAGGGCTCAGGTTCCACAGGCAAGGCCGGGCTCTCGATGTACTACGTCGCCCAGTTCATGCGCGAGCAGAGCCACACCGTCGTCGACTGATCCCGAGTCGCACTCGACGGCTGTCGCGACTGGACGACGCTGGGCGCGTTGGCGCCTCCGGTCCGCGCTCACGCACCCCGAGGTGCGCTCGCTTTCGGTCCTCGGCGCCGCCTTCCCAGCATCGCCCATCCGCAACGAATGCAATAGAACGCGGGAACCAGCGCGCCTCAGCAGGTGTACCAGGGGCACGAACCACCCCTGGAGGTACCGCAGATGGTCCGCCGGCTCGCGCCTCTGATCGTGACGTTGCTTGCAGCAGCCTTCGTTCTCGTACCCACCGCTGCCGCCGGCGATCCGTGTTTCCACGAGATGAACAACCGGCCGCCGACATCGAGCGTCAGCACGAGCCACGTCGAGATCGATGACTGCGTCTTCCTGCCGACAGTCGCGCGAGTCCCGGTCGGAACCACCGTGACCTGGGCGAACGGCTCATTCCAGGCCCACGAGATCGTTGGTTCGAACCTGACCTGGGGTGCGCACGACAAGCTGCTCCAGCCCGGCGATTCGATCGGCTGGACATTCGACGCCCCCGGCGTCTACGCCTATAGCTGCATGATCCACCCGGGCATGAGCGGCGCGATCGTCGTCGGTGAAGCGACGTCGACGGCCGCAGGCGCGGGATCGGCTGCACCGACGGATGCGACGCCAACGAGCGCGAACGGGTTGGCTGGCGCGATCGGTCCGCTGGCGGCCGGCGGCTCGCTGCTCGCGATCGCCGGGCTTGCCGTGATCGCATTCCGGCGGCGCGCCGCCGACGAACGAGCCTAGACGGCGACCACCTGGTCGCGGCCGCCGCGCTTCGCCATCGCGAGGCCGGCGTCGGCGATCCGGAGCAGCTCGGACAGGGTCTCGCTGCCGTCATCGGTCGTCGCGCAGCCGGCCGAGACCGTGACAGCGATCTTCTCGCCGGCGCCCTCGAAGCGCTTCGATGCGAACTTCTCGCGGATCGCCTCCGCGACCGTGACCGTCTGTGACCGGCTGGCGCCCTCGAGCAGGATCACGAACTCCTCGCCGCCGTAGCGGGCGACGATGTCGGCGGCCCGGGCCCGGCCCCGCAGGATCTCCGCAAAGCCCCGCAGCACGACGTCGCCGACCTGGTGGCCATGACGCTTGTTGAGGTCGCCGAAATGATCGAGGTCGAAGAGGATCGCGCTCACGGGCTGGCGGTCGACGACCTCGAGGCGCGTCCGCGCCGCGTCCATGCGTTCGAGCGTCGCGTCGAGGAAGCGCCGGTTGTAGAGACCCGTCAGCGGATCGCGCAGCGAGGACTCGGTCACCTGGGCCAGCAACGAGGCGTTCGAGACCGCCAGCGCGGCCTGTGACGCTACGAGCTGGAGGACCTCACGCTCGTCGATGTCGAACGGCTGCCCGACCGGGCGAACGATCGTGAGCGCTCCGATGACAACGTTGTCGCGGAGCAGCGGCACGGCGACACCGGCGAGGGCCGCGGGCAGCTCCTCGTCGGCCTTCATCCGTGCCAGCGCCGCCTTCGGGAAGCGACTGCGCTCCCAGTTGTCGTCAACGACGATCGCGCGGTCCCGAATGGCCCGGCCGGCGAGGCCCTCGCCGACCTGGATCTCGGTGCCGAGGAACTTCGGATCGAGGCCGGACGCCGCCCGGACAGCGTATCGACCGGTTGCAAGCTCGAGCGTCGTGAGCGTCACGATCTCGGCGCTGACGAGCCCGCGTACGCCGTCGACGACGGAGCTGTGGACGGCGTCGACATCCAGCGTCGCGGTGACGCTCGAGGCGAACCCGATGAGCTTCCGGAACGTCTCCGCTCGATCGGCGAGGGCGGCTCGCTCCTGGGCCAGGGCGAGCGCAGCGGCGACGCGGTCAGCGACCAGCCGGACGGTGGCGACGTCGGCGTTGTCGAGGAGTGAGTTCGATTCGACATTGATCGTGCCGAGAAACGTCTCGCCCGCCATGAGCGGCGCGCAGATCTCGCTCGCGATCGTCGACTCGGCCGACCAGTAGTCGGCGTCCGTTGACGTGTCCCGGATGAACTGCAGCTCGTGGGTGCGCATCGTTCGGCCGGTGACGCCGCGAGAGTCGTCGATCTCGTGGATGGGGTTGTTGTAGCCAACCTGTGCCCCCAGCCTGACGAGCTTGTCACTTCCCAGGTAGATGGACACGTATTGGTAGCCGAGACGTCGCTCGAACAGGCCCATGATCTCGTCGAGGACCTCGGGGGTCGGCCCACTTCGCGCGAGCAGCCGGCTGACCTCGTCGACGGCGGTCAGGTGAGCCCGTCGGCGGCGATCCTCTGCGATGAGCCGCCGCGCATGCGCGAGCGCGCTTTCGAGCGCGGTGACCGTCCGTCGCGTTCCCACGATCATGAGCCCGGCCGCCGTGAACAGACCGATCGCCCGCTCGACGGTCAGGGGATCGTGGCCCTGCGGGATGACGATGAGCGGAATCGCGGTGAGGGCGGTCGCAAGACCGGTCGTCCAGACGGCCTCGCGCTGGCCGATGGCGGCGGCGAGGGCGACAATCGGCACGAACAGGGCGGGCACAGGCCACTGTCCCGGCGGTCCGAGCACGGCGTTCGCGATCGCGACGAACGCCAGGGCCGCGGCCAGTCGCAAGGTGTCGCGTACGGATCGCCCGCGGAGGCCCTCCGAGCGCGGCGAGAGCATGACCTGGACGACGAACAGGGCGAGTCCAGCCCCCACGACCACGGGCATCGCGCGTGTATGGCCGACGATGCCAGCGGCAAGCGACGCGCCAACGATGCCGACCGCGACGAGGATGTGCGGATCGTTCTGCAGCCGGCTGAGGTCGCGCCGTCGGGCGGCGTCCACCAGGACACGCGGAGACGCGCGGTCAGCTGGGGCGATCACGACAGGGACGGTACGGTTCTGAGGGGTTCAGGGGACATGACCGAATGGTCCCCCTGACTGGTCAGCCGAACGGGTCACCCGCTCTGCTAGACTCGCCGCCGACTATCCAGTCTGCATAAACCGTATGCGTCGAGGTGCCTCGTGGCCCACACCCCGTCGCGGCTCGCCGGTGGCCGGCCGGTGCCCGACATCGTCACCGAAATCCCGGGTCCGAGGGCCAGAGCCCACGTCGAATTCGACGAGCTGTGGACGTCACGCAGCCTGCCGCGCGCGTACCCGCTGGTGCCGGTCCGCGGCGATGGGCTCGTGGTCGAGGACATCGACGGCAATCTCTTCCTCGACTTCGCCGCCGGTATCGCGGTCACATCCACAGGGCACAGCCATCCGGCGGTCGTGGGTGCGATCAAGGAGCAGGCTGCCGAGCTCATCCACTTCTCGGCGTCGGACTGGTACCTGCCGATCTACGCCCAGGTCTGCGAGCGGCTCGCGGCGATCACGCCGATCAAGGGCGGTCGCGCGAGGGCCTACCTCGGGAACAGCGGCGCCGAGGTCGTCGAGGCGTCGATCAAGCTCGCGCGCCATGCGACGGGCCGCCAGAACGTCGTCGCGTTCCTCGGCGCGTTCCACGGCCGGACGTACGGCGCGGTGAGCCTGACGGCGTCGAAGGCGAAGTACCACGCCGGATTCGGCCCGCTCCTGCCCGGCGTCCACCACGCGCCGTTCGGCACCGAGGCGAGCCTGCGCTGGTTCGACGAGGTGCTGTTCGAGAAGCTCGTGCCCGCGACCGAGGTCGCCGCGATCATCGTCGAGCCGATCCAGGGCGAGGGCGGCTACGTCGTGCCGGACGACGCGTTCCTGCCCGGCCTGCGCGAGCTCTGCGACCGCCACGGGATCCTGCTGATCGCAGACGAGATCCAGACCGGCGCCGGCCGAACCGGGACGATGTGGGCCGTCGACCTGTGGGATGTGAAGCCGGACATCCTCCTCTCGGCCAAGGGCATCGCGTCCGGAATGCCCCTCGGCGCGATGGTGGCGCGGGCCGACCTGCTCGAGCACTGGGGCGCCGGCGCGCACGGCTCGACGTACGGCGGCAACCCGGTCGCGTGCGCGGCAGCGCTCGCGACGATCGAGCTTCTGGAGAGCGGCCTGATCGAGAATGCCCGCGTCCGCGGTGAGCAGGCGAGAGCCGGCCTGCGGCCGATCGCGGATCGCTATCCCGCGCTGCTCCGCGACATCCGGGGCCGCGGCCTCATGATCGGCGTGGAGTTCGACTCGCCGGAGACGGCGGATGCGGTCCAGTGGGCCTGCTTCCAGGCGGGGCTGCTCGTGCTGGGTGCCGGCAAGTCGGCCGTCCGGATGTCTCCGGCGCTGACGGTGACCGTGGACGAGATGGCGACGGCACTCCGAATCTTCGAAGCCAGCCTCGCGGAAGTCGCCGGGGACCGCGAGGGTCAGCTGGTGGAGATGGCGGCGTCGGCGGGCACGCACTCGGGAGGTGGCGCCGGTCGCTGACCCGGGCGACCCGCCGTGCCGGATACTTCGCCGGTGAGCACCTCGAAGGTCGCGTCGATGCGCGACGCGATCGCCGATCTCGTCCGCGATGGTGACACGGTCGCGATCGAGGGTTTCACGCACCTCATCTCGTTCGCGGCCGGGCACGAGATCATCCGGCAGGGCCGGCGCGACCTGACGCTCGCGCGCATGACACCGGACCTCATCTACGACCAGATGATCGCCGCCGGCGTCGCCCGGAAGCTCATCTTCAGCTGGCTCGGCAATCCGGGCGTCGGCGGGCTCGGTGCGATCCGGCGACGCGTCGAGAACGCCGACCCGGCGCCCCTCGAGCTCGAGGAATACAGCCACTTCGGGATGGTCGCGCGCTACACCGCCGGCGCCGCGAACCTGCCGTTCTTCCCGCTCCGCTCGTACTTCGAGACGGACCTGCCGGCGGCCAACCCCCTCATCCGGGAGATCGAGTCCCCGTACGGTGACGGCAAGGTCTACGCGGTTCCGCCGTTGAAGCCGGACGTGACGATCGTCCACGCCCAGCGCGCTGACGCCGCCGGCAATACCCAGGTCTGGGGCCTGCTCGGCTGCCAGAAGGAGGCGGCCTTCGCGGCGGAGCGGCTGATCGTCGTCGTCGAGGAGCTCGTCGACGAAGCAGTTGTCCGCGCGGATCCGAACCGGACGATCATCCCCGGCCTGATCGTCGATGCCGTCGTCGTCGAGCCGTTCGGGGCGCACCCGAGCTATGTCCAGGGGGCCTACGACCGCGACAACCGCTTCTACCTCGACTGGGACGCGATCACGCGCGACGAGGCCTCGATCCAGGCGTGGCTTCGCGAGTGGGTCTACGACCTCGACGGCCGGGCGGCCTACGTCGAGAAGCTCGGCGCGGAGCGGATCGCCTCGTTGACGCCCGGGCCCGCGCCGTCCGGAAGCGTTGACTACGGGCGCTACGGATGAACGACGTGGCGTTCTCGAAGTCCGAGATGATGATCGTCGCCGCGGCCCGAGAGCTCGCCGGCCAGCACGTCTGCTTCGTTGGCGTCGGACTGCCGAACATCGCGGTGAATCTCGCCCAGCGGACGGTGGCGCCTGACCTGGAGCTGGTCTACGAAGCGGGCGTCTTCGGGGCCCGGCCGGCGCGGCTGCCCCTGAGCATCGGCGACCCGACGATCGTCACCGGCTCGACCGCGGTCACGAGCATGTTCGAGCTCTTCGCGTTCTACCTCCAGGGCGGTCTCGTCGACGTCGGCTTCCTTGGCGCGGCGCAGATCGACCGGTTCGGCAACATCAACACGACGGTCATCGGCGACTACACGCACCCGAAGACCCGGCTGCCGGGCAGCGGCGGGGCCTGCGAGATCGCGATCAACGCCCGCCAGGTGTTCGTGATCATGCGCCAGAGCCAGCGCTCGTTCGTCGAGAAGATCGACTTCCGGACCTCGGCCGGCAATCTCGGCGGGGCCGCGCAGTCCGAGCGCATCCGGCGCGAGGGCGGCTGGATCGGTCGCGGGCCATCGGTCGTCGTGACGGACCTCGGGATCTGGCACTTCGGCGATGACGGCGAGATGCGGCTCGACTCGCTCCATCCGGGTGCGACCGTCGACGACGTCCGCGGGTCGGTGGGCTGGGAGCCGCGGATCTCGAGCGCCATCAAAGCGACCCCCGCGCCAACGGCCGACGAGCTTCGACTGATCCGCGAAGAGCTCGACCCCGGCGGGGCCTACACGGCATGACCGGCAAGGCGGACGTGGCGATCGTCGGCGCCGGCTTCGCCGGCCTGAGCGCGGCACGCACTCTCACGAGAGCCGGCGTGTCGGTCATGGTGCTGGAGGCGCGCGACCGTGTCGGCGGACGGACGTTCGACCTGACCCTGGACGACGGCACCGTCCTCGAGATGGGCGGCGAGTGGATCGGGCCGAAGCAGGCGCGGATCCACGCGCTCATTGACGACCTAGGCGTCGGGACGCTGCCCCAGTACATCGTCGGTGACACGATCACGGTCTTCGAAGGCCGCCCCAGCCGGCATCCGGGCGAGCTGCCGACCAACCTCGGCGCCGAAACGACGGCTGCGATCAACGCCGCGCTCAACGAGCTCGAGGCGCTCGCGGAGACGGTCCCGATCGAGGCGCCGTGGGCGGCGCCGGACGCCGAGCGCCTGGACGGGCGGACGATGGCCGACTGGCTCGACGCGAGGGTCGCCGAACCCCGCGCCCACGCGTTCATGCGGGCGATTGTCGAGTCGATCTACGTCCGCCCGGCGGGCGAGGCGTCCCTCCTCGACTTCCTGTTCCATGCCCGAACCGCCGGTTCGTTCGCCGAGTCAATCGGCTTCGAAGGGGCCGCTCAGCAGGATCGGATCGTCGGCGGCCCGCACGACGTGGCTCGCCGGGTCGCCGCGGAGCTCGGAGATCGCGTCGTCCTCGAGGCGCCGGCGCGGCGGATCGAGCACCGGCATGGCTCGGTCGCCGTCGAAACCGACCAGGGGCGGTTCGAGGCCGGGCGCCTCATCGTCGCGCTGTCGCCGATGCTCGCGGGCCGCATCCAGTTCGGCCCGCCGCTCTCGGCCGTGCGGGACGGCCTGGCCCAGCGGATGCCGCACGGCTCGGTCATCAAGGTCCAGGCCGTCTACACGACGCCGTTCTGGAAGGACGCCGGCCTGTCGGGGATCTGCTTTTCATCTGACGGGGCGGTCGACTTCACGGCGGACAACTCGCCGTCGAACGGCCGGGGCGTCCTCGTCGGCTTCATCGGCGGTCGCGAAGCCCGTCGCCTCGGTGCGGTCTCGGAAGGCGAGCGGCGGACAGCGATCATCACGAGCCTCGTGCGGGCGTTCGGCCCGGAGGCGGCCGATGTCGAGCAGCTGTTCGAGCTGGACTGGTCGGCCGAGCCCTGGACACGCGGCTGCTACTCCGGCCACATGTCGCCCGGCGCCTGGACGGCGTTCGGACCCGCGCTCCGCGAACCGTGCGGCCGGATCCACTGGGCGGGGACGGAGACCGCGACGTGGATGAACGGCTACATCGACGGCGCGATCGCCTCTGGCGAGCGCGCGGCGGCGGAGATCCTGGCCGACCGGGGCTGAGCTAGACCTTCGAAAGCACGAGCACGAATTCGAGCGTCGCGTCGTCTTCGACGCTGACGAACCCGCCAATGCTCGGTGGCGTCATCCCGAAGTCGGAGAACGGGAACGTCAGGCTGCCGAGCACGTTGATCTTGCCGTCTGCGGTCAGCTGGGCCTGCGCTGGGATCGAGACGCTCTTCGTCACGCCGTGGATCGTCAGGTCGCCGATGAGGGTCACCTCGACGGTCGCCCCTGCCAGGGCTACTGACGGCACCTCGACCGGGCTCGTGAGGACGAACGTCGCCGTCGGGAAACGGTTCGACTCCAGCCCGATCTCGCGGATTCGGTTGTCTCGGCGACCTTCGTCGCTCGTCAGCGTCGTCAGATCGGCCTCGAAGCTGGCGGCCGTAACGGTCACCGTGTCGCCGGAGCCTTCGAGCCTCGCTGAACCCGTGACGCTGGGCGTCCGGCCGACCGCGTCGCTCTGGGCGGACAGGCTCGCGAGCTTCTCGCGGACGCGATATCCGACCACCGTGCCCTCGCTGACGGACCACTCGCCGGCGAGTTCCCCGGCCGTGGCCGTCCCGCCGCTCGGGGCCGGCGTCGCGCTCGCACCCGGCGACACGGACGCACCCGGGGAGGCCGACGGCAGGGTCAGCGGCGGGACGTCGTCGCCGGCGAGGAACTGGTCGTAGACCAGGAAGCCGCCGACGAGCAGTGCGGCGAGAAGGGCGACGAGGAGAATGGGCCTGCGGGTCACTCGAGCCTCGGGATCGGAACCGGCATGGCTTGCCGCCGAGTGACGGACTGTAGCGTGACGTCGTCCGATGAGTGCTGTCTGAGGACCGGCATCCAGCCCCAATCGCTCCTGACCACACCGTCGGGGAGTGGTGCATAGGGGAAACATGCCGGGCGGACCTGCCAGTCCGGGCATCTCGGCACGTAGCCCTGCGCCGGCTCCCTGCGCCATGCTCCGCCGACGCCATCACGGCACACATCGGAGCTATGTTGTTGACCGGTCTTACGCCACAGCGCACTTCAGACCCGACCCGCAACCTCGCGCGCGCCACCCTTGGCCTCTCGATTGCAACAGCGGCGATCGGGTTGCTCGGAGTCATCCGCTGGCTGGCCGGCTGGCAGGGAGTCACCGATTGGCCGGCACCCCTCGGCCCAATCGAACCGAACGCCGCCGTCATGTCGCTACTGCTCCCGATCGCCCTGTTGCAGATCACCCGTGGTGGCTGGCCGATGCAGGTTGGCCGCGTGATCGCGGGCATGTGCCTTCTTCTGACCGTCGTCATCGGATTCGAGTGGCTGCTGGGCCGGGACCTGAAGCTGGACAACCTGATCTGGCCGCCGAGCCTCGAAGGCGGTGACACCGATGAGGTCCACCGATTGGGCCTTGTCGCAAGCGTGAAGTACGCGTGGCTGGCGGCCGCGGTCTTCGTGCGGAGCCTCGGCCGTTCGGTTGGCTGGCTGGTGGAGGCCTGTGCGATCTCGGCCGGCAGCGCCGCCCTGTTCGGGCTCATCGCCCTCACACTCGGCGCAGAGTCTCTACTCGCATTCGGCGACGAGCGACTATCCGTGTCGGGCAGCCTTTCGATCGCACTCCTGACGATCGCCGTCGTCACATCGCGGCCCGACCACTTGACCGTCAGGATCCTTCTCGATCCGGGGCCCGCCGGCAGGGCCACCCGGCGGATCCTCCCGGCGCTGGCGGCGTTTCCGATCGGTGGCTGGCTCGTATTCGGCCTGTACGAAGCCGGCATCGTCGAAGCCCCGACATCTGTCGCCATCGGCATCATCGGCGGCATGGCCTACGCCGCGTTCCTGCTCTCACGTTCGGCGCGCGCCGTTGCTGATCTCGACCGCGAGGCCAGCAGCGCCCGCGAAGCCCGCGATCGATTCTTCGACCTGACCCCTGACCTCGTCGGGATCGCCGGCCCGGACGCGCGGCTGCGCTTTGCGAGCAACTCCTGGAAGACAATGCTCGGCTTCGACCCGGACGACGTCATCGGGCGGTCCTTCATGGAGCTGATTCACCCCGACGATCGTGACGCCGCCATCGCCACCTATCGCGACCAGCAGCTCACCGGCGCAGGTGTGATGCGATACGAGTGTCGCTACCTGAACGCTGACGGGTCATGGCGCTGGATGGAATGGTCGTCACAACCCGATCCGTCGGGGGACGGTACGTACGCGGTCGGCCGCGACATCAGCGATGTCCGCCACGAACGCATCGAACGCGGGCGGCTCGCCGCGGTCGTCGAGCAGACCGACGACCTGGTGATCATCACCGACGCCGCGTCGCAGATCGACTATGTCAACCCGGCATTCGAGCGAGTGGGCTGGCGTGCCGCGGACCTGCTCGGTCAGCCGTTGACGATCTTTGCCCAAGGTCCATCCGACGATGAGTCGCGTCAGAGCCTTCTCGCGGCCATTGCCCATGGCCAGCGATGGGCGGGCGAGTTCATCGCTCCGAGCCCGACAGGCGAAGCGACGGTTCTCAATGCGTCGATGACGCCCGTCCGCGATGCGGATGGGAAGCTGGTCAACTGGATCGGGATCGCGCGGGACGTCACGGCGCATCGGCGCACGCAGGCTGAGCTCAAGCGGGAAGTCCGGGAGCGTGCCGACGTGGCGGCCGCTCTCACCGGCCTTGACCTCACGGGCGAGTTCAGCGCTGTGGCCGGTCGCGTCTGCGCGTCGCTGCGAGCCTTGCCCGGCGTCGACCACGCGGCGCTGCTGGCATTTGGGCCGGCCCAGGCCGAAGTGGCTGCAGCGGTGGGACTCGACGATCCGCGGGTCGCCTCCGGGGCCGTCATTCCCGCTGCCGCAAGCGAGCGGCTGTTGGCCCGTGCCGTGCACGGTCCATGGGTCAACGTCATCGCAGGAAAAGGTCGGCGCGACGTCACGGACCCGCGTTACCTCGCCGGCCTGCGGATCGTCGCGTCGGCACCGATCGCCTTCGGCGCGCGAATCGTGGGCCTGATCGAGATCGGGACAACCGACGAATCGGCGGAGGATTCCCTGATCCGCCTGCTCCCGGTTCTCAGCGAGTTTGCCGCCGCGGCGGGCGGCCGGCTCGGGCCGGACCTCATCGCGCGCTCCAGCGACGCCATCCTCCGGGCCGAGACCCAGGCACGGATCGACGACCTGGCGTTCGACGTCGTATTCCAGCCCATCGTCAATCTGGCTTCCGGCGAGCCACTCGGCTACGAAGCCCTCACGAGGTTTCGCGATGGCACCCGGCCCGATGTCGCGTTCGCTTCTGCCGAGGCCGTGGGCCTCGGGTTGGAGCTTGAAGTCGCGACGCTCGGTGAGGCCGTTCGAGCCGCCGCGGACCTGCCCGCAGGGCGCTGGCTCGACCTGAATGTCTCGCCTGGGCTCGTCCTCCACAACGGCCGCCTCGGGGACATCCTTGCCGCGCGGGACCGGCCCGTCGTCCTCGAGGTCACGGAGCACGACGTCATCGCGGACTACCCTGCCATCCGCGACGCCATTCGGGCGATCGGCTCGGACATCCGCGTCGCAGTCGATGATGCCGGTGCCGGTGCGGCGAACTTTGCCCACATCGTCGAGCTGCGGCCGGACTTCGTGAAGCTCGACATCGGGCTCGTCCGTGGCATCAACCTCGATCCGACGCGCCAGGCGCTCGTCGTGGGCCTCCGACACTTCGCGCGCACGGCCGGCTGCCTCCTCGTGGCCGAGGGGGTCGAGACGGAGGCGGAAGCGAAAACGCTGCTGTCGTTCGGAATCGAGTTCGGGCAGGGCTACCGGATGGGCCGGCCGGAGCCCGCCTCGGCGTTCGCGACTTCACCAGTCCGTGCTGCTCTGCCGCTTTCCGGGGCAACCGTTCCGCTGCTCGCCGCACCGACCGTGGTCGCCTGAGGCGCCCTAGCCCAGCGTCTCCGCCAGGCGGATCGCGGCGTCGCGGTCGAGGGCCGTCTCGAGGCGGTACGTGATCCCATCGCGCGTCCAGACCAGCGTCTGGCTCACGCTGCGATAACTGTCCCAGACCTCCTGACCGTTCGGGTCGATGTACATGAAGAAGTGTGGCTGCCCGGCGATCCAGTAGCCCGGCGCGCCGTCGACCGTGATCGGCTCGACGCGTGTGCCTTCGTTGGCGATCTTGTCGACGATGTTCTGGCCGACGACGCCCCGGAACTGGTTGAGGAGCAGGCCGACCTCAGGGTCATCCGTCGGGGGGATCCCGTCCCGCGGCGACCAGACGAACGCCACGCGGCCGAGCCGCACGTAGGTCGCGTCGGGTGGACCGAGGTCCGGCTCCGTCGGCAGCAGCAGCGGGAAGTCGACGTTCGCCTGGGCCTCCTCGACCGAGACGATCGCGCCGAGACCCATCAGCGAGCCCGGCAGGCCCGAGGGCGACATGCTCGCGTGACTGGGCGTCGGCTCGAGGCTCGGCGGCGGCCCGAAGATGATCCGGATGCCCGGCAGGTTGAATCCGATGGCGGCGGCGGCGACCGCGACGAGAATGAGCGTCGCGGCGACGGCCAGGACGACGCTCCGCCGGACGCGCGGGAAGAGGATGAAGGCTGGGCGCTCGCGTCGTGGCGCTGCGCGTTCGATCCGCTCGGCGACGGCCGCGGCGAATCCCGGCCGCGGCTCCGGCACGGCAAGCGCGCTGCCGAGCGACCGCAGCTGGAGCTCGAGCAGCGCGTCCATTGGCTCAGTCATGGCCCGGTCCGCCCATGCCCGCGCGCAGCCGCCCAAGAGCCCGCGAGAGCCGTGACTTCACTGTTCCCCGCGGGATCCCGAGGGCCTCGGCCGCCTCCATCTCGGAGAGCTCCAGGAAGTAGCGCGCGGCGATGACCTCGCGGTCGTCGTCCCGAAGCCCGTTGACGGCGGCCAGCAGGCTTGCGCGAGTCTCGGCCGAGATGACCGCCGCCTCGGGCGACGGGGCCGCGTCGTCCGAGGGGCGGTCGGCGACCCGGAGGGCAAGCCCCTCCCGGCGCCCGGCCGAGCGCCGCCGGTTGCGGGCCTCGTTGGCCACGATCCGGAGGAGCCACGGCCGGAAGGGCGACCCGGCGCGGAACCGCGGCAGCGCGGCCCAGGCCTTGACGAAGGCGTCCTGGGCAGCGTCATCCGCATCGGCGTCCGGCGCGATCAGGTGCGCGGTCCGGACGGCGACGTCCTGGTAGCGACGGACCAGCTCTTCGTACGCCACGACCTCGCCTCGACGCGCGCGTTCGATCAGTTCGGCCTCTTCCGTAGGACGGCCCTCCACGGTTCAACCGTACCCCGTACACCGGGCCCGGCCGCGGGGTTCCGCCGCAGGTTCCGCCGCACCGGTTCGTCGAGTTAGATCGGATGCGCAATCGGCCAACGTCAATGCGTGTACGTCCGAGGCTCGACCCACGTGTCGCCGGCCGCACGCGTGAGGGAGGGGCTGAATGCCTCGCAGGATCTGGATCGTCGCCGTCATGGCGGCCATCACGTCTATCGGAGTCGCGCTCGTGCCGGCAGCCGCCGCGGACCCGGGGGTCACGAACGGGCGGATCGCCTTCGGCACCCGGGCGAACGGGGGCTTCAACATCGACACGGTCATGCCCGACGGCTCTGGCCTGAAGTCCGTGACAAACGCCGCCGGCTTCAATCTCTGCGCCGAGTACACGCCCGACGGCCGGGACATCGTGTACTGCAGCAACGTCAGCGGCGCATTCGAGCTCTGGACTGTCAAGCAGAACGGCGCCAAGCCGACGCAGCTGACCCATTTCGGCGGCTTCGCGGTCTTCCCGGACGTGTCGCCGGACGGCTCGAAGATCGCGTTCACCGGCTTCGTCGGTGACGAGGCGAACGACCAGGTCTTTGTCGTCGACGCGGCAACCGGCGCGGACGTCAGCCAACTGACCTCGTGCCCAGCCGAGCACCCGGGCTGCTTCAACAGCTTCCCGACGTGGTCGCCCGACGGCACCAAGATCGCGTTCAGCCACGGCGACGGCTTTGATGCCGACTTCAACCCGGACAACGAGCAGATCTGGGTCATGAACAGCGACGGCTCGAACGCCCACCCGATCACGACAGGCCCGGCCCCGAAGGACCAGGTCCCGGACTGGAGCCCCGACGGCTCGAAGATCGCGTTCGCGGCCGGCTGGTTCGGCAGCGGCGGCATCTGGACAATCAACGCGGACGGCTCGAACGCGACGCAGCTCACCGGCTGCACGGCGTCAGATCCGAGCCCGTGCCCGGCCGGTGACGACTTTGGCACCGCCTGGTCGCCCGATGGCACGCAGATCGTCTTCCTGCGCGACCTGACGAGCCTCGGCATCGCCGACCGGCAGGTCACGGTGATGAACGCAGACGGAACAGGCGCACACTCGATCAGCACGCCGGGCCTCCACGCGGTCCCGGCATGGCAGGCGCGCGGCGTCCCGTCGGGCGGCTGAGCGCACACTCGGAGAACCGGCGATCCCGGCTCGAGGCTCCGTTATGGGGCTTCGAGCCGGTCGCCGAACCGGTCGGCCGTCGACAGGAGGAAGGTCATCGAGATCGAGAGCGCGATCGTGGTCAGCCGGGCGATGAACGGTGACCATGACGCGTTCGCCACGCTCATCGGCATGGCCGCAGACCGGCTGTACCAGCTGGCGTGCCTCATCCTCCGCGACTCGGATCGTGCCGAGGATGCGGCGCAGGAGGCCGTCGTCCAAGCGTGGCGCGAGCTGCCGCGCCTCCGCGACCCGAAGAAGTTCGATGCCTGGCTGCGCAAGCTGACCGTGAACGCCTGCTTCGACGAAGCCCGTCGGATCAATCGCCGGGCCGAAGTCTCCCTGATCCGGCTCGGCGATCGAACGACGGCTGATCCGTCCGGCGCCTATGTCGAGCACGAGCGGGTCGATCGCGCGTTCCGGCGGCTCCCGTTCGACCAGCGCGCCGTCCTCGTCCTCCAGCACCACTTCGACCAATCGCATACCGAGATCGCCGAGACGCTCGGGATCCCGCTCGGCACGGTCAAGGCCCGGATTCGCTACGGCTCAGCGGCGCTCCGGGCGTCCCTCGACGCCGATGACCGGGCGTCGTACTCGGCCTCCGATCGGACCTCGGCGTGAACGGCGACGGACGGAAGGGCCCGGATCCGATGACCGACCAGCGGTCCGAAGGCGACGTCGGCCCGATCCTCCACACGTGGATGGCGGCGGTGGCGCCACAGCGGGCGCCGGAGCGCCTGCTGGAGGAAGCGTTCGCGCGGACGATGGTCTCGGGCCAGCACCGCGTGTATCCGTGGCACGGCATCCGACGGGATCGGGCGGCCCGGTCAACGCAGCGGCGATTCGCCGGGATCGCGCTTGGCATGGCGGCCGTGCTCGCGATCGCTGTCACGGTCGGCCTCGTCTTCCGGCCCGGTCCGGGTGTTGGCGACGGGCCATCTCCGACGCCGAGCTCATCTCCGGCGGCGAGCTCGAGCGCATTCCCGTCCCCGGTCGTCGTGACGCCGACCGGGTCCGTGCCCGTCACCAATGGCGCGCAGATGGCCACCGACGGCACGGCGATCTGGCTTCTCAAGACCGACGGGACGTTGGTTCGAATTGACCCGCTGACGAACACGATTGCGGCATCGGTGACGCTGACGCAGACGCCCGGCGGGTTCGGCTACCAGTCGCTCGCCGGGGATGCTGCCGGGCTCTGGGTCACGGACTGGGATGCGACCAGCGTTCTGCGCTTCGACCCGTTGACCCTCGACGCGATCACGACGATTGACATCGGCGCCAGCCCAAAGGGGGTCCTCGTCACGAGCACCGCGATCTGGGTCGCCAGCACACGCGGCGGCGCTGTCGAGCGGATCGACCCGGCGACGAACTCGATCGTCGGGCCGACCATCGTCGGGCCGACCGGGCCGTCGGGCCCCAACTGGCTGACGCGCGGCTTCGGCAGTATCTGGGTCGGCGTCCCGAACAGGGGCTCGGTCTTCCGGATCAACGAGACGACGAATGCGATCGAGGCGACGATCCCGGTCCTCAGTCCTGCTTCGCCGTGCGGCGGGCTCGCCGCCACGTCGACCGCGATCTGGGTGGCGAGCTGTGAGGGCAGCCATCTCGTGACCCAGATCGATCCTGTGACGAACACGGTCGTCGCCTACATCGATGTCGGCGGCGATAGCTTTGTGTTCGCAGTCGTCGCGGACCGGCCCTGGATCTCGCCGACGGAGGGCCAGATCGTCCGGCTCGATCCGGTCAGCCACGCGGTCGACCGGGTGATCGGACCTGGGCCCGAGTTTGCGTCCGGCGGCGGCGACATCGTCGTCGCGGCCGGCTCCCTGTGGATCGTGGACTTCGCGGCGAACCGCGTCCTCCGCCTCCCGATCGACGCCTTCGAGGGCTGACTGCCTAGCGCATGACGCGAACGCGGCGGCCCACGTGCGGATCACCGGGGAGCGCCTCCTGGATCGACTTCTGGAAGCGCAGTCCCGACGAGTGGCGGCTCAGCCAGCGCAGGTAGTTCGGATCGTGGCGTGCGAGCGCCCCGATCGTCCACCCGTCGTAGCGTCCAAAATCCAGGCGCTGCTCAGCTCCGTGCTCGGCTTCCGCGCGGCGGGCGAGCGGGCCCTCGTATGGCGCATCGGTCGGGTGGCCAGGACCAACGGGGACGAGTCGCGCCTGGTCGTATGCAGCCCGCCGATCAGGCGTTCGCAGCGCGTCATAGGCGCGATTGATCTCCGCCATGCGCGGTGAATCAGGTTCGCTGCCATCGGGGTGGAAACGCTTCGCGAGGGCCCGGTAGGCGGCGCGAAGGGCGAGCCGATCTGCCGACGGGTGGACCCGCAGGACCGCGTATGCGTCCCGTTCGGCGTTCGTCATCGTGAACCTCGGGCCACACTGTAGCCGCCTCGGTGGCGCTCAAGGTCAACGTAGACTTTCTCGCGTGAGCCCCGATTCCCACGCCGGCCACGTCTTCTGGCGCGCATCTGTCGAGCCGCCCGTCGCCGTTCGCGCCGCGGGCTCGACGATCTGGGATTCGGCCGGCCGGGCGTATCTCGATGCAGCAGGCGGGGCGATCGTCGTGGGCGTCGGCCACGGTCGCGAGAGCGTGGCGCGAGTCATGGCCGAGCAGGCCGGCCGGTTGGCCTACGCGCATGGCACGGCCTTCACGTCCGAGGCGCTCGAGTCGTACGCGGCCGCGGTCGGGCCGCTGCTGCCGGTCGCCGGGCCCGCCGCGATCTACCCGGTTAGCGGGGGCTCGGAAGCCATGGAGAGCGCGCTCAAGCTCGCGCGGAGCTACCACCTCGCGCGTGGCGAGAGTGAGCGCTGGATCGTCATCTCGCGCTGGGGCAGCTACCACGGCAACACGCTGGGCGCCCTCGACCTGTCCGGCCGGAAGCCGCTGCGGCGGCCGTACGAGGGCTGGCTCGGCCGGTTCCGCCACGTCTCCGCCGCATACCCGTATCGCGGCGGCTACGCAGGCGCGAACGCGCTCGGCGAGGCCGCCGAGCTCGCCGCGGAGCTCGAGCGCACGATCCAGGCGGCCGAACCTGGGACCGTCGCGGCCTTCGTCGCCGAGCCGATCGTTGGCGCGACCCTCGCCGCCGCCGAACCGCCGGACGGCTACTGGCCGGCGATCGCGGAGGTCTGCCGGCGTCACGGCGTCCTCCTGATCGCCGACGAGGTCATGACCGGATTCGGCCGGACGGGCAGCTGGTTCGGGCTCGATCACTGGGGCGTTCGAGCGGACATCGTCGTCGCCGCCAAGGGCGCGACGTCCGGCTACTGGCCGTTCGGGTTCGTCGCCGCGTCCGGGGACGTCCACGACACCGTCGTCAACGGCACCGGTTTCGTCCACGGGTTCACCTACTCGCATCACGCGGTTGGCGCCGCAGTCGCCGGCGAGGTGCTCCGAATCCTGCGCGACGAGGAGCTCATCGCCGCGTCAGCTTCGAAGGGCGCGCTGTTGCGCGAGCTGCTCGATGAACGTCTGGCGGACCACCCGAACGTTGGCGAGATTCGCGGCCGCGGTCTGATGCTGGGCCTGGAGCTCGTCGAGGATCGCGAGTCGAAGACGCCGTTCGCGCGCGCCGCGCGCGTCACCGAGGCCGTCGTCCGCGGCGCCAGGGAGCGGGGTGTCCTGCTCTACTCGGGCACCGGCCTCGCCGACGGGACGGACGGCGACTCGAT
>Ga0075428_100001076_pt1 | contig 29051 bp, 28 predicted proteins | sample RhiMetdeltSRZDD2_FD_75291 | JGI IMG/M metagenome (GOLD analysis project Ga0075428, IMG submission 75291) | Populus rhizosphere microbial communities from Tennessee, USA - Rhizosphere MetaG P. deltoides SRZDD2 | ecosystem: Host-associated > Plants > Roots > Rhizosphere > Soil | place: USA... | reverse complement strand
GGCGCTGACCTTCGACTGCTACGGCACGCTCATCGACTGGGAGGCCGGGATCCTGGCGGCCCTGCGGCCCCTGTTCGAACGCCATGCGGTCTCCGCGACGGACGAGCAGCTTCTCGAGGCGTTCGGCCGCCACGAGGCGGAAGTCGAAGCGGGGCCGTACCGCAGCTACCGCGATGTCCTCGGCGCGACCCTGCGATCGATGGCAAGGCATGTCGCGTTCGAGCCGACCGCCGCCGACGTGGGCGCCTTTGGCGGCTCAGTTGAGGACTGGCCGGCGTTCCCCGACTCCGTGGCCGCCCTGTCCAAGCTCCATGCCCGTTTCAAGCTCGGGGTCATCACGAACTGCGATGACGACCTGTTCGCCGCCTCCGAGCGGCGGCTCGGCCTGAAGTTCGACTGGGTCGTGACGGCCCAGCAGGTCGGCTCGTACAAGCCGGATGAGCGCAACTTCCACGTCGCGTTCGAACGCCTGGGACTCCCGCGCGACCGGATTCTGCACTGCGCGCAGAGCCTCTTCCACGACCACGTTCCGGCGAAGCGGCTCGGCCTCTCGACGGTCTGGGTCGATCGGCGTCAGGGCAAAGCCGGCGCCGGCGCAACCCCGCCTGCCCAGGCGACGCCCGATCTCACGGTGCCGGACATGGCGACGCTCGCGGAGCTCGCCGTTCGCTGACAAAGGGTTGGTCGGGGTGGTGGGACTCGAACCCACGGTCTCGTGCTCCCAAAGCACGTGCGCTACCACTACGCCACACCCCGCCGGCGCGATCATACGGCCACCACCGGATCGCCAGGCAGGCTGGCCCGGTTCGCCGGATCGCTAGCCGCAATCGCTCGGGATAGGTCCTAGGGCCGCGTCAAAGTAGTCGCAGATCAGGGATTCCGCATCATTTCCGCGTGTCAACACCATCCACTCGCCCAGTGATCCCGCATCGTCCTTGATGCCTGGCTTCAAGCGAAGAACGAGGACAACGTCCGGGTCGGCCCGGGCAACTGAGTACGCAGTTGGGTCCACGAACCATTCAGCGTACGAGAGGTCAGTTGCGGACCCGTATGGAGCGAGCGCAGCAGGGGGGATCCGCAGGGTTCGCGCGGCCCCAAGGTTGTATCGGACGCCATCGACCGTGCCTCCAGCGGTGGAGCTGGATGTGCACGCCAATAAAGCAATGGTCGAAAGGAACAGCATCACTCGGACGGTTCGCAGGCCGTGGGCAACTAGCCTGGACATGCGGCTCATTGAAGGGAGGGAATGTCGGACTCAATCACGCTTAGACCGGCACTGCTCTCGAACACCTCGCCGTTAAGGCGGAACACACCCTGGTGCTGGCGAACGAACGACAGCGCTCGCTCTGTGCCTTCGCTGGTTGGCGTGTCAACCTCCTCGAGGAACAAGAGGTACGTGTCGCCAACAGCAAGTTCGCTCATACCTTCGAATTCGAATAGTGCGTCGTCGACTCGACCGCCGAGGTTGCGAACGATGATCCTGGACGAACGTTCACCCTTTATCGTCTCCAGGACCTCGAGTGTTTGGTCGTTGTAGATCATCGACCGGCCGAGGTCGTCAGACCACGCCTTCCCGTCCGCACTATTCCAGTGGACGCGGTTCTCGCCCGTTGGCATCGCGACGACGATTAACGTCGAATTCTGACGCAGCTCAGAAAGCGGCAGCGCGGGGCCAGATGATCCGGCGATCCAATAGTGATGCAGTAGTGGGGATGAGCCGCCGCATGCCCCCGTGAGGAGGGTGGCCAGGATCGCCAGAAGTACGCGTCGCAGCGAGCGGCCCATCAGTGCGCGATCCCATAGATTGTGGTCAGACTTTGACGATCGTGGGTGCTGAGCGTGTGCTTGGACAGCCCATCGGAGAAGTTCTCATTCATGATGTCGAGAGTCGAGGTGGTGTGAATTTGCTCATGCGTGTGACCCATCTCGTGCACTGCCACCCCTTGCATGTCGTAATAATCGTCGGGAGGAGGCAGATTTGGGGAACCGCAATACGGGAACCATGTCTCGTTTCCTACGGCATCGACGGACGTGTTGAACCTAATGTCGGCATCGCCGATCCCACCGACTAGATCCATGAGCGTGTAGGCGACGTTGTCATTCCACGGCCAGACGGCGTCGATAAAGAAGTAGTCGATGTGTACGGGGTAGCCGAGGCCGTTAACGAACCGTAACTCCGTCCCCACGTTGTTCCACGTTGCTGCTGCGTTATTGAAACTGGTGCGGCACGGGATCGGGACGGTCGAGTCTGGGTAGTAGCGTGGTGCGTAGTTGTAGATACCGTAGGCCTGCGGATCCCACTTTCTCCCCGTGAGGTTGTGATTCGCGCTCGCGCTCGTCACTACCAGGCACAGAGTCAAGACGGCGCAGGCCAAGGCGCGAAAAGCTCGCACGAGCACTCCCCTCATCGATCGAGACGACTCTCGACGATCATCTTGCGATCGGGCGCGATGCCAAGCAATCAGGGAGATCCCTGCCGAGCCCCGAGGGAGATCCCTTACGGGCGTCATCGCCTCGTTTGGCCCCATCGCAGTGGATCCTCAGGGATCGCCGCCGCCGTGCGGGTTAGCTCCTGCTTCGTTGCTCCCACGGAGTTGGGACGGCCGTACGGCGCGAAACCTGGCGCAGCCGCAGAAAGCCACTCGGCAATACGTCGATGCACCAGCCGGCGTCTCGGGCCGCCGACGGGACGATGAAGCCGTCGACGCCGAGCTCGATCGCTCGCCGCGCCACCGAGAGACACGCGGCGTTCGGCGTTCGATCGGACCAGTCGGCGCGCAGCGCTTCGAGCGTCACGCCGAGCGCCTCGCGAACGCGAGGCTCGCGCAGGTCGAGGACACGGAGGTCCGCCTCGAACGTGCACAGCGCCCGCAGATCGTCCTCGGGACGGACCGCGCCGCCCGTCGCGCGCGACCATTCCGCCCAGACGGTCTCGCGATCGAGCGCGCCGTAGAGCGGCCACGGGTCGCCCGTCCGGTGGTAGCGCGCCGGATGGGGCGCCGGTTCGAGCGGCGGCAGGCAGCCGCGGACGTGCCGCGCGGTCTGGCGATAGATGCGTCCGCGGAACCGGGTGATAAGGCGCGCTGCGGCGGCCGACGACCCGCGGGCGGACGCGCTCAGGTCGGCTCGCCCTCGACGTACGCCCGGGCGGCAGCCCGGACCCGTTCGAACTCGCCCGCGGCGAGGACGTCGACCGGGCGCTGGAAGCCAAGGTACGGGCTGCGCGACGTCAGCCAGGCCTGCTTGCCACGGTTCGACAGCGACGGCCCCAGGAGCTCCAGGACGGCGCTGAGGTCGTCCAGCCGCTGGACGTAAGCGTGACGTCGCGGAACGACCCCGGCCCGCCACCGCTCGACGGATCGCACCGCCGCCCCGGTGACCTCCGCAAGGATGCCCGACGGGACCGCCCGAACCACCTGCGCAGCCGTCACGGCGCTACCCTAACGTCGGTCGTAACGTCGGTCAAATCGACGGATCCGGGCGCCGACGCATCAGCCCTTGTCCTTGTCGGCGGCGAGGGAGTCCGATCCTGCGGCGGTCTGGGAGAAGATGGATTCGAAGATCGCCTTGAGCTTGGACGCCGCCTGGGCGTTGAAGAGGCCGACGAGCGCCGACACCGCCGCAAAGCCCCAGGTGTTGCCCTCGACCGTTCCGTCACCGCCGATCAGCCCGGCGCGCAGGACGATGTAGGTGATCGTCGAGATGATCGCGCCGAGGAAGATGACGAGCACGTACGAGGGGACCCAGCTCCAGACGAGCTTCCGTTCACCGACGTAGGTCGAGAACGAGCGCAGAACGTAGGCAGTCGCGCCGAGCGCGCCCAGCGCCGCCATGAGCACGAGGAGGTTCTGCTCGCGCGTCGGGATCCACGCCTCCGCGGCCTTCGCAACACCCGTCTCGGGCGGCCAGAGGGCCAGGACCGCCGCGAGGAGGACGACCGCGGTCGACATGAAGAGCACGCTCAGCGTGATCACAAAGGTTCGGCTCACGGAGTTCTCGCCGACGGTGGATTCGGGTGCCACGGTGACGACCCGTGCGGTGGGCATGACTGCCTCCTTGACTGCCAACGCCTAGAACGTGGTCGATTCGAGCACAGCGGCCGCGGGGACGAAGGCGGAGACCGCGCCCTCCGGCCACCAGACCCGGAACCAGCGCTTGTCGCCGTTGACCGGATCGCCCAGGAAGGTCCCGGCGTGCTCGAGCTCGCCAGCCGACCAGGTCCCGATCGACGCCGGGATCGTCGACGGGGCGGGCTGGACGCTCACGAGATTCTGGTCGATCCGTCGCACGCGACGGCGCGGGAAGATCGCGACGGTGATGTCGTTGTCGGGCGCGTTCGAGAGGTTGACGAGGTAGCTCTCGAGGACCGCGAACGGCCACACGATCGGCCCGCGCGGGGCCCGCCGGCCCGTAGGCGGATCCTTGCGGTGGTCGTCCAGGCTGTCGTACACCAGCACGCCTTCGAAGACCTGGCCCTTGATCGTCGGGTTGAGCTCGTTGAGCATGACGAAGTGGTTGTCCTTGAACTCGAGGTCGCCCTTCAGGTTCTCGGGAACCTTCTCGTAGTCGCCGAGGCAGACGGCAAACCCACCGTTCGCGAGATGCGTTCGCAGATCAGCGGTGCTGAAATGGTCCGTTCTCGTGAAGATCTGGATGTGGACGCCCTGCACTGCGAAGAAATCGGCCACGTCGTTGATCGTGGCCTGGCCCGTCGGAAGGCCCATGCGCAACCGGATCTTCGAGATCGGGACGTCGTGGCTGCCGAGGGTGAGGCGGTCGTGCGCGTGGCGCGCCGCCGCCGGGCCGCAATCGTCTTTCGCGGTCGCTGAACCGGTCAGCTGCTTGCGGAAGATCGGCCGAAAGTGGGCCAGCATGACGTCCCTCCGGAGCTCGCGGCGATCGGGCGGCTCCGCCGAGCTCCAATCCGACGACACTGCGCCGTCGAACGTCGCGGCGCAATAGGGGAATCCCCCAGGGGATCCCCTATGCCGATGGCGCCTCGTCGGGATCCGCGGCTGATTCCGTCACAAGCCAGCCTTCGCGCTCCGCCCGGAGCGCGAGCTCGACGCGGTTCGTAACGCCCGTTCGCTCGAACACCTTCGAAAGGTGGCCCTCGACGGTCTTCGCCGCCATGCCGAGGTCGCGGCCGATCTCGTCGTTCGAGCGCGAGGCCATGACGAGCCGAACGATGTCCATCTCGCGCGCCGTCAGCTCGACACGGCCACCGATGGAGCGGATCTGCTCCGGGCTGAACGCCGTGCCGCCGCGAGCGACGATCCGGATGGCGTCTGCGACGTCGGTCAGCGGCGCTGTCTTGAGCAGGAAGCCTCGCGCGCCGCGCGCCGCGGCGACGCTCACGTACTGGGGTTGGTCGAACGAGGTGAGCATGATCACCGCGGGACCGCCCGCCGCGGCGCCGATGAGGCTCATCCCGAGGCCATCCGGGAGCCGGAGATCGACGAGCGCAACGTCGATCCCGCCGCGCCCGAGGCGCTCGTTCGCCTCGGCCACCGAGCGTGCGACGCCGACGACCTCGATGTCGGGCAGTGCGCCGAGGCCGGCGAGGAGGCCGCTCAGCACGACCGGGTGATCGTCGACGAGGAGGACGTGGATCATGGCGGTCTCAGCGGCTCCAGCTCAGCGCGACGGTCGTGCCGCGTCCGGGCCCGCCGTCGACGTCAAGCGTCGCACCGATGAGCTCCGCGCGGCGGCGCATCGAGGCGAGGCCGAGCCGGCCGCGCCTGGCGGCCTCCTCGAGATCGGCGCGCGAGATGCCGCGGCCGTTATCGTGGACGGAGACTCGGACACGCTCGGCGCTGACGACTCCAGCGATGTCGACCGCCGATGCGTCGGCGTGCAGGACGATGTTCGAGACCGCCTGCTCGACGATCCGGAAGACGGCCAGCTCGACGCTCGCGGGCGCTCGCGTCTCGGGCTCGATGCCGCCGCGGTCGTCGATCGTCATCGTCACGGCGAGGTTCGGGCTTCTGGTTCGATCCGCCACGAACGCGAGCGCGGCCCCAAGCCCGAGGTCGTCGAGCATCGGCGGCCGGAGCTCGGTGCTCATCCGCCGGAGCTGGTCGGCGACCCGCCGGAGGGCGGCGCTCTCCTCGGCGGTATCGGGCCGGCTCTGGAGCTGGCCGATGACGCCGGCGAGCTCCTGGAGTGAGGTGTCATGGATGTCGCGCGCGAGCCGCGCCCGCTCTTCCTCCGCGGACTCGATCGCAGCTCGCTCGCGGAGGTCGGAAAGGAAGAGCCGGTCGGTGGCGCGGAGGGCGAGCTGCCGGAACCGCGGGTAGAGGAGGACCGCGGCCACGATTGCCGCCGCCGTCCAGGCATCGAAACCGTGGATGGCGCCGACTGCGGCGATCACCGCGACAGCGACGGCCAGGCTGACAGCGTCCACGAGCTGCAGCGGCTGGCGGGGCGGCAGATCCGGTCGGCGCAACGTCCGCACGAGCTCGATCCCGGAGGCCACGGCAAAGCCGTAAAACGCCACGGGCCCCCGGATCGCGTCCAGGGGTTCGTGGACCGGCGACCAGAACAGGCGGGTGACGGCCCACCCGATTGTGAAGCCCAGCCCGACGACTGCGATCACGAGACGGATGTTGCCGAGCAGCCACGACCTCGTCGCCAGGAAGAGCGTCGGCGCGAGCAGCGTCGCCGACAGGGCGACGACGGTGAGCGAACGGTCGTGGAGCAGCGAGAGCGGCTCGGCGGCAAGGAGGACGCTCGCGATGATCGAGAGCCCGCCGAGCGTGCGGCGCAGGAGCATGAGGGGCACGGCAAGGAGCGCGAGGAGGACGGCCAGGGCGGCGAGGGGAAGCGTGAGGCGGAGCGAGAAGTCATACCGGCCAGAGCGAGACGTGATCGTCTGGTCACCGTTCCGCGTCACGAGGACGACGCCATCGGGGAGCGCCTCGGATCCCCCGGAAAGGCTGATGATCTCCTGGCCGGGCCGCACGCCATCGAGCCAGGCGTAGCCACTTCGATCCACACCGGTGATCGTTCTGCCCTCGAACTGGTAACCGGCGATCGCAAACCCGGACGTCGAGGCCACGAGACTGGCCACGGCGAGTGTCACGCCGACGATCGCGCCGCCAAGTCCGGTGTGCCGCGCCAGTCGCCGGAGCCATTGGCGCGACGAGGGAACTCCCTCGACGAGGGGCAGGGATTCCCCGGATACCGATCGGGCGGCCGGCAGCATACGGTCAGCCTATCAAGGCGCCTGGGGGACTTGGAGGGATCGATTGGTGCATCGACTGGCCGCGGTGATCGGACTCCTCGCTCTCGCGATCACCGCCACACCGATCGTGGCGGCGGCGCCCGACGAGGCGAAAGGGCCTGACGTCGTGCTCACGGCCGATCTCGAAGGCGTGCCGATCCCTCTCGTCGCGGTCGCCAATTTTCAGTGCAACGACTTCGACTACCCGGCCATTCACTGCTTCAAGGCTGCCGGAGAGCTCAGCGCCTCCCTCCAGGTCGCGCTCTCGCTGGACCTTCTGAGCGGCATCGACTACGTCCAGGTCTGGGAGCACTCGGCCTACGGCGGTTCGTCAATGGTGATCTCGCAGGACTACAACGCACTGTCGCTGCTCGGCTGGAATGACCGGATCAGCTCCTTCAAGGCCAGGAACTCGCAGACCGGGACGTTCTACACCGACTGGTTCGCGAACGGCAGCGCCTACGGCTTCTGCTGCAACCAGCAGGTGCCGTCGCTCGGCTCGTACAACGACACGTTCAGCTCGGTCTACAACAACTAGGGGGTCGACGATGCAGGCAATCGTTCGCGATCGGTCCGCCGTTCCAGGTCACCTCGTCGTTGGCGTCGAGTCCGAGCATTCGATCTCGGGCAGCCACGAGCATGTCGCCGGCGTGTGGACGAGCGATGACGTCTATGTGGCCCGAGACGACGTCCTCCGCTCGCTCGCGCTCGGTGACTCGTGGTGGACGCTCGACGATGGACGGCGCGTGGCGCTCCGCAGGGTCACCCATTGCCCGTGGCCCGGTTGCTCGCTGATCCCCTACCTCTTCGTCGGCGGCGCGGACCCAGCTGCAGCCGATCGGGGTCGGTCGTGAGCCACTCGTCTCCGTCCGTCTCGACCGCCGTCCGCTTCCGGGTCGATCGGACGGCGAAGGAAGAGCGCCGCGACGGCGGTACGCATCGCCACGTCGCACGGCTCTGCCTGTCGAACGGCAATCAGGTCGATCGCGGAGAGGCGATCGACGCCATCCGAACGGGAAGCTCGGTCTTCTATCTGCTTGCGGAGGGGACCTGGGCGGAGGTTCAGGTCGTTGACCGCTGTCCGCGCTGTTCGGAGCCATACCTCCGAACGAGCACTGATACGAGCAGCCGGGACGCGCTGCTCAGACTCCCCGACTGCTGATCGGCCTGCGCCCCTGGGGGGTCGCGCGGGTCGATCAGTGGTCGGGCCAGCAAACCTGAGCTAGCGCTTCTTCGGCGGCTGCTCAGGCTCCTTGTGGGTGACCGTGTCCTTCTCCCAGGGCATCGGCGCGCCCTGAGGGTCGCGCCGCGGATCCCATGGTTCGCGGATCGGCTCCGGATTCGTGTTGCTCGGAACCTGCGTGCTGCTCGGGTAGGAATCGCCAGGACCCTGACCCGGCTGCTGTCGTTCGTGCGTCATGGACATTCCACCTCCGGTGGAGGCCCGACCTTCGGGCTGGAGGTCGAGCATGGCGGCCGTGGGGCGTGAGGCGCCCCACGTGGGCAGCCGGGAGCCTTGCGAATCCATTGCTGCGAGGCGGATGTCATTCGAATCGGCCCGCAGTGAGGTCCGGCCGTAGCGCCGTGCCGACGATCGTGTGCCTGGGTCAACCGACCCCTGCATCGACCCACCGTGGAGGTGCCCAAGTGACCTACGAGGAACGTGTCGTCCGACAGACGGACGAGACGGGTAACCCGCTCATGACATCGCGCTCCGTCGCCGTCTCGCCGAGCGGCGGTGAAGTGGCCCGCCGAGTGATCGTCCTGATCTTCGGTGTCATCCAGATCCTGATCGGCCTCCGCGTCGTCCTGCTCCTGCTGGACGCCCGCGAGGCGAACGGGCTCGTTGCGTTCATCCTGAACCTGAGCCAGCTCTTCGTGGCGCCGTTCGAAGGGATCTTCCGGACGAACGCGCTCGCACAGGGTGGTTCGATCCTCGACATCGCCGCCGTCGTGGCGCTTGTCGGCTGGACCGTCGTCGAGGTGATCGCTCTCTGGATCTCCTCGGTCGTCCGGCGCGAGGCCTGATCAGATGGGCCTCATCAGCTGGATCGTGCTCGGCCTGATCGCCGGGTACCTTGCCGGGTTCCTCGTCCGCGGTGACGAGGGCCTCGGCATCATCGGGCACATGCTGCTCGGCATCGTCGGCGCCTCATCGGCGGCTTCGTTGTCGGCGCACTGCTCGGCTCGGACCCGATCCAGGGTCCCCTGGATGTGAGCTCGATCGTTGCGGCCACGATCGGCGCCGTGATCGCCGTCGTCGGCTGGAACGCGATCACCGGACGCCAGCGGATGGGTCGCGGACCCATCTGACGACCGGCGCGGGCCCGCCCCGCGTCAAGCGCATCTTCTGGACCGCCCGGCCCGTGGGCACACGGGCCGGGCGGTCGCCATTTCGCCCTGGTTCCCCGCTCGACGCGTGCACGACTGCAATGCGCCTGCAATCAGTTCGTGGATCGCGATAGGGCCCCTGCACGCTGGCTGACGGCACCCTTGACGTGACGTCGGGATGGTCATCCCCCTTTGGCCATTCCGGCGGATTTCGAAACTCGGACGGAACTCCGGAACCCCTCCCCGGCGCCGTCCTGCCAGGCCCGGACCCGCCCGGGCAACCGAATGAGGCCGCCGGGCCTGGCCCGGCGGCCTCTTCATGTGCACGGCAGGCGACAATGCGCGGCTCAGCCCGCTGCAAGGGACCTGAAAGCGGCGTCCATGGCACTGCGAGGCGGCGGCAGTGCTCCGGCCGGTAGCGTCCCGGCAGGCGAGTGCCGATCCAATGGGGGGAGTCGGCCTCGCCGTTCGATCTTCAGCGTTGGCGGGCAACCGCCCCCGCAGCCGAGGTGTCTTCGACGGCGGCGTTCAGGCCCGGACTCGGCCCGCGGCCGTTGCTCGAGCGTCCAGGTCTTGAGCCGTGTGCCGCAGCCACGACCTCCCTGTAGAGCTCCTCGTAGGCGGTCGTCATCCGTCCGGCCGAGAAGCGATCGAGCACGGAGGCCCGGATCTCGGCGCGGTCGAGCTCGGCGACGCGTGCGGTCAGGAAGGCGAGGTGGCGGACGTCGTCGCCGAACCAGCCGTCGCGACCCTCCCGGATGATCTCGGGGAGACCGCCGACACGACGAGCGACGACCGGCGTGCCGCAGGCCAGCGACTCGATGGCGACGAGCCCGAACGGCTCGGGCCATGAGCCGGGCATGAGTGTGGCATAGCTCTCCGCGAAGAGCTGGTCGCGCTCCTCCGGGCTGACCTCGCCGAGATACTCCACGCTCGAGCCGGCCTTCTCGAGCGCCGGCTTGAACACGTCCTCGTAGTACGCCTGCTGGTGCGGGACGGTCCCGATTTTCGCGGCGATTCGAAGCGGCCGTTCGGCCAGCCTTGCGACCTCGATCGCCTCGACGATGCCTTTCTCCGGGTCGACGCGGCCGACGAAGCAGAGACTCTCACCGGCGGTTTCGACGAACGGCGAGCGCGTGAGGTCGAGGCCGTTGTGGACGACCGTCCAGGGCACCTGCGACTGCGCGGCGGCCTGATGGGCGCTGATCGCGACGAGGCGGTTCGGCTGGAGTGGCGAGCCCGGCTCGCGATCGTCCGTGCCGAGGCCGACGAGGAGCGGCGCCAGGCCCGGGAGATCGAGGCGACCGTGGTACGTCGCAATCACCGGGACCGGTGACGAGCGGATGAGCGTCGGGCTGAACGTCTCGAGGTGGCTGTGGATGACGTCGAACTCCGCGGCCCGCTCGAGGACCGTATTGATCGTTGCGAGCATGTACATGCTCACGTCACCGCCGTAGCCATCGGGGCGAAGCGCCCTGGGGACCGTTGGGACGAGCTCGCCGGGTACCTCCGAGTCGCCGCTTGCGAACACGGTGAGCTGGTGGCCGCGCTCGGCGAGCACGGCGCAAAGGGCGTCGACGATGCGTTCGGTGCCGCCGTAGGCGAGCGGCGGAACGCGCTCGATGGGCGGCACGACCTGGGCGATTCGAAGTGGCTTCACTGTCTCTCCAGGGTGATCGCGCAATCATCGCCTGAAAGCGCCGGCTGGGCTTCGATCGATCGTGCAGCGAGGCCTTGCAGTTCCATTGCAGGCGCGATCGTGGTTCCTGCAACGCTTCTGCAATGCGTTGGGGCATTCGCGCCACCACGACCGGGAGGCGCCGGGGCCCACGATCTGGGAGCCACGGTCGCGACACGGTACGAACCAGGTCGCGGGGCCCGTCGACGAACCGCTTTGCGGCCGTGGCGCTAACTTCGCTCCGTGAGGAAGCCCTTCGTGGGAACCCAGCCGCTCGTGCTCGTCGCCGATGACGAGCCGCGCATCACCAAGCTCGTATCGATCGCCCTCGCCGAGGAGGGCTTCCGGGTCGTGACCGCAAACGGCGGTGAAGAGGCGATCCTGAAGGCCGAGGAGGTCCGACCGGACATCGTCCTGCTCGACATCGTCATGCCGGACCTCGATGGCATCGAGGTCATGCGCCAGCTCCGTGAGCGGCGCCCGGTGCCGGTGATCCTGCTCACCGCGCGCGGTTCGACCGCCGACAAGGCGAAGGGCCTCGACCTCGGCGCCGACGACTACATCGCGAAGCCGTTCCACCCGGACGAGCTCGCGGCCCGGGTTCGAGCCGTGATCCGGCGCTCCGTGGGCTCAACCGGCGGCGTGGGGATCGTCCGCTTCGATGACATCGAGATCGACCTCGAGCGCCGGATGGTGACGAGGGGCGGCGAGCTCGTCCAGCTTTCGCGGACAGAGTGGCTGCTCCTCCAGCACCTCGCGGCGAATGCCGGCAAGGTCGTCCTCCACACGGAGCTCCTGACCAAGGTCTGGGGGCCGGAGTACCGCGATGACCTGCAGTACCTGCGGGTCTGGGTCAGCCGCGTCCGGCGCAAGCTCGGTGCGGCGCCCGGCGAACCGGGCCGGATCAAGACCTTCCAGGGCATCGGCTACCTGCTGGACGTCGACCCCGAGGCCTCGGACCTCGGCAGCGCGCCGGCAGGTGACGCGACGCCGGTTGACGGCGGCAAGGCTGCCGAATCCGCGTCCGATGTCGCCGCCGTGTCGATGGTCGGCTGATCGGCCGACTCGCGGGGGACGCCGAAAGAAACACTCCGACCACCCCGCGCGTCACAGGGATTGACGCCGGGCGGTGACTGGCAGGCTGATGGACCGCCCGGCGTCGCCACGCCGACCGTGAACCGAGCCGCGTTAGACTTGCACGGCCCGACGCGCCCACGGGCGACGATCAACCGCTAGGAGTCCGCCGACCGTGGATCCCAGACGGGCGCGCCCCGCCTCGAGCGCGGCCGCCCGGTCGCCATCCCGGGCCCTTCCCAAGGGCGCCCGCTCAACCCGACCGATTCCCCACGCGCGACCGCTCGGCAGCGGCTCGCGGGGCAGCGCTGCGGCCAGCCGGACGAGCGGGCTCCCGACCACCTCGTCGGATCTCCGCCGCCTTGCGCCGGCATTCCTCTCGGCGATCGTGCCCGGCCTCGGCCAGGCGATGAACGGCCGGACGCAGATCGCGAAGCGGCTTGCCTACCCGTTCGTGGGCCTCGCCGCGATCGTTGGCCTCCTCCTAATCACGCAGTCGCCGACGAAGCTCATCGCCTCGGCCGTCGCGCCGGCGACGATGACCGGCCTGCTCGCGCTCAACGCGCTCGTCTTCGCCTGGCGGGCCGTCGCCGTCCTGCAGGCGTTCTTCGACTCGCGACACGCTGTCCGGCCAGGCCGGCTGGGCGTCGTCGGGCTCGCCATCCTGCTCGTCGCGGTATCGGCGCCGCACGCGCTGGCGCACGTCTGGGGCTCGGCCGCGAAGTCGGCCTTCGAGCGAGTGTTCACCGGCGATGAGCGTGGCGGCGACTCCGGCCCGGGTCTCATTCCCACCGGTCCCGGCTACAGCGAGCGGCTCAACATCCTGATCATCGGCCTCGACAAGGCCGAAGGTCGGACGGCGACGCTGACCGACACCCTGATGGTCGTCTCGATCGACCCCGTCGGCGAGACGGTTTCGATGCTCTCGGTCCCGCGCGACCTCGTCGACGTGCCGCTCCCGGACGGGACAACCTACCGGGCGAAGATCAACTCGCTGTACTCGCACGTCGAGAACCACCCGGCGGAGTTCCCCGAGGGCGGCCCGAAGGCCGTCGAAGGCGCGATCGGCTCGCTCCTCGGCATCCCGATCCACTACTACGCGCTCATGGAGATGACGGCCTTCGTCGAGATGGTCGACACGGTCGGCGGGCTGGACCTCGACGTGCCGCGCGGCTTCACCGATCCGCTCTACGACGGCATGGGACTCGGCCATCACGGCTACACGATCGAGCCCGGACCGCACCACTTCAACGGCTACGACGCCCTCGGCTACGTGCGCACGAGGCGAGGTCCGACGGAAACGGACTTCACGCGCGCGGCGCGCCAGCAGGAGATGCTCATCGCGCTGCGCGACAAGATGCTCAATGCCGGCAGCCTCCTGATGCACCTGCCCCAGCACCTCGAGACGCTCGGCCGGTACGTCCGCACGGACCTTCCGCCGAGCCTCCTGCCGGCGCTCGCCGGCATCGCCGATTCGATGGACCGCGGTGCGATCGCCCGCGCCGTCCTGATGCGGCCGTACGTCAAGGGCGGTGTCGACGAGCGGGGCTCCATCCAGCGTCCGGTGCTCGACAAGATCCGCGAGCTGGCGGCTCAGCTGTTCACGGACCCGGGCGTGTTACCGGCGCCGCTGGCGACGCCGGTACCGAGCCCGACGGCCGCGTCTCCCGCCGCCTCGCCCTAGAGCACTCTAGAAGCCGAGCTCCCGCAGGATCGCGGCCATGCTCGTTGCGGCCGCGGCGCGGTGCGAGATCGCGTTCTTCTCGGGCGCCGAGTAGAGGCCGAACGTCCGGCCGCCCGGCGGTTCTGCCTCCGGCTCGAAGATCGGGTCGTACCCGAAGCCCGCGCTGCCGCGAGGCGCCACCGCGATCCGGCCGCGGCAGGTGCCCCGAGCGAGCCTGACGCTCGCGTCGCGAGGCTGCACGAGCGCGAGGACGCAGACGTACTGCGCGGTGCGCAACTCCGACGGCTGGCCCGCGAGCGCGGCCAGGAGCTTCCGGTTGTTGTCGTCGTCGGTCGCGTCCGGACCGGCGTAGCGACGCGTCCGGACACCCGGTCCGCCGCTCAGCGCGTCAACCTCGAGGCCCGAGTCGTCAGCGAGGGCCGGCAGGCCGGTTGCGGCGGCCGCGAAGCGGGCCTTGAGCTCGGCGTTGGCCTCGAAGGTCTCGCCATCCTCGACGACGTCGCCGGCGACACCGAGGTCGTCGAGCGAGACGAGCTCGGTCCGTCTCAGCCGCAGCAGCTCGCGCAGCTCGCCGAGCTTGTGCGCCGAGCGGGTCGCGATGACGAGTCGCTGCGTCAGCGACGAACCCTGGCGAGCGCCTCGGCCTGGGCAGTGAACAGCGCCGCGAGCCCTTCGTTCGCGAGATCGAGCAGGTCGTCGACGCGAGCGCGGTCGAACGGCTTGCCTTCGGCCGTGCCCTGGAGCTCGACGTACGTGCCGGCGTCCGTGCCGACCACGTTGAAGTCGACCTCAGCGTGCGAGTCCTCGCTGTAGTCGAGGTCGAGCAGCGCGATCCCGTCCACGAGACCGACCGACACGGCCGCGACCTTGCCGACGAGAAGACGTTCCATGCCGTACGTCATGAGCGCCGCGGCAAGGGCGACGTAGCCGCCGGTGATCGAGGCCGTGCGCGTGCCACCGTCGGCCTGGAGGACGTCGCAGTCGACCGTGATCGTCCGCTCGCCGAGCTTCGTCAGGTCGACGACGCCGCGAAGCGAGCGACCGATGAGGCGCTGGATCTCGTGGGTCCGCCCGCCGAGGCGGCCCTTGACCGATTCGCGCTCGGTTCGCTCCGCGGTCGCGCGCGGCAGCATCGAGTACTCGGCCGTGACCCAGCCCGTGCCCTTGCCGCGCAGGTGCGGCGGCACGCGGTCGGCGATCGTGGCCGCGCAGAGGACGTCCGTGTCGCCCATGCGGACGCGGCACGAGCCCTCGGCCCACTTCTGGACCCCGAGCGTGAACCCGACGGCGCGGAGCTCGCGCGGAGCCCGGCCGTCGGCGCGGGCGGCGACGGCGGGCGATCGATTGCCGAGCGTCATGGGCGGCTCTCCTCGCGTTCCTCTGCCTTCGCAGCGTCCCACAATTCGTCAAGCGCCGCGAAGTCCAGATCGCGGATCGTCACGCCCCGCTCCGCGACGAGCTCCTCGACCCGCCCGAACCGGCGCCGGAACTTCGCGTTCGCCGCCCGCAGCGCGCCCTCGGTCTCGACGCCGAGACGCCGGCCGGCATTGACGATGACGAACAGCAGGTCGCCGAACTCTTCGCGGCGGTCCTCGTCGCTGGAGGCATCTCGAAGCTCCGCGAGCTCCTCCGCGACCTTGTCGAGCACGCCCTCGAGGTTCGGCCAGTCATAGCCCAGCGCGGCGGCCCGCTCCTGCATCTCCTGGCTCGCGGCCAGCGCGGGCAGGCTCGAGCTGATCCCGTCGAGCGCGCCACGGGCCGGCGCACCGTCGGCCGCGCCTTCCGCCGCCGCCTCGGCTCGCTCGTCGGCCTTGATCCGCTCCCACTGCCGGGTCACGTCCCCGGCCGTCCGCGCGACCGCATCGCCGAAGACGTGGGGATGGCGGCGGACGATCTTCCGGACGATCGAATCCTGGACGTCGGCGAGGTCGAACACGCCGGCCTCCGCGGCGAGCTGGGCGTGGAGGACAACCTGCAGGAGGAGGTCGCCGAGCTCGCCCGCCAGTGCGGGCGTCGCACCGCCCTCGAGCGCGTCGTAGACCTCGTAGGCCTCCTCCAGGAGGTGCTTGCGGAGCGAGGCGTGCGTCTGCTCACGGTCCCACGGGCAGCCGTCGGGCAGGCGCAGCCGGTCGCTGATGTAGGGCATCGCCCACGGGCCGGCCGACGCGAGCTCCGGCGCCAGCGGCGCGAGATACAGCGGCGTACCCAGGTCCGCCGCGCTCAACGAGCCGATCGTGACGCCCTCGGCCTGCCCGAACCGCCCGACCGGATGATCGGCCGGGTAGAGCCGCCGCAGGACCGCGAGCGGATCGCGGCCGTGCGGTCCGTGCCGGCCGGCGAGCGGCCGCAGCCCCGGTTCCGGGGCCTCGCCGCCTGGCCGAAGGAGCGCAAGCGGGACGACGAACGCGGGGCGCGAGGCCTCGAGCGGCGTCGCCACCAGGAGCTCGGCGGCGATGACCTGGAGCCCGGCCGCCGGGTCGAGGCCCCAGCGCAGTCGGGCCTCGGCGACGAGGGCGTCGAGCATCGGTCCGCAGGGCGCGGCGGAACGCCGCCTAGCCGCCGACCCCGGAAGCGGCGCCGGCGATGTCGATCTTGGCCTCCGCGTACTTGCCCGAGTACCAGTTATCGAACCCGTTCGCCTTGAAGATCTCGATCTGATCATCGGTCGGCGTGCGCATCTCCTCGGCGACCACCTTCCAGAGGTACGAGCCGTCGTCGGGGATCGTCACGACGTCGGTCACGCCGCCAATGTCGGCATCGAAGATCGGGACTTCCTTCAGCTCGCCTTCCGTGCCCTTCGCGATCCAGCCGACATCGCCGCCCTTCGCGGCCTCTTCGCCTTCGCCCTGGTCGCGCGCGAGCTCCTCGAACTTGGCGCCGTCGAGGGCCTGCTGGCGAACCGACTTCAGCCACGACTCGTCGCCAGCACCGTACGTCCGCAGGAACTGGATGACGTGCCAACCGAAGCCGGACTCGACCGGGACGAGCAACCGGCCAGGGGTGAGGCCGGGCTCGAAGATCGCCTTCGCGAACGCCTGGTCGATGAGGCTGTTGGTTTCATAGAACGGCTGCTTGCCGCCGGTCGTCTTGGCCGATCCCTCGTCGGAGAGCGTTCGGGCCATCTCGTCGAACTTCGAAGGGTCCTTCTTCAGGGCCTCGTAGGCCGCCCGGGCCTCGTCTTCGGCCGCGCGCCAGGCCGGATCGGTCTTCGCCAGGGTCTGCGCTCCGGAGGGGTCATCCTTTGGCGCAAAGAGGATGTGCCGGACCTTGACCGCGTCGGCCGGCGGCACCGTCGACTCGACCGGCAGGTAGATCTGCTCGACGTGGCGCTGGAGGCCCGGCTTCGAGAGATCCGCAACGACCATGTCGTCGAGCTTCTGGCGGACGACGTCAGAGCGCACCGCGACCTGGTAGTCGGCGACGGTCATGTCCGCTTCCTGGATCCGCGTGTCGTACGTCTCGTCAACGCGCTCGGGGTCGATCTCCGTGACCCGGCCGATCCGGAAGATTCCGTCCTTGCCTTCGATGACGTCGGTCGGCGTGTTCGCCGCGACGGAGAACACCGCGTCGAGGTAGCCCTGGTCGAGCGGGATCTCCTTCTCGGCCCAGCCGAGGTCGCCGGCCTGCGGCGCGCTGTCGGCGGTCGAGACCGCCTTCGCGACTTCGTCCCAGGACTTGCCCGCCTTGAGGTCCGCGAGGGCCGTGTCGGCCTTGTCGCGAGCCGCGGCCTTCTCGGTGTCACCCGGCTCGCCGGTGTCCGGATCGTCCGCGGGCGCGACCTCGATGACCCAGATGTGGCGCTCCTCGGGGATCGTCTTCTCCTTGAGGAACTGAGCCGCGACGTCCGCATCCGTGACCGTGATGTTCTCCGTCTTCGCGAGCTGTGACTGGAGCTCGGCGTCGACGAGCCGGCCCACGGCGATGACGCTGATCTGCTGGCTCCGCTGCTGGAGCTGCTGGAGCTGCTGGTCCGCCTGGGCTTGCGAGAGCCGCCCGGCCGTGAGCAGCGTCTGGATCCTCGCCTCGGTGTACGTGATCCGGAACTGTTCGACGCGCAGGCGCGCTCGCAGGTCGTCCTTCGTGAGCGTGACCCCGTTCACGGTGGCGACGGTGCCGTTGTGGTCGTCCCACCACGACCACGCCGCGTAGCCGACGAGGATGAGCAGCGACAGGGCGATGGCGAGCGTGAAGCCGAGGTTGACGAGGAAGGTCCGGCGATCGCCGCCGGTTCGGTCTGGGCGGCCGGACCGGCTCGAGACAGGTTTGGCTCGGAGCGTCATTCGGTGCAGGTTCCCTGTTCGGATTGGAAGTCGTGGCGCGCCACAGCGTCGCAGCGGCCCACGGGCCGGAAGGGGCGCACGGGGCGCGTATGGTAACGCAACGGCGACATGCGTCCGGCTAGCGGCCGGCCGAGCGGCTGGCCAGTCGCTCGACGATCGCGACGTAGCGACGCGCCTCGACCTCCCATGAGCGCTCCTCGACGAGCGAACGCAGGGCGGCGACGCGCCGTTCGCGGTCGGCCGGATCGTCGGCGACCGAGAGGATCGCCGCGGCAAGGCTCGCCGGGTCAGCCGGCTCATAGGTCCACAGGGCGTCTGCGGGCAGCTCCCGCTCGATCATCGGCAATCGAGACGCGACGACCGGCTTCTCGAGCGCGCCGTACTCGAAGATCTTCGTCGAGAGGCTGACGTCCGTGAATGCATCGCGCCGCGTCGGCGCAAGGCCAACGTCGGCTGCCGCGATGGCGCCCGGCACGGCTTCGATGGGGATCCGGCCGTGGAAGCGAACGTTCGCCGCCAGGCCCAGCGTCGCCGCCTGCGCCTCGAGCGCGGGCTGGGAGTCGCCGCGGCCGTAGACGTCGAGGCGGAACGGGAGCTCGGGCCGCAGCTCGCGCAGCCGGACGAGCGCCTCGAGAACGACGCCAAGCTCGTAGGTCGGCGTGACCGCGCCCGCATACACGAGGCGCAGCGTGCCGTCGGCCATGAAGGGCCGGGCCTGGGCGGCGGCGCGATCGAACAGCGCGAGCGATGGCGCGTTCGCGATGACGTCGATCTTCGAGGCCGGCAGGCCGCCCGCGACAAGGCGATCGCGGAGTCCGTCGTTGACGGTCAGGCAGTGGCTGGCGGCGGCGAGGGACACCCGCTCGGCGAGCGTCATCACGCGGCGGGCGGGACCGCGCGCCAATCCCGGGAACCGGCTGGCGAAGAACGCCGGCATCGACTCGTGGAGGTCGAGGAGCAGCGGCGTGCCGGTCATCCGCAGCGGCAGACCCGCGAACACGAGCCAGTCGGGCAGGGTCGCGACCTGGACAAGGGCGTAGCGGCGGCGCGCGTGGCCACGCGTCAGCGCGAACTGCGCCCGGACGAAGAACGACACGTACTCACGCAGATAGGTCGCGGGGCCCGCACCCTGGTGGCGCTGCACGTCCAGGCGCTGAACCCGGACGCCGCCGACCTCGCCCGTTTCGGGGTCGTCCGGACGGCGAAGCGCATAGACGTCGACGGCGTGGCCCGCGGCGACGAGCGCTTCGGCCTGGCGACGGACGCGCGGATCCTCGTCGTAGTAGCTGTGGGTGACGATCCCGATCGGGCCCTGTGGCCGCTGACCCTGCATCACCAGCGCTCGAGGATGGCGTCTGCGAGCCGCCGACCAAGCACGGTCCAGTCGAACTGCGTTTCGGCGACCTGGCGCGCCTTGGCACCGAGTCGCCGAGCCAGCGGCTCATCGCTCAGCAGCCGCTCGAGGCCGGTCGCGAGATCGTCGGCGGTATCGCCGGATGCCACGACACCAACATCATGCTCGCGAACGAAGCGGGCGAGCTCGAGCCGTGGCGTCGTGAGCGTCGGCCGGCCGGCTGCAAGGGCGTCGTAGAGCTTGATCGGCACGACCGAATCCCAATACTCGTGCGCCGGCGTCGGGATCGCGAGCACGGTCGCGCGTCCGAACTGCGGGCTGAGCTGGTCGTAGGGCACGCTCCCGATCTCGATCCACGGCCGGTCGGCGACTGTGGCGCGGAGGGCGTCGAGGTAGGCGCGGGACGCGTCGTCCGTCGCAGCGAGCCACAGGAGAAGCCGCGTCGACGGGTGGCGCTCTCGAACCGCGGCGACCGCGTCGACGAGCTCCTCGATTCCCCGTCGCGGCGCGGCGCCGGAGATGAAACCGACAGCTGGCTCAGCCGGCCAGGGCTCGGCCTGGATGATCGCGGTATTCGTCCCGCTCGGACCAACGATCACACGATCGCGCGGAAGCTCGAGCAGCTCCGCGAACGGCGCCGACGGCACGACCAGGTCACGGAACGCCGCGAGGTTCATCGCGAACCGGGCTTGGACTACGGCAGCGTCGTCCGCCGGCAGCTCGAGGCCGAGCGCGGCGGCCTGCCGGAGGGGGTCGTCATGCACGTCGAGGACGGCGGCCCGACCGCGCGCGACCACCGCAGCGAGCTGCTTGTCGACGAGCATCTGCGTTGCGGCGACGAGTGTGCGCCGTCGCCAGACCTGCCAGCGCGGACCGCTGTGACGGCGGATCGCGAGGCGGATCGGGAACGTCCGATGATCGTGGAGCGGCTCGGCGCCTCGCTCAACGAGACCATCGAAGATGTACCTCCGCCGGAGGTCGCCGCCCCAGCGAAGCCGATCCACGTTCCGGAGGACAAGCCACGGTCGCATCAGCTGAACCCGAGGCTGCCCGACCGGCGCCGGAGAGCCGGCAGGCTCGACCCGCTCACCACGCTCGACCGGTCAGCCGGCTGTATTCCGCGACCAGGCGCTCGAACTGGGGTTCCCAGGAGTAGCGGGCTCGAGCCGCTCGCGCACAGCGCGTCCGAAGGTCCGCGGCGCCTGCCTTCGGGAGGTCGAGGATCGACGCGATGGCCGCGGCGATCGCCGCCGGATCGGTCGGATCGCACACGGCGCCGAGCGGGCCATCGGGGTCGTCGACGACGATCCGCCGCCGTTCGTGGAAGTCCGAGGACACCACGGGGGTGCCAGCGGCCAGGCATTCGAACAGCTTGTTTGGTGTCGAGAGCCGTTCGTTGAGGTTTCGTGGCTGGTTCGGCATGACCCCGACGTCCGCCGAGCCGACCCACTCGAGGAGCTCGTCCGGTGGGACGGCGCCGAGGACGTGGATCCGGTCGCGACTCGGGGAGCTAGCGATCGCCGCCTGAAGGCGCTCGTCGAGCCCGCCGTAGCCCATGAGAACGAGATGGGCGCGCTGCAGGCGCGTGTCGCCAAACGCGGTCACGAGCTCCGGCAGCCCGCGATTCGTCATGAACCCGCCGTGGTACAGCACGATCGGCGTGCCCGTCGCCAGACCGAGTGCCTTGCGCAGCCGGTTCGGTCGGCGACGCCGCGGCGCCTGCGCGGGCTGACAGTTCATGACGACCAGCGGGCGTCGAACGCCGAGGCTGGTCGCCAGGTAGTCCGCAAAGGACTCGTTCGTCGTCACGACGCGCGCAGCCCCGCGTGCCCAGCGCCGCTCCCGGAGGAGGAAGAGCCACCTCACAGACCCGGGCAGCCGGGACAGGTTCGTCGATTGGGCGTAGATGTCTCGGGCGTCATAGACGAGCGTCGCGCCGCCTCCGCCGGCGAGCGCCCGACCCACGGGCAACGCGAGGAAGCCCATCGCGTGGACCACGTTGGCGTCCAGGATCGCTGCGTCGCCGAGCGCCACCGCGGCACGCGCCTGGACCGACGTCCGGCGAGCAACGCCGAGGATCCGCCGAGCCTCCGAGATGGCCCGCCGCGCGGCGCCGCGCGGCGGCGCATCTGGGGATGCCGGCGCGTAACCGGCGTCGATGCGGATGAGACGGGCACGCGGAGCCAGCTCCTCGACGTCCGGCAAGCCGGCCTCGCGCCGCGCGACCACGGTCACCATGTGGCCGCGTGCGGCACACCCAACCGCGATGCGGCGTGTCCGCGAGTCGAACTGGCCGGAAGACGGCAGGACGATCACGAGGCGTTGCGGCTCAGGCGCCGTCGCAGCGACGTCCGCCGCCATCGAGGCGACCGCGGGAGACAGGTCCGCGACGAGGTCGACGACCTTCGCGCCCTCGCGCTCCCAGCTCCATCGCTCAAACGCCACGTGGCGAACGCGGGCGCGGAGGGCGTTGCGCTCCGCCGCCGGCGCGGCCACGATCGTCGCGATCGCCTCGGCCACCGCCCACGGCGACGTCGGATCGCAGACGACGCCGAGTGGCCCTGCCGGATCGCCAAGCACGATCTCCCGCATCGCCGCGAAGTCGCTGGCGACGACTGGCACTCCGGCAGCAATCGCCTCGAAGAGCTTGTTCGGCGTTGACAGGCGATGGTTCCGGGTCGTTGGCGCGATCGGCAGAACGGCAACATCCGCGCCCGCGACCCAATCGGTCACCGTGAGGGGCTCAACTGCGGGCAGCACGTGAAGCCGACCGCCAGAGGAGGCGGCGGCTGCGGCGGCTTCGAGCCAGGGCCGTAGGACGCCGTCGCCGAGAAAGGCAACGTGGACTCCCGCGAGGGACGGCTCGCGAGACGCGGCGACGATGGTTTCGACACCGCGTCCCGGCGCCAGCGAGCCCGTATAGATCGCGAGAGGCACGTCAGCGTCCAGACCGAGAGCGGCCCGCAGCGGCGACCCAGCCCCGACCTCGTCCCCCGCCTGGCGGCGGAGCGCGGCATTATGGACGACGACGAGCCGCTTCGGCGCGGCGACCTCGCGGATCGCGGCGGCGAGCGCGGAGTTCACCGTCATGACAGCGTCGACGTCGCGGATTGCGGCCCGCTCGCTGCGGGCGACGATCGCTCGCGCCCAGCGGGGCCGAGTCGCGGTATCGCCGGCGTCGAGGTACAGCTCGTGCATGTCGTATACGGCGCGGCCGCCGTGGCGCTGACGCGCCGCGAGCGCCGCGGGGATCGCCGACAGGTCGTGGCCGAACCAGACGTCCGCCACGGGCGAAGCGGCGGCGGCGACCCGGCACCAGGCGAGCGTCCCGAAGCGCCAGCGGACGAGCCAGTCGAAGCCGTCGAGGAGTCGCCCGACGAGTGGCACGCGCAGCGCCGCACGCCAGGCTCTTCCGAGCGGCCGCAGGCGCCCGCCAGGGGATCGCGCGCCGGTGCCCGTACCGCCCTCGGGCGCGCTCCCGCGGCCGGCCCCGGCTAGGAGGAGGAAGGCGCGGACCCGGCCCGGAACGGGGACTCGCAGAATCTCGACGCCATCGTGGACCTCCCGCTGAGCGCCGCCTCGATGACCGTGGCTCGGCCGCCCGACGATCGTAACGACGTGGCCCGCGGCCCTGAGCGAGCCAGCCTCGCGAAGGACGCGCGCGTCATGGCGAACGTCATTGAGGACGAACATGACGACGCGGCTCATGGCCACGTGTTCGCGTGCCCGGAGCTGGGCCCGCGGTCTCGGGCGGTCACCGTCGAACGGCCTGGGTCAACCTCGCCCGCCAGCGGCGCAGGAACAGGCGGAGGGGCATCGGCAGCCGGTCCTTGAGCGTCCGGTCGTCGATCGCGTCGACGGGCAGGCCCAAGCGCCGCCGGTAGCGCATCTCGCGCCAGCGGCCCTCGCGCAGGAGACGCTCGAGGCTCTCGATGCGCCGCGCCGGCGCGAGCGAGAACCAGTCGGGAAACGCCTGCGGCTGGACCGCCTTCGAAGGCCGCTCGTAGGCGGCGACGAGGCGCGGCGCGAGCACCTCGGTGTCGTGGACGGATGCGACGTGGGCTCGGCCGCGCGCCGCGAGCGCCCTTCGGGCGTCGACGTCCGCGATCAGGTCGCCAAGTCTCGCTTCGGCATTGTCCGGATCGACGGCGTACACGGGTGCGGCGGGAAACGCCGCGAGGCTCGCCGACTGGAGGTTCGCGACCGCGACGCGCGACGAGGCCATGGCCTCGATCGAGACGACCTCGTAATCTCCTGTGATCAGGTTGTCGACGACAATGTCAGCGGCCTGAATGGCCCGCCTCGCCTCGGCGTGGGGCACGCCCTCGAGGAGGCGGAAGTCGAACGCGACGCCGGCCGCACGGAGACGTTCGACGATCGCCAGCAGCAGCTCGGTGCCCTTCGTCCCCCGCCGCGTCGGCACGTGAAGGATGACCGGCACGTCGCGCTGCTCGGGCGGTTGCTCTGGCCATTCGCGCAGCTCGATGACACGCGGCATGAGCTCCGCGTCCGGGACGTACTCGAGGTAGTCCGGCGCAGTGACGAACTGCTGGTCGGCGTACGTGCGAAACGTCTCGACGATCTTCTGTGTCCGATCGTCGTCGGGCCGGATCGAGGAGTACTTGAAGTAGCTCCACGGGTTGACCTCGAGGTGGACGCGGCGCAGCCGGCAGTCCGAGCCGTGCCACGTCACGACGACCTTCTTGCCGAGGATGCGATACAGCGGCAGGTCCCACAGCGGCGGCAGGCCGCCCCAGTCGGCGGGGAACAGCGAGCGCCCAAAATGGAAATGGAGGACATCGAAGCGTTCGATGGCCTCGAGGAACGTTCGCCAGAAGACCGTCGGATCGCCACCCCGGATGTCGATCAGGCGATCGGCCGGGTAGCTGAAGACGTTCTCGTCGTAGTCCCACAGCTCGGCCTCGTGCCCGAGGCGCCGGAGCGCGGCCACGAGGTAGCCCGCCTGGTTGGCCGGATTTCGGGGTGCGTGCAGGATTCGCATCAGCGCGCCGGGTCCACGAGCTCGCGCCCGGCGGGGTCGAACATTCGGGCGAGTGTAGCCGGGAAGCGTGCTACCGTTCGCCGCCGATGACGTCCTCCGGGCTGGTGCTGCGGGCCACCTACGGCGGCCCCCGGCCGAGCGCGCTGACGCTCGTTCGCCAGGGTCTTGAAGAGACCTGGTCCCGGCGACGTCTGACCCGCTATCTCGTCGGCGCGGACCTCCACAAGAAGGGCGCCGACACGCTGCTCGGCAACGTCTGGTGGATTCTCGATCCGCTCCTCCAGATGGTCGTCTACGTCATCCTCGTGTCGCTGCTCCTCGGGCGCACGACGGAGGACTATCCACTCTTCGTGTTCGCGGCGATCCTGCCCTGGAAGTGGTTCTCGTCCGCGGTCAACGACGCGATCCTGTCGGTCGTCGCACGCGAGCGGATCATCAAGCAGGTCCACTTCCCGAAGATCGTCCTGCCGGTCGCCGCGACGATGTCCGGGATCGCGAACTTCGCGTTCGGCCTGATCCCGCTCGTCGCCCTGATGGTTCTCTTCTACTCGGATCGCCTCTCGGTCTTCCTTCTGACCCTGCCGATCATCGCCGCCGTCCAGCTCGTGTTCACGCTCGGCGTCGCGATCCTGCTCTCGGCCGTGAACGTCTTCTACCGCGACGTTGGCAACGTGGCGCGGCACATCCTCCGGCTGTGGTTCTACCTGTCGCCGGGGCTCTACTCGGTCGAGCAGGTGACGAAGCTCGTGGAGAAATACCCGGCCGCCGGCGTCGTCTACGGGTTGAATCCGTTCACGGTGATCTTCGAGGCCTACCGGGCGGCGATCTACGACGGCAAGCTGCCGAACTTCGTCGGGTTGGCCGTGCTGCTCGGCGGCTCATTCCTCGTCCTGTTCGCCTGCATCTACGGTTTCAAGCGCCTCGAGCCGGCGTTCGCCAAGGTCCTGTGATGGGTCGCGCTGCAGCGCAGCCGGCGGGCGACGGCATCGCGATCGATGCCCACGGGATCGGGGTCCAGTACAGCCTCCGCTTCACGAAGAAGACGACCGTCCGCCAGTCATTCGCCGAGCTGGCGCGGAAACGCGAGGGCCCGACCAGCTTCTGGGCGCTGCGCGACGTCTCGTTCCGGGTGTCACACGGCGAATCGCTCGCGGTCATCGGTCCGAACGGTGCCGGCAAGAGCACGCTGCTGCAGGTCCTCGCGGGGATCATCGAGCCGTCGGAGGGCCGGGTCGAGATGGTCGGCAAGGTCTCGAGCCTGCTGACGCTCGGGGCCGGCTTCGACGTCGACCTGACCGGTGTCGACAACATCCTCCTCGCCGGGGCGTTCATGGGTATCCCCGATCGCGAGATGCGGGCCCGACTGCCGGATGTCGTCGAGTTCGCGGACATCGGGCCGTTCATCGACGCGCCGCTCAAGACGTACTCGTCGGGCATGCGGGCACGGCTCGGCTTCAGCATCGCGACGTCCATCGAGCCCGACGTCCTCCTCGTCGACGAGGTCCTCGCGACCGGCGACCAGGCCTTCCGCGAGAAGAGCCGCCTGCGGATCGAGGAGCTGATCGGCGCTGCGAAGGGCATCGTCCTCGTCACCCACGACATGCACTGGGTCACGACCTTCTGCAACCGCGCCATGCTGCTCGAGCGGGGCCACGTGGTCGCCGAGGGCGAGCCGGCGGACGTCGTCAAGATCCACGAGGATCACATGGAGCAGGCGCGCCTCGACAAGGAGGCCGAAGCGGCCAAGCATCGCCTCCAGGGCGTGATGTAGCGGCGGTCGACGTCGTTACGTGGCCAGCGCCGCCGCGATCGCCTCAGCGGCGCCTGCGGGCGCCACGTTCAGGCGAATGGCTCGCTCGGCGGCCGCCTGCGCGGAGCTCGACTCCGGAGCGAGGCGGGCCAGAGCCCGCTCCGCCCGGACAGGGTCACGGCCGACGAGGACGGACCGCGCCGCGTCGCCCGCGATCGTCTCGAGCCACTCGGTCGATTCGCGCAGGACCAGGCAGGGCGTGCCCAGCCACGCGGCCTCGCGCTGGACGCCGCCCGAATCCGTGATCACGGCCGCAGCATGGAGCTGCAGCCCGAGCGAGGTCCGATAGCCCTGCGGATCGACGACGATCACATCCCTGCCCGGTCGGACGCCGGCCGCCTCGGCCGCGCGGCGCGTGCCTGGATGGAGCGCCAGGATGACGGGTCGGGCCGGCGTTGCGAGGTGGTCGAGGAGGGCCAGGGCCGCAGCCAGCGCCTCCGGCTCGCGGTTCTCCGCTCGATGGATCGTGGCAAAGAGGAAGCTGCCGGGCGCCGGATGACCCGCGACGCCACCAAGGATCGCCGGGTCACGGACCTCCGGCGCCACGCGCGCGGCCAGGTCCTGCATGACATCGCCGACCAGGCTGACGCCACGCTCGATGCCCTCCACCCGCAGGTTGTCGACGGCCGCCTGCGTCGGGGCGAAGAGCCACGTCGAGAGATTGTCCGCGAGGATTCGATTCAGCTCCTCGGGCATCCGCCGGTCGAAGCTTCGAAGGCCGGCCTCGACGTGCGCGACCGGCAGCCCGAGCTTCGCGGCCGCGAGCGCTCCGGCCAGCGTGGAGTTCGTGTCGCCGTAGACGAGGACGGCGTCGGGATGGGCGTCGAGCAGGACCGGTTCGAGGCCCTCGAGCATCGCGGCGAGCTGGGCCGTGTTGCTGCCGCCCCCCGCGCCGAGGCTGTGGTCCGGCTTCGGCAGCCCGAGCTCCGCGAAGAACGTGCCGGCCAGGGTCTCGTCCCAGTGCTGGCCGGTGTCGACGAAGACCTCGTCGTGCCGGGCCCGGAGCGCCGGTCCGAGTGCGGCCGCCTTGATGAGCTGGGGCCGCGTGCCGACGATGCTGACGAGCCGCATCGCCGCCGTCAGGCGCGTTCGACGGGCGCCGGCTCCGGGTTGCCCGCAGCGGCCACGCCGATGCCGCGGTAGATCGCGCCCTCCGGCAGGCGCAGCGAGCGCAGCGAGTTCCGACCGTCGATGAGCAGCCGCAAACCGCCGAACCAGGCCGGGTCGAGGTCCCGCCAGGCTGTGTCCGTCGTTTGGCTCACGATGACCTCGGCGGCGCTCGGCGAGCCGGGATGCCACGGCGTCGCGCCCAGCACCTGGATCTCGCTGTCCGAGAGCAGCGGGTCAGCGGCCTCGACACGCGCGCCCGCGGCGAGCAGCGCGTCGACGAGCGCCACCCCGCGCGAGTAGGCGAGCTCCTTGACCCCGGCTCGATACGTCAGGCCGAGCACGAGGACGGGACGATCGTGGAGCTCGCCGACGGTCTCCCGAATGACCTTGAGCGCACGCTCGACCTGTCCGTCGTTGACGGCCCGTGCGCGGGCGACAAGCCCGAGCTCCGGTGCCCGCGAGAGCAGGAAGTGCGGGTACACGGGGATGCAGTGGCCGCCGACGCCGAGGCCGGGCTGGTGGACGTGCGAATAGGGCTGGCTGTTCGCCGCGTCGATGACCTCGGTGACGTCGACGCCGATCCGGTCGGCGTAGGCAGCGAATTCATTCGCCAGGGCGATGTTCACGTCGCGGTACGTCGTGTCCGCGAGCTTCGCGAACTCGGCCGCCTCGGCCGACGACATCGCGACGACCTCGGCGTCGAGGACCCCGTCGTAGAAGCGAGCAGCGAGCGCCGTCGCCGCTGGTGTGAGGCCGCCGACGAGCTTCGGATAGGTCGCGAGGTTGCGCAGGACCGCGCCCGAGAAGAGCCGCTCGGGCGAGAACGCGACGTCGAAGTCCTCGCCCGCCCGCAGGCCGCTCGCCCGCTCGAGCTGCGGCGTGAAGCGGCCGCGCGTCTCGCCGACGGGGAGCGTCGTCTCGAAGATCACGAGGCTGCCAGCGTGGATCCCGGGTCCAATCGAGCCGACGGCCGCATCCATGATCCGGAAGTCGGGCTGGTGGCGGTCGTCGAGCATGACGGGGACGATGAGGACGACGACGTCCGCCTCGCGCGCGGCCGCTGCGGCATCGCTCGTCGCGCGGAGGCGGCCCTCCGCATGCGCGGTCGCGACGAGCTCGGCGACGCCCGGTTCGTCAAGGTCGCCCGTGCGTCCGGCGTTGATCGCCTCGATGACACCCTCGGAGACGTCGACGGCGATGACGCGCCAGCCGTGAGAGGCAAACTGCGCCGCGAGCGGCAGGCCCATCTTGCCGGCGCCGACGACAGCGACCGTCCCTGATGCGTCCGGCTGGCCCTGCCAGGGCGAGGCAAATCGCGGCGCCGGATGCCGGCACGGGTTCGCCGGAGGCGTGATCGCGCCGCCGAGCAGACTCGCGGCGTTCGAGGGTCGTCGGACGATGGGCATGGTCGGTGGGCGTGCCTCAGCGGGCCGGGAAACGTGCGTCAGCCGAGCCTGCGAGAGCGCCGGCGTGGCCGCTCCGCAGCATAAACGGTCGGGTTCG